>Ga0208564_1003565_pt1 | contig 11258 bp, 10 predicted proteins | sample AD_UKC073_MetaG_FD_184439 | JGI IMG/M metagenome (GOLD analysis project Ga0208564, IMG submission 184439) | Active sludge microbial communities of municipal wastewater-treating anaerobic digesters from USA - AD_UKC073_MetaG (SPAdes) (version 2) | ecosystem: Engineered > Bioreactor > Anaerobic >... | reverse complement strand
TCTATGCAGGTAGCTCTGTCTAAAGGAGTCATCTTATCAAGGCATTCCGAGACCGCCCTTATGACGTCCAGGTTGAAGTTCCTTAACAGAAAACAGCATACGGGGACGGTACGGGCATAGTTTCCGAATTCGGGAAGCCTTTCTGCGACCGCTTTGAACCAATCCTTGTAGGCCTGCATAAGGTCGGGGCCGATCTTTACATCACCAAGCCTGCAGGGAGAGATTATCTTCGGGATATCCTTTTTCGTTATATCCTTCCCGCCCTGCAGCTTATTTATGCATTCCCTGAGTTCACGCGCGCTTATAGGCATATTCGTCTACCTTTTCGATCTCTTTACCGTGCTTCTTTATGATCGAATCTACCTGTCTCACGACGTTTTCCCAGCTTTCTTCTCCGAGTTCCACGGCATCCAGCATCTCTTCAAGCTTCGCCGTGAAGTTCACGTCAGCTATCTCGGGAAATCGCTCTCGCGCCCACTCCACTACCTGCCTGCCGAGATCGGTCAGCACGTATTTTCCCTTGTCCTTCTTCACGTACCCGCGCTTGAACAGCGTATCCTGTATAGCGGCATACGTGGAAGGCCTTCCTATGCCGTTCGACTCCAGAGCCTTGATGAAGCTCCCGTCGTCGTATCTGGGCGGCGGCGTGGTGAAGCTCTTGACGATGGAAAGCTCGCCTTCCAGCTTCTGTCCTTTCCGGTATTCGCCCAAGGCCTTCGGCAGCTCCGCCTTCAAAAACCTTTCCCAGCCGTCGAATATCCTTTTTCTTCCTACGGCCTTGAGAGCTTCCGGAGCAGAATCGTTTCCCGCCTTGACGGTAACGACTTCATATACGGAAGGCTTTGCCTGCGAAGCAAGAGCTGAATTCCAGACTACGCCGTAAAGGGCTTTTTCGTCAGAAGGAAGAGCAAGCCTTTCGGGCTCATGTTTCTCGTCTAAATGGATGGGGTGTATGGCTTCATGAGCGTCCTGCGTCCTGTTTTTGTTTTTGTGCTTTACCGGCTTGTCCGATAATAATTCGGGGTGCTTTTTCTTCAGGTAATTTTGAAGTTTGTTTAACGTCTCGTCCGACAGTCGAACCGAGTCCGTCCTGTGGTAGCTTATAAGACCCTTTTCAAACAGGGACTGAGCTACCGACATCGTTTTCTTGGCGTTCCACTTAAAGGAAGCGCATCTTTGCTGCATTGAAGAAGCCGTAAGCGGAGCGGGCGGATTTTTCTTTTCGTTTTTCTTCTCGATACCGGTAACGAAAACTCCGCTTTTCAGAAGATCGAAGAGCTTTTTTGCTTCTTCTTCTTTTTTAAATATGCCCGATAGGAATTCGTCTTTCCCGTTATCAAGTTTAATTTTCCACAGCGGTTCCGGCACGAACTTTTTTATCGCCATTTCTCTGTCGTAGACGAGTCGAAGGCCGGCGGTTTGAGTCCTTCCGATTGACACTCTCTTTTTTAACTCTCGGGAAGCCATGGGAGAAAGGACGTAACCTATCCATCTGTCGGTTAGTCTCCTTGCTACCTGCGCTTCTACGCGACTTTCGTTGATATTTCGGGAATTTTTTAAAGATTTCTCTATCTCCGCCTTGGTTATTGCGTGTATGTCTACCCTGTGTACTTCCTTTGCTACTTTCTTTATCTCCCTGTAAACATGCCACGCAATGGCTTCGCCTTCCCTGTCGGGGTCCGACGCAAGGTAAACAATATTTCCCTTGCATGCCTTTTTAAGCTCCGCTATGGTCTTCTTCTTGTTTTTCAAAGGCTCCAGTACGAAAAAGACCTTATCGGGGCGTATCTCCATGCCCATCGTATCGGGCGGTAAATCCACGATATGCCCGAAGGTAGCCTTGGGAACGACTCCCAATTTCATTCGGGATATTTCTCTCGCTTTATTTGGGCTTTCTACTATCAGTATTTTTTTCATCTTTCTATCTCGAAGGTTTCTTCGATATCTCCTGTTTTTGTTTTGGACGGTATTTCAAAGGGAAGCTCATGATTTTTTACGGCTTCCACGAGCCCGGGCTCTGCAGCGGTGTGGTTAAAGGCCACGTAAAAATCCGTAACCAAGTCATCGAATTTCCTTTCGTCCATCTGTTTCATTTTCCGTAAAAACATCTCCGCTTCGGCCTTCAGGTTCACGATTTCGGGAAAGTTTCCCTGTTCGTCCTTACTGACCAGCAGTTCCTTGACGACGGGATAAATTTCTTCATAATCGTGAAAACCTGCCAAAAACATAATTAGACCCGCCATTTTCCGAGTGTCTTCGGGAGCATCTTCGAAGACGTTTTTTATATTGGCTATCATTTTTTCTATCGGATACATGGCTTTTATTAAGTCCCTAGGATCGCGGTGGGAAGAAATGTCAGGTATGGAAATGTTATGGATCTTTCCCAGAAGTTCCTGCGGGAGCATTCTCACGACTGCATCTGCAGCTATTGTTTTCACTACTTCCGAGTCCCTGAGATCTTTTAAGGGCTCGAGATCCTTAAAAACGCTTAATATCAGCCTTGCTTCGGCCATTGAAGTTCCTGATTGACGCCCTATTTTTTCTCCGAATATCCCGTAATCGGAAGAAAACACGGCCGCGATTCGGGTAGCCGGAGATAAAATTCCGAAATAGGAAAGTACCAGCTTTCCCGCTCCGGAGCCATACCTTACTTCGTTGATAATTTTATTAATGTGATCCGAATATTCCTTAATGTTTTTCTCGACCTGTCTAAATTTCAGCTTCGAAAAGGCGTTTTCTTCAGGCGATTTATCGAAACGGCAGAATACCTTTTCTTGGTCCCAGCAAATTTTTGCAGATTTAGCGATCTCCGATTCGGTTATGGCGCTTTCTTCTATGGAAGCAAGGGCCTTCTCTTTACGTTCGTCCCAAAATTCATGCAGGACGGCTTTGGCTACGTCTCTCGTTTCTTCGTTTAATTTAATATGTTCCGCTCCGCCGGGTTGAATTATGTCATTATGAGAGTAAGAAGAAAAAATGCTTTTGCCCGATTTGTAAGCCATTTCAAACATATCTCTGAGCCTGTCTTTCATCTTTGATATATCGTCTAACACCCTTTCAGGAGATTCTCCGTTTGCAAGCATCAAGGCAATCTCGGTCATTACCGCGTTTCCCGTTGCCTTACTTGCAAACAGGCGGGACATTTCTTCGCTTATCAGCGCCTGTTGGTCCCGTGACTTTGATTCTCTTGATTTTGAAATATCTTCAAAGAGAATGCCCAGCAGTCCCGGAACGAGCATCGGAAGGACAAATAACAACGAAGCGGGTGGAAACATGCCGGAGATCAGGATAGCGCCGAGAGCGGTATCGAAATCCGTCATGGATCGAAAAGAAGAATTTGCTATATTTTTCATCTGCTGAGCGAAGGTGATATCATAGCGGGAAAGTCTCGCCAAAAGTCCGGGAGACAGCTCGTGCAGGTGCTCCTTTTCTTCCTTTTCCCACTCTTCCGCGGCTTCTTCCCACGCCCTGATAACCGTAATGAAGGCCTTCTTTCTTTCCTTCGGATCGAAGCTGCTTAACTTACCGAACAAATAATCGAAATCTTCCAGTATAGGCCTTAAAAACAGGGAAAGTTCGTCCGTAGCAAATTTCAATGCCTTTTCCTTGGGAAGAAAACATACCGAGTTTACATGCTCTTCAGAAAAGCCCATGTCGGCCAATTTCTTTTTTGCCCTTTCGATCCTTTCGTCCGGGTCTTCGTCTTTGTCGTCTATTTCGCCCAAGACTTCGCGGACTTCCGAAAAGGGAGAATAAAGCATATCAAGTCCTTCAAGGCGACTTTCGCGAAACTTTTTAAGCGCGGACTTGACGCTTTCCTTTAATTTTTCTTTTTCTTCTTCGTAAATTTCGCCTTCCGAAGGAATCAGGCGACTGGGAGAAAGAGAAACTTCCGTTATCTTAAAGGGAGTTTCCTTTAAAGATACGGGGTCCCCGCTTATCGTCAGACAGCTTGCGTAATCCCTTGTTATGCTCGACGGCCTGTCGTTTACGGTTTCCGCTATGCGCGACAGCAGGTCGTCTTCTTTATAACTCGGATTATCTTTCCATTTTCTCTTTTCCATGTAATCATTCCTTTACAGTTGATAATTATAACACAATTTGGTATGATATTCTAATAGTTATTATACTACAAGGGAGACTATACATGAAAGCCCGAATCATTTATATGGGAAAGATAGGCAGGAGACTCGAAGGCCCCGCCATAGGCAAACTCCTTGCCAAATTTTTAAACAACTGCCGTGACGATGAAATCGCGGCCGTAATAGAATGTTCGGAAGTGGATCAAATAAGTAAAACAGTAATAAAGACGGCAAGTAAATTCATCAAGAATGTGCCGATCTTTTACGTAGTTAACGCCAACGAAGAAATTAAAAAATCGTTCAGCGAATTGACTTCGAAATGATCTTATCGGCATACATTCGCTCATCGGCAGTCTTCAAGAGTTCGCCGGGAGTCTTTCCGTCTACCGGCCATACGGCGCAGCCTATTGCGGCTCCTATCTTTAATTCTTTTTCTATTTTTATCTCCGAAAGGGCCCTTAAAATTCTTTTCTTGAGCTCGTCAAGCTGTTTTTCGGCGTCCCCTTCAAACAAAACCGCAAATTCGTCTCCGCCCCAGCGGGCTATAAAATCGTAACTTCTGAATACTTTCTTGAGCTTGTCCGCCACTTCCTTTAAAACTTCGTCTCCTTTGTCGTGTCCCAAAATATCGTTTACCGACTTAAATCCGTTTAAGTCCATGAAAATTAAAGAAAACGTCCTGTTCTGCAATATTCTTTGGTCAAGTTTTTCTTCGAGAGCCCTTCTGTTCGCAAGGCCCGTTAATTCGTCCGTCCCGGCTTTTTGCAGGGCTTTATACTGTTCTTCCTTCATCTTTTGAGAGACGTCGTATAATATCTTCGCAAGAGACCTTATCTCCCACGACTCCGTTCCCGACAAAACGGGAATTTCTCCCTGCTTCGCAAAGGTTTCAACGAGACTTTTTAAAACTCCCAAATCCTTCGCCAGGGAATCCTTAGTCTTTACCAAAAATACCCTTAAAAACCATGCATACAGGAAAGATACAAGGGCAAGACACGAAAGAAAACCGGAATGAGAATAAATTATTTTTACGGGAACTTCTCCGACAAAAACCTTCCACCGGCTTTCTCCGACGGGAAAATCTTTAACGTAACCGATATATTTTCCTATCTTTGCCTTTCCTTCGGGCAAAAATCCCACTCTCCCGGAGAAGCTGTCGCCGTCGGGGGAAATGATTAAAACATTTTCCGGAAGGTCGTCCCTTGTGATGACAAACGTCCTTATCGAGCCGTTGGCGCGGGAATTAACGTATAAGGCTCCGTCTTCGAAAAATGCGTATGCCGTACCGTCTTTAGGGGAAGTTTCCCGTTTTAACAAGGAAGAAAAATCCGTCAAATATTCGGACCATAAAAAAGACTCTTTCCTGAGAAATAAAACGCCGTTACGATATGTTACGAATCCGAATATAAAGGCAACGACCAGCACGAAAACAGCCGATACGACGGTGTATCTTTTTATAAACAAGTTCAGCCTTCCGATCAAAGAATGTCTCATTTTAGTATTCCTATGCATTTTTGAGCATCATCACCCGTAGCTATCCTGGTATCGGTATCAAAATCGCCCAACCGCTTAAAGGACTGCAAATCCCGATAGGAAAACTTAGCGATGATACAGACGTTCGTATCGGGAAAATACATGACTTCATAAAAAATCTTCTCGCCGTTCATCCTGTAATAAAAAACGGGAAGTCCCGGCCATGGTACGATCCTTAATTTAAATAAGGGCAGCTTGTCGTAAACTTCATCAAGCTCGGCCGCTTTTTCTTCGCTGTATTCCAATACGAATTCCCGTATCTCCGTAACGGTTAAAAAGGGCATTAACCTGCATCCGATTTTTCTCGCTATCTTCAGCAGACAATCCAGCTCCTGTGCATCATCGATGTCGTCAGGGACAGGTATGTCCAAGAGATCGCAAGTGCTGTATATCTCGTTCAAAAAGTCCAAAAGAAAAGCTCTTTTCTCAACGTCTTCCACGATAATCACCCCAAGTCAATTATATCAAAATAACAACTACAACTCAAACGGTATGTGTGTTATAATTGTTGCAAAGGACAAAGAAAGGAGATATTGCAATGGCACAATTTACCGTAATAGAAGTAAAAACAACTCCGAATCTCGAAAGGATAAAGGAGTACGCGAAGAAGTACAAAATGACGCCCAAGGAAGCACTCGAGAAAAAAAGAATAGGAGATGATTACTTTCCCATCAGGGATCAAAAAATAGTCTCGATCGGAATGTTCTCCGTCATAATGGATAAGGATGACAAATTCGGCGTCTCCGCTGCGGTTTTCGCGGGAGAAGAAAAAAAAGTCATCGAAGAAGCCGCGAAAAAACTGGCCACGATAATGAAAACTACGGGGAAACCGTTTTTCGTAACGGGAGACGGAAGGAAATACGCCTTGGAGCTCATAACCGGAAGGGCGATGAACTATCTCATAGAAGCAAAAAGAAAGGATCAGGAGATTATTCCCGAAGTCATGAATATGTTAAAACTTCTCACTAACCCGCGAAACGGATACCTGAAGCCCTTCGACGTAAAAGACTCTATGGACCTGCAGGCAATCCTTGGACTGGGTACGGACAGAACTCCGCTGCCCGATAAAATGAAGTACGAAAACGAAGACCTGCCGATGTTGGCAAACGAAACAAAAGATGCCGTACTTGACATGGCGACAAACTACGCGGCTTACCTTGAAGCACAGGGAGAAAAAATCAAACCGATTATATATAAACTTGACGAAAAGGCATTCAAAACGGTTAAAATATTCAAGTTTAAGGAAGAACAGGAAATAGGAGAAACGGATGTTGACATAGATATAATATGATATAATATATAGGGGACGAAGGGGTTTCGACGGGACGTACGCGTATCGGGAAGCAGGCAAAACACAAATAATAAACGCCAAATATTCAGATAATCTAATAGCGGTATAGCTTCGCTTTTTCGTTGAATGTCCCGACGACGAAAAAGTAACTTAGGGACTGCGGAGCAAAAAATCCTGCCCTTCGGAAGTTTCGCTCCCAAGACAAAAGAAGGGATAAGCCTGTAGAAGCCGATACGGCAGAAATCCCGGACGCGGGTTCGATTCCCGCCGTCTCCACCAAAAAAATGCTTCGGCGTAGTTCAATCGGAAGAACACCGGACTCCAAATCCGGGAGATGCAGGTTCGAGCCCTGCCGCCGAAGCCAAAAAAACACGAAGGAGAATCGGTAAATGGAAAGAAGTAAACCGTTCGTGGTAAATAATTCCGGTCATGAAGAGTGGTTCACTCCACAGTTATATGCGGACGCAGCAAGGGCGGTCATGGGAGATATCGATCTCGATCCCGCTTCGTGCAGGGAAGCAAATCAAATCATACGCGCAAGACGGTTTTTTACAAAAGAAGAAGACGGGTTAAAACAGAGATGGTACGGAAGAATTTATATAAACCCGCCTTATAAACAGAGAGTCATGTCAAAATTCGTTGAAAAGCTGATAACCGAATTTACGGATCGAAACGTCACGGAAGCGATAATGCTGACAAATAACGCCACGGAGACGAAATGGTTTCAGGATTTATTGAGCTGTTCCCGCGCTGTGTGCCTTCACAAAGGAAGGATAAGGTTTGTAAACGAAAAAGGAGAAATAATCGGGACGCCATTGCAGGGACAGGCTTTCTTCTATCTGGGCGATAATGTTTCACGTTTTTGTGAGATATTTAGGCGTTTCGGTATAATATTAATCCCAAAGTTTCGTTTAACCCGATTCTTTTGATCGATACTTTGCCAAAACGTTTGACATATCAACGAAAACAAAGATTGATTTCCAAGACTACGTCCAACTGCTAACGATTGATTCCTTTGAAAAGTCATGTTAAAATAAAAAACAAATATCCGAAAGGGTTGACATGCAGCTGGGGGACGAAGCATTGATCGTCAAGCTCAAATACAGGCTGCAGGACCCGACGCAGAAGGGGAAGTTCGTCCCGTCGGACGAAGACTACGAGTTCGGATTGTTAAGGTGGGATAGATATGTTCGAGAGATATTATTACCACTCCGGGACGATCACGCCGGAAGGAGAGACGATCTGTCCCGATTGCGGAGCAAAGCTCGGCGAAGGCCTGATGTCGCCCGAACCGTGCAAGTACGACACGACAGCCTTCGTGAGATACGAAGGCCTGTGGTGGTTCATCAACGTATCGAACTGTCGGGCGCAGCTGTGCGCGGCGGAAAACACTTCCGGAACGATAAGGTACAGGGAAATCGTCTGTCCCGAAGACCTGCGGGACACGTTGCAGGAACTGACGGAAGAATCCGTGGAAGAGCACGGAGCATTAAACATATCGGGACTTTACGGTCCGTCCGATCGTCTCATATCATTCATAGAAGAAAAGGGAATAAAAGCCGTTACAACTAAAACTCCCGATCGCGCAAACAAACCATAAAAAGGAGCTTTTCCTTTTCGAGAGCTTTGCCTTCGTCGAAGAGATCGAAAAATACATTATATATATCTTCATCTCCGAAGATCCCGCTTAATAAACGATTCATGATTTCGATTTCGCTGTCCGAGAAATAATCCATGTCGGGGTTTTCGTATTCTTCGGGAATAAAAAAATTATCGCTAAAGACGTCTATACAGGGAAGCCCCGTCTTCATGACGGATACAAAATCAAGCAGACAAAGAAACCGACATATTTGAGAGACTTCGGGATAATGTCTCTTTCGTCTTTCAAATTCACGTACGAAATAATAAATTGCATTCCTGTTTTTCTGATCGCGATACGGAATCATTTCGTCACCCGCTTTTTACTTTTTGAAAACACATTTATATGTTACAACAAAAACAGTTGTTTTTATACAAGTCTTGTGATAAAATAAAATCGCAATCACGAGCAAAAAGGAGAATTAACATGAAAAAACTTTTACAGGAAGGCTCCGTCTGGATGGAAAACTTACTGCGTTCCATTTCTCCCGAGAAAATGTCGGGAGAAGAGCTGAAAAATATTATAGATAAAGAAACGAAGGCTCGCGGATACTCCGCCGAAGCAAGCGACATATTTTACGAAGGAGCATGGCGGGAATTCCTTGAATTTCTTATCCTGTATCGGCAAAATGAAGAAAGACTAAAAGAATATGTAGCAATATAAAAATGGGCGGAAAACCCGCCCATATATTTTTTTTAAAACAGCGAGAATATCTTAATCCACTTGTCGAGATCGCTGTGCCCCGTAGAAGGACCTTCGGGAAGTATATGTTTTATCTCGGGTTCTTCAGGCTCTTCAGGTTCTTCTTCGTCATCTGTCGGAACAACTTCCGGCGTTCCTACGAAAAGCGGATCGATTAACTTTCCGTCCTTTTCTCCGTCGTAGATAACGAAACAGTTAGCGTCTTCGTCATAAGAAATATTCCCGACATCATCGATTAGGACTGCATTAAAAGAAGCGGTGACTTTTGTCGTGGGATCTCCCGTAACAACGAAAGCATTTTTGCCGCCCATCATTACAAGGTCGTAAACGAGATCTCCCGTCTGTTTGTAGACGTGAAAATAATCGAGAAAAACAGATTTATCTTCCGACCATGCGGAAATTATTTTACCGTGTCGGTCTTTTGACAGGCGATCCAAATCACGGGACGTAACGGAAACTTCCATCTTCAGCGGAACGTATTTCCCGAAGGGATCTCCGTAAGTCCCTTCGAAAGAACCTACGCTTACGGCATTAAGAACACCGTCTTTGCCTGGCCAGTCGGTCAACCCGAGATACTCAAAATCCGCTTCCGCTTCTTTAAGCCCGTACAGAAAAGATGTATCTATATTCGTCAATTTCAAGGATATTCCCGGAGAAGAAAAAATGGGCTTGTCAACTTCTTCTTCTTCTTCGACAGGTAGTTTAAGGGCTCCCACGAACAACGAACCGGTTAATATACCGTCTCTCAGATCGTCATATATGATAAAGCACCGGGTTTCGTCATCATAGGTCGTACTTCCGACGTCATCTACCAGAATTGTTTTAAACGATATAACCATTCTGGAAGTGGGATCTCCCGCTATCGTAAGGGCTTCTTTCCCGCCTATCATGACAAGATCGTAAATTATATCTCCCGCCTGCTCGTAAATGTGAAAATAATCAAAAAACGAACTTTTATCTTCGTTCCATAGGTTCAAAACTTTATTGTATCCGTCGGCGGAAAGACCTTGAAGGACGTTTGCGTCTACAGAAACATCGATCTTTAACGGAATATATTTTCCCGCGTCTCCTTCGTAAGTACCGTTAAAGCTTCCGACGCTTACGGCATTAGATACGCCGACTTTACCGGGCCATGGGGATTGTCCGCCGTATTCAAACTCCGCATGAGTTTCCGGCCTTCCCGGTAAAGGAGCTGATTCAATTACAGTTCGCGTTAAAGATATAGTTGGAGTTGTAAGCAATAATTCATCTTGCGGAGTTTCCGGTTCTTCAGTTTCAATTTCCGGCGCTCCTATATACAACAAACCGGTTAACTTTCCGTCCTTTTGACCGTCGTATATAACAAAACCGGGCAAACTTTCGTCAAAATAAACAGAACCCACATCGTCTATTAATACTGCGTTAAAAGAAAGAATTATTTTAGCCGTGGGATCTCCCATTACGGTAAAGGCGTTCTTCCTGCCGGTCATTACAAGGTCATAGATAAGATCGTCTGTTTGTTTGTAAACATGGAAATAATCAAGAAAAACCGACCTGTCTTCGTTCCACGCCGCAAGGACTTTGTTATATCCTTCCTGAGACAGAGACCTTAAATCCGAAGCTGAAACGGAAATTTCAATTTTAAGCGGAACGTATTTACCACTTCCGTCGTAATTTCCAACGAAAGAACCTGCACTTACCGCGCCAATAACCCCGTCTTTGCCCGGCCAGTCGGGAAGGCCCGTAAATTCAAAGGCAGCGTCCGCTTCCTGCAGTCCCAAAATTGGCTCGTATCCGAGATCCGTCCTTTTCACGTTAAGATTTGGGGCAGAAAGCACGGGATATTCGCCTACAGGTTCTTCCGGAACATCGGGCCTTTCAACGATCCCCACATATGAACCGACAGATAAAATCCCGTCTTCGTTGCCGTCCGAGATATGCAGATAATTCTGCCCGGGTGAAATACTAAAGGGAGCTTTATCGGATAAAACGACGGGAATCCTTATAAAAAACCCTGCCTGAGTCGATCCGA
>Ga0208564_1003564_pt1 | contig 11259 bp, 14 predicted proteins | sample AD_UKC073_MetaG_FD_184439 | JGI IMG/M metagenome (GOLD analysis project Ga0208564, IMG submission 184439) | Active sludge microbial communities of municipal wastewater-treating anaerobic digesters from USA - AD_UKC073_MetaG (SPAdes) (version 2) | ecosystem: Engineered > Bioreactor > Anaerobic >... | reverse complement strand
GCCAGAACATAACCCGTATGCCCTGTGAAAGACCATAAATTTATAGGAAACTGAACTATATTATTTATAAAAGTATTAACGGCATCTAGCTTAGTTTTATCTGTATTTGACATAAAACCACTAGCTGATGTAGTAGCATTAGGATGTGTATGGCTTTTCTAAGCGTACTTATTACTTAACAATGTTCCGCCTTCAGTAATTGAGCCATTAACAGTTAAACTACCAGTCATCGTATCTCCGGCTTTATAAACAAATCTTCCATCAGCTTCAGTTTCGGTAAAGTATCTCGTATCGTGTGTATGTGAATCATTAGCAACTGTCTATGCTATTGAAACATTCTATGAGCCGTCAAAAGACTATGAGCCAGTAACTCCACCAGTTAAACTAATAGTTCTTGCGGTTTGTAGTTTACTCTATGTCTAAGCATTACCTAAAATACTACCGCTAACAACTAAATCAGCATTAATAGTTAATGTATTTAAAAGTATTGGATTTTCCATCCCTTCATATAATACCCTAAAACCACCTATTGTAGTGTTATGAGATAAATCAGCCATAATTTTTATTGGATAGATTTTGGCAAATTTTTTAGCCGCCAAAAATTATAATCTATCCACTTCCTCCTTTCTCTTAAAAAATGATTAATAACTCAAATCTTGAAATTAAGCACCTATTTGGTTTTATAATTAGCATTATAAGACTATCCGTCTTCATAAATAATCTTTTTACCCTTGCCAAACGCCTAATATGGAGATCTATAACTTAGCGACCAGATGGTTGATCCCAACGACTACATCTAATTAGTTAGATTAGTATTTGTATTAACCTAATCAAAAGAAGTTAACTACCAATAATTTTCTTTATCTATCTATAAAAGCTAATTAGCCAAATTTGTTCTCTAAGCATCATCAACATGAACATCATAAGTTGTATCAGTAATCACATTAAAACTTCTGTCAAATATAGTTAATCTTAATCCTCTGCCGCCAGAATTATAGATAGTATTATTATTTATTTTTAATACCCTATTACCGGTAGTTCTTTGCTCGGCGTCTGGATAAATGTCCTCAAACGCAGTTCCTACCATATATACATCATGAAAAGTATTATTTTCAAAAATTTCTTTAGTATAAATACCTCTTGTTTTTATCCCACCAGTTTTTCTAAAACTATCATTGCCGGAAATCTTTTCTATTTTCAAATCATTTATATAAAGTCTTGTACCATATTCATTAGTATTAGTATAGCCATACCCTATTTTAAACTGTCTCATACAATAATAAGTGTTGTCATCAGTTCCTACTTGATGTATAAATCCTTCTGGTATAGTAAACTCCTATTCATAGTATTGCCAACCATCTTCATCAATAAAAGAATGGGTAATATAATCTAAATCTAATTTTGTTAATCCAACATCCATTGTAGTATTATTAATGTCATGCGCAAAATAAATCTCAACATCATTATATGAATACCCTGTATACTAAAAACTTAGCCTATACGTTTGCCCTTCCTCCCAAGTATTATCATCTGGAAAACTTAGCTTAACTCCTCCCCAGTTTTGTGTTTCACTTCCGCTACCTGTTATCTTCGGTTTTCTTTTTATATAATATGAATACTGATTTCTTCTAAAATGTTTCGGGACAATATAAACAGAACAGTTAGTTTGCTCGTATTTTCCCCAAATCCCGCCAAACTCTCCGCTATCAAACTAAGTTGGTCCATATTTTGTTAATATATTATATGGTTCTATAATTTGTTTTGTCTTCTAAAACCCTACTTTATCTATCTAAAATACTCTTGGTATTAACTTTTCTAACTCATTCTATTGATAACTTTTATGATAAAAATGAAACTCACTATATTTCTAATTTTGCTAATCAGTATTAAGATTTAGACTCCCTAATCTCTAATAACTAAAAGATTTATCAAAAGAAAAATCGCTTGGTAAAGTTATATTTTCTTCTATTAATATATCGCCAGTATCTAAATCTTTAGTATATATCTATAAATGTTCTCCTTCTTTATAAGACATCTAAATAAATAGTTTATGATTTAGCCGCTGATTAATACCAGAAATAGTTCTAGAATAAGCATATCCTCTTGTATCATCTTTTATCCCAAATAACGTTTGATCCTACTAACTTAAATCATTACCCCTATAAATACCCAACCAATCTAACCCAACTTCATCCCAATCTAAAGTAAAAACCTATGAATCCTATCCATAAACCTTATTAGACAACGGTTCATAAATAAAGCTAACAGTCATTTCATCTTTGAACTCATTAAAAACATCCACTGGAAGTTCAATATAAGAACTATTTTTACTACCATCTATATAACTTAACTGATAATTAGTATTATAAATCTATACCTACTATATATCAGCTTTTGTATTATTAAACTAATAAAGATGTCTTCCGCCACCAGAACCCTAAACAGTCCCACACTACCATATCCAATCTCCTAATTTTTTACCTCTTTGGGTATAATAGTTTTCATTTATTACTATTTTATTATTATTTTCTAAATCACCGAATTGTATTTCTCCGTAATGTAATCTAAGCAGAACACCATAAGTAATGTTCCCAGTTGTATTTCCTATATTGCCGGTAGTCCATCCACCAGAAATACTATCACCAGTTGTAGTTATTCTTTGTGCTTTTCTAATTTCTGGCAAAATACAGTTATCCTAAGCTATTATTTCTGTTGACCAATTTCCCGCTCCAAATCTTTCGTTAAAATTATTAGTAAATCCGCAAACATTGCCAGTATAACCAATAGGATAACTATTCATATTAGAAATACTAATTTGATTAGTCTATGGACCTTCTATAGACACTGAATCTTTATATTTTATTAAATCACTAAAATTATATGAACTTATATTTCCTTGATAACTCTTTTTCCAGTTTCCTATATATAACTAAGGCTATGTACCCCACATATATTGACCAGCGTTCTACCATAACCAATAAAATCCAAAATAAAATCTATTTCTATAACTAGCATTACTAATCTTATCCCAATCAATCTTAAATAAATAAATATATCTCCACCATCCATTACCTAAATAAAATCTATAAGTTCTAGTATCATATCCCTCAGTATAGTTCTATGCCGTCCATGGATTACCGCCTCCCTAATATAGTCCATAAGGACCATGGACATATGGACCTAATGGATATACCGTTTCATTAGAGTTAGAAGATTTAAATATACCAGTTAAAATGTATTCTCCATAACTTGCTATTTTTTCTAAACCAGATATATTATATTTATAAAATAAACCCCCAGCATCGCTTCCTTTCTCAACTCTATACACTGGGTTTCCTAAAAAACTACCATCTTGCGTCATATTAGTCCAATACGTTCCACTTCCATCAGAACTATTAAACTTATCTAATCCAACATCTTCTAAATAATTTTTTGTACTAAGAAGACCACTTTTTAGAGATAAATAAAGAATAAGTTTGTCATATTCAACCGGTTGTTCCTCGGACAAATTATTTTTAAGATATAAACTTCCTTTCTTTAACTTTCCAACTGTAGTTGACTACATTTAATCAATCCTCCTAAAAAACATTTCCTGCTACTATTCTTAGTTTTTAATCTAAAAAGTCATCCTACATATACAAAATCAAAAGATTCATCACTTTCATTATATTCTAAACGAAAATTTTGTACTGTTAATGTGTCGTTAATATATACTTTGCTATTAAATGTTGCTTCTCCTGTAAAAGTTAAGTTGCCTTCCCGGATATCTTCATCCGCATTAATAAACCTGGCATCAGCTTCACCTTTGGTATAGTATCTATCATCATGAATATGGGAGCCATCGTTGATCTGCTATTCTAAAATAATACTACCCAATTCCGTCATAGTCTACGAACCAGACAAATCTCCACTAAGTGTTATAGTTGGGCTTGGAACATTCAATAACTTTGACCAATCTACTGATGTTATTGTTGTGCTTGAATGATTATGTGAATCATCTATAACCTGCTAATTTATTGTAGTATTGCCTAAATTCGTCATAGTCTAAGAACCAATCAAGTCTCCACCTAAAGTAATCACCGGATCGGGAACATTTAACAGCTTGCTCCACTCTACAGATGTAATTGTAGATGTAGAATGTGAATGCGAATCATTTAATACTTGCTATGACAGAATAATACTTCCCAAGTTTGTCATAGTCTACTAACCAGATAAATCTCCATCTAAAGTAATAGTAGGACTTGGAACATTTATTAGATTACTCCAATCTATTATACCAGTTATATTTCCATCAACATCTAAATTCTCTAAAAATGAAACATTATCATTAAAAGTAGCCTAACCCATAACATTTAATGTACTATTAAATGTTGTCTATCCATCAACATTTAATGTACTATCAAAATCAACCTATTGTTTTGTATTTAATGTTCCTTTTATTGTAGTTAAATAACCAGGATCAGATATGTTAACTGTACCTCTAATAGTAGAAGAATCTGTGGCAGCATCACCTAATACAGTTATTCCATCTACTATTAACGCATTATTTATATTTACCTATCCATCTATATCAACAGTATTTTTGAATACCTACTATTCATTTACTTGTAGATTTCCTTCTACCGTAGTTTTTACACCTGTATTAGATAAGTTAACTACACCATTTATATCCTAAGTATCAGTAGCTTGATTTCCTAAAACAGTGTTCCCATCTACAGTTAAGTTGTTATGAATCTATGTCTAACCATCAACATCTAATATACTGTTAAGTGTTGTCTATCCGTCTACATTTAATGTAGAATCAAAGTCAACCTATTCATTAGCAGTTAATAACCCTCTTATTGTTGTCATTTTGCCAATACTAGATAAGTTTACAGTACCATTAACAGTAAGAACATCTGTATCCTAATCTCCTAATGTTGTATTTCCTTTTACTGTTAGGTTATTACTTATAGTAGCACTATTATTGATCGATACAGCACCGCTAAAAGTAGACGTCTGGCTAACCTATAATGAACCTTTTACCGATGTAGGTTTTCCTGTACTTGATAGGTTAACAGTTCCAAGTATAGTCTAAGTATCATCAGCACTATCCCCAAGAGTAGTATTTTCCCTGACTATAAAATTACCGCTTACGTCTGTATCCCCTATTATACTAACAGTGCTCAAAAAATCTGCGTGCTGATCTACGCCTAACTCACCTTTTATAGTAGTTAAATACGAAGGATCTGATATATTAACAGTACCTCTAATTGTATTTATAGAAGCCTAATCCTATCCAAGAATCTAATCGGCATTAGTTTGTATATCATCTTCAAATACAGTCTACCCAAGAACTTGAAGATTTCCTTGAAGTGAAGTATTCCCTGTGGTAGTTAATGTTTTATCAATAACAATATGGCTATCAGTCCTAATAGTATTCTAAGCACTTCTATAAATCTTCTAATCCCCGGCAGTAAAAGTATTATCTGTCTATGAAGAGCCAAATATAATACTTGAACCAGTTTTAATAAATGTGTCTTGACTAATAAATACTTTGCCGTCAAACCTTGAGTTTAACTACACAGTAAAATTATCATCTGTTCTTAATGTATTCTACATTGATCTATATAACTTAACATCACCAGCGGTTATATTAGAACCATTAATCATACTACCAAAAAATATAGTATCTTTCTAATGTAATTCATTTTCAACTAATGTCGCATCTTTTATAATAAACTTATTATTCTAGTTTAAGACTAGTGTCCCATTCTAATCATTGACCAGCGAAGAACTTGTTATGTTTCCCTAATCATCTCTCTAGTTTAAGATTAACGCAGAATGCCTATTTTTATCAAAACTATCTCCTATAATTAGAAACTAAGTCTAGTTTTCTTCCCTTCCAGTCCCAACTATAGTAAGATTTCCATAGTGTCTATCTGTCTATAACGATTTCATTTCAACACCGCCTTCATCTATGTTAAACCCTCGCTATTAAGCTTGGGTAAATACAATAACATTATTACAGATATAAAGCATAACTAACAACTTTATTTACCTAACCAGAAACTTTTAACTGATCACCATCTGTTTCTAATAATAATCTTTCAGTACTAAAAACAACGTTTTCACCAGACGGTATATTTCTACCAAAAATCTGCGTCCCGTTTACAAAAATAGAACCTTCTTGCTAGGTAGTGCCAGGATTATATAAACTTATAAATAAAACCTATTTTTTCTTTTCACCAGCCGCTTTTGTCAAAATCAAATCTTGATCTATACCTTTTGTTAATACCATTATTATACCTCCTATCAACCAAAAATCATTGAAAAAATCATCATTTTTGTACTTAAGTTTATATCATCATTTCTAAAAGATATATCATCAGTATGCGGAAATACTACACTACTACCTGACTATACATGAAGATCGCCTTTCAAATAAGTAGTATGTTCTACTTCTAATCCTACATCAAATATATTATATGCCGGATTATTCTAATTAGTTATTAAAGGCTAAGCGCTTGAAGTACCGTCAGTACCAGCAACTATCATATAACCATTTAATAAAGCTTTAGTATTAACGCCAGAAACCTAACTTGAACCCTATCTACCAGAAGTTGTTGTGTTATTAATAGAAAATAAGTTTACACTTGTTCCATCTTTAACAACAAAATTTTGTCTTTTGGCATTAATAGATATATTACCATCTTCAATAACTTCTAATAAAGTTGTTGCCATATTATTATGTGTTATTCTAAACTTTTGGACATTAGCATTATTATCTTTATCTATATCTATAAAAACACTATTATTAGTAGCTATTGCTAAATCTTCATTATATTTTGATATATAAGCATTACCACCGCTGACATTAACACCACGTGAACTAACTGTAGAACCAAAATATATCTTTTTGTTAGTACCTACATGTAGATCATTATGTACATATTCTAAGTTATCATTTACAATAAATAATGACGAATAATTAGCTGAGTTATCTTCCCTATTACCAACTACTATATCATTTAGAAATAATGATTTATCTAATACTTTTAACCCATAATCAGTAATCGATTGTAAGTTTAATAACTCTTGGTTATTTGTTAAAGCATTTTCATTTAAAATCACATCATCTAATACTTCGAGATTATCCTATTTTATATCTTTATGCCAAGAACTTTTATTTCTACCAAATTTATCATCATCACTAGCATACCCATAATGTTGTACTAATAATAAATCTTCTAAGTTGATAAGATTATCAACTACACTTATATTATTTTGAAGAAATCTATCATCGCCGTCTACTATTCCTATGTCCTAAAAATAACCTTCATTTTTAGCACCATAATCTTTTCTAACATAACCAAGATTAACAGCTACATCATTTAGCATCCTAACTATTCTATTAATATATTGATATGATATAGGAATGTTAGCATTGTCTAAAATTTTTAATTGCCCGCTATTAGCATCTTGAGTTTGTACCCTTTCACCAGACTAAATGTCATATAGGTTAGTACTAGAAGATGTGAAATCTTCATATCTAACCCTATCTATCTATTCTGTTATTTTTTCAGGAAAAGTTATTTCCATTTTGGCACCGCCTCTCATATATATTATACCATAAAAAACATCAAAATCAAAGAGATAATGCCATCGGGCTTAACTACCCAATGGCTTATGAAATCTTATCAATTGCTATTAAATCATCATAATATACCGCATACGCAAATCTTTTTTGTAATTCTCTCCCACTATTATTTTTATGCGCATCTTGACTGGTATAACTATCCGTATCCCCACCACTGGTTTGTATGCTTTCATCTATTTTTATATCAGCTAATAATATAGGAACATCATTATAACTTTTTTCATTAAAGTTTGTATTACCCTGAATAGTTAAATTATCTTCTACTACCTAAAAAATAGTTTTTATAAACTTCCAGGAGTCATCCCTTATTAATCTTGTATCACCAACTTTAATATAAGTATTTTCAAACTGTGTTAAATCACTATTAGTATAATTATTTATATCTAAGTTAACTATCTCTTCACCCATACTATTTATTATTGACTCGCCTATATTACCTTCATATCTACGTTTTAGATAACTTTCTATCCATTCAAATCTATCGCCTATACCACTGAATAACAAAAGGTTTGTTTGAGAATACCTTGCTTCAATAATGTCCAAAACACTAAAACTCTAATCATAAACCAAAAGAACTATCTTATCCTGTTGCCAATCAATGTCTACATGCATGAAAAATATAGGAGCATAAACATAGTTATCTTCAACATTATTAAACTGCTAACCTCTAAATGCTTTTAGTTTATAAACAAATCTATCCTCAGGTAAGTTTATGCCAAACTATTCCTATATATTATCACTCATTCTCTAAGCATAACCATATATTGAGTATCTAAACGTATCATGTATTGTATACGGCTAAACAGGTTTACCTATTATTTCTATATTCTACTACGGATCTGAACAATCAATAACATTTAATGGTATTTTATAAAATTGCTGTATAGTTTTTATCCCATAGTCAGTTTCATATTCGCTTGTAAACGCATATATATATCTTCCTTTTTGAAAGAAGAAATTATTTAATATATGTTGCGCCTATATTTCATCAGGAGCTTCATCCATCATATAAAATCCAGAAGTATCATCATAAACAAACGATACTGTAGATGGATTAATGTTCCTGAGATATGCTCCAGATCGTATTATATAGTCATCAAACTTGCTTAAAAATACACCTTCAAAATATACCTCAACTCTATTAAACTAAGAATATAGCTGTTGATTAGCCATAAAATTTGGTAAATCTCTTATTATTAACTATTCGCCATTCTAACTAATTTCTAAAGAGCTACCAACATTTCTTGATGGATCGGAAGAATATACCAAATAGTATCCATATGGAGATGTTATATCTGGTCTATATCGAATAACTATATCTTTAACTTGTTCTGGATATATTTTATATGGAAAACGCTTATTCACATTATAAGATAAAACTAGTTCACCATCTTCATTCACTATTGCTTCGTATTCTTGCGTTTCATTATCTATTAAATAAAAATCTTGTCTCATTAAATCTAAATCCTAATCTTCTACTTTATTCATTACTATAGCAAAATTATTCCATACATATCCAGTTTCCGGCTAATACTTAACTCTATATCTTAAATCATTAACTTCATAATCAGCTGGTATATAAAATCTTTCTACTAAAAAGTTTCTTCTTTGTTGATAATCATGCTTTTTAAGTATTTCTCCAGAATACTAGTATTTTGTTCTCTATTCATTATTATCATCATCCCAAAAATGTTCTTCAGTCTAGTTATCTATCGTTATTTTATTTACACCAAATCCATCTTGCCGATAAAAAGGTTCACTAAAATCCTAGTCATTTTGCATACCCATTCTAATGCCATCTACTACTATATCTATATCTGTTATCCATTCTTTTATTTCTATATAATCAATACCGGATTCATTGTATTTATCAGCAACTTCTGTTATCGCAAAAGGTATTAAACTTTTTTCTGTTATTTCCTTCCCTACATGGTCAAACATACTGACACCGTTAATATGATCTTCAATCTCGTCTATATAATCATAATAACTTTTAAGTCTTGTTTCTACGCTATCTCTTTCAAATACATAGTATCCATTTTCTATCTCTTCAACCTATTCGGCATTTATAAAAGATGGGTTAGCTAATAACATCATATTAAGAGTATTAACTTCTTCACTTAGCATATTAAAAGATTGTTCAAGTTGTGATAAAGTATATATATTTTTAAACGGAGAATAAAATATATTTTCTTGCTCCACTCTTAAAAAACATAGTTCTGGATTAACATCTCTATATACCATTATTGTTGCTAAACGTACCTAATCTCCAGGTATAATACCAGTTGTCATAGAATATGTGCCAGTATTGTTGCTTCTTATAAGATTCTAATATAGATGCATTATAGAAGAGCCATAACTCAAATAACTTATATCAATCTCCTACTATCCTATATCAAAAATAGAACCTTCTACAAATAATTGATGACTATCTAAATATAACTTATCATTTGTAATACCATCAAATCTTAAGTTAAACACAGCATCGCCAAAAGCTTGTTGATTTTGCCCAAACTAAATATAGGTATCATCTACTAACAGTATAGTACCAAAAATAATCCTATTAACTTCTTCATAACTACTTCTAAACTCTGTAAGTCTATTATCTAAAGCTGTTATAGCATCTATTTCTACTACGCCTTTAACATTTATGTTATATCCGCCAGTATCTCCATTTTGAATCAAAACATCATAAAAGTTTTTTAACGGAGTCTATGTAATCATCTATGATTTATATATATTTAATCTTTTAGCTATTTCAAAATATGATCTAACCTATTCTGCCCCTAAAGTACCCTAATATATATTATAATGTGGCATTGTAATTATATTATTTTGTATATTTAAATCACGTTCACTTCTCTATAAATAAGATGTTCTTATATTAGAGACAGTATAGTATTCGAACTTTTCACCATTAATAGTATCAATAAAAAATCTATCTTTTCTTATCCTGTAAGAAAAATCATCAATAAAAATTATAAGATTACGTGTATCATCTTCCTAGAGCTTATTAGCCCTATACGATACAGTTCTCAATACATAAAAAGTTTTATTATTATGTTGATTATTGTTTTCGTCATATACAACATCAATATGTAAACTGGAATAGTTTCCTAAAAGTATATTCTACCAAGAATTATTCACATATTCTTCATATTCTTCTTTTTCTAAATACCCTTTTAATTTTCTATTCATATACCTAACCCTAAAGAAATCTGTATCTAATAACTCTGGTTCTCCCTAAATCTCAAACTTTTTCAATAAATAATGAAATCTAACATCATATTTATTAGCATCTTCATTTTTCTCTATCTCAAAAGTATATATAAAATCTTTTCCTTGGAATATACTCTGTAGCCATGGCTATATATCATCTTCTGTCTATGATTCATCTTCATAGTTATCCCTTATTGCCTATATATAACTCATAAATGTACTATAATCTATATATTCTCCATTACTTTTCATATAAGGATCATTACCAATCTCATTAGAGTTTGGATAAAATTCAAAAAGCATTAATTGCGAATTCTGTAAATACCGTTTTTCCTATTCTATATCAAAATATACCATATCTCTAATCCAAAAATCTCCAGCAACAAATGAATAATCATTAT
>Ga0208564_1003560_pt1 | contig 11262 bp, 9 predicted proteins | sample AD_UKC073_MetaG_FD_184439 | JGI IMG/M metagenome (GOLD analysis project Ga0208564, IMG submission 184439) | Active sludge microbial communities of municipal wastewater-treating anaerobic digesters from USA - AD_UKC073_MetaG (SPAdes) (version 2) | ecosystem: Engineered > Bioreactor > Anaerobic >... | reverse complement strand
TTTCTTCAATGGTGGCGTATCCGGCGCTACGTTGGGTACTACCACCATAAATGCGGCGTCCTGTAAAAGGATTGCGGTATTGCGATGATCCGGGTGATAGTCATAGGGGCGGGGGCCGATAACCACATCGGCGTTCCATTCTCTGATCAATCTGATAACCTGAAGACGTATGTGCAAATCTGCCATCAATTCTCCGTCATGATTATCCAATACTTTATAGGTTACTCCCAATCGTTTGCCGGCTTCCATAGCTTCAGCCCTGCGCCTTTTTGCCAATGCTCCGCCGCCTTCATTAAAGTGCCCTGCGTCTCCATTGGTCAAGGAAACGAACAAAACGTTGTGTCCCAATTGGGCAAATTTGATTGCCGTTCCTCCGGCCGAAGTTTCGGCATCGTCGGGATGAGCGCCGAATACCACTATATTTATTTTTTTGTTTTGTGCCAAAGTGATATTCATTGGAATCAATGCTGCTAAAAGAAATAAAATCAATTTCATAACTCTTTTATTCATTAAAGTAATTTTCTTGTTGGGCAAAAGACATAAAAGAAAAATTAATAAACAGAAACAGCACCAAGAAGAAATTCATTTTTTTCATGTTCTTAATCAATTTAAAGGATTATGTTTTTCTTTGTAATTAAAGTTCCCATCCTTTTCGATAAATTCTCGATACAAATTCATTGGCTTGAGGAAAGTTGGTAACTTTCATATTTTCACTATCCCATTCGAGATGATCGTTCATTCGGATAGCCAGATTCCCAAGACAAATGGCTTCTGCTACCGCCTGTACTTCCTGAAATCTTCCTCGGGATGGTTTACCTCCCTTAAATGCGCGGATCATTTCAGTGGTCTGATCAACGCGTGAAGATCTGCGAATTTTAGTGGAAGCTTTCTGTTTTTCTTCATCCCTTACGTTCAATGCCATTATATTCCCATAACCGTAATCGGCAAGAATCGTCCCTCTTTCCCCGACAAACATAACACCTTCTTCAGGTATTTTCACCCCCTTTTTCACCAAAGACTTTGGCGTGGAAGGTTTGATCCCGCCTTCATACCAAAACACATCTACTGTTGCATGTTTACCGATAACAGGAACATCCGCCCATTTTATAGTAGCGGCATGGGGATAACTAACATTATTTTCCACCTTGGTACTTCTGAAATCCCTAATTTCGCATGTAAAACTTTTAGTGCCTTCGGCATTTGCAGGCATCCCCAGATTTAAAATTCGCCAATCTTTCCAAAATCCGTAATATCCCATGTCGGCAAGACACCCCCCACCAAATTCGTACCAACCACGAAAAACGGTATGGGTATAAGCGGAAGAGTAAGGCCTGTCTGTTGAGGGCCCAAGCCATAACTGCCAGTCGAATCCTTCAGGTATGGGTTCCTCTTCGGGAAGGTATGGCAAACCCTGAGGCCACATCGGACGATTTGTCCATCGGTGCAACTCTTTTACTTCACCAATAAGATCATTGTCAATCCATGCTTTTAATTGGTAAAGTTCTTCCGGATCCTGAAAAGCAAAGCAGTGCGTTGCGACTCCCGTTTTTTGGGCAACGTTGCAAGCCAATCGCGTTTCATTCATGAAATTGGAAATGGGCTTATGGGTTGCCACGCATAAGTTTTTTTGCATGCCGGCCAAAGCAATGGTGGCATGCGAATGATCGGGTGTCATAATAAAAATGGCATCCAGACTATTTTCTTTTTCTAAAAGTTCGCGAAAATCGGCATAGGCTGCACAAGCATTATAAGCGCTTTTACCGGTTTTCTCGGCATAAAAATTATTAATCTGTTTCCTCCCGATTTCTCTACCGCCGGGAGCCCCTTGCTTTTCTCCTTGCGGTTTCCCCCATAAAGGATAATCGTAGCTTTCTTTGTTGGGATCACAAACTGCCACAAATTGCAGTTCTTCTCGTTTTAGCCAATCGGGAAGTTGTCTCAAAGCCTGAGTACCACAGCCGATCAAAGCAACGTTTATCCTGTCGTTTGGAGGAGTTTTGCCATTGATACCCATTACATAAGAGGGAATAATAGTTAGTCCGATGGCACTCGATGTCATTTTAGAGATAAACTCTCGCCTGTTTAATTTTTGGGATGATTTCATGATTTTTTATTTTTAAGATTTGCTTATATGGCAAGTTTGACATGGTTATTGATAAAAACTCGGATTTCTACTCGGCTTCAAATTTAAAATTTTAGTTTTGAATTCACAAATGTAAAAATTTATCTGGGAAAGATTGGGGAAAAAAGAAGTGGATGACCGAACAAAGGTGATGTAAAGCGACCGAAGATTCCGATAATCGGTATATTATAATACATCTTTACAAAGATTTTTCTCATCTTTGTGAAAAGTTGCATTTATGAGTTGAATTTGCTCATTGTTATATGTAAACGATTTTATTGCTAAAATCGACAAAAAGTCGTATTTTTGCCGGCTATTAAATCGTTTTTGAAGGAAATCAGCCATTTTCTCTTTTCAAACGATAGAAATTTATTGAAAGAGGTATTATTTATTTTTCAAATTAAATATTTTTGTATGAAATTCGAAAAGATGCAGGGGACAGGTAACGATTACATCTATTTTAACTTGTTTGAAGAAAGAATAGATGACCCGTCGACTTTATCCATAAAGTTGAGCGACCGTCATTTTGGGGTGGGTGGCGATGGTATTGTATTGATAGGTCCTTCGGACGAAGGCGATTTTTCTATGCGCATGTTCAATGCCGACGGTAGTGAAGCCGAGATGTGCGGCAATGCCTCGCGTTGCGTAGCAAAATATCTTTATGAAAGAGGACTAACGAAAAAAAGGGAGATTGCTTTGGATACAAAAGCAGGAATAAAATATCTTCAACTTTTTATTGATCCCCAAACCGATACCGTCCAACGCGTACGCGTAAATATGGGAGAAGCCACTGTTTCTTCACAATCCATTCCTGTGGTATCGGAACTTTCTGAAGTAATCGATCAACCTTTGACTATCGATGGAAAGGAATTACGGATAACTTGTGTATCGATGGGGAACCCGCATGCGGTTATTTTTACGTCGGGTATTGACAATTTGAAACTCGATGAAATTGGTCCCAAAATAGAAAATCATCCCATGTTTCCTCAACGAACCAATGTGGAATTTATTGAAGTAGTTGATCGCAATACGTTCAAAATGCGCGTATGGGAACGTGGAAGCGGGGAAACACTTGCTTGCGGCACAGGGGCTTGTGCTTCGGTGGTAGCCGGTGTTCTTAATAATCGTTGCGATACCCGCGTTACTGTGAAATTAAAAGGAGGAGATCTCGACATCGAGTGGGATAAAACCAATAATCAGGTTTATCTTACGGGAGATGCTCATTTTGTTTTTAAGGGAGAAATTCCCGATTAAAAAGAATCAATCAATTATTAACTCTATAAAAAATATGTTTTCGATAAATGAGAATTTTCTTAAGCTGAACGAAAATTATCTTTTTACTACTATTGCAGAGAAAGTCAAAGAATTTTCTGCAGAACATCCGGATGCAAACATTATCCGTTTAGGAATTGGCGACGTAACATTACCTTTGCCGCCGGCCGTTATCAAAGCTTTGCATAAAGCTGTTGATGAAATGGCGGTCAAGGAAACTTTTCGGGGTTACGGTCCCGAGCGAGGATACGATTTTTTACTCGAAAAAATAGCCGAAAACGATTACCGTGCCCACGGAATTGATATTTCAACAGATGAGATATTTGTAAGTGATGGGGCGAAAAGCGATACGGGGAATATCGTGGATATCCTGGGTGAAAATAATGTTGTCGGGATTACCGATCCGGTTTACCCTGTTTATTTGGATTCCAATATAATGAGAATAAAAGAGCGTTCCATTACCAACAGTAAAATTGTATTTCTTCCTTGCCATCCCGAAAACAATTTCTTGCCGGAGATACCCAAGAAGAGAGTAGATGTGATTTACTTGTGTTACCCCAATAATCCCACGGGTACGGTGATGAAAAGGGAGGAGCTGGAAAGATGGGTTAATTATGCGCTCGAAAACAAAAGCCTCATCTTATTTGATGCAGCTTATGAAGCTTATGTTACAGAAGATGATGTTCCACGCAGCATTTTCGAGATTGAAGGAGCAAAATCGTGCGCTATCGAATTTCGTTCTTATTCCAAAAACGCCGGCTTCACCGGTTTGCGATGCAGCTATACAGTTGTGCCAAAAGAACTGAAAACAAAAGCTTCCACAGGAACCTATGTTGCACTGAATCAATTATGGCACAGACGCCAGTCCACCAAATTCAACGGAACGGCCTATATTATTCAACGAGCAGCAGAAGCTGTGTATTCTCCCGAAGGAAAAGAGGAAGTAAAAGGGTTGGTAAATTATTATCTGGAAAATGCAAAGACCATTCGTGAAGGACTTCATGAAAAGGGTTGGACGGTATATGGTGGTGTGAATTCGCCGTATATCTGGTTGAAATGCCCCGATACGAATGATTCCTGGCAGTTTTTTGATCGGTTGCTCGAGGAGTGCCACATTGTGGGTACGCCCGGAGTGGGTTTTGGCCCGAGCGGCGAAGGTTATTTTCGTCTCACGGCTTTCAACAGTCACGAAAAAACAAAGGAAGCCATCGAACGAATAAAAAAGTGGGAGATATAATACCCTTATTTACTTTTTCAAAACATCGTGATAATTCGTTCGATTCCTTTTATCAGTGCATCAATTTCTTCATGAGTATTGTAGAAAGCCAGCGACGCACGAACCGTTCCCGGGATGCCTAATTCGTTCATCAAGGGCTCAGCACAGTGATGCCCCGTGCGTACGGCTATCCCCATTTTGTCGAGCAACATCCCCATATCATACGGATGAATACCATCCACCAGAAAAGAGATCACACTGCTTTTGTTTGCGGCGTTGCCGATGATGTGTAGTCCCTTGACGCTTTGAAGCCGTTGAGTGGCATATTCCAGTAATTCGTGTTCGTAGCGTGAAATGTTTTTCAATCCGATTCCGGAAATATAGTCCAATGCCGTGGCTAAAGCGGCAGATCCAACAAAATCGGGTGTACCGGCCTCAAATTTAAAAGGAATTTCGCTGTAAGTGGTTCTTTCAAAGGTAACGCTGGCAATCATTTCACCACCACCTTGATAAGGAGGTAGGGCATCCAGCCACTTTTCTTTACCGTAAAGTACGCCGATTCCTGTAGGACCATACATCTTATGAGATGAAAAAACCAGAAAATCACAATCGATTTTTTGTACATCAATCGGAAGATGTGGTATCGATTGGGCAGCATCAATCAAAATGGGAATATCGTGTTTGTGGGCGATTTCTGTTATTTTTTCAATCGGATTTATTGTGCCCAGTACGTTGGAGATATGAGTTACGGCAATCAGTTTGGTGCGTGGGGAAATTTTTTTTTCCAATTCATCGAGACATAATTCGCCGTTTTCGTTTATAGGAACGACTTGAAGTTTTACCCCCTTGATATCGCCTTGTAATTGCCACGGAACAATATTGGAATGGTGTTCCATTGCCGTAATGAGAATTTCGTCGCCTTCCCTGCAAAATGCTCTGCAAAAGGAAGAGGCTACCAAATTGATGGATTCTGTGGTTCCGTGGGTAAAAACAATTTCACTCGAAGATTTTGCTCCAATGAATTTCTGTACGGTTACTCGTGCTGCTTCGTGGGCATTGGTGGCTTCCTGACTCAGAAAATGTACACCCCGATGGACATTGGCATTGAGGTTGTAATACATTTCTTCTATTTTTTCCACTACGCAGCGGGGTTTTTGTGTGGTAGCGGCATTATCCAGATAAACGAGCGGTTTGCCGTAAACCGTGCGTGAAAGTATGGGGAAATCTTTTCGTATTTCAGCTATATTCAACATCATTTACATACATTACAGTTTCCACATCGCAGCAGCTCTCCCCTGAATCGTTTATCGATCAGGTATTCCAACCTTTCGCGTAAGATGTCAATACGAACCATATCCACCACATCCTTGGTGAAAGCTACCATCAGTAACATTCGGGCTTCCTCTTCGGGGATTCCTCGTGATTGAAGATAAAACAGTGCATCTTCATCGAGCTGTCCGGTGGTTAGACCGTGTGAACATTTCACATCGTCGGCATAAATCTCCAGCTGAGGCTTGGCATACATGTGCGCATCGTCCGACGCACAAAGATTCCGGTTACTTTGATATGCTTCGGATTTCTGAGCTCCTTTTTCTACCAGAATTCTTCCACAGAAAACACCTGTCGATTTTTCTTGCAAGACATACTTGAACAATTCGTTACTAGTGCAGTGCGGTACAGCATGATCGAGAAAAGCAAAATTGTCGGTGTGCTGTCTTTTGTCGCTTATTACCAATCCTCCTACATGCGTCTCGGCATACTCGCCTAACAATCTGAATCGATAATTATTACGGGTATAGCCATTATGAAGGGTAATTCCTGCAGCCGTTACTTTCGCTTGTTCTTGCTGATTGCAATACAATGAACTTATCCGGGTCGCTTTTACCGAATTCTCTTCCAATTCGTAAAAGTCGATTTGAGCATTTTCTTCGGCAGTAATTTCTATTACCTGTGTTACAACAAAATGCACATCGTCTACTGTATGATCACAAACCAACAATTTAACACGTGCATTTTTTTCGGCAATGAGCAGAATACGTCGGTTTACGTTCAAATCCACACCGCCACGCAGAATGTTGATCAGCTGCAATGGTTTTTCAACAACCGTGTTTTCGGGTACATACACCACGAAACCATCTTGGGCAAACATCGTGTTATAAGCAGTGACACCGTTATCGGATGTTGCAATTCTATTGTAATAGGTATCAAAAACACGGGGATATTTTTCGGAAAATGTCTGCAGACTGCCTGCAAAAACCCCTTCGGGAAGGGGGGGATTTGTTTGCGTTTTATCGTAATAGCGGTCATTAATAAGAAAAAAAACATGGGTGTTCAGATTAGGGACGTCACATTTAAAAGCATTGTAAGGATTTACCGGAATGGGAATGTTTCGGAGATTAAGTCCCAACTCGGCATCGAAAGCGCGAGAAATGTCCGATTGTTTATAATCTTCCAATTTTGAAGTCGGGAAACCCAATTTTTTGAATGCCTCAAAAGCAGCATCGCGTTCTTTGTTGAGACCTGATGCAGAGTTCCGGTCAATTTCTTTTCGATAAGTTTCAAACAGGTCAATATATTGTTGTTCAATCATTTTTCCACCAAATTGTTATTCCTTTGCAGTGTTTATAAGGTTTTCGTAGCCTTTTTCTTCAAGCTCTAATGCCAATTCGGGACCGGCAGTTTTAATGATTCTACCGTCATACAATACATGAACTACATCGGGTTTAATGTAATCGAGCAATCTTTGGTAATGGGTGATTACAATTACTGCATTTTCATTGGTATGCAATTTATTTACCCCCGAGGCCACTATTCGCAGTGCATCGATATCGAGGCCGGAATCGGTTTCGTCTAAAATAGCAAGTTTGGGATTGAGCATAGCCATTTGAAATATTTCGTTTTTTTTCTTTTCACCTCCAGAAAAACCTTCATTTACCGACCGATTCACCAATTGGCTATCGATACCCAGCATCTCGCGCTTATCGCGCATAAGTTTTAGAAAATCGCTTGCCGGAATGGGTTCTTCTTCCCTGTATCTTCGATGTTCGTTAACTGCTGCTCGCATGAAATTGACCATGCTGACGCCCGGAATTTCTACCGGATATTGGAAACTCAGAAAAATACCTTCCCTTGCTCGATCTTCCGGCTTCATTTCCAGTAAGTTTTTCCCGTTAAAAATAATACTTCCTTTGGTAACTTCAAATCGGGGATCACCTGCCAAAACCAATGCTAATGTGCTTTTGCCGGAACCATTAGGTCCCATGATGGCATGAATCTCGCCCTTTTTTACTTCCAGATCAATTCCTTTTAGTATTTCTTTTCCTTCTACGGATACGTGTAGGTTTTTTATTTCAAGTAAATTTTCCATAAAATCTATCCTTATCAAATAAGCGGAAAAACAAGGGAGCCGCTTAAAAGATTTATAATTTTAATGTGGTTTTATTTGTGAATGCAATCAAGTTTGTTTTTTACTCCCATTCATTACTTCATAATTTTTGGGCTGCAATTGTTGTTTCTCTCTTCTTGGTCTTCAGCAACAATTTCCTCGACTGCTTTGTTTTTTTTGAATACATCGGAAGCAAAAATGAACTTTTTCACTGCTTCGCTATCTGCATCTTTAAGTTGTTCTTTCGGTCCTTCCCATTCTTTGACTCCTTCGTTGAGAAAAACAATATGCTCCCCGATGTTCATCACAGAGTTCATATCGTGGGTAACGATAACTGACGTAATCTCAAACTCTTTGGTAATACTAGCCAGAAGTTCATCAATCAGTTGCGATGTTTGAGGGTCGAGGCCGGAATTGGGTTCGTCGCAAAACAAATATTTGGGATTTAAAGCAATCGCACGTGCAATAGCTGCCCGCTTCATCATTCCTCCGCTTATTTCGGAAGGATAAAGATGTGCGGCATCCAACAAATTTACTCTCTCTAGACAGAATTCGGCTCTTTTTTGTCGTTCCTTTTTATTCAGTCTGGAGAACATGTCGAGTGGAAACATAACATTTTCGAGTACGGTTTTCGAATCAAACAAAGCCGATCCTTGGAAAAGCATACCCATTTCGCGTCTCAATCGTTTAACTTCTTTCGTTTTCATGGTAAGCAAATTGCGCCCTTCGTAAAGAATTTCTCCCGATGTGGGTCGAATAAGACCTACCATGCATTTCAAAAAAACCGTTTTTCCCGATCCGCTTTTGCCGATAATCATGTTAACGATTCCTTTATGAAAAGTAGCCGATATATTGTTTAGCACAAGATGATCTTCAAACTCTTTGGAAAGATTTCTTACTTCGATCATTTATTATTATTTTTTACCCCATTACCAACTGAGTGAAAACCAAATCGGTCATTAAAATCAATACACTGTTTATCACTACCGAATCGGTACTAGCTTTTCCCACTTCCAAAGCACCCCCTTTTACACTGTATCCAAAATAGGCCGAAACGGATGCAATGATAAATCCAAAAATCATCGATTTGGCAATAGCGTACCAGATAAAAAATTCTCGAAAAAAAGCACGTAAACCATAAACATAAGTTGCTACCGGCGGATTTGCCGTAAAAGCACAAATGATATAACCTCCCATAAGACCGACAAAAATACTGAAAATAACCAAAACAGGCATGAAAACAATAAAAGCTATTATCTTAGGCAGGATAAGATAGTTGGCCGAGTTAACACCCATGACTTCCAATGCATCTATCTGTTCAGTGATGCGCATGGTTCCTATTTCGGATGCAATATTCGATCCCACCTTACCCGATAGGATAAGGCACATGATGGTAGAGGAGAATTCTAAAAGTATAATTTCACGTGAAACGACCCCTACGGTATAGGAAGGAAGAAAAGGATAGTTCAGATTCAATGCCAGTTGCACTACTATAACAGCTCCAATGAAAAAGGAGATGAGAACGACAAGCCCTATAGATGTAACACCAAGCTTATAGAGTTCTTTAAAAAACTCTTTAAAAAACTCTCTCGCTCTATCAGGCGGCATTAACACCTGCTTCATAAGCAATACATATTCACCTATGTTTTCCAATAATCCTGAAAGAGACATATACCAATAAATATAATTCTTTTAATTTATTGGTGCAAAGATAGGTATTGTTTTTCTATTTTTGATATTTCATGGAAAGGATGATGAACCTTTTTTTGTTACCTTAATAATAAAGGTAAAACCAAACAATACCGATATAAAAATAAGGATAATTTCAGATATCTTTCAACAACTTATCTTTATTGTTATAATAAAAACACATTCGTGATTCCATGAAAGCTTTCCAGTGATTGGCGAATTTTTCATCGGTATCGACATTGAAATCTTCCGAACCAAACTGATCAATGCATTTCATTAAAAAATTTACCGTTATCAGGTTAATATCCAACGCAGGTTGATAAGCCATCAAAGGCTCGTTTTTGGGTAAAGGTATGGCAGAAATGATGCGCATATTCTGTAGATCATCCAGAATGTCATTGGTGAGTCCTATCGGTATTTCGCAACTTTCCGATATTTCGTCGTTGTTGAGAGGCGGTTTTCCTTCGGCAAATCGTTTGACGATTACCGAAGTAATGATCAGCGTGAAAAAATCGCGGTAACGACGGCTAATGTTTTTGGTTTCTCTTTCGAAAGAGAATTTTTGCACATTCTGGGCGGCAAAAGATAATGCTGCACCGATCAAAACAATATACCACGATAATTGCAGCCACAACAACAACAACGGAATGGCAGCAAATGTTCCGTATATGGCATTGTATTTGGTAATCCATATCTGCCCGTTGAGATACAGTATCTGAACAATTTGATATGCCGCACCGGCAATAAGTGCTGCTATAAATGCGTTGACAAATTTGACTTTTGTATTTGGCATTAATTTATACAAAAGCGTAAGAACAAGCACAGTAATGATATAGGGCAAAATATTAAGGTATTGCGTTGCAGGGTATAAGATATAGATGTATTTTGTGAATGAATTCAGCACAATGGATAATCCGTAATTCAGGATAATCAGTATGGGCAAGAAAAGGACTAATGCGAAATAATCGATGGCACGACGATGCATGCTTCTTCCTTTTTTTATTTGCCAGATTCGATTAAAATTATTCTCGATATCCCTGAACAGCGTAAAAACGGTATACAACAATAAAACCACACCCACGCCGGCAAAAATACCACTTCCTTTGGCATATTCCAACGAATTATGAATCAGTGTAATGATCTCCATTGTAAGGTTCGATTCACCTTGTGGAACATTGCCGATAGGCGTCATTCCCAAATAGTCTAGAATTTCGCTCTGAAGAATATTTTCAAATCCAAAACCACGGGCAATAGCAAACAATACGGCTAGAAAGGGAACAATGGCCAAAACCGTCCGATAGGTTAATGATGCTGCTTTGACTCCCAACTCGAGTTCCAGCGTATTTCTTACGGTTAAAATGATGGTCTTGATGATATTATAAAAGGCATTTGTCTTTTTGGACAACGATTTGTAATCGATGCGCCAAATGCCATAAGTAAGGAATTCAATCAGGTCGGTTATTTTTTTCTTCCAGTTTGTAATTCTGCCTGCTTTGTATTCCTCCTTTTTCTCTGTCGTATTATTTTTATCTTTGTCGGCAATCATTTTTTTGCAAAAAATAAACAGCAGGTCTATAA
>Ga0208564_1003532_pt1 | contig 11352 bp, 7 predicted proteins | sample AD_UKC073_MetaG_FD_184439 | JGI IMG/M metagenome (GOLD analysis project Ga0208564, IMG submission 184439) | Active sludge microbial communities of municipal wastewater-treating anaerobic digesters from USA - AD_UKC073_MetaG (SPAdes) (version 2) | ecosystem: Engineered > Bioreactor > Anaerobic >... | reverse complement strand
CTTGAACGACGCCCGCACCACCCCCATGACGGCATCCCGCTTGGCAGCCTCCGACAGCGTCGGGTCGACGAGGAAGGCCGAGCCGAGGTTGGAGGTCATCACGAGGATGACGTTGCGGAAGTCGACGGTGCGACCCTGACCGTCGGTGAGCCGGCCGTCGTCGAGCACCTGCAGCAGGATGTCAAAGGTCTCCGGGTGCGCCTTCTCGACCTCGTCGAGCAGCACGACCGAGTAGGGCCGCCGCCGCACCGCCTCGGTCAGTTGCCCACCCTCTTCGTAGCCGACATAACCAGGCGGCGCCCCGATGAGCCGCGCGACCGCGTGCCGCTCGGAGTACTCCGACATGTCGATGCGCACGATGGCGCGCTCGTCGTCGAAGAGGAAGTCGGCCAGCGATTTGGCCAGCTCGGTCTTGCCCACACCAGTCGGCCCGAGGAAGAGGAACGACCCGGTCGGCCGGTCGGGGTCAGCCAATCCGGCTCGCGAGCGCCGCACGGCGTCGGACACCGCGCGCACCGCTTCGGCCTGACCGATCAGGCGTGCGCCGATGAGTTGCTCCATGTGCAGCAGCTTCTCGGTCTCGCCCTGCAGCAGACGCCCGGCCGGGATGCCGGTCCACGCCGAGATGACCTCGGCGATGTCGTCGGGTCCGACCCGGTCCTTGACCATGACATCGGGAGCGGCAGAGCCACCCAGCCCGTATGCCGTGCCGCTGGCTCCCGCGCGGATGCTCGCCTCCGCCTCGCTGGCGGCGGCGAGTTCCTTCTCGAGCGCAGGGATCTCGCCGTAGAGCAGTCGCGCGGCGCCCTCGTAGTTGGCCTCACGCTGCAACCGGTCGGCTTGGGTGCGCAGGTCGTCCAGGCGCGCCTTAAGTTCCCCGACCCGGTTGAGGCCGGACTTCTCGGCCTCCCAGCGGGCCGTCAGCGCGGCCAACTGCTCGCTCTTGTCGGCCATTTCGGCGCGCAGCCGCTCCAATCGGTCGATCGAGGCGGCGTCGGTTTCCTTGGCCAGGTGCAGCTCTTCCATCCGCATCCGGTCGACCTGACGTTGCAGGGTGTCGATCTCGACCGGCGAGGAGTCGATCTCCATGCGCAGCCGGGATGCCGCCTCGTCGACGAGGTCGATGGCCTTGTCCGGCAGCTGCCGACCGGTGATGTAGCGGTCCGAGAGGGTGGCCGCGGCGACGAGCGCCGCGTCTTCGATCTCGACCTTGTGGTGCGCTTCGTACCGCTCCTTGAGCCCGCGCAGGATCGCGATGGTGTCCTCGACCGAGGGCTCACCAACGAAGACCTGCTGGAAGCGCCGCTCCAGGGCAGGGTCCTTCTCGATGTGCTCGCGGTATTCATCGAGGGTGGTCGCCCCGACCATCCGCAGCTCGCCGCGGGCCAGCAGCGGTTTGAGCATGTTGCCCGCATCCATGGCCGAGTCGCCGGTCGCGCCGGCGCCGACCACGGTGTGCAGCTCGTCGATGAAGGTGACGACCTGACCTTCGGCGTTCCTGATCTCTTCGAGGACGGCCTTGAGCCGCTCCTCGAACTCGCCGCGGTACTTCGCTCCGGCGACCATGGCGCCGAGGTCGAGGCTGATGAGCTTCTTACCGCGCAGGCTCTCGGGCACGTCGCCGTCGACGATCCGCTGGGCCAGTCCCTCCACGACGGCGGTCTTGCCGACGCCGGGTTCGCCGATGAGCACAGGGTTGTTCTTGGTGCGCCGCGACAGCACCTGCACGACCCGCCGGATCTCTGCGTCGCGCCCGATGACCGGATCGAGCTTGCCCTCACGAGCGCGCTCGGTGAGGTCGGTGCCGTACTTCGCCAGCGCGTCGAAGGTGCCCTCGGGGTTCTCGGAGTCGACCTGACGGCCGCCGCGCAAGGTCGGGATCGCGGCCTTGATCGCGTCGGCGTCCAGTCCGAGCGATCGCCCGGTGGCCTTGGCCACGCCGTAGAGCAGGTGGTCGGTCGACACGAAGGTGTCGCCCATGGCCACCATGAGTTCGCGGGCCGACTCCAGTGCAACCATGGCCGACCGCGACAGCCCCGGGGCCGACACGCTGGAACCCGAGGCGGACGGCATACCCGCCAGTGCTGTGCGGGCCGCCTCGGCAGCCGCGGGGAGGCTGGAACCGGTCGCCTGCAGCAGTGGACCGGTCGTCGTGTCCGACTGCTCGGTCAACGCCTTGAGCAGGTGGGCGGGTTCGGTGTGGGGGTGGCCGACAGCCGCCGCCGCGCGGACGGCAGCCGACAGCGCTTCCTGCGCCTTCGTGGTCAACTTCAGATCCATGTATGCCGTGTGCTCCTGTTCCCCCGATTGCTCGCGTGGATAGGTCTCGGGTCAGCGGGTGTGGTCTCTGGTGCGGCAACGCCGACAAAGTTGAGTCTATTCCACTCAACTTCGCCGTACCGACGGTGTGCCGACCACGCCCAACACGTCGATGGGGGCCCGGCCATGTGGCCGAGCCCCCATCGCTGTGCCCCACCCAAGGGGCGAACAGTTACGCGCTGCGGCGCCGAGCGACGCCCAGGCCCAGGGCACCGACCACGCCGAAGAGCAGCCCGAAGCCGAGCAGCCGGCCGCTGTCGCTGCCGGTGTGCGGCAAGACGGCCATGGGCACCGTGGCGAAGTACGGGTTGGTGGAGGTGACGACGGTGCCGGTCACCTCGCCCTTCCCGGTCACCGTGGCGACGTCCTCGTGCATGACCCCGGCTGGGACGCCACTGAGCGTGGCCGTGCACGGGAAGGATTCCCCAATCGCGAATGGGCCGGCCCAGGTCGTGCCGGTCGAGCTGTCCGGGAAGGTGCAGCTCAGGCCGGTGACCGTGCCGCCGCTGACGACCGAGTCACTGACCGTCACGTCGCGCAGCGCCTCGCTGCCGGTGTTGGTCACCGTGAACGCCAGTCCGGTGGCGCCGGTCGGCAGGACGACGGCAGCGGTGGTGCTGTCGGCGTCGTTGCCCGCGGCGTCCTTCTTGACGATCGACACACCCGGCGTCGGCAACGGGGTCACCGTCGCGTGGTAGGGATTGTCGTCGGTCACCGGGGTGCCCGAGGTCTGGCCCTTGCCGGTGACCGTGGCGGTGTCGACGTGCTCACCTGCGGCTGCCATGACGCCCGACAGGGTGGCCGTGCAGGTGAAGCTCGCCCCCACCGGGAACGGCCCGGCCCACGTCGTGCCCGACGTGGAGGCACCCTCGACCGCCTCGTCGAAAGCGCAGGTCAACCCGGACACTGTGCCGTTGATGGAGGAGTCGCTGACGACCACGTCGACGAGCAGCTCGGTGCCCTCGTTGGTGATGGTGAAGACCAGGTCGACTCCGCCCGGTTCGTGGCCCAGCGCGACCGCGGTGTCACTGGTGTCGGCTGCGTTGCCGTCGACATCGTCCTTGACGATCGACACCTTGGGCGCCGGCTTCCAGAAGCCGAAGTCGAGAGTGAGATCGGCGGCACCATTGGCCGACAGGTCAGCAGCCGAGGCTGCATATCCCGTCGAGGAATCGGTCGCCGAGGTCCCCTGACCGGTGAGCGTCGGGAACAACCCGGTGAGCGCCGTGGCGGAGGCCGCCGTGTCAACGGTCACCGTGTAGGACGAGCCGGCCGGGATGGCCGGAAGGTTGGCGAAGAGATACTTGCCGCTCGCGTCGGTCTTGACCGGCAGCACCGGCTTGCCGTCAACGTCGACGACCGGGGCGCCACCAGGACCGGTGAGCTTGAGAGTCACTCCCGGGATGCCGGCCTCACCGGCATCTTGAATGCCGTCGTGGTCGGCATCGAGCCAGACGTAGTCGCCGACCGACACGACGAGGATGCCCTCGCCGGTGCCGCCTCCGCTGGAGCGCACCGCGAAACTGCTCACCGGCGTCGTCTGCTGCAGGATCTTCACGCTGCCGCTGTTGTCATAGCGGGTCTGCGTGGCCGTCGGGTACGACGCGCCGTAGAGACCGACGCCATAGCCCACGAGCGCGGTCGTGACCGTGGTCGTGGCCTCGATCCGGTCCGCGGTGCACGAGAGCACGGTGAACTCCGACCGGGCCATGTTGCGGATCTCGGTCTTCGTGCCGTCGGCGTTCTGCTGGTACACGTAGAAGTACGGCACCCCAGGCTTGTCGCATTCCAGGGCAGACCCCCGACCGGGAGTGTCGACGATCGTCACGGTGGCACCGACCATGTCCATCGTCAAAGTCCCGCTGAAGATGCCCCAGACGAGTTGGTCGCGGTCGGGCAGCCCGAGGTCGGTCGGATGGGCCACCCACTTGACCCACTTGCCGGCGCCGTCGTCAGTGACGACCACCGGGATCTCGACGGTGTCCTTGAGGATGACGCTGCCCGCAGTGAAGGTCACCGTCTTGGTGCTCCCTGGAGTCACCTCGCCGCTGGTCCACGCCGACTCGACGAAGGCCGTGCCCGTCACGCGGGCGTGGTTATCGACGAAGCTCGTCAGCGTAAAGACGATCGTGCCGTCGACGACCTCGGCGGTCGCCACCGGGTTCGGCGGAGACTCGCTGTCGTAGATCGTGAAGGTCAACGTCGGGTCGATCGCCATCGCCGGGTCGAGCGCCAGCGTGAAGAAGTCGCCCGCGTGCGAGCCCTCCGGGATGGCATAGCCGATGTCGACGTGCATGGTGTCCCACACCCCGACCGTGCCTTCGCGCACGGAGACCGATGTGATCACTCCGGTGAGTTCAGCGGCAAATGCCTGCTGAACACCTGCGGAAACGGTACCGACTACCGCCAGAGCCGCAATAACAATGAAGCGGGCGAATCGCCCGAAAATGCCCCTACGCACAATGTGCCCCTTCGTCGGCGTGGGCACGCTGGCGCCGTCCGCAGACGGCCTTTTGCCCCTCCAGCTGCCACACTGTCCCCTAACCCCAATGCGGACGACGGTAGCAGAATGCGTTCACAGCGCAACTTCAGGGCCTCGGGACTGTGGACAACCGACGGCTACCGTGGAGGCCATGCGACTGGAAGCCGTCCGCGGAGACCTCACGACCGAGGCTGTCGATGCCATTGTCAACGCCGCCAACTCCGGCCTTCTGGGCGGCGGCGGGGTCGACGGCGCGATCCACGCCGCGGCCGGGCCGGCCCTGCTGGCCGAGTGTCGGGAGGTGCGCCGCACGGCATACCCAAGCGGGTTGCCGGTGGGGTATGCCGTGGCGACCGGGGCCGGGAACCTGCCTGCGCGGTGGGTGATCCACACCGTCGGGCCGAACTGGCACCGCGGCGAGCGCGACGAGGCGTCGCTCGCGTCGTGCTTCACTGCGAGCCTCGCGGAGGCGGTGCGCGTGGGTGCTCGCAGCGTCGCCTTTCCGGCCGTGAGCGCGGGGGTCTACGGCTGGGAGGGTGCGACCGTCGCTCGGGTCGCTGTCGCGGCGGTGCGCGGATTCGAGCCCGCGGAGGCGATCGACCTGGTGCGGTTCGTGTTGTTCAGCGACCGGCTCTACGCCGAGTTCGCGGCGGCGCTGCGCGCCTGAGCGCCGGTATGCCGGGTGGCCGGCGCGGTGCGCGCGGATGCCCCGTGAGCCGGGCGCGGACGGCATACCCGCCCGGGTCGCCACTCAGGCGAGGGAGATGAACAGCTTCTCCATGAGTGCGGTGTCGACCTCGGAGTCGCCCCGCTCGTGAGCCTCGGCGACACACTGCTTGAGGCCGGTCGCGATGATCGAGAAACCGGCTCGGTCGACGGCGCGGCGGACGGCTGCCAGCTGCATGACGATGTCCTGGCACTCGCGGCCCTCTTCGATCATCCGCAGCACGCCGCCGATCTGGCCCTGGGCGCGGCGCAGGCGGTTGGCGAGCTTGGTGAGCTCCTCGGGCGTGAGGTGCACGGTCGTCATGGGCACATCCTTGCATTCCGGACCCTCGGACGAGGGCAGCGACTGTGCGGTAGGGCACATGCGGTGGGGACCTTTGGCCACCCGAGCAAGCATACCCGCAGGGGTATGGTCGTGATAGGGGATAGACCGCACCGACACCACGCGTCGGCGCACCCCTGGGAGGAAGCACCACCATCATGAAGACCGTCTTGATCCTCGGTGGCGGCACCGCCGGGACGATGATCGCCAACAAGCTCAGCGCCCGATTGGAGCGCACCGACTGGCGGGTGATCGTCGTGGACAAGGACGACATCCACGACTACCAGCCGGGATATCTGTTCATCCCGTTCGGCATCAATACCCCTGAGCAAGTGCGCCGTTCGATGCACACCTTCCTCGCCGACGGCGTCGAGCTCGTCATGGGCGAGGTCGACGTCGTCGAGCCCGAGGCCAAGCTGGTGCGCCTCGAGGGTGGCCGGGAGATCGCCTACGACTACCTCGTCATCGCCACCGGCACGACACCGCGCCCCGACCAGACCCCCGGCATGCTCGGCGACGAGTGGCACCGCAGCGTCGGGGAGTTCTACACCTTCGAGGGCGCCATCGCGCTGCGTGATGCGCTGCGGCGCTTCGACGGCGGCCGCCTCGTCATGCACATCACCGAGCTGCCGATCAAGTGCCCGGTCGCCCCGCTGGAGTTCGTCATGCTCGCCGACGACTACCTGCGCGAGCGCGGGCTGCGCGAGCGCACCGAGATCGTCTACGTCACGCCGTTGGACGGTGCCTTCACCAAACCGGTCGCGAGCCGCGAACTCGGCCACCACCTCGAGCAGCGCAATATCCACGTCGAGCCCGACTTCATGATCGAAAGCGTCGACCAGGAGCGCAAGGTCATCGTGTCCTACGACGAACGCGAGGTCGCCTACGACCTGCTCGTCACCGTGCCGCTCAACATGGGCGCCGACTTCGTCGCCCGGTCGGGCCTGGGCGACGAACTCAACTACGTGCCGGTCGACACGCACACCATGCGGTCCACGGCATACGACACGATCTTCGCGCTGGGTGATGCCGGCAACCTGCCGACCTCCAAGGCGGGGTCGGTCGCGCACTTCTCGGTGGAGATCTTCGTGGAGAACTTCCTGCAGCTGGCCGCCGGGAAGCCGATGACGCACTCCTTCGACGGGCACGCCAACTGCTTCGTCGAGTCCGGCGGCGGCAAGGCGCTGCTGCTGGACTTCAACTACGACACCGAGCCGCTCACCGGCACCTTCCCGCTGCCCAAGGTCGGGCCGATGAGCCTGCTCAAGGAGTCTCGGGCCAACCACCTGGGCAAGCTCGCGTTCCGCCACATCTACTGGAACATCCTGCTGCCGGGCCGCCCGATGCCGCTGCCGGCGGCGATGTCCATGTCGGGCAAGAACGTCGAATAGCCACCACCCACAAGGAGAAGCACCACCATGCCAGTCACGACCATCGCCGGTCGCGAGATCGACGTCGACGCCGAGGGCTTCCTCACCAAGCCCGAGCAGTGGGACGAAGCGCTCGCCGAGACCCTCGCAGCCAACATCGGCATCACCCTCACCGAGGCGCACTGGGTGCCGATCCGGTTCCTGCGCAAGGACTTCGAAACCCAGAAGGAGACTGCGACGTTGCGCCGGGTCTCGACGGTGGGCGGCATACCGGTCAAGGAGCTGTTCGGGCTCTTCCCCGGCAAGCCGGCCAAGAAGATGTCCTACATCGCCGGGCTGCAGAAGCCCAAGGGCTGCGTCTGAGCCAGCGCCACCCACCTTGAATTCCCCACTCCGAGAAGCGAGTCCGTCATGAGCACCCCCATCGTCCCGTCCTTCGACGACGAGGCAGGCAGTGGCCGCAAGCTGGCCATCATCTGCTCGAAGGGCAACCTCGACATGGCCTACCCCGGCCTCATCCTCGCCAACGCGGCCCTCGGCGAGGGGGTCGAAACCCACCTGTTCTTCACCTTCTGGGGCTTCGACATGATCAACAAGGCGACGATGGGTGACCTCAAGTTCACCTTCGTCGGGAACACCGCGATGCACATGCCCGGCCACAGCAGCGGCATCCACCACATGCTCGGCGCCCTGCCCGGCGCCACCGCCGGCGCCACCGCGATGATGAAGAAGATGATCGCCGACCTCGACGTGCCCGAGGTGCCCGAGTTCCTCGAGTTGCTCACCGCGTCGGGCTGCCACATGTGGGCCTGCCGGATGTCGGCCGACATGAACAAGCTCACCGAGGACGACCTCTACGACGGCGTCGAGGCGATCATCAGCGCGAGCGACTTCATCGAGATCACCGAGGGCGCCCAACTGCTGTTCATCTGACGCCGCACCGCAGGGCACCGCACCCGCACCGGCTGGGCGCAATTCCGTCGGGCAAAGTTCACCTGAGGTCTGCGTCAGGCTCACCTGCTCCCGATACATGTGGGGCGAGCGCCTGAGCGGCGACGGCGGTGGTCAACCCCATCTGTTCGATCAGACGCCAGAAAGGGTCCCGGTCTCACCGCAACCGGGACCCTTTCGTATGCCGGGTGGTCGCCTCCGCTGCGACGCAACGCGCTTGGCGTCAGGCAGTGAACACAGCGCCAAGCAGTGAACACAGCGTCACGCGGAGATTCCGTCAGCCAGGAGGCACTGCGTCAGCCAGGGGCAGGGTCGTGATCGGGCGGGCCTGCAGCACCCACAGCCGGTCGGTCTCGTCGAAGGCCCACTCGACGTCGGCGGCGGCACCGATCGCCTGCTCGGCGCGCAGGGTCATCGCCACGACGGCGTCGAGCCGAGCCGGTGTGAGCACCGGCGACGACGCGCCGGATGCGACGTCGGGGGACGCCGGATCGAGTCGTTCCACTCGGGTCAGTCCCGACTCGCTCACCGTCGCGACGAGCCGCTGTCGCCCCAGCCGGGACGTGAGAACGGCTCCGGTATGCCGGTGCACGACGACGTGTTCGGGCACCACCTGACCGTCGGTGAGCAGCACGCCCAGCCCGTGGACGGCCTCCACCACGATCCGATCTCGGGCGCCGGTGACCGGATGCGCGGAGAAGCTCACCCCGGCGGCCACCGCCGACACCATGAGCTGGACGAGCACTGGGAATGACTGGGTCGCCGAAGGGCCGGGGTGCTGCTCCTGACCGGCGCCGGAGGTCTCCTCCGCGGAGCGGGTCGCTTCGGCGGAGCTGGCGCTTTCCGCGGAGCGGGGCCAATCGGCGGAAAGGCTTGCTTCGGCAGCAATGATGCGCGCCACTGCCGCAGCCACCGCATCGGCGCCGCGCACCCCCAGCTCGGTGGGCAGCAACCCGGCTGCCGACCTGGCCTCCCCGTCCTCGACGGGGGAACTACTGCGCACAGCGACGAGCGGGCGTGTGATCCCGCTGCGCCGGGCCAGCACGGCATACCCCTCTCGGGCCGCCTCGGGACTCCACGCGACGAACCCGTTGGGCACAGGCAGCCCGGCGCGCAGCAGCAGGGTGAGCCCGGCTGCCTTGCCGCCGACCACCTCGGCCATCGGCCCGCCCGACGGGCCGGTCTCGGTGAGGGTAGCCGCGCTTCGCCGAGGGTCTACCCTCACCGAAGCGCGGTCAACCTCAGCGAAGCCTCGTTCCTCAAGCCCGCCGAGCTCGTCGAGCCAGCGCACCTCGGGCCGGACAGGGTCAGGGTCAGGGACAGGGACAAGGGCGGGGGGCGTCACGGCATACCGCGTTCGAGGACTCGCACGACGCCGAGGTCGCCGTTGACGAGCAGCAGATCGCCGGTGTGGATGAGCGCGGTCGCGTCGAGGACGGCGCAGACGCACGGCAGGCCGTATTCGCGGCTGACGATGGCGGCATGGGTGAGCATCCCGCCGGCGTCGCACACGGCGGCGGCGATCCGGTCGAAGGCCGGCGTCCAACTCGGCGAGGTCGCCTCGCAGACGAGCACCTCGCCGCGCTGCAACTGATCGATGTCGGCGGCCGAGGCCAATACTCGCGCGCGACCCCGGGCCACCCCGGAGGAGACTCCCATCCCCTCGAGGTCGGGCAGCCGAGACTGCGGCGGCTGTCCGGGTCGCGGTCCGATGGCATCGACAGGGCCGTCGGTGGCCGGCCGAGCCTCGGGCGTGCCGAGGATCTGCCGCAGCACGATGTCGCCGCCGTCCCCCGGCGCCCCGAGGTGCGCGGGCAGCTCGTGGCGGCGCTCGCGCCAGGCCTCGACGAAGGCCCGGCGTTGTTGGATCGGCGTGAGCAGGGCCGAGGCGTCGGCGCGGCCCGCGAGCAGGTCCAGCAGCTCGCTCTCGTGCAGGTAGAGAGCATCGTCGGCTGCCGGAAGCCCCAGCAGGCGACCCGCCGCCAGGGCCACCGCCCGCAGCGGCAGGTGGGCGCGCAAGTCGATGAGGACGTTGTGCTCCTCGTTCCACCAGGCTGCCGGAGCTCGGCCGGCGAGGGTCAGCCACTGCGTCACCCGGGCCGCCGCCTCGGCCCCCAGCCGGGTGCCGGGCAGCGTCGCCACCCCCGCCGGCCGGGCGGGACGCGGCGCGCTCGGCCCGGCCACGAGGGCGGCACGCACGAGTCCCAGTGGGATGGAAGGGGATTCGTGCCAGGAGGGTGAGTCGAGGTCACCGACCGCCGCACTGCGCTGCCCGTATGCCGTGTCGAACTCCGCGAACCGCTCCAGCCACGCGGCGGCCCGGGGCTCGGACTGCAGCCGGAGCAGCAGTTGGCCGCTGGGTGAGTGCAGGAAGATCGACGCGAGCCCCTCGCTAGCCGCGAGGTCGGCCAAGGCGGCCAGGGCCCGATCGGTGCGGGCGATGGTGTGATCGGGCACCCCGATGAGCTCCGAGGCCTCCAACGCGCCGATGCCATCGGCCGCCAGCCCCGCGAGGACGGCCTCGTGGATGGCGAAGACGGGATACATCATCGCGAAGTGCAGCCGCCAGGCGCGGGAGCACACCGCTCGGGCCCGCCGCCAGGCCCGACCCAACCCCTGCGCGTCGAGGTCGGACAGCGGCAGGGCATCGAGAACGGCCAGCTCCTCACGCAACTGCGCGGAAAGCTCAGCCCAGAGCTCACTGAACCGCACGGCATACGCGGCCGGATCGCCGCCCGGGACAAGCGGATTGGCGCCAAAGCCGGCAACAGCCGGGCCGACAGCACTACCGTCACCGGCACTCGGCCCCGGCGTCGAGCCCGGGGCAGAACCCGGGGCCGGTATGCCGTCCGCCGCCGGCCCGAGGTAGACATGGCACCCGACCAGGCGGGCCACCAGGCCACCGTCGACGCCCAGCGCTGCAGCAGCCGTGCGACTGCCCGCGGCGATGTCCTCGATGACGGTGAGCCCGAGCGGCACGACGCCTCGGGGCTGGTGGAAGTCCAGCCGCCAGGGCCGGTCGAGGTCGGCGGAGGTCAGCGGCCGCACGGCATACCGATCGGTCCCCCCGGGCCAGGTCAGGCCCGGGTAGGACGGCAGATCGACGTGCGACTGCGTCGTCAGACTCAGCCCTTGCGGTCGATCTGCATGACGACGGCCTTGGGTTCGGTGAAGAACTCGCG
>Ga0208564_1003501_pt1 | contig 11402 bp, 4 predicted proteins | sample AD_UKC073_MetaG_FD_184439 | JGI IMG/M metagenome (GOLD analysis project Ga0208564, IMG submission 184439) | Active sludge microbial communities of municipal wastewater-treating anaerobic digesters from USA - AD_UKC073_MetaG (SPAdes) (version 2) | ecosystem: Engineered > Bioreactor > Anaerobic >... | reverse complement strand
AAAGACACGGTCAAGGAAGTTAAGGAATCCGAGGTCTACATGGGCGAAATCCCGCTCATGACCGAAAACGGCTCGTTTGTCATCAACGGGACCGAGCGCGTGATTGTTTCCCAGCTGCACCGCTCGCCCGGCGTGTTCTTCGAGCATGACAAGGGCAAAACGCACAGTTCCGGCAAATTGCTGTTCTCCGCGCGCGTCATTCCGTATCGCGGCTCGTGGCTTGACTTCGAGTTCGATCCGAAGGATTACCTCTACTTCCGTATCGACCGCCGCCGCAAGATGCCGGTAACGATCTTGCTCAAGGCGCTTGGTCTGTCCGACGAGGAAATCCTGGCGCGCTACTTCAAGTTCGACGATATCTACTTCACGCCGAAGGGCAACGAGCTCGCGTTCGTGCCGGAACGTTTGAAAGGTGAAGTCGCCCGTTTCGACATTACTACGCCTGACGGCACCATCGTCGTGGCTAAGGACAAGCGCGTCACTGCCAAGCACGTGCGCGACCTGCAAAACTCGAAAGTCGAACGCTTGGGTCTGCCGACCGAAGAGGTGCTTGGTCGTATCGTCGCGGCCAATGTTATCGACAAGGAAACCGGCGAGGTTCTAGTCAAGGCTAACGAGGAGCTGACCGAGGAGTCTCTGAAGAAACTGGTCGAGGCCGGCGTTGACCACATCCGCACGCTTTACATCAATGAGCTGGATGAAGGTCCGTGGATCTCGATGACGCTCAAGACGGATGATGTCCCCGACAAGACGACAGCTCGTGTCGCAATCTACCGCATGATGCGCCCAGGTGAGCCGCCGACGGCAGAAGCGGTGGAGGCGCTGTTCCAGCGCCTGTTCTTCAATGAGGACACCTACGATCTGTCGCGCGTGGGGCGCATGAAGTTCAATCGTCGCGTTGGCCGCGATACGATTGACGGCCCGATGGTGCTCACCCACGACGATATCCTCGATACCGTCAAGATCATCTGTGATTTGCGTAACGGACGCGGTCAGGTGGATGACATCGACCATCTCGGCAACCGTCGCGTTCGCAGCGTAGGCGAGCTGGCCGAGAACCAGTTCCGCAGCGGTCTTGCCCGCGTTGAGCGTGCAGTGAAAGAGCGCCTCGGTCAGGCCGAAAGCGAAAACCTGATGCCGCACGACCTGATCAACGCGAAGCCTATCTCTGCCGCGATCAAGGAGTTCTTTGGCTCCAGCCAGCTGTCGCAGTTCATGGACCAGACCAATCCGTTGTCCGAGATCACGCACAAACGTCGCGTCTCGGCGCTGGGTCCGGGTGGTTTGACTCGTGAGCGGGCTGGCTTTGAGGTGCGTGACGTACACCCAACGCACTATGGTCGCGTATGCCCGATCGAGACGCCGGAAGGTCCGAACATCGGCCTGATCAACTCACTGGCCCTGTTCGCACGTGTTAACGACTACGGCTTCATTGAAACACCGTATCGCAAAGTGGTCGACAGCAAGGTGACGGACGAAATCGCTTACCTCTCGGCCATCGAAGAAAGCAATTACGTGATCGCCCAGGCGAACGCACCGCTCGATGCGAGCGGTCACCTGACTGGCGAATTTGTCGCCTGCCGTATCAAGGGCGAGTCGACCCTGATGCCGCCATCAGAAGTGACGTACATGGACGTGGCGCCGTCGCAGATCGTCTCGGTGGCTGCCTCGCTGATCCCGTTCCTCGAGCACGATGACGCGAACCGCGCATTGATGGGCTCCAACATGCAACGTCAGGCAGTTCCTTGCCTGCGTCCGGAAAAGCCGTTTGTTGGCACCGGTGTGGAACGCACAGCCGCCATTGACTCCGGCACTGTTGTCACTGCCCGTCGCGGTGGCAAGGTGGACTACGTTGACGCGTCGCGTGTCGTGATTCGCGTCAACGACGCCGAGGCGGCAGCTGGCGACGTTGGTGTCGATATCTATAACTTGGTCAAGTACACGCGCTCCAACCAGAACACCAATATCAATCAGCGGCCGCTGGTGAAGATCGGTGACAAGCTCGCCAAGGGTGACGTCATTGCTGACGGTGCCTCGACAGACAAAGGCGAACTTGCTCTCGGCCAGAACATGCTGGTCGCATTCATGCCATGGAACGGCTACAACTACGAAGACTCGATCCTGATCTCCGAGCGCGTGGTTGCACAGGACCGTTACACGTCGATTCATATCGAAGAGCTGACCGTAGTCGCCCGTGACACCAAGCTTGGTCCGGAAGAAATCACTCGCGATATCTCGAGCCTTGGTGAGGCACAGCTGACGCGCCTCGATGAATCGGGCATTGTCTACATCGGCGCTGAAGTCGAAGCGGGCGATGTGCTCGTGGGCAAGGTGACACCCAAAGGCGAAACCACGCTTACGCCGGAAGAAAAGTTGCTGCGAGCGATCTTCGGTGAAAAGGCCAGTGACGTGAAGGACACCTCGCTGCGCGTCCAATCGGGCATCGCTGGCACGGTGATCGACGTCAAGGTTTTCACCCGAGAAGGTATCGAACGTGACAAGCGCGCTCAACTGATCATTGACGAAGAGCTCCGCGGCTACAAGAAGGATCTGGCGGACCAACTGCGCATCGTCGAAAACGACACGTTTGAGCGCCTTGAACGTCTCCTGATCGGCAAGATCGCCAGCGGCGGCCCGAAGAAGCTTGCCAAAGGCACCAAACTCGACAAGGAGTACCTCGCGTCAATCGGGCGTTACGACTGGTTCGACCTTCGCATGGCGGACGACGACGTTGCCCGGCAACTTGAAGGCGTCCGCGACAGCCTGACCGCGACCCGTCACAACTTTGACGCAGCGTTCGAGCAGAAAAAACGCAAGCTGACGCAAGGCGACGAGCTTCCAGCGGGCGTGCTGAAGATGGTCAAGGTCTATGTGGCTGTCAAGCGCCGGCTGCAGCCGGGCGACAAGATGGCTGGTCGTCACGGTAACAAGGGCGTGGTCTCCAAGATTGTTCCGGTTGAAGACATGCCCCACATGGCCGATGGCACCACGGTTGACGTTGTACTGAATCCGCTGGGCGTGCCGTCACGGATGAACGTGGGCCAGATTCTCGAGGTTCACCTCGGTTGGGCTGCTCGCGGCATTGGCAACAAGATTGACGCCATGCTCAAGCAGCAGGCAAACGTGAAGGAGATCCGCAGCTTCGTCGAAACGCTTTACCAGGATGTTGGCGCGAAGCAGGACCTCAATTCGCTCAACGACTCTGAGGTTGGCGAACTCGCGAGCAACCTGCGGCACGGGGTCCCGTTTGCGACACCGGTGTTCGACGGCGCAACCGAGGGCGAGATCAAGGACATGCTCCGACTGGCCAGCCTTCCGGAGTCCGGTCAGATCACGCTGTACGACGGACGCACTGGTGAGGCATTTGATCGCCCGGTGACTGTTGGTTACATGCATGTGCTCAAGCTGCATCACCTGGTCGACGACAAGATGCACGCCCGTTCGACCGGCCCGTACAGCCTGGTGACTCAGCAACCGCTGGGCGGCAAGGCACAGTTCGGTGGCCAGCGCTTCGGTGAAATGGAAGTGTGGGCACTCGAAGCCTACGGCGCAGCTTACACGCTGCAAGAAATGCTGACGGTCAAGTCCGACGACGTGACCGGTCGCACCAAGGTGTACGAGAACATCGTGAAGGGCGAGCACAAGATCGAGGCCGGCATGCCTGAATCGTTCAATGTGCTGGTCAAGGAAATCAGGTCGCTCGGCATCGACGTCGACCTTGAGCGCAAGTAACTCGGAAGTCAAAGGAATATCCATGAACGCATTGCTGGACCTGTTCAAGCAGACGACTCCGAACGAAGAGTTCGACGCGATCAAGATCGGCCTCGCCTCACCCGAGCGCATCCGCTCGTGGTCGTTTGGCGAAGTGAAGAAGCCCGAGACCATCAACTACCGCACATTCAAGCCCGAACGCGACGGCTTGTTCTGTGCGAAGATCTTCGGTCCGATCAAGGACTACGAATGCCTGTGTGGCAAGTACAAGCGCCTCAAGCATCGCGGTGTGATCTGCGAGAAGTGTGGCGTCGAAGTCACGCTGACCAAGGTGCGCCGCGAGCGCATGGGCCACATCGAGCTCGCCTCGCCCGTCGCCCACATCTGGTTCCTCAAATCGCTGCCGAGCCGTCTCGGTATGGTGCTCGACATGACGCTGCGCGACATCGAGCGCGTACTGTATTTCGAAGCCTTCGTGGTTGTCGATCCGGGCCTCACGCCGCTGCAACGCGGCCAGCTGCTGACCGAGGACGACTACATCGCCAAAACCGAAGAGTATGGCGATGACTTCAAGGCGCTGATGGGCGCAGAAGCCGTTCGCGAGCTGCTGTCGTCGATCCATGTCACTGAGGAGGCTGAGCGGCTGCGCGGCGAACTCGGTGCAACTTCGTCAGAAGCAAAAATCAAGAAGATTTCAAAGCGCCTCAAAGTGCTTGAAGCGTTCCTGAAGTCAGGCATCAAGCCCGACTGGATGGTGCTCGAAGTGTTGCCGGTGCTGCCGCCCGAATTGCGCCCGCTGGTTCCTCTGGACGGCGGACGGTTCGCGACGTCGGATCTGAATGATCTGTACCGCCGCGTCATCAACCGCAACAACCGTCTCAAGCGTCTCCTCGAACTGAAGGCGCCGGACATCATCGTGCGCAATGAGAAGCGCATGCTGCAGGAGTCAGTCGATTCACTGCTCGACAATGGCCGCCGCGGCAAGGCGATGACGGGCGCCAACAAGCGCCCGCTCAAGTCGCTCGCCGACATGATCAAGGGCAAGTCGGGCCGTTTCCGTCAGAACCTGCTCGGCAAGCGCGTCGACTACTCGGGCCGTTCGGTCATCGTGGTGGGGCCGCAACTCAAGCTGCATCAGTGTGGTCTGCCAAAAAAGATGGCGCTCGAACTGTTCAAACCGTTCATCTTCAATCGCCTCGAACAACTGGGCGAAGCAAAGACCATCAAGGAAGCCAAGCGCCGCGTCGAGAGCGAAGAGCCGCTAGTCTGGGATCTGCTCGAAGAAGTGATTCGCGAGCACCCGGTGCTGCTGAACCGCGCTCCGACGCTGCACCGTCTGGGCATCCAGGCGTTCGAGCCGGTACTGATCGAAGGCAAGGCGATCCAGCTGCATCCGCTCGTCTGTACGGCGTTCAACGCTGACTTTGACGGCGACCAGATGGCCGTTCACGTGCCGCTGTCTCTCGAAGCGCAAGCAGAAGCCCGCACATTGATGCTGGCCTCGAACAACGTGCTTCTGCCGTCGAACGGCGATCCCTGTATCGTCCCGTCGCAAGACATCGTGCTGGGCCTGTACTACGCTACCCGTGAGCGTATCAACGCGCGCGGCGAAGGCATGGTCTTCGCCGACGTGCTCGAAGTGTCGCGCGCCTACGAGACGCGCATGGTCGACCTGCACGCCAAGGTCAAAGTCCGTATTCGGCAGGTGACTTTCGGTCCGAACGGCGAGAAGATTGATCAGGTCAAGCGTGAAGAGACGACAGTTGGTCGCGCGCTGCTATCTGACATCCTGCCCGAGGGCTTGCCGTTCTCGGTCATCAACAAGCCGCTCAAAAAGAAGGAAATCTCGAAGCTCATCAACGCGAGCTTCCGCCGCTGCGGCCTCCGCGCGACGGTCGTGTTCGCCGACAAGCTGATGCAATCGGGCTTCCGTCTGGCGACTCGCGCTGGCTTCTCGTTCGCAGCCGACGATATGCTGGTGCCGAAAGAAAAGCACGGCATCATCGCCAACGCGGAAGCGCAGGTGAAAGAGATCCAGCAGCAGTACGCCTCGGGTCTCGTCACCTCGGGCGAACGCTACAACAAGGTCGTGGACATCTGGGGCGCCGCCGGCGACGAGATCGCTCGCGCCATGATGACGCAGCTTGGCTCGCAAATGGTCACCGACCGCGAAGGCAAGCAGGTGCGCCAGGATTCGTTCAACTCGATCTTCATGATGGCCGACTCGGGCGCCCGCGGTTCCGCAGCGCAGATTCGCCAGCTGGCGGGCATGCGCGGCCTGATGGCGAAGCCGGACGGCTCGATCATCGAGACGCCGATTACCGCGAACTTCCGCGAAGGTCTCAATGTTCTGCAGTACTTCATCTCGACGCACGGCGCCCGTAAGGGGCTGGCCGACACGGCGCTGAAGACCGCGAACTCGGGTTACCTGACGCGTCGCCTGGTCGACGTGACCCAAGATCTGGTGGTGACCGAAGACGATTGCGGCACGCTGGAAGGCTTGGTGATGAAGGCCGTCGTGTCTGGTGGCGAAGTCATTGAATCGCTGCGCGACCGCATCCTCGGCCGTACGGCCGCGGCCGATGTCGTGCATCCGGAGACCGGCAAGCTGGTCGTCAGCAACGGCACTTTGTTGACCGAAGACGAAGTCGACTTGATCGACAGCCTCGGCATCGACGAAGTGCGCACGCGCTCGCCGTTGACCTGCGCGACTCGCCACGGCCTGTGCGCGAAGTGCTACGGACGCGACCTCGGTCGTGGCCAACTGGTCAACGCGGGTGAGGCCGTCGGTGTCATCGCAGCACAGTCAATTGGTGAGCCGGGCACCCAGCTCACGATGCGTACGTTCCACATCGGTGGCGCAGCATCCCGTACCGCGGCGGCAAGCACTGTTGAGACGAAGTCGGCGGGTACGGCGAATTTCGCTGGCGCCATGCGCTACGTGAAAAACGCGGCGGGCGACAAGATCGTGATCGCGCGTTCGGCAGAAGTGGTCATCTCGGACGGCAACCGTGAGCGCGAGCGCCACAAGGTTCCGTACGGCGCCAAACTGCTCGTCGAAGACGGCAAGACGGTCAAGGCTGGCCAGGTGCTCGCCGAATGGGATGCGACTTCGCGTCCGATTCTCACCGAGTTCCAGGGCCGAGTGAAGTTCGAGAACGTGCAGGAAGGCGTCACCGTCGCCAAGCAGACCGACGACGTGACCGGCATTTCCACGCTCGTCGTGATCGACGCCAAGCGCCGCGCCGGCTCGCAGTCCAAGGGCGTCCGTCCGCAGTTGAAGCTGGTAGACGCCAAGGGCAACGAAATCAAGCCCGCCGGTTCAGACACGCCATTGACGATCACCTTCCAGATCGGCTCCATCATCCTGGTGAAGGATGGTCAGGAAGTAGCGCCGGGCGACATGCTGGCGCGTATGCCGATGGAAACCTCGAAGACGCGCGACATCACCGGCGGTCTGCCGCGGGTTGCCGAACTGTTCGAAGCGCGTTCGCCCAAGGACGCCGGCATGCTCGCAGAGGTCACCGGTACCGTGTCGTTCGGCAAGGACACAAAAGGCAAGCAGCGTCTGGTCATCAAGGACATGGACGGCGTCTCGCATGAGTATCTGATCCCGAAGGAAAAGGCCGTGATGGCCATCGACGGTCAGGTCGTGAACAAGGGCGAACCGATCGTCGACGGCCCAGCCGACCCCCACGATATTCTTCGCTTGCTTGGTGTGGAAGCACTTACCAAGTACATCATCGACGAGGTCCAGGAAGTCTATCGACTGCAGGGCGTGAAGATCAACGACAAACATATTGAAGTGATTGTTCGTCAGATGTTGCGCCGTGTAACTATCTCTCATCCCGGTGACAGCAAGTTCATTACCGGCGAACAAGTGGAGCGCGCAGAACTGCTGGCCGAGAACGACCGTGTCAAGGCCGATGGCAAGGCGCCCGCCCAGTTCGATCACATGCTCCTGGGTATTACCAAGGCGTCGTTGTCTACCGATTCGTTCATCTCAGCAGCCTCGTTCCAGGAAACGACACGGGTGCTGACCGAAGCAGCGATCATGGGCAAAAAGGATGACTTGCGAGGCCTGAAAGAGAACGTCATCGTGGGCCGATTGATTCCCGCTGGTACTGGTCTGGCATATCACCGCCTGCGCAAGGCAAATCTTGCAGCTGATCTCATCGACACGTCGGCTTTGGCTGAAGCGAGCGATGAAGCGGCAGAGACGAGCGAAAGCGCTGCTTGATGAACTCCTCGTGCCCTGCCGATTGGTCGGAGCACGAGATCAGGAGCCGCTTGACGCTTGAGCGGCCACCCTATTGACGAAAATCGAGACTGCAGGCTATAATCGCGGTCTTTTCCAAGCTTGGTTGCCAACAGTAGCGGCCAAGTTCAACAAAAACGAAGGCTAAATATGCCAACCATCAATCAGCTCGTACGCCAAGGGCGTACACCGGTCGTTGCCAAGAGCAAGAGTCCGGCGCTTGAAAAAGGCCCGCAAAAACGCGGCGTGTGTACTCGCGTGTACACGACGACCCCGAAAAAACCGAACTCGGCGCTGCGAAAAGTGGCTAAAGTGCGATTGACCAATGGTTTCGAGGTCATCTCGTACATCGGTGGCGAAGGGCACAATCTGCAGGAGCACTCGGTGGTCCTGATCCGCGGCGGTCGTGTCAAAGACTTGCCAGGTGTGCGCTATCACATGGTTCGTGGTTCGCTGGATACTGCTGGCGTCAAAGACCGCAAGCAGTCGCGCTCGAAGTACGGCGCCAAAGCACCGAAAAAAGCTTAAGTTCAGCCCGGGTGTCCCGGTTCAAGCGCCCGATTGTCGAGGCGCTTCACTCATTTTTAGGATGGTTTAAATGCCTCGCCGTCGTGAAGTACCCAAACGCGACATCCTGCCGGATCCGAAGTTTGGCAATGTCGAAATCTCCAAATTCATGAACGTCATCATGACCGCCGGCAAGAAGGCTGTTGCGGAACGCATCGTGTATGGCGCGCTGGACATCATCAGCAAAAAAGGCGGCAAGGACCCGCTGGAAGTATTCTCCACCGCGCTCGGCAACGCCAAGCCGATGGTTGAAGTGAAGAGCCGCCGTGTTGGCGGCGCCAACTTCCAGGTGCCTGTTGAGGTGCGTCCGTCGCGCCGTTCGGCGCTCTCGATGCGCTGGATCCGTGACGCTGCTCGCAAGCGTGGTGAAAAGTCGATGGGCGCGCGTCTCGCAAACGAGCTGCTCGAGGCTTCCGAAGGTCGTGGTGGCGCCGTGAAAAAGCGTGAAGAAGTGCATCGCATGGCCGAAGCCAACAAGGCGTTCTCCCACTTCCGTTTTTAGTTTTTACCCTTCGGCGTCGTCACAAGCGATGTCCGAGTATTGGTGACCGTTATGCCCCGTACTACTCCCATCGAACGCTATCGCAACATTGGCATTTCCGCGCACATTGACGCGGGCAAGACCACGACCACCGAGCGCATCCTGTTCTACACGGGCGTTTCGCACAAGATCGGCGAGGTGCATGACGGCGCCGCGACGATGGACTGGATGGAACAGGAGCGTGAGCGCGGCATCACCATTACGTCTGCCGCGACGACCTGCTTCTGGAAGGGGATGGACAAAAACTTCCCCGAGCATCGCATCAACATCATCGACACCCCGGGGCACGTCGACTTTACGATCGAAGTCGAGCGTTCCATGCGCGTGCTTGACGGTGCCTGCATGGTCTATTGCGCCGTGGGTGGCGTTCAGCCGCAGTCCGAGACCGTGTGGCGTCAGGCTAACAAGTACAAGGTGCCACGTCTCGCGTTTGTCAACAAGATGGACCGTACGGGTGCGGACTTCTTCAAGGTCTACGACCAGATGAAGATTCGCCTCAAGGCGAACCCGGTGCCGATGCAGGTGCCGATCGGCGCTGAAGAAAACTTCCAGGGCGTGATCGATCTCGTCCGCATGAAGGCAATCTTCTGGGACGAAGCTTCGCAAGGCATGAAGTACGAAGCGCGCGACATTCCGGCCGACCTCCAGGCGAAGGCCGAAGAGTGGCGTTCAAAGATGGTCGAAAGTGCCGCTGAGGCCAATGAAGAGCTGATGAACAAGTACCTCGAAACTGGGGATCTTGACGAAGCCGACATCAAGGCGGGTATCCGCATGCGTACCATCGCGAGCGAAATCGTTCCGATGTTCTGCGGCTCGGCCTTCAAAAACAAGGGCGTTCAAGCGATGCTTGACGCGGTGATCGAGTACATGCCTGCGCCGACGGATATTCCGCCGGTCTCGGGTACCGATGACGACGAAAAACCCGCTGAACGCCGCGCGGCCGACGACGAGAAGTTCTCGGCCCTGGCGTTCAAGATCATGACTGACCCGTACGTCGGTCAGCTGATCTTCTTCCGCGTGTATTCGGGCGTCGTGCAATCGGGCGATACGATTTACAACCCGGTCAAGGGCAAGCGCGAGCGTATCGGCCGCCTGCTGCAGATGCACGCCAATGAGCGTGAAGAAATCAAGGAAGTCCGCGCCGGTGACATTGCCGCTGCCGTCGGCCTCAAGGAGGCGACGACAGGCGACACGCTGTGTGACCCGGCTTCGATCATCACGCTTGAGCGTATGGTGTTCCCGGAGCCCGTGATCTCGCAGGCAGTCGAGCCGAAGACCAAGGCAGACCAGGAAAAGATGGGTATCGCTCTGAGCCGTCTGGCCCAGGAAGATCCGTCATTCCGCGTTCGCACGGACGAAGAGTCAGGTCAGACCATCATCGCCGGTATGGGCGAGTTGCACCTCGAAATCATCGTCGATCGTATGAAGCGCGAATTCGGTGTCGAAGCAAGCGTCGGCAAGCCACAGGTGGCTTATCGTGAAACGATCCGCAAGGGCTCGGAAATCGAAGGCAAGTTCGTCAAGCAATCGGGTGGTCGTGGTCAGTACGGTCACGTCTGGCTCAAGCTGGAGCCGAACGAAGCCGGCAAGGGCTTCGAATTTGTCGATGCCATCAAGGGCGGCGTGGTTCCGCGTGAATACATCCCGGCCGTCAACAAGGGCGTCGTCGAAACGCTGACGAGCGGTGTGGTCGCTGGTTTCCCGGTCGTTGATGTCAAGGTCACGCTGTTCGACGGTTCGTACCATGAAGTGGACTCGAACGAAAACGCCTTCAAGATGGCCGCTTCAATCGCGTTCAAGGACGGTATGCGCAAGGCCAACCCGGTTCTGCTTGAGCCGATGATGGCTGTCGAAGTCGAAACCCCGGAAGACTACGCTGGTACAGTGATGGGCGACCTGTCGTCCCGTCGCGGCATGGTGCAGGGCATGGACGACGTGCTGGGCGGCAAGATCATCAAGGCAGAGGTTCCGCTGTCCGAAATGTTCGGCTATTCCACGACGCTGCGTTCAGCTACGCAAGGCCGCGCAACGTATTCGATGGAGTTCAAGCACTACTCGGAAGCACCGAAGAACGTTGCCGAAGCCGTTACCAAGGCAAAGGCTGGCTAATTTGTAACCCCGATGGCCACCGATCGTAGTGGCCGTTTTGAACAGTAAATTAAGGAAACAAGATCATGGCAAAAGGCAAGTTTGAGCGTACGAAGCCGCACGTGAACGTAGGCACGATTGGGCACGTGGATCACGGCAAGACGACGTTGACGGCGGCGATCACCACGGTGCTGTCGCGCAAGTTTGGTGGCGAGGCCAAGGCGTACGACCAGATTG
>Ga0208564_1003500_pt1 | contig 11409 bp, 9 predicted proteins | sample AD_UKC073_MetaG_FD_184439 | JGI IMG/M metagenome (GOLD analysis project Ga0208564, IMG submission 184439) | Active sludge microbial communities of municipal wastewater-treating anaerobic digesters from USA - AD_UKC073_MetaG (SPAdes) (version 2) | ecosystem: Engineered > Bioreactor > Anaerobic >... | reverse complement strand
TTTAGCCTTTATACTTAGATTGCCACCTATCATAGAAGCGGTGTCTTTATTAGCAATAGCAGATTTGTATTTATATTCTAAAATATATTCATAAATGATATTTTGTTGAATGAAATTAATAAATGTTAAAGTTTTTCAAGTTTATATGTTAAATAATTTTTATATTTTTATAAAAATTTTAATTCATGAAAAAAATAGTGGAAAACACCAGTAAATATCTTGCTATGAGTAAGGAAGAGAATAAAGAATTCTTAGACAACCTTTATTCTCTAATGAAAAAATTAGAAGCCGATGTAGTCGATTATCAAGGTCTGAAAATACTCAGTGCGCCGCCACTATGCCCAGACTGTCGTAGTAATCACATTATTAAAAATGGCTTACAAAATGGGATACAAAACTATCGCTGCAAAGACTGTGGCAGACAGTTTAGAGTTACCACAGGTACTTTTGTTTACAGGTTACAAAAGAAAGAGAAAATGCTCGACTACATCAGATGTATGGTAGCAGGCAAAAGTCTCAGAGCTTGTGCTAAAGAGGTGGGCATCAGTCTACCAACAAGCTTCGCTTGGCGACACAAGATATTGGCAGCTTTACAAAGTTTCGAAGATAATATCAATTTTTTCGGGGTAGTAGAGATGGATGAACTATTGATGGATTATTCCGAAAAAGGTAGAATATACAAAAATGTAGAAGAGCTGAAGCGAGCTAGGAAGCAAAAGCCAAAGAAAGTAGCCGTATTGGCTGCTACAGACAGAGCTGGCAACTTATTATTCAAAAAATTTGAAAGCAAAAAGCTAAGTTCAGAACAAATAGAGCAATTTCTGAAGGCTAAGATGCCAAAGGATGGAGTCATGTGTAGCAGTAATAAAAAAGCATTCAAAAAGGTTAGAAGAAATGTAATCAAGCATAAAGAAATAGTAACCAGTCATAGGCAAAAGCGAGGCATATATAGCCTAAGTACTGTCAAGAAAAAGGCTAGTGAATTCACGAATTGGATATATTTCAAATTTAGGGGCGTAGCTACTAAATACCTGCAAAACTACATTATGTGGTATGTAGTGATGGGTAAATACCTCACAGGCAAGACTGTAAGCAATACTGGGCGAATGCTTAACCTCGCATCTTCGGATAGATGGGCATGGTATAGGTATAGAGAATTAGTAAATAAAACATATGTTAATTTAAACATATGTTAGTTTTCTGACTGATCCGTTTCAAGTTTCCAAATTCTCCACATCCAACATATCTCAGGTTATAATTTGGGCAATAAAATTTTAGATTGATACAAAAAAATAACTATTTTTTAATTATTTAGGTTATTTTTTTATCACAAAGTGCCATTTTAATTCCATTCTTCTCAGTGTTCTTTGTGCATTCTCAGAGAATTTTGTGGTTGATATTTAACTGTTCAATAAAAAAACCAATATTAACGAATTTCTTGTAGAATTACTCTTTTTTTAATCTTTACCCATACAAAACGTTATAGAACCTAATTTCTTTTATTACTTTTCTCTTTATCACAATAAAAATTTGTTAGAACGTGAAAAGAAAAAATTTTAGTATTTATTAGAAAATGTATTTACTAATTACATCTTCATTGTTAGTATAATTTAATTTAAGTATTTCAAAAAATTTATTCCTAATATCATTCTTTTATACATATTTTTTATTGGGATCAAAAATATAAATTAGTATTTTTATAATTTTTACGTTATTATATTTTTTTTCCTTATCTTTGTAACTTAAAAAATTTCAATGGCTAAGATTGAGTTGGAAGTTAGTGGACTAATGCCTAGTAGTCCATCTATTAATGCTTATGCTATCATATTGATAGAAAAATATGGTAATCGTACTTTACCAATGTTAATAGGTGTAGCAGAAGCACAATCTATTGCTATAGCTATCGAAAAAATATCATATCCTCGTCCATTAACACATGATTTATTTGTTCAATTAATTAAAGAAATTGATATACGAATAGTAGAAGTATTGATATATAAATATGCTGAGGGAATTTTTTATGCATACTTAGTAATAGAATACAATGGAAAAATAAAAAGAATAGATGCGCGTCCTTCAGACTGTATAGCTATAGCTCTCAGAGCTAATGCACCTATTTTTGTTTATGAGTATATATTAGATGAGGTTGGTAATATATTCGAAGATAAGTATGAAATAAATAAAAATATAAGTGAAGATGACGAGGGGAATGCTTATGATATATCTCAAGATCTTTCATTAGAAAAATTAAAAGATATGGATCCCCAATTTATAAAAACTAGATTAGAAATTTTATCTATTGAAGATTTACAATTATTATTAGATAAATGTATAGAAGGGGAATTATATGAGTTGGCATCGTTGATAAGAGATGAGATAAGTAGAAGAGAACAAAAATAAAACTATAATATGTTAAGATTGAGATTAATTATCATGAACTTCTTTCAATTTTTTATTTGGGGTTCATGGCTTTTGACAATAGGAGCATTTTGGTTTCAATACAAAGGATGGTCTCCTACAGAATTTGGTTTAGTTTTTTCAACTATGGGCATAGCATCATTATTTATGCCTACTATAGCTGGTATTATTGCAGATAAATGGATTAATACAGAAAAGCTTTATGCATTATTTCATTTATGTGGCGCTATTTTACTTTTTATTTTACCTAGTATCAATAATCCTATTACATTTTTTTGGGTGATGCTCATTAATATGTGTTTTTACATGCCTACTATTTCATTAGCTATTACTATATGCTATACATCTATCGAAAATGCCAAAATGGATTTAGTAAAAACATATCCTCCTATTAGAGTATTTGGTACTATTGGCTTTATCGTAGCTTTATGGACTGTTAGCTTATTAAAAGTAGAAACTTCTCCTGTGCAATTTTATATTGCTTCAGGTGCTTCTTTATTCTTAGCATTATATGCTCTCACATTGCCCAAATGTCCACCACTTGGTAAAGGTAAAAAAGCTAATTTATCAGAAGCACTTGGATTAGATGCATTCAAACTATTTAAAGATACTAAAATGGCACTTTTCTTTATTTTTTCATTTTTACTAGGAGTCTCCTTGCAATTAACTAATGCGTATGGTGATACTTTTATTCATGATTTTGCTAAAATACCAGAATATGCTAATTCATTAGCTGTAAAATATCCAGCCATCATTATGTCTATATCTCAAATATCTGAAGCATTATTTATTTTAGCTATTCCTTTTTTCTTAAAGCGTTATGGAATTAAAAATGTAATGCTTATAAGCATGATAGCTTGGGTGCTTAGATTTGGATTATTTGCATATGGTAACCCTACTGATAGATTATGGATGATAATTTTATCTTGCATTATATATGGTGTGGCATTTGATTTTTTCAATATTTCAGGATCATTATTTGTAGAAACCCAAGTATCCCCTTCTATACGTGCTAGTTCACAAGGTTTATTTATGCTTATGACTAATGGATTGGGCTCATTGACAGGTAGCTTATTGAGTGGTTTAGTAATAGAAAAATTCTTTGTCGTTGATGGTAATATAATGTGGCATCAAACTTGGTTGACTTTTGCTATCTATTCTTTAATAGTTGCTATTGCATTTGCTATATTCTTTAAGCATAAACATAATCCCGCTGATTTCGAAAATGTTCACGTCTAATTTCTTTTTCTAACCTAAAAATAATAATTGATAATTAAATTTTGTAAATAGATATTTTTGTATTAATGAATTTTGATTATCATTAATCTACTTAAATTAGCATTGTCACTTTTTCAAGATTTATTAAACGTCTATCAAAATAACTTAAAATGAGTAATTGTCGTATTGATTTTGGATTTGATAATTAGAATTTTATAAACAAAATAAGGGTTAGATATCTAACCCTTATTTTGTTTGATATGCTTTTTAGATTTTCTCTAAAAATCTAAATCACCAAAAGACCAGGATTGTCGAACAACTTCACATCCCTTATATCCTTTGCCCCAATAAAAAGTAAAAGCTATACCATCATCTTCATACATATATTGTATAGCATTTTGATCTCCAGTGCTAATTGTTTGTTGCATAGTAGGTTGTCCATACTGATCTATAATGTCTTGAATCTCTTTATCACAGTTTGATTCCTTATCATCATCTTTACACCCTACAAAGGATATTGCTAATAACAAAGCAATTGTCAAAATTCTTAATTTTTTCATAATAATTTTTTTTAAAGTTTTACATTGCAAAATTATATAAAATTTTGTATTATATGCATATGATTTTATTAAATAAATATTTTTAGGTATTTATTTAATTATTTTGATCTAAAAAATTTAAATTTTTAGAGTATTTTATTAGTCATTTTACTTTTATTTTTATTTTTAATAATTTTGTTAATATTTTATTACTAAATCATGGCAAAAACATTTAAAAACTTAGAAGAGTATATAGAACTTACAAAACAAGTAGTGATAGCAAATAGAAATAAAGGCAATCGATATTCTGAAATATTGTCATCACTATATGCGGATCCAGTACATTTTTTAGATGAAATCTTGCAAAATGCTGAGGATGCTTGTGCCAGAATAGAAACATTGGGTTACATAAAAATTAATTTTGATGTAAATGGTATAGCTATCTATCATAATGGCGATCCATTCAATGAAGCAGATTTGATAGCTATTACCACCTATGGTAAAACTACAAAAAAACAATTATCTAATATTAATAAAATTGGTAAATTTGGTATTGGTTTTCGTTCGGTTTTTGGTATTACAGATAGACCAGAAATACATTCAGGTGAGTATCACTTTGCGATCACAGATTTTGAATTACTCGAGCACATCGAGCCTAAGGCTATACCTGTGGGTTATACAACTTATTTCTGGTTTCCATTTAAAAAAAATATATCATCACGAGTCCTATGGGATGATGTAAGGTTATGGGATCATAGATTTATTTTATTTCTTAATTATATTTATAAAGTAGAACTAGTAAATCAGCCAAATAATGAAAATTATTTTATCGAAAAAATAATTACTGATGATGATAAAATAATCGTGATAAAAAGTAATTTGCCAGAGTGCTTATCAGAAGAGAATTATTTATTAATTAGTAAAAATAATAATAAGCAGAAAAGATTATCTATAGCAATGTCTCTGGATAAAAATGAAACACGCAATCCATTATTTGTGTTTTTCCCTACAAAAGAAACTTTGAATTTACCCTTTTTAGTACATGGTTTTTTCACTACTACTCCTACTCGCGAACAAATACCATGGGACAATAAAGCTGTTAAAGAAAATCAAATTTTACTAAAACAACTAAATAATTTATTTAAAAATTTTCTAAAAGAACTTCGTAAAAGAGCATTACTGACACCGAAGCTATATGAAGCTTTTACTTTAACTAACCATACACATCCTATAGAAAAATTATGGACCGAACAATGGATAGATTTTTTAAAAATAGATAGATCTATTTTAACTAAAGAAAAAAAATATTTACCACCAGCACTTACAGCACTTCCTAAACATAAATCGCTAGTAGAATTAATTCCTGCTAATGCATTAAATAAATTATGGAATAAAAAAGCGTGGATAGAACCTTCAATTTTAGATTACCCTAATATCACTGAATTGATTAAAAAAGAATTGTATATTAGGATAATTGACGAAAGAGACTTTGGTTATGCTGTCAAAGAATTGAATTTAAATAAAAGATACAAATTAAAACAAATAGAGTTATTTTATAGTTTATTAGCAGAGCATCCAGAATTGGTTTTACCTATTAATAAAGATAAATTTTATAGTTTGACTGATTTTGCATGGCTTTATACTGAAGATAAAAAATGGTTGTGTCATAATGACCAATTATCCAATATTTACTTGAGCGGAGCACCTGATCCAAGTCAAAATATTAATCCAATATTTTTAAAACAAGAAAAAATAGTCAATTTTTTATATTCTTTACAAATAAAACCTTATGAAATAGCAGATGGCGTGAATAATCAATTGACAGCTCTAATGCAAAAAAAAGCTTATCGCAAATTATGGAAATTAATGCTTGAAAATATCGATAATATAGATTTCGAACTCATAGCTAATTTTAGCTGTTTTCCAAATTTAAAAAAAGAATGGAAAAAAGCTGATGAGGTATATTTACCAACTAAAGAGTTAGAATATTATTTTTCTTATCATGTTGATTTTATTGATTGTAAATGGTTTGAACGTAATTTCAAATTACCATTTTCCCAATTACAATATATAACAAAAAAAATAGGTGTTTGCAAATTTCCAAAAAAAATAAAAATAGATAAAAAACTGACTGAAGAAGAAAAAATATCATTGCGCCGAAATACCGAAGTGAAACCAATAATAGAAGAAAAGATAATAGATTGGAATATAGAAGGCTTGGATGAGTTTATCGAAAATATAAATTTCGAAAAAAGCAATTTTCTTTTTCATTGGATTTTGCAATTTCCTGATGATTACTGGTGGGGCCAATATACATGGGCATCATACATCAGAGAGGATAGAGCTATATTTCGTTCTATGGCTTGGCACACTTTATATAAAAATGCTTGGATCTATGATGACAATAATCATTTGATGCCTACTGCTGAAATAGATTTATCAAAAATAAAATCAGAGTATAATCTTTCTGCTAATGAAATAAAGAATTTTATAAATTTGTTTGAACTTACTCATTATGACGATTTTGGTCTCTCATTAGATGAGTACAAGTTGATACAGTTATATCGAGATGGTACGCTTGGAATTGAAGGTATGCTAAATGGTAGTTTTGCATACCCCAAAAAAAATATTCATTATTTCAATTTAAAAGAATTAAAAAACAAAGGAATAATTACTAATTCATTAAAAATATTAGAAGAATTCACCCCTGATTTTCCAATTAATATTTTTCCTTTTGTACAGATTAAAAAACCTTTTGAAAAGATGTTTTCTAATCTTTTAGACATAGCTTATGAATGGATAATGCAACAGATATTAGCTAATAATGAAAATTATAAAATTAAAAAATCTAATGAAGGATATATAGATCTGCTAAAGAGCAACTTTGTAATGAAAAGGTATTATGTGGGTGGTAGGGAGTACTCAAATGATTATTTTATGATTTACAAATCTGTGTTAGAGCCTAATATTAATATACCAGCTAGTTTGATATTGATAGACCTTTCTGACAATGAAAATATTTTATTAATAGAAATAGAAGATTACGAGCAATTTATTGGTAATAACATGATAAATCCAGAAATAATTTTTTTATTATGGTAAAATTAGAAAAAGAAGTTTATAATTTTTTAAATAAAAATATTGAAAATTTTAAAGATATTAAATATCTGCTTGGAGTGAGTGGTGGTATAGATAGTATGGTTTTAGCATACATATTTCAACGGTTGCAATTAAAATTTGGTGTAGCTCATATAAATTTTCAGTTAAGAGGCGATGATAGTGATAGTGATGAAATATTTGTAAAACAATGGTTTGACCCATTTGATATTCCTTTATATTTTAAAAAAGTAAATACGATTGAATATGCTGAAAAAAATAAAGTATCTATTGAAGAGGCTGCTAGACAATTGAGATACGATTTTTTTGAGAAATTAGCATATAAGTATGATTATAACTACATAGTATTGGCACATCATGCTAATGATGTAATAGAAACTTTGTTTATAAATTTATTACGTGGTGCTACTATTAATGGATTAGCTAGTATACCCAAGATGAGAGATAATATCATACGTCCATTATGGCATGTATCTCGTGATGAAATAGAGAGATATACCAAATATCACAATATTCCATATAGATTAGACAAAACAAATGATGAATTGATATTTTTGAGAAATCGCATTCGTCATGAACTACTACCATTGCTTAGAGATATGAGAGCTGGTGTAGATAAAACTTTGATAAATAATATAGATGTTTTACAAGCGCAGAGCCAATGTTACAATTATTTGATGAAAAATTATATTAATTCTAAAATTAATAAATATTCAGATCATAGTTTTTCGCTTGATATGTCTAATATTCATACGATTTCATTGGCAGTTTTACATTTTTTACTCTCACCATTATCAGCTACTTACGATCAATTGCAAAATATAATAAATGCATTACCTCTCAGTGAAACTAGAAAATTTATTTTACCAGATTATGATGTTTATACTCAAAAAAACATCTTATATGTGATAAATAATAAGACTATTTTTCCTGAATTAATTATTGATAAAGAAACTAAAGAAATAAAGACACTAATTAAATTAAAAATACAAATATTACCTATTCAACAAATAAAAATTAAAAAGTCAAATAATTATGCTTATATAGATCTAAACAAGATTATTTTTCCTTTGAAATTGCGAAAGATAAGAGATGGAGATATGTTTATTCCCTTAGGATTTCATGGTAAAATGAAAATAAGTGATTTTCTAATTAATCAAAAAGCTAGTCCCATCGATAAACACTTTCAATATGTAATAGAAGATGCCAGTAGTAAAATCATATGGGTAGTAGGTCGTAGAATATCAGATCTAGTAAAAATAGATAAAAATACTAAACAAGTAATGGTAATAGAGTTATACAAAAAATAATATTAAAATTTGGGCTGTAATCACTCGCATAAACATAGTGAGTGGATAAACAGTAGAATAGCTAACGACAGGTGCATCATTGTCTGACAATGAATTGGCAAAAGCTAAGGCTGGTGGATTTGTAACACTACCAGTAATGAGTCCAATGAGAGTAAAATAGTTTAGCTTAAATACTAATCTACCAATAATACCGACAATGAGAATAGGTACAATAGTAATAATAAATCCGTAAGCTATCCAGAGATAACCACCATTTATTATAGTCTGTACAAAATCTTTGCCAACACTAATGCCTACTGAGGCTAAAAACATTGAAATACCAATTTCTCTAATCATCAAATTAGCACTCACTGTAGTGTATGTAACCAAGTGGTATTTAGCTCCAAAATTACTTAATAATATTGCAACAATTAGAGCTCCTCCAGCTAATCCAAGCTTTATAGGTTGCGGTATACCCGGGAATCTTAAAGGTATACTTCCTAATAATACTCCTAATGCGATACCAATAAAAATAGCAATTAGATTAGGTTCATTCAATTGTTTAAGTGAATTGCCAAGAAATTTTTCAATATTAATGATAGCTGATTCAGTACCTACTACAGTCAATCTATCACCCATTTGAAGGTTGAGATTTGGACTAGCGACTAAATCAAAGCCAGCACGATTAACACGAGTAACATTAACACCAAAATTACTTCTCAATTTTAATTGTCCGATAGTTTTACCGTTAATTTTAGGATTTGAGATAATTATTTGCTCTGAAATTAATTGTTGATCTAATTTATTCCATTGCTCTGCATCCATTTCTATTTGTTTACCTAATAAATAATTTATTTCATCTATATTTTGCAAATTAGTTACAACTAATATCTTATCATCTTTATTTAAAATAGTTTTAGGTTGTGCGATTTCTATTGTATTAATATCTGAATGATAAACACGAGAAATTACAAAATCTTTATTTATCAATTTTTTAATATCAAAAATATTTTTGCCAAAAATATCTGGATTTGTAATTTGTATAGAGAATACGCGTGCTTGGCTGATCTGAGATTTTTCTAATTTTTCTAAATCTTTTTTTTCTTTTTCTAAATCTATTTTAAAAATCAAACGTAATAAAATAATAACAAAAATAACACCTAAAATACCTAATGGATAACAAACAGCATAACCTAATGCAATTGAAGGGTCGGCTCTGCCTGTCATATCAATAAAAGTTTGTTGAGCTACACCCATACTAGGGGTGTTAGTTACTGCTCCAGATAATATGCCTGTCATAGTAGAAATAGGTAAGCCCGTGATCAAATGCAGGATATAAGTTACAATAACACCTAAAATGACAATAGTTAGAGCTAAAAGATTTAATTTGAGTCCACTTTTTTTGAGAGAAGCGAAAAAGCTAGGACCTACTTGTAATCCTATAAAATAAACAAATAAAATTAACCCAAAATCTTTTACAAAATTTAAAATCTTTTCATCAACAGTAAAACCAAAATGTCCCAAAAAAATTCCAATAAATAAAACCCATGTAACACCCAATGAAATACCAAAGATTTTTATTTTACCTAATGCAAGTCCAATAGCTACGATGATAGCAAGTATAAAAATCGAATGAGAGATACTGGTGCCTGTAAGTAATTGATTAATAAATGACATAATAACAAAACAAATATAAACTATTGTATTTTAAATGGTTATTGTTTTTGATTATTAAACTGACTACAAAGGTAATATTATTTTAGTAAAAGAAAAAATTTATGAAAATAAATAAGAGTAGTAATGTTGAATTTACGAATAGATTAAAATAAATAATTAATGTATCGATTGATTAAAAATGTTAAAATCTATACAGGATTAATATCAGAAAATTTATTAAATTTGCAAAAAATAAAAAATTATGAAAGAAATTGTAGATAACTTGGAAGAATACTTATCTATGAGCAAACAAGAGAACTTAGAATTTCTAGACCAGCTCTACCACCTAATGAATCAAATCAACGCTGATGCGGTAGACTATCAAGGGCTCAAGATCCACCATGCCCCACCATTATGTCCAGATTGCCAGAGCAATCGCATAGTAAAAAATGGATTCCAAGGCGGACAACAGATGTATATATGTAGAAAATGCGGTAGGCATTTCAGAGTAACAACAGGCACATTCGTTTACCGAATACAAAAGAAAGAAAAGATGCTCGATTACATTCGTTGTATGCTCGAGGGCAAAACTCTCAGAGCTTGTGCTAAAGAAGTGGGCATTAGCCTACCTACAAGCTTCGCTTGGCGTCATAGGATTTTAGCAGCTTTGAGAAATTTCGAAGACAATGTCAATTTCTTCGGAATTGTAGAAGTAGAGGAACTGTTAATGAATTACTCCGAAAAAGGAAGACGCTATCGAAATGAAGCAGAGCTAGCAGAAGCACGAGAAAAGAAAAAGAAAAAAGTAGCCGTTATAGCATCTAAAGATAGGACTGGCAATATGCTTTTTAAGCAATTAGGCTTAGGTAAAATAAAACGCGAGCAAATAGAGCAATTGCTAAATACCAAAGTATCAGCTAATAGTGTGATATGTTTCGGACACAATGATGAGTTTAGAAAGTTGAAGAGTCAGAATCTTGAGCGAAAAGAAATAGTGATAGATAGGGTAAGGAAACGAGGAGTATACAGTGTAGCAACCATTAGGCGACATGTAAATACTTTTGTTGGCTGGATAAATAATCAATTCAGAGGTGTGGCTACTAAGTACTTGCAGAGCTATATAATGTGGTATGTAGTGATGCATAAATATTTGTTAAACAATGTGGTGCCCG
>Ga0208564_1003496_pt1 | contig 11419 bp, 7 predicted proteins | sample AD_UKC073_MetaG_FD_184439 | JGI IMG/M metagenome (GOLD analysis project Ga0208564, IMG submission 184439) | Active sludge microbial communities of municipal wastewater-treating anaerobic digesters from USA - AD_UKC073_MetaG (SPAdes) (version 2) | ecosystem: Engineered > Bioreactor > Anaerobic >... | reverse complement strand
CGAGTTCGTGGTCGTCTCCAGCGATCTGACGTCGGTGCTCTCGAAGACCCAACTGCTGATCCCCTTCACCGAGGGCCAGGGCGTCTGGTTCACCGAGAACCGCTATGTCGTGTTCAACCTCGCCGGACCGCTCACCCTGAGCGTGCCCGCCCCGAAGCGGTCGCGCCTCGGCGTCCACGACACCGCGCTGCGGCCCGAGTTCGAGTACTACATGGACCAGGAGATCTCGTCTGTCCCCGAGAACCTGGACGCCGTGGCGCGGTACTACCTCGCCGACGCGTCCGATGCCCTCGCGCCGGTGGTAACCGACCAGCCGGACGCCGTCGCCTCGGTGATCGCTGCCGTCCAGCAACTGGGGGAGGCGACCGACGAGGCCTCGCTCCTCGCGGCGTCCCAGGCCCTCGCGGACGCCCCCGTGCTCGCCTCCGTCGCCCACAACCCGACCGCGGCGCCGTTGGTCTCTGATGAACGCGCCCTCCTGGCGGACGCGACCCGCGTGCTGCCCGGCGCCGCGGCGTCCTTCGCCCTCGCGGACCGCCTGCTGGTGGCCGCGAAGAGGCACGACGTCCTCGCCAACCGGGACCGCCTCGTCGCCGACCTGAAGAGCACCTACGACAAGGGCGGACGCATCTTCCTGGTGGCGTCCGGCACGTCGTATCACGCCGCCCTGGTGGGGGCCTACTTCTTCAACGGACTCGCTGGCATCAGCGTCATCGCGTGCAACCCCGGCATGTTCCGCTCGATGTACCTGGGCTCGCTGACGCCCCGCGACACGCTCGTGGGCATCACCCAGTCGGGTGAGACCAAGGACCTCGTCGACATCTACCTGGACGCCGCCGCGCAGCAGCCCGCGATCCGTCGGGTCACCCTCGTCAACAACGAAAACAGCCGCATCCCGCAGGAGCTGAGCGACTACTACCTGCCGCTGCTCTGCGGCCCCGAGATCGCCGTGGCGGCCACGAAGAGCTTCGTGAGCCAGTTGGCCGTCTTGTACGTCCTGGCCTGTGCGTTCACCCACACGGACGCCGAGATCGCCCCTCGGGTGAGCACCGCCAAGCGGTTGGTGAGCGACACCTTGACCCAATGCTCCGCCGCCCTCGACGCGGCGGCCGAGCGGCTGTTCCAGGAGCCGAGCATGCATCTGCTGGGCACGAGCCTCATCGGCATCGCCCGGGAGGGCGCCCTGAAGATCCGCGAGGTCGTCCTGAACCACGCCGAGGGCTACGACGCCGCCGAGTTCAAGCACGGCCCGAACACCATCCTGGGCAAGAACACGATCTTCTCGATCGACGACCTGGGCGCCCTGCTGGACGCCTACGAGGCCGGACGCCCCAGCGCCCGCTTCACTGGTGGACGCCAGACCTTGACCGAGCGGCCCGAACTCCTCGAGGGCCTGTTCTCGAACTATCCGCTGCTGTTCGTCTGCCCTCCGGACGCCCGCGACCAGCGCATCACCATCAGCCAGATCCACACCCACAAGATCCGCGGGGCCAACGTCTTGCTGCTGGCCGAGTCGGACGCGGCACTGACGGCTGCCGTCGAGGGGCGTCCCGCCGGCGTGGACGACTACTGGGCGCAGTGCATCGACTTGCCGCCGTCGGGGGACCCGAACCTGTTCGTGTTCTCGGCCTCGGTGGCGCTGCAGAGGCTCGCGTTCCGCATGTCGGAGCTCAAGATGCAGGCCCTGGACGCCCTGGGGGTCCGTGACCACGGCGTCCACCCTGACGCGCCGAAGAACGTCTCGAAGTCGATCACAGTCGACTAGGCGAGGCCGAGGAAGTCCTTCCAGCGGCCGACCTCGCCGGCCGCCTGGATGCGGCCGGCCTGGAAGGCGTGATCGAGCCGGTCGAGGCGCTTCTCGGAGTTGGTGATGCGCAGATCGACCGGACGGAAGAGGTAGGCGCGTCCCTGCCGTTCGAGCTCCTCGAGCTGGTCCAGAGTCTCGTTGTAGCGCTTGTAGCGCTGCAGCAGCGCGTCCACGACCAAGGGGAACCCACGCAGGGCCTTCCGGTACAGACCTGGGTGCCGCTCCGGACGCTTCCGATAGCCGGCCGGGCGCGTCAGCACGACGAAGAACTTCGAAAACCCGTCCTCCTGAGCGATGTCGAGGGCGATGCCGCCGGACGTCCCGAGCGCGCCGTCGACGTAGCGCTCGGAGTCGATCTCGGGCATCGGCATCAGGATGGGCATGGTCGACGACGCCCGGACCCTCTTCATGAGCCCGTCCAGGCCGCCGAGGTCGTCCTTGCCCCAGTAGACGGTCTCCCCGGTGGACGCCTTCACCGCGCCGATCCGGACGCGGGCCTCGTTCGCCATGAACCGCTCGTAGGGAAAGGGAAGTGCCTGGCCGGGGTGCCCGGTGCCCTCGTAGATGTACTCGGCGTGAAAGAAGCCCTTCCCCGAGACGAACGTCCGCAGATCGCCGAAGCGTGGATCGGCGGCGAGATCGACGAAGGACCGACGCGCGCGATCGGCGTCCTGGGCGACGTAGTTGCAGGTGCAGCTTGAGCCCGCCGAGATGCCGCCGACCCAGCCGAAGCGGATGCCGTGGGCCAGCATTGTCACCAGGGCGCCCGAGGAGTACGCAGCCCGCATACCCCCGCCTTCCCAGATGAGCGCGGTGTCCGTGACGTTGGGAGCGGCGGGAAGTCCCGCGGGGGTGTTCATCCGCTCAGCGTACGTCGAGAGCGAGCCCGCTCGGCCCTGTCACCCCGAGGGGCACTTCACGTCCGTCGGACCCCACACATACGGTCACACGCATGGCGCACGCTACAAGTTCACCGCGACCGACCGCCGAGGACCACGGGCAACGCAACGCGGAATGGGAGGAACTCGGAAGCGTCTTCCGGGCGCTGGGATCGCCCCTGCGGGTGGGCATCGTCGTCCTGCTCCAGGAGCGGTCGCGCAGCGTGAACGAACTCGTCGAGGCCCTAGCAGTGTCTCAGCCGCTCGTCTCCCAGCACCTGCGCGTGCTGCGGTCTGCCGGCCTCGTCGCCGGCGCGCGCAACGGTCGAGAGATGATCTACGCCACCACCTCCGACGCGGTCTTCGACCTCGTGGCGCGGGCGGGACGACAGCTTCGGCAGCCGCGTCCGTCCTTGCGGGTCGCGCGCTAGAGCCTCTGGGAGCCTGCTAGGCGTTCGCGGCCCGACGCATCAGCCAGGACCCGAGCCAGACCAGCCCCACCCCAGCCGTTGATCCGGGGCTGGCCGGATGCAGGACCGTCCCCGTCTGCCAGACAATCCCCGTCCCGAGCACGAGGATGGCGTAGGCCACGACCACGATGCGTCCGTCCTGGTGCTCCCCGAGCGGCGGAATGAGCCGGTACTCGATGCGTCCGAGCAGGGGCACGACGGCCACCACGATGGCCAGGCTGAGGACCGCGACGCTCGCCTGGGACAGCACGATCCCGGACGCCGCAGGTGCCGCGATGCTGAGGGCGAGCAGCGCCCCCGCGGCCAGGGCGATGCACCCGATGTGCCACAGGTAGGCGGTCATCATCAGGGCATTGACCAACGCGAGAGCCCGCTGGACGCGTCCCGACACATCGCGCAGCCAGCCGGCCCGCTCGACGAGCGCGAGCGCCCCACACTGCGCGAGGGCGAGGAAGCCCATGGCCAGGGTCGGCGGCTGGACGTTGGCGATCGGAATGTCGGCCAGCCCCACCGCACTGCCCGGATAGCCAAAGCCGAAGACCAGCACCGCGATCCCGGACACCCCACCCGCCAGCGCCAGCACGGCACCCAGCGCGTGACCCGTCCGGAACCAGCCGCGGTGGTAGGCGATGCCGAGCTGGTGGGCCAGCGGCCAGACGAGCAGCATGTTGAGGTTGCGCAGCCAGAACTCGTCGGTGGCGAACGACCAGGTGTCGACCCCGGCCGCGGCGACTGCTGCGACCAGCATGGGCCGCCACCCCCACCGCTCGTGAGCCGCCACCGCCCACGGCGCGACGGCCACGATGACCAGGTAGACCGAGATGAACCACAGCAGCTGCATCAGCTGTCGGGTGCCAGGGATCACGACGTCCGCGTAGCCCAGCCAGGCGGCCACGGTGCTGGCGAGTGCCAGCACCGTCACGAACAGGATCAACGGGCCGATGAGGCGGCGTCCACGATTGGCCAGGAAGTGTGCGTAGGTCGTGCCCTGCAGACGCATCCGGTCGACCAGTAGCGCGTGCGCGTAGCCGCCGGCGATGAAGAAGATCGGGATCACCATGAACAGCCAGGACAGGGGCCACCACGGCACGTGCGTCGGCGCCCACGGCACCAGGGCCGGACGCCCGTCCACCAGGCGAACCTCGTAGAGCAGCGCGTGGAACACGACGACGACGACGATCGAGGCCGCGCGGGCGGCATCGATCACGTGGTTTCGGGGCTCGCGCACGACGTCCATGACGCGGGTCATCGTAGGCGAGTCGGGCCCTAGGCTGAGCGCGTGCTGGCAGCGTTGGGCGGATTCGCGATCATCTGGTCGATCGTCGCCTTGGGTGCCCTGCTGGCCCACACCGGCGTCCTGGGGGCGTCCGCCGAGGCGACGCTGAACAAGCTGACGTTCGCCGCGGCGTCCCCCGCACTGCTGTTCACGATCGTGTCGAAGGGCTCGCTCGCCCACCTGGTCTCGTCGACGCTGCTCGCGTCCCTGGTGGCGATCACCGCCGCCATCGGCGTGTACCTGCTCGTCAACGCCCTCTGGCTCCGCCACGGATTGGACGCCGGCACGATCGGCTGGCTCTCGGCTGCCTATACCAACGCGGGCAATCTCGGCCTGCCGATCGCCCTGCACGTGCTGGGTGACATGACCTGGATGGCCCCCATCCTGCTGCTCCAGGTCGGTCTGCTGCAGCCCTTCGCGCTGGCCTGTCTGGACGCCTCGGCGGCCCGCGCCGACGGCGTGAGACTGTCGCCGGCGAGGTACGCGCTGCTGCCGTTGCGGAACCCGATCACGGTCGGCATCCTGGCGGGCCTGCTGGTGAACCTCACCCAGCCGCCGCTGCCAAGCTGGCTGCTGGACGCGGTGGCGATGGTCGGGGCCACCGCGGTGCCGTTGATGCTGATCGCGTTCGGCATCTCGCTGCGCCTCGACCCGCTGCCGGGTCGTGGGGCGCACGCCGGGGAAGTCTGGGCCATCCAGGCCATCAAGCTGATCGTGATGCCAGCGGTCGCCTGGGGCGTCGGCCGGCTCCTCGGACTACCGCCGGCAGAGCTGATGGCGGTGACCGTGATCGCCGCCCTGCCGTCGGCCCAGAACATCTTCGTGATCGCGTCGCGCTACCGCGTCGCGTTACCCGTGGCCCGGGACGCCCTGTTCTGGTCAACGATCCTGACCGTGCCCGTGATCACGGCGATCTCGGCGTGGCTCTCCTGACACGACGGTGACGGGGGCGGATAGGTTGGCCGCGTGAACGACGCCACCGACGCATCCTCGGTCTCCGACTTCGACATCGACCGGAGCACCGCAGAGGCCTGGGCCCTGTTCGGGACGAGGCTCGCCGAAGTCCTGTCCGTGATGGACGAGTCCGCCGAGCTGACGATCGGCGCCGTCGCGTCCGAGCAGGTCACCGAGCCGCCGTTCGTCCAGTTCCGCTGCCTGCCCGCCGGACGCCTCCGCGCCGAGACCCCGGGCAACGCCGAGCTCGGGGCGCATTTCCAGCTCACGGCCGACCAGCTGGCCGCGCTCGAGCGGGGCGGGTGGACGCCGCCCTCCCCAGACGGCCCGTCGGCCACACGCTTCCAGACTGAAGGCGAGCAGGAGGCCCCCCAAGTCCTGGCTGACAAGGCGATCTTCGCCCTCCACGAGGTGTTCGGCGTGCCCCACCCGGCCTTCCTGGCCCCCGATCACCTTGCCGAGATCCTGACGCCCCCTGCCGTCGCCGAGCTCCCGGCACGGCAACCCCCGTCCTTCACCGAAGAGGAGTTGGTGGCCGTCCAGCCGCGTGATCGACAGCACCTGGACGCGCTGGTCCGGGCGCAGCTCGGACGCCTCCTCGGCCACCCGCCGGTGCAGGACGCCGACGGCGACTACGGCATCCGAGTCGGTTCGACCATGGTCTTCGTCCGGACCACCCCGGACGCCCGCGAGGTGCTGGTCTTCGCGTCCCTGGTCCACGACGTCGACGGTCGTTCGCGGGCGATGGAGGTGCTCAGCGACCTGAACACCGACGCCCGCTTCGTCCGGTTCATCCTCATTCGGGACCGCGTCTACGCGAGCCTCTCGGTCTACGGGCAGCCGTTCGTGCCGGCCCACCTCACCCAGGCGCTGCAGCTGGTCACCGTCACCAGCGACGCCATCGACAACGAACTGGCGGCCAAGCTGCGTGGCCGGACCACGTTCGCCGACGAAGGCCCCGGCGCGGACGATCACACGTAGTCGCGTCCGCGCTGTAGCCTACGGACCATGATCCATCGTCGGGTAGCCGGATGACTGGCCACCTGTTGCCGATCGACACGCAGGAGTGTCGGCACCTGCTGCGAGACGCCACCGTCGGGCGCCTGACCTGGCAGGCACCAGAGGGTCTGACGTCCCTTCCGGTGGCCTACGGCGTCCACGTCGACGGGCGTCTTGGCTTGCAGGTGGGTGCGTCGGGTGTCCTGGCGACGTTGGCTCAGCCGACCGAGGTGGCCTTCGAGGTCGACGACCTCGATCCGGTCACGTTGACCGGGTGGAGCGTGCTGGTGCGGGGGACCGTCCAGGCCTGGCAAGGCGAATTTCCTGCCGGGCTGTGCCGTCCCTGGGCGCCGGGTGAAGAATACGTGGCGCTCGAGATCACTCCCCGGCAGCTGTCGGGCAGGTCGGTCTCGGCAGACTGAGAAAGCGGAGGAAGCATGAGCGCGTCGGACGTGAAGGTGCTGGTCGGCTACGACGGCTCCGATGACGGCATGGCCGCCCTCACCTTCGCGGCCACCGAGGCGGTCGCCCGCGAGGGCATGTTGCGCATCGTCTACGCCGTGGACGACACCGTGCTCAACAGCGCCTGGGGCATCGTCTTCGATGTGGACGCCGTCCGTCGCGAGGGCCTCGAGCTGCTCGCGCAGGCCGGGGAGATCGCCCACGGGCTGGGCGTCCCACTGGAGGACATCCTGACCGAGTGCGTGGTCGGCCAGCCCGCAGCGGTGCTCTCGCGGCTGTCGGAGGCGGCGTCCGTGGTCGTCGTCGGACGCCGCGCCGAAAGCGGAACGCACTCGATGTTCGTCGGCTCGACGGCGGTCGGCCTCGTCGGCACCGCCGGCTGCCCGGTGATCATGGTGTCCGCCCTCAACCGCGCGGACGCGCCGCAGCGGGTCATCGGGGTCGGTCTCGACCCGGTCGCGCACGGCCTGGTGGCGGTCGAGTGGGCCATGAAGCGGGCCAAGCGTCTCGGGGATCGCGTGCACGTCGTGAGCGTGGTGAAGAAGCCCCAGGGCCGCTTCTTCGGTGGCACCGTGTCCGAAGAGCAGCGACTCCGCGCGATCGAGGACGTCCGCCAGAAGGTTCAGGCTGCCGTCGACCGCCTCACCGAGGAGATCCCGGGCGTCCCCGTCGCGGTGGACGTCCGATTCGGCAGCCCGATCGATGAGCTGGTGTCGATGTCCGAAGAACTGGATCTCCTGATCGTGGGCGTCCACCCGACCTTCCCGACCTACAGCTTGGGCGGCGTGGTTCGAGGGCTGATGGCTCACTCGGGCTGCACGCTCGGCCTGATCCGGCACGGCTGACGCCCACCTGGGGCCGCTTCCACCCCGGCGGTAGAGTGGCGCGGCCATGGTGTCGACGCCCATCACGTTCCCCGACGGCCTGCCGATCAGCGCCGCCGTCGACGAGATCCGTGCTGCCCTGGACGCGCATCAGGTCGTGATCGTCGCCGGCGAGACCGGGTCTGGCAAGACCACCCAGCTCCCGAAGATCTGCCTCGCCGCCGGACGCCGCCGGATCGGCCACACCCAACCTCGCCGGATCGCGGCGCGCACCGTCGCCGGACGCATCGCGGAGGAACTCGGCGTCGAGCTGGGCGACACGGTCGGCTACCAGGTCCGGTTCACCCGCAAGGCCGGACGCGACACCGCGATCAAGGTCATGACCGACGGCATCCTCTTGGCCGAGATCGCCCATGACCGCGACCTGCGGCACTACGACACGATCATCATCGACGAGGCCCACGAGCGCAGCCTCAACATCGATTTCCTGCTCGGCTACCTCAAACAGCTGCTGCCGCGGCGTCCGGACCTGCGGGTCATCGTCACCTCGGCCACCATCGACACCGAGCGGTTCAGCACCCACTTCGGCGGCGCCCCGATCATCGAGGTCTCCGGTCGCACGTTCCCGGTCGACGTGGTCTACGACCCGCCCAGCAACCCCGACGCCGACCAAGTCGACGGCATCGCCGAGGCGGTCAAGGCCCTGCACGCCCTCGGCGGGGGCGACATCCTCGTCTTCCTGTCCGGCGAGCGCGAGATCGCGGACGCCGCCGACGCGATCGCTGCCTTGAAGCTGCCCGACGTCGAGATCCTGCCCCTGTTCGCCCGGTTGTCGGCAGCCGAGCAGAACCGGGTCTTCCAGCCGCATCGCGGGACCCGCGTGGTGCTCGCGACGAACGTCGCGGAGACGTCGCTGACCGTGCCGGGCATCCGCTACGTCGTCGATCCGGGGTTCGCGCGCATCTCGCGCTACTCGGCCCGGACCAAGGTCCAGCGACTGCCCATCGAGCCGATCTCCCAGGCGTCGGCCAACCAGCGCGCGGGTCGCTGTGGACGCCTCGGACCCGGAGTCTGCATCCGCCTCTACTCCGAGGACGACTTCGCCTCGCGTCCGGAGTTCACCGAGCCCGAGATCCTGCGGACCAACCTCGCCTCGGTCATCCTGCAGATGGCCGAGGCCCGCCTCGGCCCCATCGAGGACTTCCCGTTCGTCGAGCGCCCCGACACCCACCAGGTCCGCGACGGTCTCCGGCTGCTGACCGAGCTGGGCGCCTTGGCCAAGCCGGACGCGCGCGCTGGCGTCCGGCTGACGCCGATCGGACGCCTCCTCGCGCGTCTGCCCCTCGATCCGCGCCTCGGACGGATGCTCGTCGAGGCGGATGCACGCGGCTGTCTGTCGGAGGCGACCGCGATCGTCGCCGCCCTCGCCATCCCGGACGTGCGCGAACGCCCGGCCGACAAGCAGCAGCAGGCGGACGAGTTCCACCGGCGCTTCTGGAGCGACGATCCGGCGACGGCGTCGGGTCAGCGCGATCCGTCCGACATCAACGCCATCCTGCGGCTGTGGCGCCACCTACGGACGCAGCGTCGGGAGCTGTCCGGCAACGCCTTCCGGCGTCTGTGCCGGGACGAGTTCCTGAACTACCTGCGGGTGCGCGAGTGGCAGGACCTCACCTCGCAGCTGCGCGACATCTGCAAGGAACTGGGCCTTGGCCGGACGCCCACCGCGGCAACCTCCGACGGCGATGGCCTGCACATCTCGGTGCTGTCGGGACTGCTGTCCCACGTCGGCCTCGTCGACACCGCCGCGGCGGCCCGGGCGACCCAGCCGACGGCCAAGCCGGGGCGGCGGCGTCCGATGGCCGAGTACCTGGGCGCACGGGGGGCGCGGTTCGCCATCCAGCCCGGATCGGCGGCGGCCAAGGCCGAGCCGCCGCTGGTGATGGCCGTCGAGCTGGTGGAGACGTCCCGTCTGTGGGCCCGGACCGTCGCCCCGATCCGGGCCGAGTGGATCGAGGACGTGGGCGAACATCTCGTGAAGCGCCAGTACTCCGAGCCCCGCTGGTCGGCCTCGGGCGGACAAGTGGTCGCGGACGAACGGGTGAGCCTGCTGGGCGTACCGATCGTCGCCGGACGGACGGTAAGCTACGGCGGCATTGATCCGGTCGTCGCGCGCGAGATCTTCATCCAGTCGGCCCTGGTGGAGGGGCAGTGGCGGACGCGGCACCACTTCTTCGCCCGCAACGAGCGCGTCCGCCGGGAGGCCGAAGACCTCGAGGAACGCACCCGACGCCGCGATCTCGTCGTCGACGATCGAGCTCTCTTCGCCTTCTACGACGAGCGCATCCCGGCGGGGATCACCACCGTCGCCCACTTCGATCGCTGGTGGCGCGACAAGCGACGCGCCGACGACGCCTTCCTCGACCTGACGTTCGACGACATCACGTCGGACGCCGCCGGCGGGCTCCGCCCCGACGACTTCCCCGACGTGTGGACGGTGGGGGACACCTCGGTACCCGTGTCGTACACGTTCGATCCCGGCCAGCGCCACGACGGGGTGACCGTCGAGCTGGACGTGTCGCTGCTCAACCAGGTGGACGCCGCGCCCTTCACCTGGCAGGTGCCGGGCCTGCGCCTGGAGCTCGCGACCGAGCTGATTCGCGGGCTACCCAAGGCGACCCGCGTCCGGTTCGTGCCGGCGCCCGACTGGGCTCGACGGGCCCTGGATCACCTCGGCGCCAAACCCGAGCTGTCGGCGCTGCCCTTCCCGGTCGCGCTCGCCCGCGCTCTCACAGCGCTGAGCGGCGACCCGTTGACCGAGGACGCGTTCGGGGTGGACGCCCTGCCCGAGCACCTGCGCGTCACCTACGTCGTGACGGACGCGACCCTGCGCGCCGAGGAGTCCGAGCTGGGTCACGGCAAGGACCTCGCGGCCCTGCGGAAGCAGTTCGCCCCGGCGCTGGCCCAGCGCCTCAACGCGGCGGCCGGGGAGCTCGCGCACGCGGGGGCGTCCAGCTGGCAGTTCGGGACCATCCCGGAGACGGTGGAGCTGGCCACCACGCCGAGCCCGCTGTTCGGCTACCCCGCCCTGGTCGACCTGACGGACAAGGTGGGCGTCCGCGTCGCCAACACCGCGCGTCAGGCCTCCAGGTGGCAGCGGCTCGGGCTGCGGCGCCTGGTCACCCTGGTGTCGGTCGACCCGACGCGCTCGGTGTTCGCCCACCTGTCGAACGAGACCAAGGTCGCGCTGGCCGCCGGGCCCTACGCCTCGCTCAACGCCCTCCTGGCGGACGCCCGGTTGAAGGCCACGGCCGACCTGCTCGCCCGCGCGGGGATCGACGCCGACCGCGTCCGAGACGAGGCTGCGTTCGCCCGAGTCGTAGCGGTGGTCCGGCCCGACGTCGCGAACCGCATGCAGCAGGTGGTCGCCATCGCCGGACGCATCCTGGGGCGCCACCAGGCGGTCTTGCGGGCAGTCGAGGGCCGCCCTACTGACGCGAGCCTCGCCGACCTGCGCGCCCAACTGGACAACCTCGTGTTCCCCGGGTTCATCGCCGCGACGCCCGAGCCCTACTTCGGCGCTCTCGAGCGGTACCTGCAGGCCGCGCAGAGCCGGGTGGCGGCCTGGACCTCCCACCCCGCCCGCGAGCAGCAGGGGCTCGAGGTGATCGGCGCCCTGGAGGACGCCTACGCGGCCGTCGTCGACCGCTACGACGTCGGCGAGCTTCCGGCGGAGGCTGCGGAGGTGG
>Ga0208564_1003487_pt1 | contig 11453 bp, 8 predicted proteins | sample AD_UKC073_MetaG_FD_184439 | JGI IMG/M metagenome (GOLD analysis project Ga0208564, IMG submission 184439) | Active sludge microbial communities of municipal wastewater-treating anaerobic digesters from USA - AD_UKC073_MetaG (SPAdes) (version 2) | ecosystem: Engineered > Bioreactor > Anaerobic >... | reverse complement strand
CCGAAGGACCGCGGCGAATACGCGCCCGCGACGACGAGCAAGAGAATCCACCCGACCGGAAGCAACTGAATGATCGGCATCACCAGTTGGTCGACGTCGCCGGTCTCGGGAAACACCGACAACCGAGAACGACCGAGATAGGCCAACCCCATCGCGACGGCGATCGCCAGGAGGTCGAGGATCACCATCGACGCGACGAGCCCCGAGGGGTGAGCGCCGGTACCTGACTGCCGGGCCGAGCTCATCCGTCGGTCGACCTGCTCGCGTCCCAAGACCATTCGCAACACGTGACATCCCCACTCTGCTGAGGCTGCCGGGCCCCGCATGTATCCCCCGCGGTGCCCTGAGCCATGAAACAACAAGCCCCGACGCGAGCCGACGGGTCGGTCGTGACGCTGCTGCGTCGCCTGGACCATGACCGTGTCCGGCTCGTCACGGGGTCCACCGCCTTGCTCGGATCACTGTACTCCGGTGCGCTGCCCAGCGCATCGGGGCGACTGTCCCACGATATGACGGCCGACGGCCACGGTCACGCGGGCCGGCCGGGGCCGCCGGGACCGCCGGGACCGCCGGGACGGCATACGAGGTCGGACACGGCCGAGCGCAGCGCGTTGAGGAAGTGCTGCTCAGCAAACGTAGCGGTATGCCGTCGGATCGCCTCGGCGTCCCAGGTGATGGCTTCCGCGGCGGTCACCGCCGCATTGATCGCCGCCAGCGTGGGCTCGTCGAAGAACACCCCGGTGCGACCCTCGTCGATGGTGTCGAGATAGCCGCCGTGGCGCAGCGCGACGGTCGGCTTGCCGTAGAGGCCGCCTTCGAGCGGGGTGAGGCCAAAGTCCTCGCGACTCGGGGCGACGATCGCGGTGGCGTGCTGATAGGCCCAGAGCATCTGGCCGTCGCTGAGGTCGCTGAGCATTCGGGACTGGGGGCCCAGGACGCTCGCGATGTGCTCGGCCTCGGGGCCGTGACCGATGATGACCAGCCGCCGCCCGGAGTCGCGGAAGGCGCGGGCAACGACCTCGACGTTCTTATAGGGCAGCAGCCGCGAGACGATGAGGTGATAGCCGGTGTCGGCCCAATCAGCCAGCGCGGCAATGGATTCGGTGGGCCGGTTGACATCGAGGGTGACCGGTGCGGGCAGCACGTTCGCGTCGAGCCCGTAGTGGGCCGAGATGCGCTCGCGGACCACCCGGGAGATCGCGAGATAGCCGTCGGCGCTCCTGGCGGACTTGGCGTCCCATCGGGTGAGCCAGGGCCGCAGCACCGTGAGCGCCCACCCGATCAGGCTGCGCGCAGGACGGCCGCCGAGGTAGTCGGTACTTTGGTAGAGCCAGCGGGCGGGCGTGTAGCAGTAGACCAGCTTGCGGCCGCCGCGGCGGGTCCGCACGCCGTGCGACCAGCCGCTGCTGGACACGACGACGACGTCGGCATCCGGGTCCAGCCGGGCGATCGCCCAGGGCAACAACGGCAGCGCCACCCGATGATGACGCCGGAAAAAGCGGATCCGGTTGAGCGGCGAGGTGACGATCGGCACGGACGCGAACTCCGGGTATGCCGTGTCGGGGTTGTGCAGCGTCGTATAGACCGTGGCGCCGGGGAAGGCGCGCACCATCGAGAGCACGACCCGCTCGGCGCCGCCGCGCTGGGTGATGTAGTCGTGGACGATCGCCACCCGGCAGGACGGGGGTGGGATGACCTCGACCTCGGGCAGCGCACCGTCGACCGCGACGGCAATCGCCGACTCCGCCGACACGGGCACCTCCCACGACTTGACTGCTGCAGATTGTCACAGCACCGATGCGACTCGGCGCGTCGACAAGTCCCCACCAGCAACGCGCACGGCACATCCTACCCCTGCTGGGGCGGGCCACTGTGGGCCCTCCGCGTCGCACATGTCGAGGACAGCGCACCAAAGCGGTCCAGGCCGGATTGGTCACCGCGGTCAGCGACCAGATGCGCCGGCCTGCGCGGCACCCTCGACGACCGCCGCGACGACCTTGCGTCCCACGGGTCGGGGAACCCACCGGGCAACCCCGTCGGCAACCCGGCCCACCCGCTGCAGGTGCGGTGGACGGCATACCGGGGCTGCGAGCGACACGAGCAGGTGCCACGCGGTGGTGCGCCAGGTGGCCGGGGGCAGTGGGCCGCCGGCGATCCGGGCCGCTGGATGTTTGGCCTGGAAGTGCGCCCGCGCCGCGCCGGAGTGGTAGGCGCGCCCGGCTCGCAGCGCCGTCGTCACCGCGGCGAGATGGTGGACCACTTCGAGTTCACGAGCGATAACGATGGGGATGCCGGCCAGGTGCAGCCGATAGCCCCAGTCGACGTCCTCCCAGCCGTAGGCCCGGAACTCGCCGTCGTAGGGTCCGATCCGGTCGTAGGTCGCCCGGGTCACCGACACATTGCCGCCCCAGAACCGCCAGGTCGAGTCGGCCGGGGCGAGGTATGCCGTGGCTCGGGCGGCGTGGTCGGTCGGGGCTCCGTAGGCGCGCGCGTAGGGAGTGTCCGGGAAGGTGTTGCGGCACAGGCCGACCACCCCGATGGCTTCGGCGGCTTCGGTATGCCGTGCGACGTGCCCACCGACGAAGCCCGGCCCGAGCTCGAGATCGTCGTCGCAGCGGATGAGCACCTCGCCCCGTGCGGCTGCGAAGCCGGCGGTGAGCGCAGCGGCCCGGCCCTGGTTCTCCGGCAGGACGACAACCTGCGCCGGACGGCCGAGCTCGCCCAGGTGGCGGCGGACGACGAGTTCGGACCCGTCGACGTCACCGTCGATGACGACGACGATCTCGATCTCTGGGTAGTCCTGGGTGGCCAGTGCGGTGAGCAGCACCGGCAGCCGGAGCGCTCCGGCGTGGGTGGGTACGACGACACTCGCGAGAGGAACCGGGCCGGCGCAGGGCGCGGCAAAGGTCATACCGACTCACTTCCCCACCCGAGTCTGGACAAAATCCCGCATAAGCGACCCCGACCTATCGCTGCAGCATACGAGGTTTCCCACCGGCGGCGTCCGGCGGTGGTCAGGGCCGTCCTGGCGAGCGGGTCGGCGAGGTCGGTGAGCGCCCGGTCGATGGTGGCGGCCAGGTCGCTCGGATCACCCGCCCGGGCCACGAAGCCACGGCCCGGAGGGAGGATCTCCGGGAGGATCTCCGGGAGGATCTCGGGAAGGGCTCCGGCGTCGGTGACGACGACGGGCATGCTCGCGGCCAGCGCTTCGGCAACCACCAACCCGAAGGACTCGGGAGCCCGGGAGGGCACGACGAGCAGGTCGATCCGAGCGAACAGGTCCGCTGGTGCGGCGACTCGGCCGAGCCGCTCGACCCGGTCGCCGGCGGCGTCGAGCGCACGGCATACCTCGTCGGCGTCCCGGCCGTAGAGCGGCTCCCCCGCGACGACCAGCCGCACGTCGGGGCGGGAGCTGTCGGCGAGCCGAGCCACCGCGACAAGCAGGTCGAGGACCCCCTTGGCGGTCGTGAGCCGGCCGAGGTAACCGATCGTCGGCGGCCGGTCGGCCGGGCGCTGCGGCGCCAGACCGGCCAAGGCGGCCGGGTCGGCTGATTCAGCCGGGTCAGCCGGGTCGGGCCCGAGGGTCCAGTTGGGCAACACCTCGGCACCGGGCACGTGCCGCGCGAGGAAGTCCGACGGCACGAGGGTGAGGCGGGCGCCGACGCGGGCCAGCCGGGTGAGCACCCGCTGCGCCCAGCCCTCCGGGAGTTTGTGCAGGTGGACGACCTTGCGGCGGTCGCCGACCGCGGCCACCGCAGGGACCAGCCCCGCGCACCAGAGCAGCCCCTCGCGGTGCGTGGCGCGCCACCAGGCCAGGCGCAGCAGGTAGCCGCGCCGGCCGGCCGCGGGAATGCGCACGCACGGCATACCCTCGGCTGTTGCCGCTGCGAGGACTTCCGGCGGGCGTGCGGGAGCGACGACGGCACACGGTATGCCGTGTCGCCGCGCCTCCCGTGCGACCTCCAGCGCCATGAGCTCCCCGCCACCGAGGCCACCGTTGTTGACCGCGACGTAGAGGCGCCCCGGGGCGGGGTGCCGGGTGCGCGTCGTCATGTCGATGGGCCGTGCGGCGTCGAGGCGGGCGGGGGCGCGGCGGCCCTCCGGGACGACAGCGGGAAGGCGCCCAAAGCGCCGCGCTCCCACGCGGCGGGCACGGCCATCGCGCGCGACCGACGGGTCCGGGAGACGACGCCCCCGTCGGGATGGTTGGCGCGCACATAGTGCAGGGCCAACCCGAGCAAGACCATCCCGGTCGTGGAGAGGAAGACGTCGCCGAGGTAGAGAGCCATCCCGAGCACGGCCGTAGCCGAGCTCTCCATCCACACATTGCGCCGCTCGGTGGGCAGCGACATCAACGACCAGAAGACCCCGGCATAGGCCGCGAGGATGAGGACCAGCAGGGGCCAGCCACCTTCGGCGCGAGCGGCCAGGTAGGAGCTGTGGTAGAGGAAGATGTTCTCGCCAAAATTGACGAAAGCCGTGTTGGGTCCGGTGCCGTACCAGGGGGCAGCGGCGATGTGCGCGTCCTCGAGCAGGAGCAACTGATCGCGCAGCCAATCGCTGCCCGCGCGGTCGGCGAAGGATCCCGTCTGCTTGTATTCGCTGCCGAAGGTCGCGATCGCCCAGACGGCGACGACGGGCACGAGCACGCCTACCGACCGCGCCGTACGGCGCCCGATGAGTCGCCACCCCAGGGCCACGGCCGCCGAGAAGAGCGCCGTGCGGGACTGGGTCATGACGATGGCCACGACGAAGATACCCCCGAAGAGGATCTGGCGCTTGCGCGTGGGTTGGCTGCCGATGATGAGTGGCCCGAGCACGGTGAGGATGAGGCCCGCGACATTGGGATCGCCGAAGAAGCCGGTGAGCCGGCCCGGATATGCGTCGCCGCCGATCTTGACGAAGGCCAACAGGGTGGCCGCCGTCACCCCGGCCGTGATCCCGAGGGCTGCGGAGCGGGCATGGATCCGCCCGGTGGCCAGGGCCAGGACCAGCAAGAAGAGCAGGGCGAGGTGCAGGATGCGCCGGCGCCCGTCGAGCCCGAGGGTGTAGGTCGCTCCCGGACCGTTGAGGTACATGCTCGCCGTGAGCAGCACGAGGATCGCTGCGAAGATCCAGGCGATCCACAAGCCCCGAGTGCCCCGGATCCGTGGCGCCCGCACGCTGGCCAACACGGCCAGGCCGGCCACCGCCACGTCATTGAGGACGAACGGCAGGCCCGGCACCTCGAGGCGCTCCAGGGGCAGGACGAACATGGCCACCATGTCGATGAGGAGGATCTGGCCCGTCCAGGCCTCGACCCGCTGCTGGTCGGCCAGCACCGGCTGCTCCCACGATGACCCCGGGGTGACGCTCACTCAGCACCGCCCACCCGCCCGCGCGACCGGTCACGCGCCGCCCGGGCGTTGGCTCGCGCGTTCAGGAGCGCGGTGCGCACTCGGCGGCTGACCGGGCCCTCGATCGTGGCGTGCAGGACGACGGAGATGGCGATGACGACGCCCGACACGGCGACCATGGCCGGCACCCGCCCGAGGACTGGGATGAGGGCAGCCAGCAGGACGACGCCGACGACCTGGTGGACCAGGTAGAGCGGGTAGCTGATCACGCCGAGGGCGTGCAGCGGGCCTCGGGCCAGCAGACCGACTCGGGGCGCGGCGACGACAGCGGCGAAGAGCAGGACGACGAAGGTGACGACCACCGCCCCCCGGAAGCCCCGCATGATGGCAGCGTCGAGGATGGCCACGCCGCCGAAGCCGAACGCCAGCGGCTCGATCACCTCGCGCGAGCGGGACACGTAGAACATCATCCCCGCGGCGAACAGGCCGGCATACTCCGCGAGGGTGAGGGTGAGGACCGCCTTGGCCGGCTCGGAGCCGGGGTGACCGGCCGCCCAGAGACAGATCGGCACCGACCCGAGCACCCACGCGCTGGTCAGCCGACGCAGTGTCGGAATGCTGATCCGGCATCGGGTCACCGCGAGGTAGATGGCCAGGTAGGCGTAGAAGACCAGTTCCAGGGCGAGGGTCCAATAGACCCGGTCGACGTTCTCGACGAGCACGAACCGTTGCAGCATCGTCGTGTTGACGAGCACCTGGGCGAGGGTGACCCGCACCGGCTCGGCCCGGCTCACGACGATGACCGCCGTGGTCAGGGCCAGCGCCGCCCAGTAGGTGGGATAGAGCCGGGTGACCCGCGCGATGACGAAGTCGCTGGTCACCCGGGCTCGCTCGGCGGTGAGCAGGATGACGAAACCGGAGATGAGGAAGAACAGCTGCACCCCGTATTCGCCGTCGACGAAATCGAAGGGGGCGGACGGCATACCGGGGTAGTAGCCGTCGAACGGGCTGGTGTAGTGGTAGACGAGCACGGCGCCGACGGCGAGCCCGCGCAGCCCGTCGAGCTCGGCGAAGCGCCGCTGGGGGCCGGTCATCGGCTCGCCTGCCGGGTGCCCTGACGGGTGCCCTGCCGGGTGCCCTGCCGGGTGAACAGAGCAGTCAGCAGAGCACGGAAGCGGCGGCTCAGGCTGCCTTCGACCCACCGGTAGGAGATCCAGGCCAACAGCACGGTGACGGCGGTGGCGACGAGCATCGCGGCCGAGCGGCCGAGCGCCGGGGTGAGCTCATAGACCAGGGCGAACCCGGTGACCGTGTGCAGCAGGTAGTAGGAGTAGCTGATCCGGCCGAGGAAGTGCACCGGACCGGATGCGAGCGCAGGCACGGCCGAGGCCGTTGTCACGGTGAGGAAGAGCAGGACGAGCAGCCCGATCATCACCCCGGCCAGGGGGGTGTGCAGCAGGGTCGCGGTGAGCACGGCGGCTCCGGCGAACGGCAGGGTGAGCGGGTGCAGGCGGCCGTCGCGGCGGGACAGGTAGAGCATCATCCCGGTGGCGAACAGCGGCGCAAACTCGGCCGCGGTGAGGTTGAGGACGATCTTCACCGGAGTGGTCAGCGGTCGGCCGGCACCCCACAGCGCCGCGGCGACCGCGATCGCCACCCACGCCGAGGCGGCCCGCGTGATGACCCGATCATCGAGGCCGGCCTGCTGGCGGGCGCGGACCACGAGCAGCAGATACATCGCCGCGTAGAAGATGAGCTCGACCGCGAGGGTCCAGTAGACCGGGTCGACATCGGCCACGAAGAGGAACCGCTGCAGCATCGTCGCATTGATCGCGACCTGACCTGCGGTGACCGGAAACGGTGGATGCGGGAGCAGCACGAGCAGCAGCGCGGAGCTGGCCAGGGCCACCCAATAGGTGGGGTAGAGCCGGGCGGCTCGGGCGATGAGGAAGTCCCGCGGGCGCGCGGATCGGGAAGCGGTGAGCAGGATGACGTAGCCCGAGATAACGAAGAACAGCTGCACCCCATAGGCGCCGTAGTCGAAGGCCCACGTCGAGACCGGGAGGTCGGGGTAGAACTGGTCGACCGAGAGCGAGAAGTGTCCCAGGGCGACCAGGCCGACGGCCACGCCACGCAGCCCGTCGAGCTCGCGGAAGCGACCCATCCGGGCCGGCTCAGTATCTCCGGCCGCACCCTCGGTGGGCGGGGCGCCCAGGTGCAGGGTCATCGGGTCCGCAGCGCACTCGGGACGAAACCCCGGGGATACCCGCCCGGTACACCTCCCGGCGCCGATGCAGCAGCCGCGGCCGCGGCCGCGGCTGCTGCCGCAGCCTCGTCGGCCATCTGAGCGCGGGCCTGGCGGATGTGCCATACCGCCATGCCGAGGAAGACCATCGAGGTCGTCGAGTAGAAGACGTCGCCGAGGTAGAGCCCCATGCCGAGCACGGCCGGGATCGAGGCCTCCATCCACAGATTGCGGTGGCGTTTGGGCAGGGAGACCAACCACCAGAAGACCAGGGCGTAGAGGCCGAGGATGATGACGAGGAAGGGCCAGCCGCCCTCGGCTCGTGCGGCCAGATAGGAGCTGTGGTAGAGGAAGAAGTTGTCGCCGAACCAGGTGAACGCCGAGTTGGGACCATTGCCGTACCACGGCGCCCGATCGACGGCCTGGGTCTCGAGCAGAAGCAGTTGATCGCGCAGCCAGTCGCTGCCGGTGCGGTTTTGGAAGGCGCCGGCCGTGCGCCACTCCCGGGGCACGTTGTTGATCAGGGCGATCGCGACTGCCGGGAAGAACCACGCCTGCAGGCGAGTCGTGCCCCGACCGATGACGGCCCAGAGCACCGCGAGCGAGACCGCGAGCAATGCCGTCCGCGACTGGGTGCCCAGGATGCCCCCCACGACGATCGCGCCGTAGAGGAGCATGCGCGGTCGGGACTTGGCCGACCCGACGATGACCGGCCCGAGCACGGCGAGGATGAGGCCGGCCACATTGGGGTCACCAAAGTAGCCGGCCAACCGTCCCGGATAAGGGTCGCCACCGATCTTGAAGAAGGCGAGCACGGTGGCCAGGAGCACCCCTGTCGTCGTGCCCGCGATGGCTGACCTCGGGTGGATCCGCCCGGTGCCCAGCGACATCACGAGAATGGCCAGCAGCACGAGGTGGGCGATCCGTCGACGGCCGTCGAGCCCGAGGATGTAGGTCACCGTGCCGTTGAGCAGGTAGCTCAGGACGAGCATCCCCACCGCGGACGCGAGCAGCACCGGCACCCAGGTGAGCCGCTGGCTCGGGATGCGCGGGGCGCGGAAGGCGGCCAGGACGCCGATGACACCGACCGCGACGTCATTGACGACGAAGCCGGTGCCGGGCACAACGAGCCGCTCCAACGGCAGCACCATCATGCAGACCAGGTCGATGATGACGATCTGGCCGCTCCACTGGGTGAGTCGTTCCTGCTGGCGTCGCAGGGCGAGCAGGTCGGCGTCGCTGGCCATCAGGTGCTCCTCCCTGGGTCTGGGTCGCCCGGTGCCGGGAGATCGGCGCAGACGGTCGCGTAGGTGTCGGCCACGGATGCGCACATCTGGGCGACCGTGGGCCAGGTCGGATCCAGGGTAGGCCGCAGGTCCAGCCGGGTGCCCTGCGAGACCAGGGCGGCGGCGACCGCGGCCGGGTCGCGCTCCGGGGCATCGCCGGGCACGAGGGCTGCTGGGCCGAGGATCTCGGGGTTGCCTCCGACGGCGGTGGCCACGACGCCGGCCCCGGCGACGAGCGCATCCAGGAGCGTGTAGGAGCAGTTTTCCCACACCGACAGTTGGGCGACGACATCGGTATGCCGGAGCAGCTCACCGGCATCGACGTGGCCGGGCAGGCTCACCGCCTCATCAAGGCCGAGCCGGCTCACCTGCGCGCGCAGCGCGCCCTCCAGCGGCCCGTCGCCGGCGACGGTCAGGGTCGCCTCGGGATGCTCGCGATGCACGAGCGCGAAGGCGTCGACGAGCCGGTCGATGCGCTTTTCGGGCGCCAGCCGGGCGATCGAGGCGATCCGCAACCCGGGAGCGCGGCCCGGGCCGCCATGCGAGGGTGCGGGCGAGGGTGCGGGCAAGGGCGAGGATGGGACGGCATACCGGTCGATGCCGTTGCGGATGACGCGCACCGGCACCCGCGGCCGCCACTTGCGCAGCATCGCCGCGCGGGTCGCCTCGGACACCGCGATGAGTGCGTCGGCCCGGGCCGCGCGCAGTCGGTGCACGTCGCCCATGAGCATCGCGCGCCAGGGCGTGCCGTGATAGACGAGGTCGTCGGCGGCAATGCCGTGTTCGGTCGAGACCAGTCGCACGCCCCGGCGGGGAAAGGCCATCGCGCAGGCGATGTCGGCCCAGGACAGGTGCGAGTGCACCACCGCGGGTCGCAGAGCCGAGACGGTATGCCGCAGGGTCGCCAAGCTGGGCCGCAGCCCGGCTGCGACGCCGAAGGGTCCGTCGACGACCGCACCACCCGCGGCGCGCACCCGGTCGACGAGCGGCCCGGGCGGGGCGAGCAGCACGAGCCGCCAGCCCGGCATACTCCTTTGTGCCGCAGCCGAAAACACGTCGAGCACGTGGCGCGCCACGCCCCCGAACTCGCCGACCGGGACGACCCAGAGCGCTGTGCGCGGGGTGCCTAGAACCATCGCTCCAACCGCTCGAGCGCGAGCCAGAAGCCCTCGCCGTTGTTGACGTGGCCCTGCCAGATCTCGGGGATGAAGCTCACCCCGGGGGCGAGCCGGTCGCACTGCTCGGCCAGCACCGGCCAGTCGATCTCGCCGTCGCCGACCTGCACGCCCTCGCCGTCGACGCCGACCGCGTCGACGAGGTGCAGGTGCACGGCGTGCGGGGCGAGCAACTCGACGTATTCCGAGAAGGACACGCCCTCCCAAGTGGCCGAGAGCTTGCTGTGCGAGACGTCGAGGGTGAGCGACCGGCCGTAATCGCGGGCGAAACCCGCGGTGTCAGCGGCGCGGACGAAGAGATTGCAGTAGAGCTGACCGCCCATGTACCACGGGTAGGGCGGCAGGGTCTGGGCGCCCAGGCGCACCCCCGACAGGTCGATCCGGTCCAGGCCGGCGGCAACCCGGGCATACATCCGCGGCAGCTCGGCAACCGGCAGGTGCCGGTCGGTCGTGAACCCGCCGAGGCTGGCGATGACCACCGGGTCCTCGTCGCAGGTGAACCATGGCCGCAGCGCCCGCGTCGTGTCGACCACCCGCTGCAACTCGGCGATCGACCGCTCCCAGTGCGAGTCGTCGTCCGAGGCGAGGTTGAGCAGGAAATCGCCGGTGAACAGGTCGGGGCTGTGGCACGTGTAAGACATCGCCAGCCGCCCGTCGCGCACCAGCGGCACCCCGCCGGGCGCATGCTCGGCGAACCGCTCGACGAGCCCGTCGAAGACGCTCGCCGGCTCGATCTCGAGGTCCTTGTAGGAGAAGTGGAACTCGAGGAAGTCGGGCACCGAGTGCTCCACCAGGGCCGGCCAGTCGTGATAGCGCACCGGCAGTCCCCACGGCCGGCCGAACCGATAGGCCCGCCCCTGCGGCACCTCGTCGGTGAGGTCGGTGGCGTAGAAGAAGTCGCCGGCCTCGACCACCCGGCGGCTGGTCCGCCCGACCAGCCGGGTAAGGGCATTGGGCTGCAGGCCGCGGCCGGGGCTCTTGACGTCGACATCGGCGGAGCCGATGACATCCCCGGGCTCGATGCGCCGGGTCGCGACGAGGCTCTTGGCCAGGTTGACCCGGTTCATCATCTCGCCGGTCGACACCTCGCGCGGCGCGGTCGTGCCGAGCGCGGCCTCGACCTCACGGATCTGGGCCACCATCGCCGCGAACTCGCCCGGTAGCAGGCTCACCTTGTGGTCGTTGCCCTCCATGGCGCGGTCGACGGTGAGGTGCTTCTCGATGATCCGCGCGCCGAGCGCGACCGCGGCCACCGGCACGTGGTGGCCACGCTCGTGACCGGAGTAGCCGACCGGGCACTGCCCGATCTCGGCCAGCCGCTCCAGATAGCGCAGGTTGACGTCCTTGAACGGCGCCGGATAGGTCGACTGGCAGTGCAAGAGCGCGTATGCCGTGCCGGTCGCCTTGACGA
>Ga0208564_1003484_pt1 | contig 11456 bp, 8 predicted proteins | sample AD_UKC073_MetaG_FD_184439 | JGI IMG/M metagenome (GOLD analysis project Ga0208564, IMG submission 184439) | Active sludge microbial communities of municipal wastewater-treating anaerobic digesters from USA - AD_UKC073_MetaG (SPAdes) (version 2) | ecosystem: Engineered > Bioreactor > Anaerobic >... | reverse complement strand
GCAGCTTCCAAAAACAAATTTCCATCACACAACTGCACTTAATACCCTCTTTTGACTTCTTTCGTCGGATTCCCTTCCTGAGGGTGCTCCGGTTCTAGTGTATCGCTGTTTCCTCAGTTCCATCGCTTTGTATACGTTGCTTCTCACCTTTAACTTTGAACTGACATATAGAGTAGTGAGTTTTCTTATCAAGATATATATTCCTGCGGTTACGAAGAACACCAAACTTATCGAAAGGAGCTCCGCTATGCATTCTCCCTGTCCCGAGCTGGTGAGGATTGGCCTCACCGGTGCACAGCTGGAGGTTTGGGATACCTTCAGGCGCCTTTGGATGGAACACGTCTTGTGGACTAGGTTCTTTATCGTAAGCACTGCTTTTGATTTGCCAGATCTGTCTGTGGTTACAGAAAGGCTTTTAAGAAACCCTTACGATTTCGGCAACGAGTTTTACCTTTACTTTGCAACTCCCATCGCCGTGCGATTTGAAACCCTTCTTAGAGAGCATCTGCAGATAGCTGGCCTTTTGGTGAACGCAGCCAAAGAAGGCAATACGGCAGAGGTGGAAAAGCAAAGAAGGCTGTGGTACACAAACGCAGAAGACATTGCAAACTTCCTCGCATCTATTAACCCCTACTGGTGTGCCGAGGTCTGGAAAGACTTGCTGTTTAATCACTTGAGAATGACCGAAGACGAAGCAGTACAGATACTAACCGGACAGTACGAGATGAGCATCAGACAGTTCGACAGCATCGAAGCACAAGCTCTAAGAATGGCCGATGTGATGTCGTGCGGCATCATCAAGCGATCTGGAATCCAATAACCTACTGCAAGCAAGCGGCTCTTTCTAAGAGCCGTTTTGTTGATTGTCTGCACCTAAGTTTTTACCTCGTTTCGACTGTCTAAAAGAAAAAAGGCCTAGTTTGCTCTAGACCTTTTTTAGAGACTGGTATCGCTTCCGGACTACTCTGTCTTTACTCTTTCTCTTCTGTCATCAAACAGGAAAGAGAAGGAGTAAATACCTGCAAGACCAACAAGGGTGTAGATCACTCTGCTGATCATCGACGAGTTTCTCACTGTTTCTCCGCCGAATATTGCAGTTACAAGATCCCACTCAAATAGTCCAACTAACAGCCAGTTCAAAGCTCCGATTATTACAAGCAAAAGAGCCAGTCTCGACAGCCAACTCATTCATGCAATCCTCCTCAAACTCTACTTTCTCCTATTATTTCCTGATAACTCGTCTACATACACCAAGAGTAAGCTTTCCTTGAGTTAAGGGAATCTCTCCTAGTTTGCCTAGGAAACTGGGTGTCTTTCTTAGAGGTGCAAAGTCGACGAACGCAAAGATACCATTTTTGAATATAGAAAAGACAAAAGGTCCTATTATCGCTGATGCATCAAGGTCAGGAAGCCTTTTTTCTCCTTAAAAACTGCAAAAGTCTGGTAAGGGTGCAGGCAGAGACGCGGGAGGTTTTCTGAGATGAAAAGAGAGACCGGAAGGACGTTCCCTTCTCGGTCTCTGTTTCTCTCGAAAGACTTGATCCGGTCTCTTGGCTATTCTAGCTCTATGATGCCAGCATTAAGTGCGTAGTAGCGTCCGTTCTTTGCCATGAGTTCTTCGTGATCTCCGCGTTCAATGATCTCTCCGTGCTCGAGAACCATAATAGCATTGGCATCGCGTACTGTTGACAGTCTGTGGGCGATGACAAAGGTGGTCCTACCTTCCATGAGTTTATCCATACCTTCGGAGATCAGCTTTTCTGTTCTTGTATCAACAGAAGATGTGGCTTCGTCCAGAATGAGGATAATGGGATCAGCAATGGCTGCCCTTGCGATAGAAAGGAGCTGCCTTTCGCCCTGGGACAGGTTCTGCCCGTCTGCAGTGAGCATGGTGTTGTAGCCTTGAGGGAGATTGGTTATGAAGTAGTGGGCATTGGCAAGCTTTGCTGCTTCCTCAACCTCTTCATCTGTAGCATCGAGCCTGCCGTATCTGATATTGTCCGCAACAGTCCCCTCAAAGAGGTGGACGTCTTGAAGAACGATACTCATAGTGCTTCTGAGATCAGTCTTTTTGATTCTCTTAATATCTATGCCATCGTAGAGGACGGTGCCCTCTTCGATTTCGTAGAAACGGTTGATCAGGTTGGTGATTGTGGTTTTGCCTGCACCGGTCGAACCTACCAGAGCGATTTTCTGCCCCGGTTTGGCGTAGAGGTTGATCTTCTTCAAAACCCTCTGTCCAGGAGTATACCCAAAGTTGACATCGATGAACTGGATGTGTCCTTTCACCGGCACGACTTGGATACTTCCATCTGATTGTGGCACTTTCCAGAGGAGCTCTCCTTCTGGAGTTCTATAGAGCTCCACATCACCTTCGTCTTCTTCGATCTCTTCATCCAGGAAGTTGAAGATTCTCTCGGCTCCTGCAAGGGCTGCAAAAAGCATGTTGAGCTGGTTGGAGACTGAGGTGATAGGCCTTGAGATGGTTCTTGTGTACTGGAGAAAAGCTGCGATGTTGCCTACAGTGAGCACACCTTTTACCGCCATCAGCGAACCTAGAACCGCAACAACTGAATATACGATAAAGGTGAAGTTGCCCATGATCGGCATGAGCATTGTACCGAAGGTCGAAGCTCTGGAAGAAGCGATTCTGAGCCTTTCGTTCTTTCCTCTAAATTCCTCGATAGCCCGTTCTTCGTAGTTGAATACCTTTACCACCTTCTGTCCGGACATCATCTCTTCGATATATCCGTTGATGTCGGCAAGGCTAAGCTGTTGGTTCCTGAAGTAGTTGGCAGATCTCGATCCTACGAAGCGAATAATGAAAAACATCATGATTAGAGAGACGGTCACGACCAGGGTAAGGAGCGGACTGATTATGATCATCATGGTGTAGGTACCAACCACAGTCACTATGGAGATCAGCACTTGGGACACTGCCTGCTCTAGAGACTGGTTCAGCATATCCACGTCGTTAGTGAAGGTGGACATCATCTCTCCGTGGGAGTGGGTGTCGAAGAATGACACCGGGAGCTTTTGCATGTGGGCAAACATCTCGCTCCGCAGCCTGTGGATGATCTTCTGAGCCAAAGACGCCATAGAACGGTTGCCAATATACTGGCCTGCAGCGATAGCGACAACGATTCCCGCTAGAATCAGAATGTATACTGCTGCTTGGCTGAGCGGTCCACCATCTACGAAGACGTCGATGATGGGGCTGAGCATTCCCGTTGCAGCGATCTCTGCAAATGAAGCCAATACGATGGCTGATATACCCAAGAAGAACAGACCTTTATAGTACTTGAAATAGCTGAAAAGTCGCAAGAGGGTTTTCTTTGGGTCCTTAGGTTTCAGTGCCATTGGTCCTTTTTTCGGGTTCATTGTGCGATCACCCCTTTTTGCTGCGACTCGTAAATCTCTCTATAGATCGGCGATTTTTCTATGAGCTCTTCATGAGTGCCCATGGACTCGATCCGACCTTCGTGCATGACGATGATTCTGTCTGCATGCTGTATGGAGGAGATTCTCTGGGCAATGATGATTGTGGTAACGCCACTTAGCTCCGTCTTGAATGCCTTCTGGAGTTTGGCATCTGTTGTCATGTCCACCGCACTGGTGGAGTCGTCTAAGATGATGATCTTAGGAGCTTTCAAAAGGGCTCGTGCAATAGTCAGCCTCTGCTTCTGCCCTCCGGAGAAGTTGTCGCCGTTCTGCTCTACGATGTGGTCCAAACCGTCTTCGTAGCGAGAGACAAACTCCCAAGCTTGAGCGTGCTTTAGGGCTTCGATGATCTCTTCGTCGGAAGCGTTTTCACTTCCCCACTGCATGTTGCTCCTGATGGTTCCGGAAAACAGGGTGTTTTTCTGCAGCACAAAAGCAACTTTATCTCGCAGCAGTTTCAGATCGTACTCCCTTACGTCTACGCCCCCTACCTTAACCGAACCTGATGTCACATCGTAGAGCCTTGGAATGAGTTGAACCAACGTAGTCTTGGACGAGCCGGTAGAGCCAACGACACCTACGGTCTCGCCTGAACGAATGGTGAAGTTGATGTCAGTCAGGGTCGGTTCGGTGCTTCCGGGATAGACGAAGTTTACGTTTTCAAAAACGACGCTACCGTCTTTGATCTCCCTCACTGGGTTCTCTTGCTCTTTGATTTCCGAGTCGGTCTCCAAAACTTCTACAACCCTTGATGCTGAAGCAAGACCTCTTAGGAGGTTAAGAAAGTACATGGAGATCATGAGAAGTGACATAAGCACCTGGGTGATGTAGGTTACAAAGGAAATGATGACTCCTCCGCTTATGCTACCTACCATGATCTGCTTTCCGCCGAACCACAGCACTGCGATGATGGTGCCGTAGACGATGAGGTTAAATGCAGGCATCATAAGAATTACGTAGGAGATGGCCTTCAGTGCGGTGTTCATCAGGTTATCGTTTCGCTCTTTAAACTTGACCTCTTCAAATGGCTGTCTGTTGAAAGACTTAACAACTCTAATGTTCGTAAGGTTTTCCTGGATGACGCCGTTCACTCTGTCGATGTTAGCCTGCTGTTTTAAGAAAAGAGGCTTTGCTTTTGTCAGAATGTAGATGATCACTACCGCAAGGAGGGGAAGGGAGATCAAAAACACTCTGGCAAGAGACGCGTTGACCTTAAAGGCCATAAACAGGGCAAAGATCATCATAAACGGCGCTCTAATTGCCATTCTAAGGCTCATCATGGTGACCTGACCGATGGTGTTGCAGTCGGTCGTCAGCCTTGTGATCAGCGAAGATACGGTGAATGAGTCCAGGTTAGCAAAGGAAAAACTCTGCACTTTTTCAAAGACCTTCTGCCTGATCTCAGAGGCAAAGCCAAATCCGGCGTTTGCGCCAAAGAAAGAACTGGACACCCCAAAGAACATGGCAAGGAGAGCTGCACCAACCATGAGCATTCCGGTATTAACTATAAAGTTTATGTCCTGACTTACAATGCCCACGTCTACGATTCTTGACATTAAGTACGGTATGAAGACATCTCCCAAGACCTCAAGAACCATAAACAGAGGACTTAAAACAGCAAATATCCAGTATTTCTTCATTAGTGGCAGCAGTTTTTTCAAGTTTATCCCTCCTGTTCTAAAGCTCATTTTTCTCTACGGACCGATGTAAGGTTTCAGATCTCTCCAGCGCGTAGTTTTTCAAAAGCCATTTGATCTTTAATCTATGGCAATCTCCAAGGCTGTGTCCGCAAAACCTCTACTCTGTCTTTTCGGTACAAACGTTTATTTTAATGTATTAATCGGGATTTGTCAAAGGAGGCAGAAGCTCCAGTTTACACCATTTTGAGGAAAAAGCTTTTGGTGAAACGGCACAGAAGAACATAACCTTCGCAGGTTGAAGGGTAAGAAAAATGACAGTTCTCTTTAACTGTCATTTTTGTTTCGGTCTTTCTATTGAGTTTTGCGGACATCTTCTTTGCCCAGGTTTTTAGCAATGATGTAGTTGATCCCCGCAATAACCACGCCTCCGCCTAGGAAGTTACCGATTCCGGAGACGCTAAGATTGTAGAGGATGTCTCCTGCACTAAGGGGTGCTCCAGCAAAAACCGCCGCAAAGAGGTAGTACATATTAGCGACGACGTGTTCCGTTCCTGTGATTACAAACACAGTGATTGCAAGCCAAAGGGCAGTGAGTTTTGCCATTTCGTCTTTCAGGTTGTAGGCAAGACAGACCCCAGTGCAGACAACGATGTTGCAAAAAACCGCACTGACAAAAAGCTTTACCGGCGGGATGTTTACCTTGTGCAACGCTTTACTTACCACAATATGTGCTGCAGAGTCCATAATCCCGGAGACTTGAGCTAGAAAAGCTGCACAAATCGAGCCGAGGAGATTGCCAAGGAGAACTAGTCCTAAGATCTTCAGGACTTTGGCAAGCTTGATTTCCCCTGCAAAGGTTGAGGTTGTGATCATGCAGTTGCTGGTGAAAAGCTCTGCCTGCATGACGATAACAGCAATGATTCCAACAGGGAATACCAGGGCACCGAGAAAATCACCCAAGCCCGGCATATGTATACTTGCTGAAAGCCTGAAGCTTGCGATGGCACCAATGGCGATATATAAACCTGCGAGTAACCCTTGAATAAGGAGCATCCGTGGTTTTTTCTCCGCCTTTTTCTGACCCAGCCTCAAAATGTACTCGTTTAACGCTTCTGGTCCCGATTGAATACTCATAGATAAACCCTTTCTAATGGTTAAAGTCCGTGCAAAAAGCGCACCAAATGCTATAATACCATATTTCGAGGGGCAACACAAAAGCACTTGTGCCTCAAGGTTTTTTGAAAGCCTAGGGTGTGATGAAAATCGTCCAGATGCTGCCATTTCCAGACGGAAATTTGACAGAACCTTGTCATAAACTGTGACAAACTTTACAAAAATGCCAAAAAGCTGTATTCTAAATGGAACCAGAAGCAAGGAAAGGTTTACACGAACCTTAGACAGTGATATGTACTACATAACATCTATTGGTTCTGTACTTAACAGATGTTCGCTTTGCACCTACCACTACCGGAACACTCTACACCGTCTAGTTGGATAAGAACTCTTTCCTGACCCCATAATATAACGAAGGAGGAGTAACATGAACAAGCAGAAAAACCTCACGAAGATTAAAGTGATCCGACCAATTGAGAACCATCAGACTGCTGCGTGGGCCGGTGTGAAAAAGCTCGCTCCTGAAACTCGCATTATCATTCCCGAAGAAGAAATGGTACTGCAGGCAAAAGAATATGTCGATGAAAATCAAAAGTAGCATAGAGAATTGAAAAATCGGACTTCCGGAGAAGTCCGATTTTTCGTATATCGGGATCGTCTTTTAGACTCAGTATTCGATTGATGCCAGGCGCTTGTAGGTTTCGTAGCGCTCTTTTGCGTGCTTCTCGGCCAGAGCGAAGAGCTCCTGAGCTTCCTCTGGGAATGTCCGCTCCAGTGAAGAGTAGCGGATTTCGCTTCTGAGGAAGTCGATGAAGGAACCTGTTGGTTCTTTGGAATCGAGGATGAATGGGTTCTTACCCTGCTCTTTGAGCTCTGGGTTGTAGCGCCACAGATGCCAGTAGCCGGCTTCCACTGCCTTCTGCTCCTGACGGATGCTCATGCCCATACCGTTCTTGAGACCGTGGTTGATACATGGTGAGTAGGCGATGATGAGAGATGGTCCTTTGTAGGCCTCTGCTTCGCGGATGGTCTTCAAAGCATGGTTCATGTTGGCGCCCATAGCGATCTGAGCTACATAGACGTAACCGTAGGTTGTGGCAATAAGACCGAGGTCTTTCTTGCGGATGCGCTTACCGCTTGCGGCAAACTTAGCTACAGCAGCTGTCTGGGTAGCTTTCGACGACTGACCGCCGGTGTTGGAGTAGACTTCGGTGTCCATGACGAGGATGTTGACATCTTCACCAGTGGACAGCACGTGGTCTAGTCCGCCGAAGCCGATGTCGTAAGCCCAACCGTCTCCACCGATGAGCCAATGAGAACGCTTGATGAGGTAGTCGCGTTTGCTCCAGATCTCGCTGAGGAGGTCGTTACCCTTGTAGGTGTCTTTAAGGAGGGCTACGAGCTCGTCAGATGCCTTCACGGAGCCTGGTCCGTCATAGTAGTTATCCAACCAGTTCTGCAGTGCTGTCTTCAGCTCTGGGCTGAAGTCGCCCTTCAGTGCTTCGGAAGCAAGATAGTGGAGACGCTCACGCATCTGCTTTACGCCAAGGAACATACCGTAACCGAACTCGGCGTTGTCTTCGAACAGCGAGTTGGCCCAAGCTGGTCCTCTGCCATCTTCGTTGGTGGTGAAAGCAGTAGCCGGAGCGCTAGCGCAGTAGATGGAAGAGCAACCGGTGGCGTTGGCGATCATCATGCGGTCGCCGAAGAGCTGTGTGAGTAGTCTGTAGTATGGTGTTTCACCACAACCTGGGCAGGCGCCGTGGAACTGGAACAGAGATGGAACGAACTGGCTGCCTTTGAGAGTGGTGGTGTTGGTTCTATCAGCTTTGCTGGTAACTGTTACGGCAAACTCCCAGTTGTCGGCTTGACTTGCGAACTCCTGCTCTGCAGGTTGCATGATCAAAGCCTTATTAGGAGCTGGGCAGACTTCTGCACAGTTGCCGCATCCTGTACAGTCGAGAGGACTTACCTGGATGCGATAGTGTAGGCCTTCCAGATCTTTGCCGATTGGCTTCTTGGTTTCGAAGGTCTCTGGAGCGCGGCTCTTCTCTTCGTCATCGAGAAGGAACGGTCTGATAACTGCGTGTGGGCAGACGAAGGAGCACTGGTTGCACTGGATACAGTTTTCGATCTGCCACTGCGGTACCATAGGAGCAATACCGCGCTTCTCGTAAGCGGTTGTGCCTGTTGGGAATGTTCCATCTGGAGCATCCACAAAAGCACTTGTTGGCAGCGAGTCGCCTTCCTGTCTGTTCATAGGATGCATGACTTTAGTGATGAACTCAGGCTCATCTTTCAGAGTTGTATCTTCGTCTTTTGCGTCCTTCCAGGAGCTTGGAACCTCGACTTTAACCAGGGCATCTACGCCGCGGTCGATAGCCTGCCAGTTCATCTCGACGATCTTTGCACCCTTGCTGCCGTAGGTCTTCTCAACAGACTCCTTGAGCAGCTTGATGGCTTCGTCGATAGGCAGTACCTTTGCCAGCTTGAAGAAGGCTGCCTGCATGATCATGTTGATTCTGTTGCCAAGACCGACTTCTCTGGCGATGGAGATAGCGTCGACGATGTAGAAGTCGATGTCGTTTTCGGCAAGGTAGCGCTTCATTGAAGCTGGAAGGTGCTCTTCGAGGTTATCGACGGACCAGTCGGTGTTAAGAACAAATGTTCCGCCTTTCTTCAGTCCTTTGAGCAGGTCGAGGTTGAAGACAAAGGACTTGTTGTGGCAAGCGACATAGTCTGCCGAAGATACGAGATATGGCGAATGGATCGGTTTCTTACCGAATCTGAGGTGAGATACGGTTGAACCGCCGGATTTCTTACTGTCGTAGGAGAAGTAAGCTTGTGCGTACAGATCGGTGTGGTCGCCAATGATCTTAACTGCCTGTTTGTTGGCGCCTACAGTTCCGTCGGATCCGAGACCGAAGAACTTGCAGCTAATGGTTCCTTCAGGTACGGTGTCGATGTGTGGACCTTCAGGCAGGGAGGTGTTGCTTACATCATCAACGATACCGATGGTGAAGCGATCTCTTGGATTATCCTGCTTGAGGTGATCGAAGACCGAAAGGATCTGAGCTGGTGTTGTATCTTTGGAACCAAGGCCGTAGCGTCCACCGATGATGAGCGGCTGGTTTGGCTTGTTGAAGTAGGCTTTAACCACGTCAAGATAGAGCGGTTCGCCGATGGAACCTGGTTCTTTTGTGCGATCGAGAACTGCAATCTTCTTTACAGTCTCAGGAATTACGCTGAGGAAATGTTCAGCTGAGAACGGACGATACAGTCTTACGCGGACTGCGCCGACTTTCTCGCCTTTAGCACGGAGGTAGTCTACTACTTCGCTGATAGTGTCGCATGCAGAACCCATCGCTACGATGATTCTTTCTGCTTCTGGGTCTCCGTAGTAGTCGAAGAGTTTGTAAGAGCGTCCGGTGATCTTTCCGAGCTCATCCATGTAGTACTGTACGATACCGGGAACTGCATCGAAGTATGGGTTAGCTACTTCGCGGCCTTGGAAGTAGATATCCGGGTTCTGTGCTGTTCCTCGAACTACGGGGTTGTTCGGGCTGAGGTTTCTGTCTCTGAATGCCTGAAGTGCATCCCAATCGAGCAGCTTCCCAAACTCTTCGTAGTCGATGGGCTGAATCTTCTGGGTTTCGTGAGATGTGCGGAAACCGTCGAAGAAGTGGACAAAAGGAACGCGGGACTTAATGGTTGCAAGATGTGCAACTGCTGCTAAGTCCATAACTTCTTGCACGTTTGAGGACGCAAGAAGCGCAAATCCTGTCTGTCTTGCTGCCATGACGTCTTGATGGTCACCGAAGATCGATAGTGCGTGAGCTGCCAGGGCTCTGGCACTGACGTGGAAAACTGTCGGCAGAAGTTCACCTGCGATTTTGTACATGTTGGGGATCATGAGGAGCAATCCCTGGGACGCTGTATAAGTAGTGGTTAAGACACCTGCCTGCAGCGACCCGTGTACAGCACCAGCAGCACCTGCTTCAGACTGCATTTCTGCAACTCTTACAGGTTGTCCAAACAGATTTAGTTTACCTTTGGATGACCACTCATCAACATGCTCTGCCATCGGTGATGAGGGGGTAATTGGGTAAATAGCTGCTACTTCGGTAAAGGCGTATGAAACGTACGCTGCAGCCTCATTACCATCCATTGTTCTCCATTTTTGAGCCACCTGTTCTCCCTCCAATTCATTAATGACTCTCAAATACTAGCGTTACATGAACTGTGAGGTTTGCATGCCTGCATCTCAAGGGTTTCTAGATCCTTTTCGGTAGCGGACAGTGGGGCGCTCTCTGCATCAATGATTGAAGCCCTTCTTTCCACAAGGCAATCTTTGCCACCATCCCCTAGAGGGCGATGCGGCAAAGATTCTGCAAACTCCACATTGTAACGGTTATTTGAGTGATTTTAACTAAGATCTCATCTCTCTTTAGAAGTTTTTTGCTTGGGCACATCCTGCTGAGCGGTTCTGACGGAAAAATCATAGATGAGAGAAAGAATCTTGCAAGTTCTTAGGCTACATGCAGGTTTAAACGTGCCGCAAACATGGTAAGGACCCCGTGAGTGTTGCAGGAATACGGAGTGGGTTTTTGCTGCTGGTTCTTTCCTTCCATATTATCTGCACGTCCCGAGGTTATACCCTACTTCTATATGAGAGTTGAGATGAGTCAGCACACTTGGGTAAAGGTCGTTTGACTCCATTTTAATTTTTCGTTAACTCTGTCTTTTATCCTCTAAATAACTGACGAAGTTGTGTAATTCTGGTTCGAGTTATTTGCCATATTACGGAGTCGTACTGAAGTGTTTGGTCATGTGCTCATCAGGCGCCTAACCTTTGCCTTTAAATGCACTTAACCCCACACCAATCTAGTTTACCATTTAAAGAGTCAGTTTGCTAACTGACTTTGATAATTTTTGAACTAATACCATTTAAACATATGCTTTTTTTGGCAGTTCCTACGCCCATCAAGTTTATTCTCGGGTTTTTGACAGTTGAATAGACAGAGCGTCTTCTGAAAGCCTTGTAAAATAAGGCTTTTTTTATTTTTTGTGTCAAAATCACGGCGAAAATATTGCGTACCTTTTCGTACTGTGTTATAATATAAGGGATTGGAGGGGTTTTTGTGAGGTTGAAAGTCTCTAAATCCAAGAACGCCGCTTCCCTTTATGTGATTAAAGATATCGTTGTGGACGGAAAAAGGACTTCCAAGATTGTTGAAAAGTTGGGAACCTATGACGAGTTGC
>Ga0208564_1003480_pt1 | contig 11461 bp, 8 predicted proteins | sample AD_UKC073_MetaG_FD_184439 | JGI IMG/M metagenome (GOLD analysis project Ga0208564, IMG submission 184439) | Active sludge microbial communities of municipal wastewater-treating anaerobic digesters from USA - AD_UKC073_MetaG (SPAdes) (version 2) | ecosystem: Engineered > Bioreactor > Anaerobic >... | reverse complement strand
AGCCACCGTCAAGGTCGTCACCCAGTACGTCGACCGTGTCCGCCTCATGAGAGAGAAGGGCGACACCATCATCAAGGAAATTCCCGTCTATGTGCCCGTTCAAGCCGATGCTGCTTGCTCTATCAAACGGGGCTTTGTGCGCCTGCACGACGCTGCCGTCGCCGATGAATTGCCCGAGCCCGCCCGAGATGCTGATGCGGCCGCCGCAGGCATTGCGCTCTCTGCCGTCGCCGGAACCGTTGCTGCTAACTACCAGACCTGCCACGAAAACGCCGAGCAACTGAGGGCGTTGCAGGCGTGGGTCAGGGAAATGGAGTCTGCCACCAAGTAATCAGCGCTTGGCGACTTCGCAACACCTGATCGTTACATCCCGAATGCGCTTGGCTTTCCAGCCGAACAGCGCGTTCATGTCATCCACGCCAACAAGGAGCATTAATCATGAGTAACCGATTCAAACGCGCCGTTATTGACGACGTGACGCCGCGCAACATCGACGCCAGCCTGCAAGACCATCTTCTCGACCTGTTTGAGTCGGCCATGAAATCTGTGGCCACGACGCTGGTGCGCGAGGCCAGATTCGACACCACCGACTTCGCCACCGCTAAGGAGCTTAGCTGCGAGGGATTCACGCTGCTGGTGAGCCGCACGCGCGCTGACTCGCGCAACGGCTGGTTCGGGGCGTTTCAGCGTGGCGATGAACGCCTCGACGTGATCGGCCATCTCGAATAGGCATCAGTCTTCTGTCTTCGGTACGTCCCAATCTGCAGGCCGTGCCTCGCCGGTCTGATAGAACTGTTTGACCAGTTTCACATACTCCAAGAAGTCCTTGTTCTCCGTCGCCAGCCGGTTGGCGGTATCCCAATCGATATCGCCGCGTTCCCTGGCCGGAATCAGGACCTGGCTTTCAGATGGATTCTCAACATCCAGCTTGATCAGTCCAATGCCGTGAGCCGCAAACAGCATGCGCAGCTCTTTCAATGTGTCCTGGCCCTCGATCTCGGCAGCCACCAGGTAGCCGAAGTTGGACCACGAGGAGTTCGAGACCGACTGGAAGAAGCACTCACGGACGTTCGACCGGTTGATCAACAACTTGACCTCGAACGACCACAACTTAGTGCGCTTGTCTGAATACTGATTGACGCAATCCTTGACCTCTTGGTGCCAGTCGGCACCCAGGTCTTCCATGCCGACCAGATCCGGATAGAGCCATCGATTGCCATTGGGTCCACGTTTGTTCGACGAGCGCTTCTCATCAATGCGCTTTGAATACACGCCGAACTCAGCCCAGAGATAGCTGCTCAGCAACGGGTACAAGCCGTGCTCTCCAATCTTGGCCTCGTCCTTGCCGACCGGAGCCGCGACGCCGACGTTTTCCGCTGCTGCGACCTCAGCGATGTCGGATTTTTCAGATACGTAGTATTTGCGGGGGCGACCCTCGGTCGTCTTGAAGTTGGCATGCTTCTTCTGCAAGCGCGGGCGCTGAGAGCCGATTTCTGCGACCAATTGCTGCAGCAGATCCGCGTCTGTCTCCAGAGCCTGGCTACTGGCCTTTTTCGCGTGACATTCGTCCGGGAAAGTCGCGAAGATCCACTCAGCGATCTGCCGAGCAGTAAATTTCTCATCGGGATGTCCAGTCAGGAAGTCGACAACCGACTTGCCAAGATTAAGCGCCATTTCTTACCTCCCGTTCGTATTGCTCACATCGGCACAGCATTGAGTTCTTCGGCATGGGTTTCATCCCTCCCAACGAAGATCGACCGCAGTCCAAAGGAACTGGGCACCTTCAGTCGGCGCTCCTCAAGACAAAACGGCATGACCCACAGCCGCATTCCGCTGGTTTTCGGAAAATCAAACACAGGCAGCGGTTCGGCGAAGGCATCGGTTCTTGGGTAGATAAGTACCACATCACCAGCGCCATCGAGATAACTCAATCCATACGCCTGCAACTGGTAAAAGTCGCTCTGGGACAAGCCGTATTTGTCCGATCCGTTCGCCTTCAGGCCATCCAGCAACTTCCACTTGGTGTCGAGCACCAATAAATCCCGATCTGAATCCCGAATCAACAAGTCCGGTTTCAGCCGAAACCAATTTTGTTCGCGGTGGCGAACCAAGTGATGACTGCGTGCCTGGGTCTTCAGAATGAGAGGTGGAGTCAGTTGCCGTGCAAGATGCTTGGCCACATAGGCTTCAAAGACGGCCTCCATCGGAAACAACAATGATGGAGCGCTGTGGCGGCCAGAACCGGTCAGAGGTGATTCCTCGTCCAAGATAAGCCGCGCCCATGCAAGGGCATCGGCGTAGTGGCCCATACCTCGATCCAGTCGCACCTGCTGGAAATCAATCCGTGTTTGCGTGGAGGGCGGAATGTCGGCAAAAACGAAATCCAGCTCTCGGGCCAGCTGCTGGTTGGCCTGCGTCCCGGTAAGAATCAACACGCGCTGTAACGCGGCGTGTAGCAGTCGGTTTTCTGGTCGGTCCGTGGAAAACTCATCGTGCTCGGTGAAGAATCGGTCTGCCCGGAACAGGTTCTGTCGCAAGTGAGGCGACATCAGGAGCTTGCCGCGCAAGGCAAATAAATTGTCTTGACGGTAGCGATAGTCGCTGCGAAGCCCACGCTTGACGATGTGCTCGACAGTACGCAGAAACTCGCTGATGAAGATTTCCAGTAGCGGCATCCGCGCGGCAGATAGCTTGGCGCTGTCGGTCAGCACATGCCGAAAACCATGCAGACAGCACAGCATGTCAATGAGCAACTGACGCGCCTCGGCAGCTCCGCCACCGATGGCCTTGCCGACCTTAGGCAGTATCTCAATCTGATAACCATCCGGCGCACGAATGACACCGACAAAGCTGGTCACCTGGATAACACGGCGCCCACGACGCTGGGCCCAGCGCAGCCAAGCGGCATCACCCGCGTCTGCAGCGCGCAAGCACTGTTCCTCAAGCCAGGCAAATACGCTGGTCGGAACCATGTGCACGCCATCGATGCCCGAGAAGTCCGTCCCAGCTGCTGCCAGGGCGTCAAACTCGTAAATCGTCAAGCCATTCATCAGGCCGGCAGCGTCTGATAGATGCCAATGTAGGCATCCGGGTTGGTGAAAGACGCGTCCTGGACCAAATAGCGCTGCTTGGTGGCATAGGTGTCCAGGCCGTGATCGCTGCCGAACAAGCGCGCCAGATCCTCCTCATGATCCTTGCTCTCAATCACAAACCGCGCTGCCTCGGGCTTCTGGTTGTCTGCCAGCACAAGCCGGATTTTTTGCCAGTCTTCGAAGAAGTACTCCTCGAGCAGGGGGAGGATGCGATTACTGAATACCTGCGACAACGCTACAAGCCTTTCATCGCCATCAGGCACTTGTGCAAGCGATGTGAAGTAAGCATGACCAATGCAGTGATCGCGGTCGTAAAGTGCCTCGACACGCTGATTGATAACCGACAGCATTCGCGGGATGTCGATTACCTGCTCACCCAAGGTTACCCGCAGGCCAAAAAGTGGCGCACCCGCCTCGTCACGAGCATCCGGCAGCACAGGCACAAAGTCGAACCTGCGACGCAGTGCCGTATCAAGCAGGGCCAGTGAACGGTCCGCTGTGTTCATGGTGCCGATGATGTCAAGGTTGGGTGGGACCGAGAATGATTCGCCCGAGTACGGCAACGTGACCGAGATAGCGTTTTCCGCGCCCTCACGCTTGTCCGGTTCAATCAACGTGATCAGTTCGCCGAAAATTTTGCTGATGTTGCCCCGGTTGATCTCATCGATGACCATGGCAAAGCGCTGGTCCGGTGCGAGGCGTGCCTTGCGGCACAGATCCTTGAATGCGCCTGGGCGTATTTCGTACTTAATTGCACCCGAGCCAGTATCGTCATCCAGCACCGGACGCAGGCCTTCGACGAACTCTTCATAGCCATACGATTGATGGAACGTCACAAAGCTGTAGTGACGAAGGATTTCCGAAGACTGGGCGCCAGCCCGGTACGCCTTGAGCAAGGCAACGAGGTCGGCGCAGGCCTCTTCCCATTCACCGGCCAGTTGCCAAACAGATTCCTCGCTCTTGTCAAATACCTGCGGGCTAAAGCGCAGCTTCTGTTTGACAGTCGTGGATTCATCAACGGTACGTTCCTGCAGCGTCGTCCAGATTGTCTGTCGCAGATTGTCCTTGCGGCCTTTGGCGGTCGCCAGCGCATCGATGAAGGGGTGTGCCAATAACTGGCTCACGTTGGCCTTGCCACCAAGGTCGACCAGGGCGAGGACAGCCGCTTCCCACCATTTCAGCGGAGCAATCCTGTCAGCGATGAATTGGCTCTGCCATTCCGCTGCCGACACCGAGGTCATTGCCTGCTCATAGTCCCGCCGCAGCAGTTTGGAAACTTCGTATGTCTTGCCGGTTCCGGGCGGACCGTAGTAGATGCGATTGAAGGCTTGCGCGACAGCGGCGTCCATTGGTGGCTCCTCGTCATCGGATTCCTCGTCGGACTCCGTCGGGTCATCCCGAAGTTGGTCAGGCCACAGACCTGGGCGTTCGGTTTCCAATACCAACCACTCGTCCAGCGTTTCTCGCTCGGCCACCAAGGCAGTTTCGATTTTCGCCACCAAATCATCTGTCAGTGGCTCCCGGTTCAGCTTGGGCACGGCACCGATATCACGTGTCCAGGATATCTTCCGGGTCCGCGTGCCACGGATCACGCCCAGCACACCGATCGCGCGCTCACTGCCTGGGTTCTTGCGGCCAAAGCGCACCTGAATCCCTTTGCCCATGTGCCACCAATCCAGCCCCGCCGCGTGAACGGCCCTGGCCAACTTGCAAAACGTGGCTTTGTCCTGCGCCGACCAAGAAGCCCGGAAGGTTTTGAAGGCGGGCTTGCCATCGAAGTGTTTGAGCAGATCTTCGTCACTCAGCTTTTCACCCAAGTCCAGCTTGGTCATTACCTCGTCATAGCGGACCCGAAATTTGCGTATGGCCTCGACGCTCCAATCGACCAATTCAGCCAGCGATTTGCCCAGTCCGTCAGACGCCGGAAGCATGGCCACGATGGGCGACCCGTTGTCATAGCCTCCGCGCAGCGCAAGGTAGTCACGACGCACGGGTGCTCCCTCATCAAGCCCGACCGTGTCGATCTTGACTACAAAACCATCGTCCGCCCCAATCCCAACGGTATAGGCCAGCTCCTTGGGTGAATCCGTTGCCGGGTAGATGCGCGCCCAGTTGTAGGGCAGGAAGGAATTTGCCTGACTGGTCGGGCGCTTGCGAACCTTGACCACACCCGTCGGGAACAACTTGGACTTCACTTCGTTGGCCCACGCCTCGGTCACCTCGTAGGCCTTCTTTAATTCCTCGTAGGCGCGGTTCTGCTCAGGGTTGGATTCGTCGCGCTTTTGCCCCTTCCACTTGTTCAGCAGCTTGAAGTGGTCACTGGTGAAATAGTCTGCCATGTTTTCTTATATCCCCTCAACATCAATTCCGTGTTCGGCCAGCCAGGCCCTTCGCTGCGCAAAGTCGGGCATTGCGCGCTCCACGCGTAGCCAGAATGCTGGGGTGTGGTGTGGCTCGTGCAGATGGGCAATTTCGTGCACCACCACATATTCCGCAATACGGGCGGGCAGCAGGATGGTCTTCCAGTGGAAGTACAGCCAGTCGCCCTTGCCGCAAGAACCCCAGCGATACCCGAGGTCCTGCACCTTCACGCCAGCGGGTGCCACCTCCATGCGTGACTGGTAGTCGGCCACCCGTCCAGACAGCCAGACGCGAGCCCTTTCGCTGTACCAGCGGATGAAGTGCTCCCGTGCGCCAGCCTGCGCATCGTGGCGCAATGCAAAGCGGCCGTTCACCAGCTTCAAGGGCGTGTCTTGGTCATCGATCAATTTCAGCCGATGGCTGCGCCCTAGATACAGAAAGCCCTCGCCGCCGACGAACTCCTTGCGCGGCACCTTGCGTTGTAGCCGGTCTTTCTCGGCCAGCTTGGTGTAGATCCAAAAGCGCTTGTCGCTGACAAATTCGCGGAGTTGCTCGATGCCAACCTCGGGCGGTGCGCTCAGAATCAGTTCCCCCGTTCTTTCCACCGTGATTTGCATCGTCCGGCGCCGGGCACTGCGCCGTATCGTGAATGTCAAGTCGTCCACGTGGATGCAAGCCACAGCCTCGGCCGCAAGGATGTCCGCGTGTTGGTTGGTAGATTTCATGGGCGCCAGCATCGCTTTACACCTGCACCAACTTGTCGTGACTGGCGCGCGCCTGCTCCATCAACTTGTCTGCCAGTACGCCCGCCTTATCGGTATCCACCAACGGTGGCCGCAGGCGCATCAGGTGCTCGAACAGTTGCGTGTTCAGGTCTTCCTGTGCCGCAAGTTTGTGCGGGCTCCAGATATCGCGATTGCTTTGCAGCTCCTGCACAAGCAGGTCCACCAGCTCCACAGTCACATCCTTCAGGCGCATCAACTCAGCCGCCGTAGGCGTTTGGCCAGAGCACACCACGTCGAGCACGGTGCGCAGGAATGGCGCGCAATGCTCGGGCAAATCGCTCGGCGCGTCGGCGCTGCGTGCCTTGCCCGTGCGCAGTTCGTCGATGATCTTCTGCAGCTGCGCGATCACCTCGTCCCACTTTTCGCCGAGCGTCTTGAGGATGTCGTTCAGGTGCTCTGACAGCTTGCGGTACAGCACCGGGTCTTCATCGGTGTGCTTGCGGATGTGAGAGCGAATTGCGTGCTCCATTTCGGACGCCTTGGCGCGGTCGTTCGCCGCCCGGGCCACGTGCGTATCGAACTGGGCATCGGTCAGTTGAATCGGCGGAATCTTGGGATCGATGCCCAGCGAGATCACATGGTCGTCGATCAGCTTGCGTACCTTGGCGCCGACATCCTTGCCGAGTACCGGCGTGTCCTTGTAGCGGTTGCGGGCGCGGGCGTAGATATAAGCGAGTTTCTTGGCGTCCTTGGTGTACGGCAGCCCCTCAGGCCGCGGCAGCACCGTGTCCAGTGACCCCAAGAAAGCCTTGAGCTTGACGGCAAACTCGGCGCGCAGCTTCTCGCTACCCAAGGCCTCGACGCAGGCTTCGGTGTCCTCCAGCGATTCAATACCCCGCTGGCGGAACAGGTCCACCACGCGCAGATGCCGGTCGCGCAGCACCGGCACCTCGTCCTTCAGGCTGGCCAGCGCGCCTTCCACGTCCTCATCGGCGTAGGCCGCCAGCGCCTCCTGCAAATGCTGCGCCACACCGTAGTAGTCCACCACGATGCCGCAACGCTTGCCGAAGCCGGTGCGGTTGACGCGGGCAATCGCCTGCAGCAGCTCCGCCTCGCGGATCGGTCGGTCGAGGTACATCACGCCCTCGATCGGCGCGTCAAACCCGGTAAGCAGCATCGACTTCACCACCAAGAAGGCCAGCGGATCGGTCTTCTCAGGCTTGGCGTGGAACAGCGGGTGCTTGAAGCGCTTGATCAGTTGCTCGTGTGCCGCACCGTCGGTCCATTGCTTCCACGCCGGGTCGTCGTTGTTGCTGCCCGAGATGATGGGCGCGAACTCGATGCGCGCCAGCGTGTCGCGGTAGCGCCAGGCCTGCACCACCGCCTGCACACCAACAGGCCGTTGACACAGCGCCTCGTCATCCAACGCCTTGTCTTCGGCTGAAAGTGCCTGTGCCTCCGCCAGCAATTCATCGCGAGCGGCACGCAACGCCTCGAAGTAGCGAATCGCCGCCAAGCGGCTGTAGGCCACCACCTGCGCCTTGTAGCCGTTGGGCAGGATGTTGGTCACATAGTGGCGCAGGATGTCGCGAGCCTTATCGGCGATCAGCGCCGGAGCATCAAAGATGTGGCCCTTGGTGGCGTACTTCTTCTTGATCGCCTCCAGTTCTTCCTTCGAGTGCTGGCGGAACAAGTCCTCGAACAGTTCGTCCAGGCTGGCGCCTTCTTTGATCGCGCCGTTGGCCGTGCGACCCTCGTAGAGCACCGGCACCGTGGCACCGTCGGCCTCGGCTTCCTTGATGGTGTAGCGGTCGATGAACTCGCCAAAAATCTCATGGGTGCGCTTTTTGTCGCCCATGATGATCGGCGTGCCGGTGAAGCCTATGCGTGCGCAGTTGGGTAGGCCCGTCAGCAGATTGGCGTGCAGGTCGCCCGCCTGGGTGCGGTGCGCCTCGTCCACCAGCACAAGGATGCTGTCGTCTTCGTTCAGCACCTCAAACTTCTCGTCGGTTTTATAGGTGGCCTTGGGTTCTTCCACCCCCGGTTTTGCAGACGCAGGCAGATCGTCCGCCGTCAGCGGTTCATCACCAGCGCTGTCCGGGTCACGGTATTTCTGGATGGTGGCAAAAATCAGCCCCGGCCCTTTGCGCCTTGCCAGCGCCTTCACGCCGTTGGCGCTTTCGGCCACTTCCACCATCTCGCCGGTCAGCGTGGCGGTGACGGACAACTGCCCCTGCAAGTCCTTGCGGTCGGTAACGACGATGACCTTGAAACGCCGTAAGTCAGCATCTGCGCGCATCTTGCGCACCAGGAACACCATGGTGAGCGACTTGCCCGAGCCCTGGGTGTGCCAGATGATGCCGCCGCGCTGGTCGTGCTCGCCATGCTGCAAGCGTGTCTGGCCGGTCCTCATGCGGGCAATCGCCCGGTTCACGGCTCGGTACTGCTGGTAGCGGCACACCGTCTTGATGGTCTGGCCGCCCGCCTGCATGAACAGCATGAAATTCTGCAGCACATCCAGCAGGTGAGCGGGGGTCAGCAGCCCGGCGATCAAGCGCTCTTGTTCCGACAACACCGCCTTACCCAGCGCCTGCGCCACCTCGATCTCACTGCGAGGCGACCCACCTGAGCCATCGGGGCCGACCACGGTCTTCCACTGCGCGTAGTGCTCAAAGGCCGCGCCCACGCAGCCCACCCGTGCCTCGTCAAAACTGGTGGCCACCAGCAACTGGTTTGTAGCGAACAAGGGCTCGTTGCCCTCGTTGTCATCCACCTCAAACGCCGCCTTGCGCTGGTTGCTGTAGCGTCGCAGTTGGTCCACGGCCTCGGCCAGTGGCTCGGGAACGGATGGGCTCTTGCATTCCACTACCACTAGCGGAATGCCATTCACCAGCAGCACTAGATCGGGCACGATGAATTGCTTGGCGCTGTTAAAGCCGGGTGGGCAATCCACGCGGTACTGGTTAACCACCGTGAAGTGGTTATTGGCCGGGGTCTCCCAGTCTATGTAGCGGATGGTCTGGCCGCGCCCGCCATCCCAGCCGGGCAGGCCTTCCACCGTCAGGCCACGGGTCAACAAGGCGGTGGCCTTCTCGTTGGCCTCCATCAGCTTGTGCGTGCCCAGCTTGGTGATGGCGGCCACGGCTTCATCCAACCGCGCATCGTCCAGCCAAGGGGCGCCATCAGGCCCCCGGTTCAGCGCGCGCAGTTGTTCGCGCAGCACCCCCTCCTGAATCACTTCGACAAAACTGGTCCTGCCGGTCACCGCCGGATCGTCAATGCTGCCTTCGATATGGGTCCAACCCAGCGCCTGCAACTGGGCGACGAATGGCTTTTCGACGTCTTCAAGTTCCCAGCCCATCAGGCGCTCCCTGGTTGTTGTGCGGCTTCGGCCAGCAGCTGTGTGACGCGGACACGGCCAGTTAGGAGGTCGGCCATCAAGCCGGCCTTTTCAAGCTTCAGCTTTTCAAGAGTGAGCAGTTCTGAATCCAAGCGTGCATTTATCGAATGAATACGATTGCCGATGGCTTCCATTTCGTCGATCACATTTGGTATGGCAACCAATAGATCAAGAATTTGAGCACGCGAAATGCCCGGAATGTTCCCGCCGGTAGCCATGCGATTGAAGTGTTCTTGCAGGCTCTGAAAGACTGCAAACCAATACTGCAACGCGCGTGCAGGCACCTTAATCGCCATCAGCTGCCGACTAATGCATGCTTTAACACCTGAGATGGCCACTTTCCCGCAGCCGGAGCCCTTCACTGTCAAGAGGATATCTGCCTCGTCACACATGATTTGTGGCCGATTTGTGTACTGAGTCACGATGGTTCCTGCCCCCAGGAAATCGGATGGCCCAGTGAAATAAGGAACACCCTTGCCAACTGAATTGCAGAGTTCAGCCTCGATGTGTTGCCCCGATATCAAGCCAATCGACTTTGATAGTTTGACGGCATCCCACTCCTTCGGAATCCACCCCAGCGGCGACTCCTTGTAGAGATGTGGCGCTTCGGCCTGGGGCGGGCGCAGTTCGCCGTTGGCGTCTACGCCGCGCGTCAGCAGGTCGTGCAGCAAGCCCTGCTTGACGGCCTTGAGCTTGGCGATGATGGCCTCGGTTTCGTGGATGGCGGTGTCGAGGGTGTCCAGGATTTCGGCGAGCTGTGACCAATCTGTTTTAGGTGGCAGACTCAGCTTTAGCGTCAGAAGGTCCTTCTTGTTGATCGCTTCAAACGTGGTTCCTTGTGCAACACGCCGAAGCGCTGTTGACTGTCGTGCGACGACTTCACCGAGGAGAGATGGTTTGATTCCTTGAGCTCGAATTGCAGCCAGTCCTCTACCGATGCAGTAGTCGCGGTCTGCAACGTTGATTGCACCCACGGGAGCGCGCACAGAGATCAGAACGTCGTTGGCTTTGCACCGCTTCGCAGGCCGCAAACACCCAAACTTAGGTTCCGGGTAAACCGCGCCAAACTCCGCGTTGCCCTGCAAGAACGCGAGGCCCTGAAAGGGATCTTCAACGACATATCGCGAGTCCGGCGACTGTCCCATTTCGACGTGGGCAATGTCGGAGAGGATGAACGAATCAAGCGTTGTGGTGGAGATATGCTCAGACATACCGCAACCCCTTCAAAAACCCCTGTAGCGCCTGCGCCGCCGCATCCCGCTTGTCCTCGATCTCGGTCAGCGTCACGCGGTACTTGTCCCACCAGTTCTCGAACGCCGCCACGATCTGCTTGCGCTGGGCAGCGATGTAGCGCTCGACGATGGCGTTCATGTCGTTGTGCAGGATGGTCAGCAGCAATTCGGCGGCGGCTTCAGGTGTCAGGCCATCCACCGCGACACCTATGTGCTGTTTGAAGCTGTCGTGCTTGGCCTTGAGCTGCTTTTTGACGGCAGCGAGTTCCTTTTTCCAAGCCTTGAGCTGGGCTTCGTCCACGGCGTTTTCTTCGTCGCCGTCGTCCTCCGCCGCCTCGGCGGCTTCACCGTCTTCGCCCTCGGCTTCTTTCGGGCTGGCCGCCTTGATCTGGCTGTCCAGCTCGGCCTTCATGGCTTCGAGTTCGGTGATGGCTCCGACAAAATCGCTCATCAGGAACTTGACCAGCTTGTGCTCCAGCGGGCTTTCCTTGCTGGCCTTGTCTTCCAGCGCGGTGACGATGCTGGTGCGCCAGGCGTCAGCCACACCCTTAGAACCTGTTCAAAATCTTTTCCCGATGAGGTACTGATAGCAGGCTGACTGTGACTGAAGCTAAGCTGCGTGCTCCATGAGAGCCAAGTACCCAAGCGACA
>Ga0208564_1003473_pt1 | contig 11473 bp, 12 predicted proteins | sample AD_UKC073_MetaG_FD_184439 | JGI IMG/M metagenome (GOLD analysis project Ga0208564, IMG submission 184439) | Active sludge microbial communities of municipal wastewater-treating anaerobic digesters from USA - AD_UKC073_MetaG (SPAdes) (version 2) | ecosystem: Engineered > Bioreactor > Anaerobic >... | reverse complement strand
CCTGTACGCGATGTCGAAGGTGGTCGTCCCCATGTTCGAGAAGACGTACGCGGAGCGCAGCTCGCTGATCCAAGGCGGCATCGAGCGCGCCGAGGCAGCCCAGCGTGAGGCGCAGGCCGCGTTGAGCGACTACAAGGCGCAGCTTGCTGGTGCCCGGGAGGAGGCCGGCCGTCTGCGCGAGGAAGCCAAGGCCCAGGGTGCCGCGATCGTCGCCGAGATGCGTCAGCAGGCCCAGGAGGAGTCGGCTCGACTGCTCACCAACGCGAAGGCGCAGATCGAGGCCGAGCGTGCGTCCGCCGTGACGCAGTTGCGGACCGAGGTCGGCGGCCTGGCCACGAGCCTGGCCGGACGCATCGTGGGCGAGTCCTTGAGCGACGACGAGCGCGCGAAGCGCACCGTGGATCGCTTCCTGGCCGAGCTGGAATCTCAGGCACCCGCGGGGCGGGCATGAGCGCTAACGCCGATGCCCGGCAGAACTCGCTCGACCGGGTTCTCGATCCCGCCGCGGCGACCGCCGCGGTGGGCGAGGAACTGTTCGCCGTCGCCGACGCGCTGAGCGGATCACCGAGTCTCCGTCGGGCGTTGACCGACGCAGGCACGGCCGAGGAAGCACGCGTGAACGTCGCCACGTCGCTGTTCAAGGGCAAAGTGTCGGACGCCGCCTTCTCCGTTCTGCTGGGAGCGGTGAAGCTCGCGTGGTCCACGACCGGCTCGTTCGTCGCGGCCATCGAACGCCAGGGCGTCCGTGCGGTGCTGGAGCAAGCCCGGGCGGCCGGCCAGTTGGACGAGGTCGAAGACCAGCTCTTCAAGGTCGGACGTGCGGTCGACGCCCATCCCGAGCTGCGCGTGGCCCTGGGCGAGCGTCAGGTTCCCGTTGCGCACCGGCAGCAGCTGATCGTCGACGTTCTGGGCCGAAACGCGCTCGCTGCGACCGCGACGCTGGCCCGGAGGGCCGTCGTGGCCCGGCAGCGCACGTTCGATCTCACGCTGCAGAGCTACCTCGCGACGGCTGCCGAGCTGCGCAACCGCGGCATCGCCACCGTCGAAACCGCACGTCCCTTATCGGACGACCAGGCGTCCAGGCTCAAGACGGCGCTCAGCCGTCAGGTGGGCCGCGACGTCACCCTCAATGTGATCGTCAATCCCGCCGTCCTCGGCGGAGTACGCGTGTCGATCGGTGACGAAGTCATCGAGGGCACCGTGGCCGGGCGTCTGTCGGACGTGCGGCGCCAGCTGAGCTAACCCAAGACCATTTCGAAGCGAGAAGGACCCATCATGGCGGAACTCCAGATTCGTCCCGAGGAGATCAGGGACGCCCTTGATCGATTCGTGCAGAACTACACGCCCGATACCGCATCCCGCGACGAGGTCGGCATCGTCGCCACCTCCGGCGACGGCATCGCGCGCGTCGAGGGGCTGCCGTCGGTCATGGCGAACGAACTGCTGGAGTTCGCCAACGGCACCCGTGGCATCGCCCTGAACCTCGACGTCAGCGAGATCGGCGTGGTCGTGCTCGGCGAGTCGGACGGCATCGAAGAGGGCTCGACGGTGCGGCGCACCGGCGACGTTCTGTCGGTTCCGGTGGGCGACGCCTTCCTCGGACGCACGGTCGACGCGATGGGCGTCCCGATCGACGGCCTGGGCGAGATCAAGGCTGAGGGACGCCGCGTCCTCGAGCTTCAGGCCGCCGGCGTCATGGACCGCCAGGAGGTCCGCGAGCCGCTCCAGACCGGCATCAAGGCCATCGACGCCATGATCCCGATCGGACGCGGCCAGCGCGAGCTGATCATCGGTGACCGCAAGACGGGCAAGACCGCAGTCGCGATCGACACGATCATCAACCAGAAGGCGAACTGGGAGACCGGCGACCCCACCAAGCAGGTCCGCTGCATCTACGTCGCCATCGGCCAGAAGGGCTCGACGGTCGCCTCGCTGCGCAAGATCCTCGAGGACGCCGGCGCGCTGCAGTACACGACGATCGTGCACGCCCCGGCGTCCGCGCCGGCCGGCTACAAGTACATCGCGCCGTACGCCGGCTCGGCCATCGGCCAGCACTGGATGTACGCCGGCAAGCATGTCCTGATCGTGTTCGACGACCTGACCAAGCAGGCCGAGGCCTACCGCGCCATGTCGCTGCTGCTGCGCCGCCCGCCGGGCCGCGAGGCCTACCCCGGCGACGTCTTCTACCTCCACAGCCGCCTGCTGGAGCGCTGCGCCAAGCTCTCCGATGAGCTGGGCGGTGGCTCGATGACCGGCCTGCCGATCATCGAGACCAAGGCGAACGACGTCTCGGCGTACATTCCGACCAACGTGATCTCGATCACCGACGGCCAGATCTTCCTCCAGTCCGACCTCTTCAACGCCAACCAGCGTCCCGCCATCGACGTCGGCATCTCGGTGTCCCGCGTCGGCGGCGCCGCCCAGATCAAGGCCATGAAGGGTGTCGCCGGCACGCTGAAGATCGGCCTGGCCCAGTTCCGCGACATGCAGGCGTTCGCGATGTTCGCGTCCGATCTGGACGCTGCGTCCCGCCGCCAGCTCGATCGAGGCGCTCGCTTGACCGAGTTGCTGCGTCAGCCCCAGTACACGCCGTTCCCGGTCGAGGACCAGGTGGTCAGCGTGTGGGCCGGCAACAACGGCTACTTCGACTCGATCCCCGTCGCCGACGTGCTGCGGTTCGAGAGTGACCTGCTGGAGCACCTGCGCCGCAACACGCCGATCTTGACGACGATCGCCGAGACGAAGACCTTCGACGAGGACACGCAGAAGGCCGTCGTCGCCGAGATCGACAAGGTCAAGGCGTCCTTCCGGACGACCGAGGAGAAGGCGGCCGACGAGGAGACGCACGCGAAGCCGTTGGAAGACGGCGTCGCCCAGAACGAGCAGATCCGGGTCTGATCCATGGGCGCCGGATTGCGCGAGTTGAGGCAGCGACGAAAGTCTGTGACCTCGACCAAGAAGATCACCAAGGCGATGGAGTTGATCGCTGCCTCGAAGATCATCAAGGCACAGCACGCCGCCAACGACGCGCTGCCGTACACGCGTGAGCTGAACAAGGCCGTGTCGGCCGTTGCGACGCGCTCGCGCGTGAACCACCCGCTCACCAACGCCAAGGGCGAGCGCAAGCGGGTGGCCCTGATCTTCTTCACCTCTGATCGGGGCATGAACGGGGCCTACAGCTCCAACGCGATCAAGACCATGCAGCGAATGGCGAATCGCCTGTACGCCGAGGGCAAGGACGTCGTCCGCTACGCCGTCGGCAAGAAGGGCATCGACTACCTCACCTTCCGCGCGCTGCACGTCGAGGCCAGCTGGCACGGTTTCAGCGACACGCCGAGGTACTCGGACGCCCACGAGATCGCCGATCGTCTGATCGCCGACTTCCTGAAGCCCACCGAGGAAGGCGGCGTCGACGAGATCTACGCCGTCTACACGCGCATGGAGTCGATGCTCACCCAGACCCCGCGCGTCCGTCGCCTGCTGCCACTCGAAGTGGTGGAGGGCGTCCGCGAGGTCGGGCAGGGCGAGATTCCGCCGCTGTACGAGTTCGAGCCGGACCCGGAGCAGGTGCTCGACGAGCTTTTGCCGCTGTATGTGCGGAGCCGGGTTTGGTTCTACCTGCTTCAGGCGGCCGCGTCGCAGTTGGCGAGCCAGCAGCGCGCCATGAAGTCCGCCACGGACAATGCCGAGCAACTGATCGAGGACCTGACGCGTCAGGAGAACCAGGCGCGGCAGAGCGAGATCACCCAGGAAATCAACGAGATCGTCGGCGGCGCGAGTGCGCTGAACGAATCCCAGGCAGCCGACTAGGGCATCGAGAGCGAGAGATAGACCAATGACTGTGACCCTTGATAAGACGCCGGACGCCGCAGCGAAGGCTCCGGGCGTAGGCCGCGTGGCGCGGGTCATCGGCGCCGTGGTGGACATCGAGTTCCCCCCGGACCAGATGCCCGAGATCATGAACGCCCTCCTCATCGACATCGAGGCTGGCGAGCTGAGCCGCACGATCACCGCCGAGGTGGCCCTGCACATTGGCGACAACATCGTCCGCGCGATCTCGCTCAAGCCCACCGACGGCATGCGCCGTGGCACCGAGGTGCGCGACACCGGCAACCCGATCTCGGTTCCCGTCGGTGACATCACCAAGGGCCACGTCTGGAGCGTGACCGGCGACTGCCTCAATCTGGCCGAGGGCGAGAAGCTCGAGATCACCGAGCGCTGGCCGATCCACCGGCAGGCGCCCAACTTCGACGAGCTCGAGCCCAAGACCCAGATGCTGGAAACGGGCATCAAGGTCCTCGATCTGCTCACCCCCTACGTGCAAGGCGGCAAGATCGGTCTGTTCGGCGGCGCCGGCGTCGGCAAGACGGTGCTGATTCAGGAGATGATCTACCGCATCGCCCACAACTTCGGTGGCACCTCGGTGTTCGCTGGCGTGGGGGAGCGCACCCGTGAGGGCAACGACCTCATCCACGAAATGATCGAGGCGGGCGTCATGAAGGACACCGCCCTGGTGTTCGGTCAGATGGACGAGCCGCCGGGCACGCGTCTGCGCGTCGCCCTCTCGGCGCTGACGATGGCCGAGTACTTCCGCGATGTCGCCGGGCAGGACGTGCTGCTCTTCATCGACAACATCTTCCGCTTCACCCAGGCGGGCTCCGAGGTGTCGACCCTGCTGGGCCGCATGCCTTCGGCCGTGGGCTACCAGCCCAACCTGGCTGACGAGATGGGCCAGCTCCAGGAGCGCATCACCTCGGTCAAGGGCCACTCGATCACCTCGATGCAGGCCATTTACGTGCCCGCCGACGACTACACCGACCCGGCTCCGGCCACGACGTTCGCCCACCTGGACGCCACCACCGAGCTCAGCCGCGACATCGCTTCGCGTGGTCTGTACCCGGCCGTGGATCCGCTCACGTCGACCTCGCGCATCCTCGACCCGCAGTTCGTGGGGCGCGACCACTACGACACCGCGACCCGCGTCAAGCAGATCCTGCAGCGCAACAAGGAGCTTCAGGACATCATCGCCATCCTGGGCGTCGACGAGCTGTCCGAAGAGGACAAGATCATCGTGTCCCGGGCCCGCCGCATCCAGCAGTTCCTCAGCCAGAACACCTACATGGCTACCAAGTTCACCCAGATCGAGGGCTCGACCGTCCCGCTGAAGGACACCATCGAGTCGTTCAAGATGATCTGCAACGGCGAGGTCGATCACATCGCCGAGCAGGCCTTCTTCAACGTGGGCGGCATGGACATGGTCATGGAGAAGTGGGACAAGATCCAGAAGGAAGGCTGACATGGCAGACGACTCCCTGTGGGTCGAGGTGGTGAGCGCGGACGGCCGGGTCTGGGAAGGCGAAGCCCTGTCGGTCGTCGCTCGCACCACGGAGGGCGACATCGGCATCCTGTCTCGGCACGAGCCGATTCTGGGCGTCCTGGTGCCCTGCGCTGCCGAGGTCCTCACGACGGGGGGCGAGCGGAAGATCGTGGCTGTCGACGGTGGCTTCCTGTCGGTCAACGACAACAAGGTGTCGATCCTGAGCCAGTACGCGACGCTCGCCGAGACGATCTCCCTGCACGGGGCCGAACTGGAGATGGCGGCCGCCGCCAAGGCGCTCGAGGCCGGCGACGTCGACGAGCAGACGCAGCGGCACTACAACCGGGCGGTCGCGCAGTTCAAGGCCGCGCAGAAGGCGTCCAGCGGTCTTCGCTGACGCCCAACACGAAGGAGACGGCTCTTGGCAGACGGGCTCACGCTAGCCGAGTTGACCTTGGCTGTTCTCCTCGTGGCGGCCCTGATCCCCGTGGTCTGGCTCATCGCCCGGCGGCGATGGCTGGCCAGATCGGGGTGGGTCTTCGACTGTTCGCTGCGCTCCGCCATCATGACTCCGAGCACCTGGATGCTCGGAGTCGTGCGGCTTAACGGTGAGCTGGTGGAGTGGTACCGCGTGTTCTCGTGGTCGCTGCGCCCCAAGGTCACCCTCCGCCGCGGGCAGGCCCAGCCGACCGCCAGTCGCGTCCTGGAGCCCGCGGAGCGGGCGCTCTTGGTCGATCAGGACCGAGTCGTCCAGCTCACGGATCCTGAGGGGCGCTCGGTGGAACTCGCGATGGCGCTCGCCCGGATGACCGCATTCTTGTCCTGGCTGGAGGCGGCTCCGCCCGGGAGTGGCTACCGCTGAGACTCGGTGATCCGGTCGCGTTGCGCCTGCGCCTTCGGCGAGGGGGCCGCGCGATCTTTGCCGGGCACCCAGAGCACCTCGTGGTCCGTCCCGTTCGCCACGCGGGAGGCGATGAAGAGCAGGTCCGAGAGCCGGTTGAGATAGGTGATGGCGAGCGGATTCATGCCGCCCGGTGCGGCGTCCGGGCCGGACAAGCCGTGGACTTCCGCCGCGCGCCAGGCCGTCCGTTCGGCCCTGCGGACGATGGTCCGGGCCAGATGGAGGTGCGCCCCGGCTGGCGTCCCCGCCGGCAGGATGAACGAGCGCAGATCGGGCAGCGCGGCCGAGAACTCGTCGCACCACGCCTCTAGGCGCTCGATGCTCGCCGCCTCGATGCGCAGGGGCGGCCACTCGGGGTTGGGGTCGTACGGGGTGCTCAGGTCGGCTCCGACGTCGAAGAGCTCGTTCTGCACCTCGCGCAGGACGCCGGCCAGCGGCTCCTCCACGCCCAGGGCCAGGACGATGCCCAGCGTGCTGTTCGCCTCGTCGACGTCGCCGTAGGCCTCGACCCGCAGATCGGTCTTGGACGCCTCCGAGTTGTCGGAGAGCCGCGTGCTCCCCGCATCTCCCGTGCGCGTGTAAATGCGTGTCAGGTTGACCATGACGCCACCCTATGTGACGTTAGCTGTCGTGTTCCGCGCAGCCGTTTCCGCCGTCCTGCTTGCCCTCGCCTTGAGCGCATGCGCCGTTGCCCCCAGCCCCACCAAGGCCCCGAGCGCCGGCGCGGGGGCGGGGGCGACCTGCGCCTACCGCTCGACCAACACCCCGGCCAAGGCGGTGGACCCGCCCCCGACGAGCAACGTGCCCAACTCCGGGGTCGGCGTGGTGACCCTGACCTTCGCCAGCGGGCCGGTGGAGGTCACCGTCGACCGGGCCGCGGCCCCGTGCACCGCCAACTCGTTCGAGTCGCTGGCGCAGCAAGGCTTCTTCACCAACACGACCTGCCACCGGATGAGCAGCGGCGGCGGGTACCGCTTCCTGCAGTGCGGCGATCCCACCGGCACCGGTCGAGGCGGCCCGGGGTACTGGTTCGACGACGAGCTGTCGCACACCAAGGCGTACACGGAGGGCGTGGTGGCGATGGCGAACTCCGGACGCAACACGAACGGCTCCCAGTTCTTCATCGTCTTCGGCGACTCGCCGTTCCCGCCCAACTACACGGTGTTCGGACGCATCGACGCCAAGGGGCTGGCGGTGCTGCAGGCGATGGGGGAGCAGGGCACGGACAAGTCCGAGGCTCCGATGGCCGGACGCCCCCTTGCCAACACGACCATCACCCAGGTCACCGTCGGCTGAGCGTCCGCCGGCTCGACCTCGGCGAGGCCACCGTCGCAGCCCTGTCCGCCAACGGTCCACGATGCGGCCGACGTCCAAGCGTCGCTGCGCAGGGGCGGGGGCGTCGGTCAGGGCAGGTCGCGGTTGAGCCCCTCGGCCACCAGATAGTGGCGGATTCCGTCGGTCACGGCGTCCGGGGCGTCGCTGTGGACCCAGTGGCCAGCGTCCGGCACCGTCAGCAGCGCCGCCCTCGGGAAGAGGGCGAGCATCGCCGCGAAGTGTTCCTCGCGGACGTACTCGGACCGCTCCCCGCGGATCCACAGCACCGGTCCGCCGTAGCTGCCGGACGCGTCCGCCGGCCAGCCGCTGATCTGCGGCAGCGCCCCGGACAGGAGGTCCAGGTTGCACTGCCAGCGCCACTGGCCCTTGTGGCGGCGCAGGTTCTGCAGCAGGAAGTCCCGGACGACCGGGTCCGCGATCTCGTCGGCCAAGAGATCGGACGCCGCCGCGCGGCTCTCCAGGCCGTCCAGTCGCAGGCCGAGCAGGGCGTCGACGAGGCGTCCGAAGCCGTAGCCGTGCGACGAGTCGTCGGGGGCGATGTCGACGATCACCAGTCCGCGGACGAGCTCGGGGTGCCGCAGCGCGAGCAACATGGCCACCTTGCCGCCCATCGAGTGACCGACGACGGTCAGGGCGGCGGCCGAGCCCAGTCGCTCGCTCACGTCGGCGGCGACGGCGTCCGCCATCGACTCGTAGGAGAACTCGGCCGACCAGGGGCTGTGCCCGTGGTCGGGCAGATCGACCAGCAGCGAGGTCGCCTCGGGCAGCAGGCCTTGGGCGATGCCGGTCCAGTTCCGACCCTGGCCGAAGAGGCCGTGGAGGAACAGCAGGTTGGGGCGTCCGGGGCCGACGAGGCGGACGTGCAGGCTCATCAGCGTCTCCGATCCCAGCAGGGCCGGTGCCAGTGCTTGCGGTCGTCCAGGCCCGACGTCGCGCCGATCGCCGGGACACTGGGCCACACGACCACGTGCGACGCGCCAGCCGCGATCTGCTGGTTGCAGCCGGGGCACAGGTAGGCCTTCTCAGAACGTCCTGCCCCGATGCTCTGCAGGACCCAGTCGCCGTCGCTCTTGACCTGCGAGCCAGCGAACGAGCTTGCCAGCGGCCTAGCCGGACGCACGTGCTTGCTGGGACGTCGAGCCATGCACAACACCCTAACGGGTAGGCTTCGCCGGGTGCGATTGCTGATAGCCCGGTGCCAGGTGGACTATGCCGGACGCCTCTCCGCGCACCTGCCGATGGCGCCGCGGCTGATCCTGTGCAAGGCGGACGGCTCGATTTCGGTGCATGCGGACGACCGGGCCTACAAGCCGCTGAACTGGATGAACCCGCCCTGCACCATCACGGTCCGCGATGCCGACCCGGACGATCCCGACGACGAGGGACTCGTCCAGGTCTGGGAGGTGCGCAACCGCGACGACGACACCTTGCGGGTGTCGATCGCCGAGGTGCTGCACGACAGCGATCACCCGCTCGGGGTCGACCCCGGCCTGGTGAAGGACGGCGTGGAGGCCCACCTGCAGGTGCTGCTGGCCGAGCATCCCGAGACCTTCGGACCCGGCTGGCGGCTGGTCCGGCGCGAGCATCCGACCGCGATCGGCCCCGTTGACCTGCTGTGCCGCGACGGTGCCGGTGCCTACGTAGCCGTCGAGATCAAGCGGCGCGGCGACATCGACGGCGTCGAGCAGCTGGCCCGCTACCTCGAACTGTTGAACGCCGACCCCCACCTGCGTCCGGTCTCAGGGGTGTTTGCGGCCCAGCTGATCAAGCCGCAGGCGCGGGTCCTGGCCACCGCCCGGGGCATCACCTGCGTGACCGTCGACTACGACGCCCTCCGCGGGCTCGACAACGCCGAGGATCGTCTCTTCTAGCTCGCGTCCAGATGCGGGACCAGCACCTCGCGGTAGAGCAGCAGCAGGGACGCCACGGTCGGAATCGCCAGCAGCGCGCCGACGATGCCCAGCAGGAGGCCACCGCTGAGCGCGCCCAGCACGATCAGCACCGGAGGCACGTTGAGCGACGAGCTGAAGATGCGCGGCTGAACGACGTAGGCGTCCAGCTGGCTGTAGATCAGGAAGTAGACCGTGCAGATCACCCCAGCGGTCGGCGACACGGAGATCGCGATGGTGACCACGAGGGCGGCCGAGACCATCCACCCCACGATGGGGATGAAGGCCAGGGCGGCGACGACGATGCAGAGCGCGAGGGCGTACTGACCCAGACCCACCGCGTTGAGCACCAGGAAGCTGCCGAGTCCCCAGAGCAGGACCACGAGGAACATCCCGGTGAGGTAGCCGCCGATCCGCTCGAACATCTCGTTGGCGAGGAAGCGCACCCGATCGCGTCGGGACGCCGGCGCGAACTGGTAGATCAGGTTCTTGATCGCCGGCAGCGACGCCAGGAAGTAGAGGGTCAGCACCAGGGTCATCACCACGGACGCCATGGTCGTCGCCAGGGCAACGCCCGCCCCCAACAGCCCTCCGAACAGCGCGTTCACCCAGGCTCCGGACGTGACCAGCTCGGTGATCTTGCCGATGATGTTGAACTGGTGGTCGAGCGCGGCGATCTGGCCGTTCTCCCGGAGCGCCTGAAGGTAGCCGGGGGCATTGCGCAGCAGCCGGACGCCCTGGTCGCTGACCATCGGAACGACGGCCCACATGCCGAGTCCGAGCACGGCGAGCACCGCGAGCGTGACGGCCACCACGGCCAGCGAACGCCGCACGCTGCGGCGCACGAGCCAGTCCACGATCGGGTTGATGCCCAAGGCGAGGAACAGCGACAGCACCACGACCACCAGGACGGACTGGAGGTTGACCAACACCGTGACGAGGCCGAGGGCGGCGATGCCGCCGAGGACGGCCAAGAAGCCCGCCTCGAACGGCGAGCGTTCCAGGAGCGTCCGGCGCGTGCGCGGTTTGCTCGACGGTGCCCCGGGATCCGTCACCGAGGCTCTTCTTCGGAGTCCTCGGCCTTGCGGTCTTGGGCTCGGTGGTCCTCAGCGTGGTCGGCCTGGGGCTCAGCACCTTTGGAACTCTCAGCCTGCGGTTCGGCGTCCACGATGTCGATGAGTTCGGCCGAGATGGGATGGTTGCCGTCCTGATCGGGGAACTCGAGCGCCGACATGTTCGCCAAGGAGCTCAGGTTGCTGAGCTGGGCGATGAGGGCCTCTTTGCGCTGCTTGAGCAGGTTCTGCTCGCGCTGCAGCTCCTCGGAGCGGCTGATCAGCGCGGTTTCGGTCTCGACGCGATGAGCCTCGGCCTCGGCCTTCGCGCGGTCGATCAGCGCCGCCGCCTCGGTGATGGCCGCGGCCTTGAGGCTTTCGGCGTCGGCCAGCGCGGCCTGCTGGCGGGTGCGCAGGTCGGCCGCGGCCTGGGCGAGGGTGTCCTGCAGGGCGTCCGACTTGGACCGCGCGTCGGCCATCAGGGACGCCAGTTCGTCGCGGAGGCCGGCCTGCTCGGACGCCAGCGCCGCCAGCGACTCTTCGCGGTGGCGGGCGACCTCGGCGCGAAGGGCGTCCGCGTCGGCCTGGGCGGCGGCCACGAGGTGCGCAGCTTCGGTGCGCGCCGCCGCGATCAGGGCGGACGCCTGCGTCTCGGCGTCCTTGATCACCATCTGCCGATGCTGGTCGGCCGACTGGCGCAGGCCCTGGGCTTCCGCCTGCGCGGCGTCCAGCTCGCGCTTGGTCTGGGCGTTGAGCTCGGCCCGCAGCCCCTGAAGTTCGGCAATCCCGAAGGCCCGCTGCTCGTGGTGCGTCCGCTCACGCTCGCTCTTGAGCCTGTCCGCCGCTTCTTGCGCCTGGGCCCGGATCACCTCGGCCTGGCTCTCGGCCTTCATGACCAGCTCGGCGGCCTGAGACTCGGCGACCTTGAGCATGGACGCCGTGTGCGCGCCGAGCTTGCTGTAGTCGGTGTCGTCGTGCC
>Ga0208564_1003472_pt1 | contig 11473 bp, 10 predicted proteins | sample AD_UKC073_MetaG_FD_184439 | JGI IMG/M metagenome (GOLD analysis project Ga0208564, IMG submission 184439) | Active sludge microbial communities of municipal wastewater-treating anaerobic digesters from USA - AD_UKC073_MetaG (SPAdes) (version 2) | ecosystem: Engineered > Bioreactor > Anaerobic >... | reverse complement strand
TCTCTTCCAATGTTTCGTTGTAAGGTTCAATTATCATATCCTCCGGCACTAAGCCATATTTTGCAGAAAGGATAAATATTTTATCTGCAATAAGCTTTGCAAAAGAAAAGGCCAGCTGAAACCGCGGACTTTCTGAATACAAATCTCTAGCTGGACATTTATATGCTTTTTTTATACTCGTGCATGAAATCAAAGCAATTCTCAATTCTTCATCCTCCCTAATGCAGTTGAAACTATTCACCCTATATTTTTATAGAAATGCAGCCACTAACTTTAGTTTCGACTTATCCTCTTCAAGGTCCAATACATGCATTTTTCTATGACAGTTTGGGCATAATGCCACAGTGTTATCTAAAGTATCAGTTCCACCTTTTGATAACCATTCTACATGGTGCGTTTCCAAATACAGCTCTCCATCTTTATTTTTAAACGGTGCCTCCCTTTCACAAAGCTGACAAATACCATTTGCTCGTCTTTTGGCGTATTCTGAAACATAAGCATTACGTTCATATATAGTTGTTACAGCATTTCTCACGCTTGTTTTTTCTGACTGTGACTCTTTTGCTCTTTGGGCAAGTGTTTCATTATCTAACTTCTTAGCTTGCTTCTCCTTTTCTTCATATTTTGTTTGAATTAAACCACACACCTGCTTCAGCAGGTGTGTGGTTTAATTTTAGAAACTCTACAGGCCACCCCAGGGCATCACCGACTGCGCCGCCCAAAAGGCAACCACGAAAATGGTCTTTATCCCTTTTGCCACTATTTAATCCCATTATACGCTTACCTTCCATATCTGATTTGTTAGCGCTAGTAATAATTCCTGCCGTTTGATAATTTCATCTTTACCCCAAGAAGTAAAACTGAATAGATTTTTATTTGCAAAGTTATTCCATGCCGTATTGGCACCTATATTTATTATCGCAGCTATTGATTGCGTTAACCTAATATCGGATTTGCGATACTCCCTTGTCTTTCCATTAAACCAGTCGGCATCTGTTATTTTATTAACCTTATTCAATGCCTGATTAATATTTGACTCAACTAATGTGAGGTTGCCTAGTAAATGTAAGTAGAATTCATATTCATTCTTATCTTTAAATGTCTGCGGAATATTCCCTCCGTCAGGAGTTTTGGGAATAATATGTTCAATTTGCAAGCTTTTATAGTAGCTCATTGGATGTACAGGCAAATTGCTCATTTGCCTAATATAATTTTCTATTCTGCCAAAATAGTATTTAACCCTATATTGAGGTCTTATATCAAATTCACTTATTGTTTTAAATACTTGGCTAAAGCTAATATTTTTGTTTTGTACTTCTGCCCCGATTTTAGTTTTTATAAAATCTTTTAAACTATCAAGCGTATCAATATTTCTTAACTCTTTTGCCCAATTTGAAAATCGGCTTTCAAATGTTTTGGTTTGTTCACGTGTCATTGTGTAATAAAACACCAATACCTCAAGGTTTTTACACAAGAGTTCAACAGCTGCTTTATTATTCCTTAAATTATTTTTTAATGCGAGCAAAAGTATAATGTGCTGTCGAAAAGTACTTTTACCGATATGCCCTATATATGTAAGCGATGGATAATTTGGATCTTCAGTATCAGCTATGGTAGCTTTAACAAAATCCCTATAATATGCTGAACTTTCTTTTAGCTCTTCAGCAAACTGTAAAGGATTATCCTGATATTTTATTGCTTTCTTTCCCTCATCAGATATGATCCATTTATAAATTTCATCTTCTCTTAACATGCCATTATAATATTTTGCCATTAAAAAATAACGTAGGAAACGAAGAGGTTTATCCCCTTCACCACATTTTTCAAGATTTGATATCATTTCTTTCCAGACGACTTTTACTTTTGCGAAATCTTGTTGATTTGATTCTTTAAATATTAAGTTTTTAAGCAAATCCATTGGGCTTAGCCCAGCACCACGTTGGTTGATAGTTTCAAATATTTTTAAAGCACTACTTATGTTTTCCGGGATTATGACAACCATTTCTACTTTGATAAGAAAATATGTGATAAAATCTAAGAGATAAGTTTTATCTATATTCTCAATATATGAAAATATTTTTTCATATGCTTCCATCATTTTATTGATTGAATTAGTTGTGTCACCTTTAAAATCGGTTTCCTCTATTAAACAATTCATGTAATCTTTTGCTTCTTCATACTGAAGTATGAGGCGAGGTTTACTACGTCCAGTTCCTAAATCATAGCTATAAAGAAGTTCATCAATCTTTTTTCTGATTTCTTCTAATCTTTTAGTCCCAACAGTATTAGGATCTACCTTGTTCTTTAAATATTCTCTAAAAGCACACAGGGTAAGAACTATTGTTGTCAACCTCTGCTGGCCATCAATAACGTCATAATCACCGTCTGGTTTTCTTACAATTATTATTGAACCAATAAAATAGCTTGCCTGCTCATTCATGGGTTTATTTTCTGAAAATTCGTTTTCAATATCCTCAAAAAATTGAGCAACATGTTCTTCGGCTTTCCAAACATATTCTCGCTGATAATCCGGTATTGTAAAGTAAAATTTCATTAATTCACTAATAGGTTTAACATCAGCTTTTATTTCCATTTTTATCCCCTTTCCTATTACACATATTTAAAGCAAAACCTTCAATCATAATATCGTTATGAAAAGATTTCCATAAAAAACAAAAAAAACTATTTACCAAACATCAGCTTAGCACACCAATGTTATATCATAATTTTCATGCATTTTGAGATATTTTAATTTCTCCCTTACCTCAAGCCACGCCTTCAATACAAACACCACCTCCACCAGCGACTTTACCCGTATTCTCTCCACTAGCGAAGTAAACAAATCCTCATCAAACTCAATCACAAATTCCTTTCCCTTAATCATTTTTTCTATTTTTCTATCTACCGAACCTTTGAAAGAGCATCTTTCTGTTTAAACTCCACCTTAATAAAGGCCGAAGGCTCTTGGCTTAGTTCCTCCATCTCTTCGGTTATCCTATCATATTTCTCGTTATAATACGAGCTTATAACTTTACTTCGACTGTGTCAAGAGTTTGTGGGTAAGTCTCCCGATCCCCGAATGGCTGTCAAAGATGATTATCAAATGTTGCAATCGTGACTCAAACGATGTAGAAAATGTGACATGCCTCCCGACCGAGTTCGACCTGCATCCATCATTGGGGAATGAACGATCTGAATGCCGTATTCATACTCCAGCACCTTTCTGGCGGTCGAGCGCGTCCTTGCAATCCCTTCCGTCAAGGCTTCACAGACGCCGCTGACAGTTCCGGCCAGCCGTTTGAGAAGTGACACCAGGCTGCCTTCGAAACGCCGACATAACAGCTGCATTATGGCCTGTAAACCATTCAAGCTCCATTTTTGACCTCGTCGCTTAATCCGGTCGCTGATTCGGTCCATTTGGGCCTCAATTGACCCCAGTCCACGCATGGACGATGTGTCTATACCTTCTTGCTGCAGACGAATTCGATAGTCTACAACTGAGCCAGGAATACTGGCCAGGTCTTGCAAGAGATTATACGCCTCTTGCCGACGTTTCTTGCTGGGCAGCTTGCTGCTGCATTCCGCTAAGCAGGCCAAAAACCTGGCTCCCGTAGGGTCTGGCATTTCCAGCTCTTCATACAGCCGCGCCAGGCACTCAGAGTGCTTTCCAAATAAGGTCCGCAACTCCCTCTTGAGATGAAAGCGATCGACCTGATACATCGCCTTCGGAAAGTACTCCAGACCCTTCCTTGTCCACGATGCACGGTCGCCGTTAATGACGACGGTAACGTCTTTATCGATCTTGTAGTTCCTCATGACATGAGCACTGGCCTCTTCCCAGAAATCCTCACCATCATGGGCAACAAAGAACTTGGGATTCACTAGCTCATACTCTTTGCTGCCGGGATGACGCGGACGCCAGCCCTCGTGGGTTACCATCACCTTTGCTTCCACCCGTTTGCGTGACTCCCCCTGCAGGCGAACGTTTAACCCGTCCACCTCGACAAACAGCACTGGCACCCGCCTTTCGCCCTCACCCTCGCGCATTTTGGATGCTTCTTCGGCAGCCACTGCTTCTCCGGCCCGCAGCACCGCCTGTCTGATGCTCTCATGACTAATAATCTTGCCCCCGTGGCTATGTTCCAGGTGCTCAGCTGAAATACGGTAAGACGGTCCGCTCACTCCCAGCATAACTGCCACTTCAGTTAGGGCTGGGCTTATCTGCTTTTCCTTCGGCAAGCCCAACAGCTCGTCCAACAAGAAAACATACTGGCCAGTCTCTACATCAAGGTAATATCGCCGTTTGAAGGTAACCGCAACGCCAATGACAGTCTGTACGGTGCGCTCCCTGCGATCCACAGCCTTATACCTACTACGGTCTCGGTTCTGAAGAATCCACTCATCCAATATTTCCAGCGCTTCCTTAACGCTCTGTGCAAACCCTCGATCGTATTCCTGTTTTAGGGCCCACTCCAAGTCCTGAAAGGATATACCTAGCTTTTGGCGAATCTGTTCCATGACGAGAAGCCCCCTCCATGGATTTTTTTGCCATTAACTCTATTTCGAGGATCGGCTTCTCGTTCCTCTTTCTCAGAGGTCTTCCTCAGTCTCCATCCCATCTTTTCCCACAAACATTTTACACAGACTTTGCTGCCCCTTTACCTTGGCAGCACCATAACCATTCTGGACAGGTTTATGCCCAAAGAGGTTCTGCAGGTCCTTTCGGAGGAAAAGGTAACTATATTCTGCGGCGTCCCCAGCATGTTTTCCCTGATGCTCAAGCTTCGCCGCACCCTCCCCTTTCCCCGTCAAATATACGCTTTTTCGGGGGGAGACTCCATTAGACCGGAGCATCTAAAAGAATTTGAAAATAAATTTAACATTCCTATCATTGAAGGATACGGCCTATCCGAAGCATCCCCTCTGGTAACCCTAAATCCCATTAAGGGGCTGCGCAAGGTAAAATCCATAGGCATCCCCCTGCCCGGCGTCGAAGTCAGAATAATTGACGAAGAAAACCTGGACCTGCCCCCTGGCGAGGTGGGAGAGCTGATTGTCAAAGGACCCAATGTGATGAAGGGGTATTATAACAGAAAGGAAGAAACTGCAGCCGCCCTGAGGGACGGCTGGCTGCACACCGGTGATCTTGGATACCGGGACGAGGATAATTATTTGTATCTGGTTGGTCGCAAGAAGGAACTGATTATTACGGCCGGGTTTAATGTATATCCCAGGGAAATTGAAGAAGCGCTGGAAGAGTTCCCGGCAGTGGCAGAGGCAGCCGTTATCGGTGTTCCCCACCCAGTTAAAGGTGAAGCTATTAAAGCATACATTCGCCCGGAGGAAGGGCAGAAACTGGACAGGCAGGAACTGCTGCGCTTTTTAAAGAACCGCCTGGCAAACTATAAAATCCCGGAAACCTTTGTGTTTACAGATGACCTGCCCCGGGGCGCCAGCGGTAAAATATTAAAACGCCTGCTGAAGTAAATGAAGGTAGATCTCCCCCAGGCAGCAACGGTACAACGTCTCCTGGGGAAAAATCATTTTAACTGTCCCTTAAAACCTCTGGTGCGGTTTCATAACTCAGGCCTGTTCTTTGCAGTTATACCTGCGGTATGTTTTCCGCCGCCTGACCACCCTGTTTGCCCTTTAACTCACCAAATTGAAAGACAGGCAATTTGCCCCGCGGCGTGTAAGAGGTATGGAGCAGCTTCCTGGACAATTCCCCGAGGGGTTGGCCCAGGAATTCTTTGTAAAGCCTCAATACATCAGGGTTTTCATGGGCTCTCCGCAGTGTTTTGGAAGCATCAATCCGTCCCAGGGCATCAGCCCGGTTATGCCGGTAATCCAGGGATACCACCTTGCGTTCCCTGCTGCCGTATATGGGCTGCCCGCCTCCTCCGACACAGCCGCCCGGGCAGGCCATAATTTCCACGAAGTCAAAGGATTCACCCGCCCTGATCCGTTCCAGCAGCACCCTGGCGTTGCCAGTGCCGTGGGCTATGGCCAGCTTAAGCTTGCGGCCTTTTAAAAAAACTTCCGCTTCCTTCAACCCGCTGAAACCGCGCAATTCTTCGTAGTCGGGGAGATCCGCCTCCTCTCCGGTAGTTAAGTAGTAGGCAGTCCTTACCGCCGCCTCCAGGACGCCCCCCGTGGAACCAAAGATAGCCCCCGCACCGCTGGAAGTACCCATCGGGCTGTCATATTCTTCTTCCTGCAAATCAGGAAAAGAAATATCAGCCTGCCTGATCATCCGGGCAAGCTCACGGGTTGTCAGGACCCAGTCCACATCCTTATACTGGCCCGTACCCATCTCCCGGCGGGCAGCTTCAAATTTCTTCGCCGTACAGGGCATAACTGCCACAACCACGATTTTCTCCGGATTGATACCCTCTTTTCTGGCGAAGTATGTTTTGGCCAGGGCTCCGAACATCTCGTGGGGAGATTTGCAGGTGGAGAGGTTTTCCAGGTACTCCGGGTAAAAATGCTCTGCAAACTTAACCCAGCCAGGACAGCAGGAGGTTAAGAGAGGAAGCTTTCCCCTCCCTTCCAGCCGTTCCAGGAGTTCATGGGCCTCTTCCATAACTGTGAGGTCAGCCGTGAAATCTGTTGCAAAAACCCTGTCGAAACCCAGCCGCTGCAGGGCTGCCACCAGCTTACCCGTAACCACACTACCTACAGGAAAACCGAATTCTTCGCCCAGGGTAACCTGAATTGAGGGGGCAGTCTGCACCACCACGAATTTATCCGGGTCCTCCAGGGCTTCCCAGACAGATTCAATACATTCCTTTTCCACAAGGGAACCGGTGGGACAGGCCAGCACGCACTGCCCGCAGGCAATGCAGGCCACCCTGGAGAGATCCTGCCCGAAGGCGGGAGCGATGATTGTGTCATAATTCCGGTAAAGGGCGGAATACACGTTGATTTCCTGCACCTTACTGCAGATTGCCTCGCAGCGCCTGCACTTAATGCACTTATTGTAGTCCCGGACTATGTAGGGGTTTTCATTCTGCACCTCAAGGTTCTTCATTTCGCCCGTGTATTTTATATTCCGGATACCCAGGCTATCAGCTAAATTCTGCAGCTCGCAGTTAAGGTTCCGGATGCAGGTGGTACACTCGCGGTGGTGGTCGGAAAGCAGCAGTTCCACCATCGTCTTTCGCACCCGCCGCACCCGGGGTGAGGTGGTGTGCACAACAAGGCCTTCCGAAGCAGGATAAACGCAGGAGGCCTGCAGCGTTTTCGTCCCCTTTACTTCCACCTCCACCAGGCAAACCCGGCAGGAGCCGGTTTCATTAATATGCCGTAGATAACACAGGCTGGGGATCTCAATCCCCGCCAGCCGCGCCGCTTCCAGCACGCTCATTCCCTTAACGGCGGTAACTTCCCGGCCGTCAATGGTGAACTTGATCTTTTCCACTTCTTTTTCTGGATTATCATAAAGTTGCCCGGTTTTCCGCACCACCGGCCCCGGCGTATATTCCAGCTTCTCCTCCAAGAACAGCCACATCCTTTCCAGTGCCTTTTTGGATAGCCTGCCTGGGACATTTGGCCACGCAGGCTGCACAGCGGGTGCATTTTTCCGGGTCAATCCAGTACGGCTGCTTTGGCGCGCCCGTGATGGCCTGGACTGCGCAGGCCTTCGCGCAGAGCCCGCAGGCAATGCATTTATCTTCGTCCACCGTGTAATGCAGCAGAGCTTTGCAGACTCCCGCCGGGCAGCGCTTATCCCGCACGTGGGCCACATATTCGCTCTTAAAATAGCGCAAGGTCGAGAGCACCGGGTTGGGCGCGGTCTGGCCCAGGCCGCAAAGGGAAGCATCGCGGATATCGTAGGACAGCTCCTCCAGCATTTCCAGATCCTCCATCTCCCCCTGTCCCTCCGTAATCCGGGTCAGGATATCCAGGAGGCGTTTGGTGCCGACCCGGCAGGGAGTGCAGCGCCCGCAGGACTCGTCCTGGCTGAACTGCAGGTAAAAACGGGCGATGTCAACCATGCAATCTCCCTCGTCCATAACAATCATCCCGCCGGAACCCATCATGGAGCCGGCTTCCTTAAGGGATTCATAATCTATGGGCAAGTCCAGGTATTTAGCCGGAATACAGCCCCCTGAAGGCCCGCCGGTCTGTACTGCCTTAAACTGCCTGCCCCCTGGTATACCCCCACCGATGTCGAAAATGATCGTGCGCAGGGTTGTCCCCATGGGCACCTCGATCAGGCCGGTATTGTTAATCTTACCGGCCAGGGAAAATACCTTGCTCCCCTTGCTGGTGGATGTTCCCTGCCCCTGGTACCATTCCCAGCCTTCCCTCAGGATAACCGTTACATTGGCAAAGGTTTCTACGTTATTAATTAAGGTCGGTTTTCCCCACAGTCCTTCCTGGGCAGGGTAAGGGGGTCTCGGCCGGGGTTCGCCCCGCTGCCCCATGATTGAGTGGAGAAGCGCAGTTTCCTCGCCACAGACAAATGCTCCGGCGCCAAAGCGCAGGCTTAAGTCAAAGTCAAAATCCGTACCGAAAAGACCCTTTCCCAGCAGCCCCGCTGCCCTGGCCTGCTCAATGGCAATTTCCAGCCTTTCCACAGCAATGGGATATTCCGCCCGCACGTAGATGAAGCCCTGATTTGCACCGATGCAGTAGCCGGCTATGGTCATGGCTTCCAAAACACTGTGGGGATCCCCTTCCAGGATGCTGCGGTCCATGAAGGCACCGGGATCGCCCTCATCCGCGTTGCAGACCACATACTTGGGCTGAATATCCTGAGCAGCAGTCAGCTCCCATTTCCTGCCGGTGGGGAAGCCCGCGCCTCCCCTGCCCCGGAGCCCGGATTTTTTGATCATCTCGATAACTTCTTCCCTTTTCCTGTGCAGAATCACATCCGCCAGAGCGAAATAGCCGTCCCGGGCGATATACTCCCCAATCTCCTCCGGGTTGATCACGCCACAGTTGCGCAAAACAATTCTCCTCTGGGCCTGGAAAAAATGGATATCCTCTATAGTCGGCGTTCTTTTTCCAGTACTGTCGTTATGATACAATAACCTTTCTAAAACCTGGCCGCCGATCAGGTGCTTTTCCACCAGCTCCCGAACATCCCCTGGCCGAACCTGGCAGTAAAAAATTCCACCCGGATGGACCATGACAATAGGACCATACTGACAGAAACCGAAGCAGCCGGTCTTAATAACCCTGGTTTGTTCCTCCAGGCCTCTCCTGGCCAGCTCCTGCTCCAGTTGCAGCCGGACTTCCTGGCTTTCTGAGGAATGACAGGCCGTCCCGGAACAGACCATGATTTGAGTCAGGCCCAGGCCGTTCCGGTGACCAAGCCTCTGCTTGATCAGCGGCTCATACTTTTCCTTGACCCTTTTAAGATCTTCAATGCTTTTTATGATCAACACTTTCACCTTTCCGGCAAGTTTGGATAATTTTCTTGATCTCCCCCGGGCTGGCTTTTCCGTAAACATCTTCATTGGCCATCAGGATGGGGGCAAGACCGCAAGCTCCGACACAGCGTGTGCTCTTTATGGTAAAAACCCCGTCCGGGGTGGTCTCTCCCTCGTCGATTTTAAGCTCCTCCTTGAGCGCATCCATCAGGGCCTGGGCTCCTTTAACATAGCAGGCCGTTCCCATACAAACACTCAAGGTATATTTGCCTTTGGGCTCCGTTGCGAAAAGGGAGTAAAAAGTGACAACACCGTTAACCTCGCTCACGGGAATTTCAAGTTTTTCAGCAATATAGGCCTGTACCTCCTCCGGGAGGTAGCCGAAAATCTCCTGGGCCTTTTGCAGAATCCGGATCAACTGGCCCCTTTCCCCGGCATAAAGCCGGATCACCCGGTCCATATCAGCAAACTGTTTTGACCGGTGGTCTTCCTGGAGCAGGTCTTTTTTTTCCGGAACATCTTTAAAGGGCAACTCCTGAACTATAATCGTTTGCCCCGTTACGTTATGCTCAGCCACCCTTTCACACCTCCCGCCTTCTGCTCTTTATTGTTTATCTTTCCTTGCATTTTAATGCTAAAAAAACCCCTTTCAGGGGTTTCTAATAATGAGGAAATATATGTATTAAAAAAATACCTCTTAAATTCTTCATCCCGGAAAAATGCTCAGGAAAGATTGCTTGTGGCCCTTTTATTGCCCTCAACAAGGGCAGAATAACAACTCAGCAGCCGCTTCGTACAGTTGACTGAAGATAGCTCCTCCGCTTTGAGACTGGCCCGGCGGCCCATAGCTTCACGCATTTCCCTGTTTTTTAAAACCTGGCACACCCTATTAGCAAAATGCACAGGATCAGGATCGGTCAGGTATCCGTCCAGGCCGTCTTCCACCATTTCAGAAACACCATTGGCACCCACAGCCACCACCGGGAGCCCCGCGGCCTTGGCCTCGGCAATTACAATCCCCTGGGTTTCAGTAAGGGAGGTGAACACGAATAAATCAGCTCCCGCGTAGCAGTTAACAACTTCTGCGGAAGGTAGCGTCCCGGTAAAGACAACCTTTGCGGCAATACCCAGTTTGAGCGCCTTCGAACGCAGTTCTTCGGCCTCCGGCCCGCCACCCACAAGAACCAGGGTAGTATTATTAATTTCCCTGTTGACAAGCTGAAAACTCTCAAGAAGCATCCCGATGTTTTTTTCCTGCCCTAACCGTCCCACAAAAAGGAGAACGTAATCACTTGAGGGAATTTGATATTGCTGGCGGAGCCAGGCGGGATCCCCTTTTTGAAACTCTTCAACTTTGATTCCGGTGGGAACTTTTGTAATCTCAGTCACAACACCGATTCTACGCAAATAGTCTCCGACAATATCTGTGGGTACAATAACCATGTCGCACTGATTGCAAAAATCCCGGCTGACTCTTTGGGCCAGTTCCCTGGTGAAGGACTGGGCAAAGGGCACGTAGTGGACATACTGATCGTACAGCGTGTGGTAGGTAAAAACAAGAGGTATGCCTGCCCTCCGGGCGTACCTGGCGCCGAGTCGGCCCAGTAAAAAGGGGGAGTGAACGTGGATCAAGTCCAGACCCAAACCCTGAATAACCGGTTTTAAACGAAGGGAAAAAGGTACGGCGAGGGTAAAATCACGGTTTGTAAGCGACGGTATGGAAGCAAAGCGGAAAACTCGGGATTCCTTGCCGCAGTTTTTATAACTGGGCGCAAAAATAAATACATCGTGCCCCTGTTTAATTAACTCTTCCTTGAAGGTTTGGATAGAGCGGACGACACCGCTGGTGTAAGGAACATAACTGTCGGTGAAAATACCTATTTTCAAGAGTCGCCCTCCCTAATTCTTGCTTCAAGTCTCATTTTAGCACATTTAAGCAAGATAGTACAAGTTTGCCCAGGCCAGGGATAGTGTCAAGGCACTGTTTGATAAAGAGAGATAACTATAACCGTCTCAGAAAAGGACAAGTAATTCCTTATGATGTGATTGGCAAGATAAAAAATGTAGCAAACGGGAGTTAATTTTTAGAGCAC
>Ga0208564_1003468_pt1 | contig 11485 bp, 11 predicted proteins | sample AD_UKC073_MetaG_FD_184439 | JGI IMG/M metagenome (GOLD analysis project Ga0208564, IMG submission 184439) | Active sludge microbial communities of municipal wastewater-treating anaerobic digesters from USA - AD_UKC073_MetaG (SPAdes) (version 2) | ecosystem: Engineered > Bioreactor > Anaerobic >... | reverse complement strand
ACCGCCGCCGGCCCCGCCCATGCCACAGGCGCCACCACCTGGCCGGCGCCTGGCGCGGACAGCTTCAGGCCCCAGAACACCGCACAGGCAGCGGCCAGCGCCCACACCAGCAGGGTGGACGACCTCAGAATCCATTTGTCACGGGAGCTTGTCACCATGCGCGCATTATCATTGACCGACGTGAACCTTTTCCGACTTTCGCACCACCCATGACCCGAGCCCTCATCCCGCTGCGCCGCCGCATCCAGGCTGGCTTCACCCTGATCGAACTCATGGTGGTGCTGGTCATCATCGGGGTGCTTGCGGCCCTGATCGTGCCCAACGTGCTCGACCGCGCCGACGACGCCCGCGCCACCGCCGCCAAGACCGACGTCAACAACCTGGTGCAGGCCCTCAAACTCTACCGACTGGACAACCAGCGCTACCCCACCGCCGAACAAGGCCTGCAGGCGCTCATTGTCAAACCCACCACGGCACCGGTGCCCGGCAACTGGAAGCCCTACCTGGAAAAGCTCCCCAACGACCCCTGGGGCAGGCCCTACCAGTACCTCAACCCCGGCATCAAGGGCGAGATCGACGTGATGTCCTTTGGCGCCGACGGCCAGTCCGGCGGTGAAGGCAAAGACGCAGACGTCGGAAGTTGGCAATAGCCAGACAGGTTCTTTCTTCTGTGAAAACCCGCACACACGGCTTCACGCTGCTGGAGCTGCTGATGGTGGTCGCCATCATGGCGCTGGCCACGGCGGGCGTGTCGCTGGCGATGCGCGATAGCGCGCAGACCCAGCTGGAGCGTGAAGCACAGCGCCTGGCCGCCCTGCTGGAATCGGCCCGGGCACAGTCGCGTGCCAGTGGTGTGCCGGTGCGCTGGCAGCCCACCGAAGCCGGGTTCCGCTTCGACGGCTTGCCCCCTGAGCGCCTGCCGCAGCAGTGGATGACCCCCGGTATCCATGCCGCCCTGCCCCAGGGCATGGGTGCATTGCTGCTCGGCCCGGAGCCCGTCATTGGCGCCCAGCAGACCTGGTTGTCATTACCCAGCCAGCCGGGCCGCACCCTCGTGGTGGCCACCGACGGTCTGCGCCCCTTCGCCGTACGTGCGGCCGAGTGAAGGCGCCATGAGCCCCCACCGCAGACATCAACGCAGCCTCCGCGGCTTCACCCTGGTCGAAGTGCTGGTCGCCCTGGGCATCGTGGCCATTGCACTGGTAGCGGGCACCCAGGCCAGTTCGGCCCTGCTGCGCAATGCCGGGCGCCAGTCCGACGTGTTGCTGGGCCAGATCTGCGCCGAAAACGAGCTGTCCAAGGCCCGGCTGGCGCGCCAGTTGCCCAGTGTGGGTGACTCCAGCGTGGTGTGCGAGCAGGCGGGGCAGGCCTTCGACGTGGCGGTGCAGGTGCGCCCCACCCCCAACCCGCAATTCCGCCGCATCGACGCCCAGGTGCTGCGCGCCGGCAGCCCGGTGCTGAGCCTGACCACGATAGTCGGGAGGTATTGATGGTGCCCGCCCCGTCTTCGCGCCGCCACACCCACGGTTTCACCCTGGTCGAACTGCTGGTCGCCCTAGGCATCATGGCCCTCATGGCCATCCTGGGCTGGCGCGGGCTGGACGGCCTGTCGCGTGCGCAGGCAGCGGCACAGGCCCGCTCGGACGAGGTGCTCACCGTGCAGGCCGCGCTCGGCCAATGGAACGCCGACCTGGCGGCCATGCTGCAGCTGGACCAGACCCAGGCGCTGGAGTGGGATGGCCGGGTGCTGCGCATCACCCGCCGCAGCAGCGTGCCCGGCGACTTGGGCCCCCGGGTGGTGGCCTGGACACGCCGCAGCAACGGCAGTCATGGCATATGGCTGCGCTGGCAGTCCGACCCCCTCACCACCCGTGGCGCCTGGCAGGAAGCCTGGGCCCGCGCCGCCCTGTGGGCCCAGAACCCGGGCGACGCCGAACGGCGTGGCGAAGTGGCGCTGTTTGCGCTGGAGGGCTGGCAGCTGTTCTATTTCCGGGGCAACGCCTGGACCAACCCGATGTCTGCAGCAGGCACCACCACGAGCGCCACCACCACCCTGCCCGACGGCGTGCGCCTGGTGCTGGACCTGCCCGGCGGCCAGGCCCTGGCCGGGCGCATCACCAGCGACTGGGTGCGTCCCACGCTCAGCAGCGCGGATCCCCTGTCATGACACCGCACCACGCCATCCGCCGCCGGCACCGGGGCGCCGCCCTGCTGGCCGCCATGCTCACCGTGACCCTGGTGGCCACCTTTGCCGCCGCCGCGCTGTGGCAGCAATGGCGCGGGGTGGAGGTGGAAACCGCCGAGCGCAACCGCGTGCAGGCGGCCTGGATCCTGCTGGGCGCACTGGACTGGTCGCGCCTGATCCTGCGCGAAGACGGCCTCAACGGCGGCCCCGACCACCTGGCCGAGCCCTGGGCCATCGCGCTGCAGGAGGCCCGCCTCTCCACCTTCCTGGCGGCCGGCGGCAACAACGCCTCGCTCGATCCCACCTACGACACCCGCGACGCCTTCCTGTCGGGCCAGGTGCTGGACGCGCAGGCGCGCCTGAACGCGGCCAACTTGGTCGTCGAAGGCAAGGTGTCCGCCACCGCCGTGGCCAGCTTCGCCCGCCTGTTCGCCCTGCTGGGCCTGCAGCCCGAGATGGCCTCCGAGCTGGCAGCCCAGATGCAGAAGGCCCAGGCCAGCAGCGCGGGCGAAAGCGCCCCGCTGATGCCGCGCCGCATGGAAGACCTGGTCTGGCTCGGCCTGCCCCAGGCGGGGGTGCTGCTGCTGGCCCCCTATGTCACCCTGCTGCCCACCGCAACGCCCGTCAACCTCAACACCGCCAGCGCCGAAGTGCTCTACGCCAGCGGCGCCACCACCGATTTGGCCGACGCCCAGCGCCTGGTGTCGGCCCGCCAGAAGACCCATTTCAAGAACGTTGCGGACGCCAGCAAGCTGCTGGGCAGCGGCGACAGCCTGAACACCACCACCAACTTCAGTACCACCACCAACTTCTTCGAGGTGCGTGGCCGCCTGCGGCTGGACCAGACCACGGTGGAGGAACGCTCGCTGCTGCGGCGCGACGGTGGCCTGGTGCGCACCCTGTGGCGCGAGCGTGGCACGGTGCATGGCCTCGACGAAGCCCTGGCCGCCGCCCCGCCACGCTGAAACAGGTTCACACAAGCTCCCTACAATCCTCTCGCCCTGTTCTGCATACCTTCATGAGCACCCTGATCATCGCCTTGCCCCTTCCCGACGCCCCTGCGGCGGCGGAATACCGCTATGCGCTGTCAGCCGACGGGGTTGCACTGACCAGCCAGGGCGCTGCGCCACTGGCCCTGCTGCCCGCCGTACCCCGCGCCAGCGGCGACACCGTGGCCGTGGTGCCCCTGCGGGCTCTTTCCTGGCACCGGGTCACCCTGCCCAAGGGCACCCATGCCGGCTCGCCGCGCCTGCGCGCCGTGCTGGACGGCCTGCTGGAAGAACGCCTGCTCGACGAGCCCGCCAGCCTGCATTTCGCGCTGGAACCCGGCGCCCGGCGGGCCGAGCGGATCTGGGTGGCCGCCTGCAACCGGGCCTGGCTGCGCGATGCCCTGCAGGCCCTGGAGGCCGCCGGCCGGCCAGTGTCGCGGGTGGTGCCTGAATTTGCGCCCCCCTCGGACACTGGTGCCGATGCCGGCCCCTGGGCCCTGCACGCCATCGGCAGCAGCCCCGAACAAGGCACCTGGGTCGCGGTCGGCCAGGGTGCCGACCAGGGCATCACCAGCCTGCCCCTGGCCGCATCGGCCCTGGCGCTGCTGCAGCCCGACGCCGACACCCCCGCCTGGGCCGAGCCCGCCGTGGCCGCCCCGGCCGAAGCCCTGCTGGGCCGCCCGGTCGCCCTGCAGACGCCGGCCGAACGCTGGCTGCTGGCCGCCCGCAGCGGCTGGGACCTGGCCCAGTTCGACCTGGCCAGCACCGGCAGCACCCGCGCCCTCAAAAAGGCCGGCAGCTGGGGCAACAGCCTGCTGCGGGCACCGCAGTGGCGCGCCGCCCGCTGGGGCATGCTGGCACTGCTGGGGGTGAACCTGGTCGGCCTCAATGCCTGGGCCTGGCGTGAACAGTCCACCCTGCAGGACAAGCAGCAGGCCGTGCGCAGCACCCTGCAGCAGACCTTCCCGGGCGTGAAAGTCGTCGTGGACGCCCCGGTGCAGATGGAGCGCGAAGTGGCCCTGCTGCGCCAGGCCACCGGTGGGGTATCGGGCCGCGACCTCGAAGCCATGCTGGGCGCCCTGGCCCAGGCCCTGCCGGCCGACAAATCGCTGCAGGCGCTGGAATTCAGCGGCGCCGAAGCCCGGCTCAAGGGCGCCAGCCTGAGCCCCGAGCAAGTCAACACCGCCACCGCCCAGCTCCGCGCGGCGGGCTACAGCCTGCGCCAGGATGGCGAGACTCTGCTGATCCGCGCCGAGGACGTGAAATGAAGACCCCTCCCCTCCTGCAAGCCCGCTGGGCTGCCCTGCAGCCCCGGGAAAAAACCCTGGTGCTGGCCAGCGCCGTGCTGGTGCTGGCTGCCCTGCTGTGGTGGCTGGCGCTGGCCCCCGCCCTCAAGACCCTGCGCAGCGCCCCGCAGCAGCACCAGGCGCTGGATGCGCAGCTGCAGCAGATGAAACGGCTGCAGGCCCAGGCCACCCAGATGCAGTCCCAGCCGGTGCTGGACCAGGACGCCTCGCGCCGCGCGCTCGACGCCGCCGTGAAGCAGCGCCTGGGCGCCACCACCCAGGTCAATGTGGTGGGCGACCGTGCCACCGTCATCCTCAAGGGAGTGCCGGCCGACGCCATCGCCCCCTGGCTGGCCCAGGTGCGCACCAATGCGCGGGCCTTGCCGGTGGAGGTGAAGCTGAACCGCAGCAGCGCCCCTCCCGCCACCGCTTCCGCCGCCGGCAAGGGTGCCGCCCCCACCACCGCACCGCCACAGTGGGACGGCACCGTGGTGCTGGCCCTGCCCACCCGCTGAACGCCTCCATGGCCACCCCGCGCCCCTCCCGCACCGCCCCCCGGCCCACCCAGGCGCCCTGGGCCTGGGCGTTTGCGGGCCTGCTGCTGGGCGGCGTGCTGGCGGTGCTGCTGTTCGCCCCCGCCCACTGGCTGGCCACCGGTGTGCGACAGGCCAGCGGCGGCCAGGTGGAGCTGGCCGACCCGCGCGGCACCGTGTGGCAAGGCACGGCACAGCTGGTGTTCACCGGCGGCGCCGGCAGCAAGGATGTCACCGCCCTGCCAGGACGCGCCGCCTGGCAGCTGCGCCCGCACTGGGACGGGCTGCGCGCCAGCATCGAAGCCGCCTGCTGCACCCGCCAGCCGCTGCAGCTGCACCTCCAGCCCCACTGGGGCGGCGCCCGGCTGCAGGTAGCCAACAGCCAGACCCAATGGCCCGCCGCCCTGCTGACGGGCCTGGGCACCCCCTGGAACACCGTGCAGGCCCAGGGAGAGCTGACCCTGTCTACTGACGGCCTCGCGTTCGACTGGGCCCAGGGCCGGCTGGTGAGCAGCGGCAAGGCCGAGCTGCAGGCCTTGCAGATGTCGTCGCGCCTGTCCACGCTGCAGCCCATGGGCAGCTACCGCCTGGCCTTCACCGGCGGCGCCACGCCGGCGCTGCAGCTCGACACCCTCGACGGTGCGCTCCAGCTGCAGGGCCAGGGCCACTGGGTCGGCTCGCGCCTACGCTTCACGGGCGAGGCCAGCGCCGCCCCGGACCGCGAAGCCGCGCTGTCCAATCTCCTGAATATCATCGGCCGGCGCCAAGGCGCCCGTTCCATCATCACCGTGGGTTGACCCCGTCATGCACAAAACACTCCGGCAGCCACTGCGTTTAGCTACCATTTCGATAGCTGTATCCGCCCATTTATTGGGCGCGAGTGGCCATTTATACGCACAAACCGCCAGCAGCGGCAGTGTGCGCCCCGGTGAGCCGGTCACGCTGAACTTCACCAACGCCGAGATCGAGGCCGTGGCCCGCACCATGGCCACCATCACCGGGCGCAACGTGGTGGTGGACCCGCGCGTCAAGGGCACCATGAGCCTGCTCAGCGAGCGTGCCGTGTCGCCCGCCGCCGCGTTCGACCAGTTCCTGGCGGCGCTGCGGCTGCAGGGCTTCACCGTGGTCGAGGCATCGGGCCTCTACAAGGTGGTGCCCGAAGCCGATGCCAAGCTGCAGGGCGGCGCGGTCAGCACCAGCAGCAGCGACACCGCCGGCAGCGGCGGCGCCAACGCAGGCCAGGGCAACCGCATCGTGACCCAGATCTTCCGGCTCAACTACGAGTCGGCCAACAACCTGGTGCCGGTGCTGCGCCCGCTGATCAGCCCGAACAACACAATCAACGTGAACCCGGGCAACAACTCGCTGGTCATCACCGACTACGCCGACAACCTGCAGCGGCTGGCCCGCATCATCGCGGCGCTGGACGTGTCCAACGCCACTGACGTGGAGGTGATCCCGCTCAAGCACGCCATTGCCACCGACATTGCGCCCCTGGTGTCCAAGCTGATCGAGCCCGGCAATGCCGGCCCTGCCGTGGCGCAGGGCCAGAGCGACAACTCCTTCAAGACCACGCTGATCGCCGAGCCCCGCTCCAACGCCCTGGTGCTGCGCGCCGCCAACCCGGCCCGCGTGGCCCTGGTGCGCGCCCTGGTGGCCAAGCTGGACCAGCCCACCTCGCTGGGCAGCAACGGCAACGCCGGCAACATCTATGTGGTCTACCTGAAGAACGCCGACGCCGCCAAGCTGGCCGTGACCCTGCGCGCGGCCATGGCGGCCAATGCCGGCGGCAGCGGTGGCGGCACCAGCAGCACGCCGGTGGCCAGCAGCACCAGCACCCCCGCCAGCAGCGGGCTGCAGGGCCTGGGCAGCAGCTCCAGTTCCAGCAGCAGTAGCAGCGGCGGCCTGGGCATGTCGTCCGGCACACTGGGCGGCAATTCGGCCCAGCCCTCCACGGGCGGCCAGATCCAGGCCGACCCGGCCACCAACTCACTGATCATCACCGCGTCCGAGCCGCAATACCGCCAGCTGCGCGCAGTGATCGACCAGCTCGACGGCCGCCGTGCCCAGGTGCTGGTGGAAAGCCTGATCGCCGAAGTCAACGTGGACAAGGCCGCGCAGTTCGGCATCCAGTGGCAGACCGCGCTGGGCCAGACCGGCAACCTGCTGGGCATCGCGGGCAGCAACTTCTCGGTGGGCGGAGTCAACCTGTTCAAGCTGGCAGCCGGCCTCAGCGACGGCCTGACCTCCAGCTCCACCCTGCCATCCCCCGGCTTCAACTTCGGGGTGGCCGCCAAACACAATGGCAACTATGTGCTGGGCGCCCTGGCCAACCTGCTGCAGAGCACCGGCGACGGCAATGTGCTGTCCAACCCGAACCTGCTGACCCTGGACAACGAAGAGGCCAAGATCCTCATCGGCGAGAACGTGCCCTTTGTCACCGGCTCCTACTCCACCACGGGCAGCACCAGCACGGTGAACCCCTTCACCACGGTGGAGCGCAAGGACGTGGGCCTGATGCTGCGGGTGAAGCCCCAGATCAACGAGAACGGCACGGTCAAGATGGTGATCTACCAGGAGACCTCGGCGGTGAAGGAAGACACGGCCAAGGCCAGCAACGGCCCCACCACTACCAAGCGCACCATCGAATCCACCGTGCTGGTGGACGACGGCTCCATCATCGTGCTGGGTGGGCTGCTGCAGGACAAGTTCACCGGCAACCAGGAAAAGATCCCCTACCTGGGCGACATCCCGGTGATGGGCGCGCTGTTCCGCAGCGACACGCGGGTGCGCTCCAAGACCAACCTGATGGTCTTCCTGCGCCCGGTGGTGATCCGCACCGCCGCCGACAGCAGCGTGGTGTCGATGGACCGCTACGACCTCATCCGCGGCGCCCAGCAGCAGAACCAGCCCGTGCCGAACAGCATGGTGCCGATCAACGAAGCGCCGGTGCTGCCGGCGGCCAACGGCAATGCGCTGCCACTGGGGCAGTCGGCCCTGAAGATGCCGCCGCCGCTGGGTCTGTCCAACCCGGCCGACGAAAAGGCGCCAGCCCCGGTGGCCACCACGCCCGCAGCCCGTCCGCAGGAGACCCCCAGCAGCAACACCAACAGCGGGGCCGTCTGGCGCTGAAGCCGTGGCAACACCGATCCGCTACCCCCTGCCCTACGCCTTCGCCCGCAGCCACCAGCTGCTGCTGGAGGTCGACGGCGAACACAGCACCCTGTGGCACGGCCCGGCGCCCGACGCCAGCGCCTGCGGCGAGGTGATGCGCCGCCACACGGTCACCGCACTGCAAGGCCTGGACGCCCCCGGCCTGGCCCAGCGCATCAGCACCGCCTATGCCCAGGGTGAGTCCAGCGCCGCCGCCGTGGTGAGCGAGGTGCAGGGCGACGCCGACCTCTCGCGCATGATGCAGGAGCTGCCCGCCGTGGAGGACCTGCTGGAATCCGCCGGCGACGCCCCCATCATCCGCATGCTCAACGCGCTGCTGACCCAGGCCGCGCGCGACGGCGCCAGCGACATCCACATCGAGCCCTACGAACGCACCTCCAGCGTGCGCTTCCGGGTGGACGGCACGCTGCGCGAGGTGGTGCAGCCCAACCGGGCGCTGCATGCCGCGCTGATCTCGCGCCTGAAGATCATGGCCGACCTGGACATCTCCGAAAAACGCCTGCCGCAGGACGGCCGTATCAGCCTGCGCATCGGCACCCGCGCGGTGGACGTGCGGGTCAGCACCCTGCCCAGCGCCCATGGCGAACGCGCCGTGCTGCGCCTGCTGGACAAGAGCGGCGGCACGCTGAGCCTGGAATCGGTGGGCATGCAGGGCGAGGTGCTGGCACGGTTGCAGACCCTGGTCCAGCAGCCCCACGGCATCATCCTGGTGACCGGCCCCACCGGCTCGGGCAAGACCACCACGCTGTATGCGGCGCTGAGCCAGCTCGACGCGCAGCACAGCAACATCATGACGGTGGAAGACCCGATCGAGTACGAGCTGCCGGGCGTGGGCCAGACGCAGGTGAATGCCAAGATCGACCTGACCTTCGCCAAGGCCCTGCGCGCCATCCTGCGGCAGGACCCGGACGTGATCATGATCGGCGAAATCCGCGACTTCGAGACCGCGCAGATCGCCATCCAGGCATCCCTGACGGGTCACCTGGTGCTGGCCACGCTGCACACCAACGATGCGTCCAGCGCCGTGACCCGGCTGACGGACATGGGTGTGGAGCCTTTCCTGCTGAGCAGCTCACTGCTGGGCGTGCTGGCGCAGCGGCTGGTGCGCAAGGTCTGCCCTGTGTGCAGTGCCCCCACCCTCCCCGCTGCGCGTGGTTCGCTGCCCCCCGAGGGGGCTGCTCCGCCTTGGGGCGGCCCGGCGGCGGAGCGCCACGGCAAGGGCTGCGAAAGCTGCAGCCAGACCGGCTACCAGGGCCGCACCGGCGTGTTCGAGTTGCTGGTGACCAACGACGCCATCCGCGCGCAGATCCACAACCGCGCCTCCGAAGCTGACATCCGCGCCGCCGCGCTGGCATCCGGCATGACACTGATGCGCGACGATGGCGAGCGGCTGATTGCGTCCGGCGTCACCACCCGTGAAGAAGTACTGCGGGTCACTCGGGATTAACCCCCATGCCGCTGCGCGGCTCCCCCTCTGCTGCGCGATGGGGACGCACCCGGTGGCCTGGCAAAGCCAGTTCCACGGGTGCACGGGCATGGCCTGCTCCGCGGCCTTTTGACCGGAAGCGCCGCCAGCGCCAAGCCCTAGGGTCGATCAGGCCTCGTTGGCCTTGACGCCCTTCTGGTACAGCGTGTAGACGAAGACATTCACCGGCAGGTCACCCAGATGGCTCTGCACCAGTGGCTGCACGTCCTTCCAGTCCAGCCCGCCCACGCCGGTCGCCAGGCGCGACAGGGCCAGGCTCTGGATGTTTTCTTCCTCCACCCATTTGCGCAGGGCGCGCAGCGTGTGGTTCACGTTCTCCAGCGTAGCCTTACCGGGCTTTTCGCCATGCCCGTAGGCTGCAGCCTGGGTCAGCAGGTTGGCGATGCGCGGGCCGCCAGCACCGCTCCAGGCCCACAGGCCGCCGGCCTCGGGATGGAAGGTCTGGCAGTAGTGCCGGAAGTCCTTGTACAACGCGGGCCACTGCTCGCGCAGGCTCAGGGCCAGGCCGCTGGAAAAGTGGTCATTGGGGGCCACCCCATGGGCAATGGCCTGTGCGCCGCTCAGCAGAATGTCGCCCGAAACTTCCTTGATCATGTGTTCTCCGTTGGATGAAGTGAAACCAGACAAAACGTCTCTTCACAGCCACCGCTACCCTACTTCTCCAGCAGCGATGAACTGTTGAGCCCAATATAGGCCTGCTACCAAGACACGCGTTGACCCAGGTCAAGCACCGCCATCGGCGACCCATCGGCTACCATCGACCACACAGCTTTTCCCGCTCTGTATGCCTGCCTATTCCTTTGAAGCCCTCGACGCCGAAGGCCAGACCCGCAAGGGCGTGATCGACGCCGACACCGCCAAGGCGGCACGCGCCCAACTGCGGGCCCAGGCGCTGGCGCCTCTGGCGGTGGACGCCGTGTCCGGCGCAGAGGTGCAGGCGACAGGTGGCGCCCGCAGGGTGCTGTGGGAACGGCCGGTGTTCAATGCCACCGCACTGGCCATCTGGACGCGGCAGATCGCCGGCCTGGTGGGCTCAGGCCTGCCGCTGGAGCGGGCGCTGACGGCGCTGGCCGACGAGGCCGAGGATGAGCGCCAGCGCAACCTGGTGGCCGCCCTGCGCGCCGAGGTGAACGCGGGCGCCAGCTTTGCCAAGGCCCTGTCACAGCACCCGCGCGAGTTCTCGGACATCTACTGCGCCGTCATCGGCGCGGGCGAGCAAAGCGGCGGCCTGGCCCTGGTACTGGAGCGGCTGGCCGACGACCTGGAAGAACGCCAGGCGCTGCGCTCCAAGCTCATCGGCGCCGCGCTCTACCCCGCCATCGTGACCCTGGTGGCGATCGTGATCGTGGTGTTCCTGGTGAGTTATGTGGTGCCGCAGGTGGCGGCCGTGTTTGCCGGCACCAAGCGCGCCCTGCCCTTCCTCACCGTGGCCATGATGGCCGTGAGCAGCTTTGTGCGCAGCTACGGCTGGCTGATGCTGATCGCTATTATTTTGGGAGCTATAGGCCTCCGTATCGCCTTGGCAAATGAGCTATTTCGCCAGAAATTCGACGCCGCCTGGCTGCGCCTGCCGCTGGTGGGCCGGCTGGCCCGGGGCTACAACGCGGCGCGCTTCTCCAGCACGCTGGCCATGCTGGCATCGGCGGGCGTGCCCATCCTGAAAGCGCTGCAGGCCGCCGCCGAAACCCTGAACAACCGCGCCATGCGCGCCGACGCACTCGACGCGCTGGTGCTGGTGCGCGAAGGTGCGCCGCTGGCCTCGGCCATGGCGCAGAAGAAACGCTTTCCCGGCCTGGTGGCCATGTTCGCCCGGCTGGGTGAGCAGACCGGGC
>Ga0208564_1003464_pt1 | contig 11494 bp, 7 predicted proteins | sample AD_UKC073_MetaG_FD_184439 | JGI IMG/M metagenome (GOLD analysis project Ga0208564, IMG submission 184439) | Active sludge microbial communities of municipal wastewater-treating anaerobic digesters from USA - AD_UKC073_MetaG (SPAdes) (version 2) | ecosystem: Engineered > Bioreactor > Anaerobic >... | reverse complement strand
ATTGTTTGAAGGTTTTAGAAAAGATGACTTGAAACGATGGAAAAAATTTGAGTACCTTAAAACAGAAGAAACTGATGGAATTCCCACAAAATTGGGTATAGGGGCATATGTAGACCTCGATCAGTTTTCAGGAAGAGCAAAAGAAGATCTGATGAAGAATGTGCATTTTTATTACCCGAATCCAAATGATTTAACCAAAGCGTTTGTTTATAATTTATATGAAAAGAACATGCGGAGAGACTGGGTTCCGGGTAATTCGTATTACGAAAGACAATATCTGAATGCTGTTCCGTTGGACCAAATAAAATTATATCGTGATTTGGGCTACGAATTAACTCAGAATCCTGGATGGGATACACCTGCTAAGTAAGTTCTAGCATTATTAGATCAAAAAGAGCAACCTTTTTAACAAAGTTGCTCTTTTCTATTTTTGTATTATAAAAATATGTATCTTGCAAAATATTGTAAAAAATAATATTTTATGAAAAAAGTAAGTGTTGTCGTATGGCTTTTATTTATTTCTTTGATTTCGTATGCCCAAACAACTTGGATTCGGGTGAATCAGGTGGGGTATCTTCAAAATGATGTGAAGGTGGCAGTATGGGTAAGTAAGGAAAAGAAAGATGTTTCGGCTTTTGAAATAATTGATGTTCACAGCGGGAAAGTGGTCTATTCGGGTAATAAAATCAGGAATATGGGCAAACAACCGGCTTTTGAATCATCGGCTCGTTTGGATTTTTCCAATTTTTCAGCTCCCGGAACCTATTTAATAAAAGTAGAAGAAACAAAATCTGTTCCTTTTAAAATTGGCAACGATATTTATGCCGGAGTGTCGGAGATCCCATTGAAATATATGCGGCAGCAGCGGTGCGGATATAATCCGTTTTTGAAAGATTCCTGTCATGTATATGACGGAATTACAGTTGGTGATCCTGACGAAAAACGTGATGGAATATATTACGACGTAGTTGGTGGATGGCACGATGCATCGGATTATTTGCAATATGTCACCACTTCGGCAAATGCTGTTTATCAACTATTGTTTGCTTATAGCCAATATCCTGATGCATTTGGCGATTATTATCAGGCAAATGGCGACGAGGGTGCGAATGGCATTCCCGATATTTTGGATGAAGCAAAATGGGGGCTCGATTGGTTGGTGAAAATGAACCCCGATAAGGATACTTACTTCAATCAAGTGGCCGATGATCGTGATCATGCCGGCATGGTTTTGCCTACTCAGCAAAAGGTAGATTATGGTTGGGGTGCGGGAAAAGAACGTCCGGCGTATTTTTGCAGTCCGAAACCACAGGGTCTTTTCAAATATAAAAACCGTAGTACGGGATTGGCATCTACGTTGGGGAAATATACTTCATCTTTTGTTTTAGGAGCTAAACTTTTGGAATCTTATTATCCCGAATTTTCGGAAATGTTGCTTCGAAAAGCAAAAGATGCTTATCATAAAGGAGTGGAAAATCCCGGAGTGTGCCAAACAGCACCCGGCGGTGCACCTTATTTTTATGAAGAAGACAACTGGGTTGATGATATGCAGTTAGCTGCTGCGGAAATGTACAATGTCTTCGGAAGGGGGGAATATTTGACTCAGGCTATTCATTATGGCCGTATAGAGCCTGTTACCCCATGGATGGGTGCCGATTCTGCTCGACATTATCAATGGTATCCGTTTGTTAATCTTGGGAATTATCATTTAGTGCTGCAAAACGATCATCCGGCAGCGAAAGCCGAATTTATTCGCAATATGCGAACCGGCTTGCAGCGTGTAAAAGACCGTGCACAGGATCTTGGCGATGCCTTTCTGAATGGCATTCCGTTTATTTGGTGTTCGAATAATCTTACTGTGGGATTTATTACTCAGTGTCGTCTTTATCACGACCTTACGGGCGACGATTCGTTCCTTGAAATAGAAACAGCTATGAGGGACTGGCTTTTGGGATGCAATCCGTGGGGAAGTTCTATGATTGTAGGTTATCCCGAAAATGGAGTTTCTCCTCAAGATCCGCATTCGGCTTTTACCCATTTGCATGGAATGCCTATTAGCGGCGGATTGGTAGATGGCCCTATTTATACTTCGATTTTTAATAGCCTTATCGGGATTTATTTGGCCAAGGAGGACAAATATGCACCCTTTCAGTCGGATTATGTGGTTTATCACGATGATTATGCCGATTATTCTACGAATGAACCAACAATGGATGGTACAGCTTCGCTTTGTTTTTATCTGGGTTATTTAACTTCGCAAGCGAATACAAATGAAAAAGTTTTGGGTGGCATTGTACGGGGAAACCCATCAGAAAAGAAATTGGCATTGATTTTTACAGGCCATGAATTTGCTGATGGTGCACAGGTGATTCAAAATGCTCTAAAAAAAAATCGTGTAAAAGCTTCATTTTTCTTTACAGGTGATTTTTACAGAAAATTTCCGTCACTTGCCCGAAATTTACAACGTGATGGTCATTATCTCGGCCCTCATTCCAATAATCATTTGTTGTATGCCGATTGGGAAAAACGGGATTCAACATTGGTTTCTCGTGATACGTTCGAAAACGATTTGAAAAATAATTACGCAACAATGGAAAAAATAGGGTTAAATATGGAGCCAAAGCGGTATTTTATACCTCCTTACGAATGGTATAATCAAGAAATAAGCGATTGGGCGAAAACAATGGATGTTCAGATAATAAATTTTACGCCGGGGACCACGTCCAATGCTGATTATACAACGCCTGACATGAATAACTATCTTTCATCTCAAACTATTTATCGGAATATTCTTGCTTATGAAGAGAAAAACACGCTTAATGGTTTTTTGCTGCTTATGCATATAGGAACAGATCCCAAGCGTACCGACAAGTTATACAAACGACTGGATGATCTGATTAAGGAATTGAAACATCGGGGATACGAACTTGTGAGAGTGGATGAGTTGTTACAAGATTGATAGCAATTGTTTTTGTCTGTAGGTAAATCGAAAATTATCGGGTAAATTTGTACAATTCAAAAAATAGCGTTGATGCTGATGAAACAGAAGATTCTTTTATTCATTTTTGTTGTTTTACAGACGATTTCTTCTTTTGCTCAAATCTCTTTGCAGCAATTTCTTAATACGCCTGCATTGAAACATGCTACCGTGGGGGTGTGTGTGAAAGATTTGGAAACAAACAAGACCTTGGTTGCTCACAATGCCGACAAATCGCTTACGCCGGCTTCGACATTGAAACTCATCACCACAGCCACAGCATTGGAATTGTTGGGCCCCGATTATCGATATGTGACTACTCTTGCGTTGGATGCCGATAATCCTTCCCGGATTTTAGTGCTCGGTTCGGGCGATCCGACGTTAGGGAGCGACGCTTTTGACGAGGATCCTTATGCTTTTCTTTCGCAATGGGCGGATGCCTTAAAAAGCTCGCTTCCCCAAAAGGAGGCATGGGAATTGTATATTGTGGATGATTTATTTGGCTATGAAGGGGTATCGCCTCAATGGACATGGGAAGATTTGGGGAACTATTACGCTGCCGGAGCTTATGGCATTAGCGTTTTCGATAATACCTACCGGATCTATTTTGATACGACGGATCGGAATTCTTGTCCGAAAATTCTTCGTACCGATCCGATAATAAAAGGCCTTTCGTTTACCAATTACCTTACTTTGAATACATCGGGCAAAGATAATGGTTATATCTTTGGCGCACCGTTTTCCTATGAACGGACTATTCGTGGCAATATTCCTGCCGGAAGGGTCAGCTTCAGTATTAAAGGCGATATTCCCGATCCGGGTTTGTTGTTGGGAGAAAAATTGGCAGAATATCTTCAAAAATCGGGGATAAACATTCATACCGTTAAAACAGCAAGAACCGATTATATTTTGCGTGTTTGCAATAAAATGCCTCAGCCGTATCGGGTAGGAGAGGTGTTGTATGTTCATCGGTCGTGTCTGCTAAGCGACATTGTTCGCGAAATAAATGTGAAAAGTAATAATCATTTTGCCGAACATTTGTTTCGTACCATTGGAAGGGCCCAGGACTGCAATATTTACAGTGATCCGTTGAAAGAGGGGATCAATTTTGTGAATACCTTTTGGGAATCGAAGGGAATCTCAACCTCATCTCTATTTATGTACGATGGCTGTGGTCTTGCTCCTCAGAGTGCAGTAAGTCCCGCTTTTTTATGTGATTTGCTTTCTTATATGGATAAAAAAAGCAGTTATTCTCAAGTGTTTTTCAATTCTTTGCCGAAAGCCGGCGAAGAAGGGACGTTACACTATTTTATGAATAAGACGAAATATGCAGGAAAGATCCGTGCTAAAAGCGGTAGTATAAGCGGCGTGCAGTGTTATGCCGGATATTTGATGGATGGAAACAAGAAATATGCTTTTGCAGTTATGGTAAATAAATTTACCGATACCAACGCACAAATTCGCACCGCTATTGAGAAATTCCTGTTAAGTCTTTGATTAGTCTTTAATTACTTCTAATAATTTAATCTCGAAAACCAGTGTAGTGTACGCGGGAATGCTCCCATAAGTTGTTTCTCCATATCCCAATTTCCACGGAATCCACACTTCCCATTTATCACCTTCCTGCATGTTTTGCAGAGCAGTAGCAAAACCGTCAATTAAATCGGAAACTTTTAAGCGGGCAGGAAGTTCTCCTTTGCGTGGGCTCGAATCGAAAATAATTTTGTTGATTATTTTATTTCCTTTGCTATCGGTATAGGTATCGGCTTTTGTCCAATCTTTTTTATACCATCCCTTATATAAAACTTTTACCGAATCGGTAAAAATAGGCATTTCTCCATAGCCGGACTCAAGTTCTTTGTACAGGATATAACCCATTTTAGATTGCGAATAAATCTTTGAGTAATCCGGATGGGTTGACATTTCGGCAAAAATGGCTTCGTTGGCCTCTTTCCATACTGTATCGATTTTATCGGAATCGTTGCAAGAAACAAAAAGAATAGCAATCGCGCATATTAAAAGGATGAGCAAGGGTTTTGTTTTCATAGATTTATAAAAAATTTTTACTTGTTCGTTTATTCGGTTAATGTTTTCAACAAATTTTTCATATCGGTTTTTTTCGATATTTCATTTTCTACGTCCGAAATAAGTACGCGCTCTTGTTTCATCGTATCGCGTTCGCGAATAGTTACTGTACCATCTTCCAGTGTTTGATGATCCACCGTAACACAATAAGGCGTACCGATGGCATCTTGTCGGCGATATCGTCTTCCAATACTGTCTTTTTCGTCGTACTGGCAGGTGAAACTGAATTTTAACATCTTCATTATTTCTTGCGCTTTTTCAGGCAGACCGTCTTTTCTGATTAAAGGGAGAACAGCCAGTTTTACGGGGGCTAACTCAGCCGGAATTTTCAGTACTACACGTATTTCGCCTCCCTCGAGGGTTTCCTCACAATAAGCAGCAGAAATCACCGAGAGGAACATTCTGTCCAATCCGATGGACGTTTCTATCACATAGGGTGTGTACGATTGATTTAATTCGGGATCGAAATATTGCATTTTTTTGCCCGAGTATTTTTCGTGTTGCTTTAAATCGAAATCGGTACGCGAATGAATGCCTTCTACCTCTTTGAATCCGAACGGCATGTTAAATTCAATATCGGTTGCGGCATTGGCATAATGGGCAAGTTTGTCGTGATCGTGAAAACGATAGTTATCTTTACTGAATCCCAATGCCAAGTGCCATTTCATGCGCAGGTTTTTCCAATAATTGAACCATTTCATTTCATCGCCGGGAGTGACGAAAAACTGCATTTCCATTTGCTCGAATTCCTTCATGCGGAAAATAAACTGACGAGCCACAATTTCGTTTCGAAAAGCTTTCCCGATTTGGGCAATCCCGAAAGGAATTTTCATCCGGCCCGTTTTTTGTACGTTGAGGAAATTCACAAAAATACCCTGTGCTGTTTCGGGACGGAGGTATACTTTCATTGTTCCATCGGAAGTAGATCCCATTTCCGTAGCAAACATCAGGTTAAATTGGCGAATTTCTGTCCAATTACACGTACCGCTAACCGGACATACAATGTTGCAATCGATAATGATTTGCCGCAATTCGGTAAAATCGTTCTCGTTCATTGCTTTTTTATATCGTTCGTGCACTTCGTCTCGTTGTTTCTGATACTCGATTACGCGACGATTGGTTTCACGAAATTTCTTTTCGTCGAAACTGTCACCAAAACGTTTAGTGGCTTTCTTTATCTCTTTGTTTATTTTTTCATCTAGTTTCGCAAGGTAATCCTCGATTAATGTGTCGGCACGATAGCGTTTTTTGCTGTCCTTGTTGTCTATCAACGGATCATTGAAGGCATCCACATGTCCCGATGCTTTCCACACGGTAGGGTGCATGAAGATAGCTGCATCAATACCGACAATATTTTCGTGTAATAAAGTCATGCTGTCCCACCAGTATTTTTTGATATTGTTTTTGAGCTCAACGCCCATTTGTCCGTAGTCGTACACTGCACTTAACCCATCGTAAATTTCGCTTGAAGGAAATACAAAACCATATTCTTTACAGTGCGATACAATCTTTTTGAAAACGTCTTCTTGTGCCATATTTTTTTAATATCCGGAATCTAAGAGTGGAAGTCCGGTTTTTTGTTTGAATTTATATGCGTTTTTATTTGAATGTACAAAGTAAACGGTTTTTTTTGAGATTTTAATAATCTATCGACTTAAAGATAATAAAGATTTTTATTTTTAGAAGAGGAGTACTCGTTGAAATCGGGAGAATAATGTTACTTTTGCAGTTATGAATGGCGACGATTTAACAGTTATCATGAGGTGAAAATATGGCAGGGGAGATAAGAACGTTAGCGAAAGAAACTGCAATTTACGGTATAAGCAGCATTGTAGGTAAATTTCTAAATTGGTTGCTTACGCCGTTATGGTCGTATGTATTGGTGAGTCAGGCACAAATGGGAGTTCTCTCCAATTTGTATGGTTGGACGGCACTGATGATTGTTATTTTAACCTATGGCATGGAAACCGGATTGTTTCGATTTGCCAACAAAAATGAAGAAAATCCTCGTACCGTATATTCTACCACATTGATCAGTATTGGATCAACCACGCTGATTTTTCTTTTCCTAGTGATACTTTTTTTGAAACCAATCACAAGTGTTACAGGTAGCCCCGACATCAAACCGCATTATGTGCTGATAATGGCCATTATCTTGTCGATGGATGCTTTTTGTTCTATTCCTTTCGCTTGGCTTCGTTACCAGAAGCGTCCTTTACGTTTTGCCTTTATAAAGATCTTGTTTATTGTTCTGAATATAGCCTTTAATCTTTTTTTCTTCGTATTATGTCCTTGGTTGGCAAAAAAATATCCCGATTCTTTTGCGTGGTTTACCCTCGAAAACGGTGTAGATTACGTGTTGATATCGAATTTGCTGGCTACTTTCATTCAGTCTATATTCCTTATTCCTCAACTTCGGGTAAAATACACGTTTGATAAAGCATTATTAAAACGGATGCTTCGCTATTCGTTGCCGCTTCTTGTGTTGGGCGTTGCGGGAATATTGAATCAGACGATCGACAAAATTGTTTTTCCGTGGCTGTATCCGGATAAAGCAAATGCAATGATACAATTGGGAATTTATTCGGCCTGTTTTAAAATTGGAGTGATCATGGTTATGTTTACCCAGGCTTTCCGCTATGCATTTGAACCGTTTATTTTTGCAAAGAGTAAGGAAACTGTGAGCAATAAGGTTGCTTATGCCGATGCCACCAAGTATTTTATTTTGTTTGGTTTGTTGATTTTTTTGGGTGTCATGGGATACCTCGATGTGATCAAATATTTAATAAAATCTACCTATCACGAAGGGTTAATAGTAGTGCCCATTGTGATGATGGGGGAACTTTTCTTCGGCATTTATTTTAACCTGTCGTTATGGTATAAACTTACCGACCAGACAAAATGGGGAGCTTATCTCTCGCTGATTGGTTTGGCAGTGACGGTAACAGTGAATGTTGTGTTTATTCCTTATTTTGGCTATGTGGCATGTGCTTGGGCGTCATTCTTTGCCAATTTGGTAATGATGATTCTTTCTTATTTTCTGGGGCAGAAGAATTATCCTATCAATTACGACTTAAAAACTATCGGATTGTTTTTTGCTTTGGCTCTAACATTGTTTGCCGGAATATCGTTTAGCCGTTACGTTATGCCCAAACTTTGGCTCCGGCTGTTTATAAACACTTTATTAATTGTTGTTTATCTATGGATGGTAATAAAAAAGGAATTACCTTTGCGGGAAATACCTGTTATCGGTAAATATTTTCAAAAAAAATAAACATTATAGATTCAGTAAAAATTGCATTAATGAAAAAAATACTTTTATCGTTTACGCTATTCTTGGTGACATTCGTGGCTTTTGCCGACGAAGGTATGTGGATTTTAAAGGAACTTAACAGACAAAGCATTGCCCGCATGCAGGAGCTTGGTTTCGTTTTTCCGGTGGATCAGTTATATGATGAAAATAATTCTTCTTTGAAGGATGCCGTGGTCATTTTTGGTGGGGGATGCAGCGGTGTGGCTGTATCGGATAAGGGGTTGATTTTTACCAACCACCACTGTGGTTATGATGCTATTCAGAAACTGAGTTCCGTTGAAGAGGATTACCTGAAAAATGGTTTCATGGCCGATTCTTATGAAAAAGAATTGCCGGCAGAGGGTCTATCGGTTTCTTTCCTTCGCTCGATGCACGATGTTACTGATGAAATTTTGCCGAAAATTCCTTCGGTTTTGAGTGAAGTTCATCGCGAGTTAGCTATTGATTCTATTTCCGATTTGTTGTTGAAAGAATACGATGAAGATCCTTTCGTAGAGGCTCACATTGTGCCTTTTTATGCAGGGAATAAATATTATAAGGTGGTTTATGATGTATTTCGGGATGTACGTTTGGTGGTAGCGCCTCCTCAGTCCATAGGAAAATTTGGAGGGGAGACCGATAACTGGATGTGGCCTCGTCATACGGGCGATTTTTCTGTATTTCGGGTATATGCCGACGAAAACAATAAGCCGACAGAATACAGTGAAAATAATATGCCCTATAAGCCCAAGTATGTAGTCCCTGTTTCGTTGAAAGGAATGGCGGATGGCGATTACGCCATGACAGTAGGTTATCCGGGACGTACACAACGTTATCTTTCGTCATGGGGGGTCAAACAAATGATGGAATGCGAAAATAAACCCCGTATTGAGGTACGTGAAGTGAAACAAAAGATTTGGTGGGAAGCCATGACAAAGAGTGATGTTACGCGCATTAAGTATTCCGCAAAATATGCCGGCAGTTCCAATTACTGGAAAAATGCCAAAGGGATGAACGAGGCACTGGTTAAATTGGATGTGGTTTCCAAAAAAGAATCGTTAGAAAAGTGTATGAAAGAATGGATCAATAGCGATCCTCAACGCAAAGAAAAATATGAAGATGTGTTTAGTACACTGCAAGAGGCTTACACCAGCACAAATGAGCTAGCAAAATATACTACTTATTTTTTGGAAACATTTCAAAATGGCATTGAGATCATCCGATTTGCAAATACCATCCTTCAGTTTGATGCAAATGGAACGCAGCAAGAAAAAAAAGATTTCATTAACGACCGCATTATTAATGCTTATAAAAATTACAATCCCGATCTCGATAAAAAGGTGATGGCTGCATTACTGGCATTATATGCCGAACGCGTTCCTGAACAGTATCATCCCGATATTTACAAAACCATTCGTAAAAAATTCAAAGGCGACTACGGCAAATATGCCGATTGGTTGTTTAAACGTTCAAAATTTACTAACCTCGATGATTTGCTTAACTTTCTTGAAACAGCCGACATTAAAAAATTGATCAAAGATCCTGCCATGCAGTTGGCTCTTTCGGTAAAAGATATGGGATACGAATTGGCTTGGCAGATGATACCTGCATATGAAAAAATTTTATACGGCGAACGCAAATTTATGGCGGCGCTGATGGATATGTATCCTGATAAAATATTTTATCCCGATGCCAATTTTACACAAAGGTTGAGTTACGGTACTGTAAAAGGTTATCAACCGCGTGACGCTGTTTGGTACAATTATTTCAGTACGACGCAAGGGATATTGGAAAAAGAAACGCCCGGTGACCCGGAATTTGAAATTCAACCTTTTGTTTTGGATATGCTTGAAAAAGGCAATTTTGAACAATATGCCGATAAGGATGGAAAAATGCATGTATGTTTCTTGTCGGATAACGATATTACCGGAGGAAATTCGGGTAGCCCGGTCTTCAATGGCAATGCAGAACTGTTAGGACTGGCTTTTGATGGAAATTGGGAAGCATTGAGCGGCGACGTTGTTTTTGAACCCGAAATGCAGCGTACGATCAGTGTTGATATCCGTTACGTGCTTTTTGTTATCGATAAAATTATGAAAGCTCCCCATGTTATAGACGAATTGAATCTCATACAATAAATTATTTTTATTTAAAAAACGCCGAACAAAAAATTCGGCGTTTTCTTTTTCTTTTAAATTTAAGTATGAAAAAAATCAGAGATTAAATTTTTCTCTGTCAAATTTTTCGTAACGCGGAGGAGTAGGAACATAGGTTTCATCATCCCATAATGTACTGGTGATCATTAGATCGGCACTATAACGATTGCATGCAATGGGCACATTATGAACCCGACATTGACGAAGCAACATCATAATATCGGCTTCATGAGGCTGGGGATTCAGATCATCGATCAGAAAAACAGCCAAATCAATTTCTTTTTGTACTACCATAGCAGCAATTTCCACATCGCCACCCATCGGTCCCGAATTCTTGCATTCTACGTCGGGTTGAAATCCTTTGTTGATAAGCGCTTGTTTTACCAACCTTCCCGTGGTGCCGGTACATACCAGATGATGGTGCGATAAAAACTCCGCATTATAAATAACCCAATCAACCATATCTGCCTTGCGTTGATCATGGGCTACAAGTGCAATTGTTAATCTTCTTCTCATTGTTTTATTTTTAAATGTTTAATTCTTTGCGAATTGTATTGATTTTTTCGAGTGCTTTTTTTTCGGCTTCAGCAATTTCATTTCTTGAATTTACCTTATCGTGTACCTCGATGTAGTATTTTATTTTTGGTTCGGTTCCGGAAGGACGGATCGACAATTTCGTGCCGTCTTCGGTGAAAAACTGAAGCACATTTGATGTTGTTGGCATTTCAAGCGCTATATGTTCGTCGTGAATGAAATCAATAGCTTCGAGGGCGACGAAATCTTTCATTAAAATTACCGGCGATCCTGCCAGCGTTTTGAATGGGTTGCTTCGATATCCTTTCATCATTGCCTCAATTTCGTCGGCACCTTCTTTCCCTTTCTTTACCAATGAGATGTTTACCTCTTTTGAGTATCCGTATTCTACATATATATCTTGCAAAAGTTCGTACATGGTTTTTCCGTTGTCTTTTGCCCATGCTGTTA
>Ga0208564_1003462_pt1 | contig 11498 bp, 11 predicted proteins | sample AD_UKC073_MetaG_FD_184439 | JGI IMG/M metagenome (GOLD analysis project Ga0208564, IMG submission 184439) | Active sludge microbial communities of municipal wastewater-treating anaerobic digesters from USA - AD_UKC073_MetaG (SPAdes) (version 2) | ecosystem: Engineered > Bioreactor > Anaerobic >... | reverse complement strand
CATCGGGGCGTTCCGCTCCTCGTGGCGGCGCAGTCTCGCCAGCCGCTCCCCCGCGCTCGTCCTCCCGTATGCCGTCGCGTTCGTTGTGCTCGTCCTCGCCTGCGCGCCGAACGCCGGACCGCTCCTGACACCGGTCGTCGCCTATGGCCTGGCCCTCACCGTCATGGCGGTCCTCTCGACGGGTCTCAACCGCGCGGCGGCGCTGGGCGGCGCCCTGTTCATGGTGTCCGACTCGCTCATCGCCCTCCGCGCCTTCCGCGATTGGGGTGGGCGCCCGTTGAGCGTGGCGATCATGGCGACGTATGCCGTCGCACAACTCCTACTCGTCGTGGGCATTCAGGCCTATCGCCGCAACCAGTCTTCCCCCGGGTAGGTCGATCGGTCCACCCCGCCTGGCTTGCCGTGTTGACGACCACGGGCGCATATGCGAATCTTCGCATGTGCGCATGACCGTAAATGGGGTCCCTCTCTACGAGGCGAAAGCCGCGATGTTCAAGTCGCTTGGGCACCCAGTGCGGATTCGCGTCTTGGAACTCTTAGCGGAGCGAGACCACGCGGTCCACGAGCTGCTGGAGCTGATCCAGGTCGAGCAGACCGGCCTCTCGCAACACCTCGCCGTGCTGCGACGCACCGGACTGGTTCGGCAGCAGCGGGTCGCGGGCCAGGTCGAATACGCCCTCGTGGGCGTCGAGGTCGCCGAGTTGCTGACCTCGGCACGCAGACTCCTTCGGCAGCTGGCCGATCAGAGCCGTTCGTTGCGCGAGTCCCTCGACGCCGACCCGAGCATCGACGGCGGCAGCACCGTATGAACCCCTGGAACCTCGCCCGGCGCATCATCGCTGCGGGTCGGGTAGCTGAAACGGCACCAAACCGGCCAGTGGCCGAGCACGCAGGAGCGGTCTTCGGCGGCAGCGTCCAGGTGCGCCATGTCGACGCTGGATCGTGCAACGGCTGCGAAATCGAGGTGGGCGCGGCCTTCAATCCCGTCTACGACGCGGAGCGGTATGGAGCGCGGCTCGTCGCGTCACCCCGGCATGCCGATGTCGTGCTGGTCACCGGAGTAGTCACTCACAACATGGCCGAACCGCTGCGGCGCACAGTCGAGGCAACTCCTCGACCACGCCTGGTCCTCGCGGTCGGCGACTGTGCTCACGACTGTGGCGTCTTCCGGGGTGCCTTCGGGGTGCGCGGCTCCGTCGCCGACGTCGTCGATGTCGACCTGGTCGTTCCCGGCTGCCCGCCCGAACCCGCGGCAATCGTCGAGGCGCTGCGCCGAGTTACCGGCCGATGAACGTCTTCCAGTGGGCTGTGATCGCCCTGGTGCTCTCCTTCTTCGTCGCGACAGCTGCGGCCGTCGGTGCGCCCACCCCGCGACTGCGCAATATCCTGGCCGGAGTCGCGGCCATGGCTCTAGGCGTCTCGGGGACCGCCACCGGCGTCGCTGCGCTGACTGGCGACACCACCATCCTGCTCCTGGCCACTCCCCTACCCGGGATGACGCTATCGTGGCACGCCACGGCCCTCGGCGGCTTCTTCGCTGCGGTCAGCGGCGTCGTCGTGGTCATCTGCGCGCTCTACGGCATCGGCTACGCACACGGCCCGGCCGCCTCCCGCACGGGGTGGTCCGCCTTCGCCGCCTTCGGGTTGGGAATGCAATTGGTGCCGCTCGCCGGGGATGTCGTGACCTTCCTGATCGCCTGGGAGGTCATGGCGATCGGATCGTCGGTGCTCGTGCTCAGCGACCATGCGCACCGCCCCGGAGTCCGCAAGGCCGGACTCTGGTATGCCGTGATGACACACCTGAGTTTCCTGCTGCTCGCGGCGGGGCTGGGCATCGCCGCCGCCTCGGCTGGGTCGACCTCGTTCTACGCCATCGCGACGACACCGCCGACCGGAGAAGTCGCGGCGCTCGCTTTCGTGCTGGCTCTGGTTGGCTTCGCGACGAAGGCCGGGGCGGTTCCCGTGCACATCTGGCTCCCCCGCGCTCACCCGGAGGCGCCCAGTCATGTGTCCGCGTTGATGAGCGCGGTGATGGTCAAGATGGGGATCTACGGGGCGATGCTTCTCACCACGCGGTTGTTCCCCAACGGTCCCAGCTGGTGGGCACTGCTGGTCCTGGGCCTGGGGATCCCGAGCGCCCTGTACGGCATCCTCCAGGCGTCGGTGGCCAGTGACCTCAAACGTCTGCTCGCCTACTCCACGACCGAGAACGTCGGCCTCATCCTCATCGCCCTGGCGATCGCCATGCTCACCCGACCGACCCGACCAGGAATTTCGGCCGTGGCGCTGATCGCCGTGTTCCTCCTCGTCGTCAGCCATGCGGCCTTCAAGACCACGCTGTTCCTGGCCGCCGGGTCGATCCTGCACGGCACCGGCGAGCGCGACCTGGACCGGATGGGCGGGCTGGCGGTGCGAATGCCGGTGACGGCGATCGCGTTGGCGGTCGGCAGCCTCGGGGCAGCGGCCCTGCCCGCCACCTCCGGGTTCGTCGCGGAATGGTCGCTCCTGCAATCACTCATCCACGCCGACTCACGCACCGACCGCCTGACCACGGCCATCTTGCCCTTTGTCATGGGGGTGGTCGCTCTGACCGCCGGGCTGGCCCTGCTGACCTTCACCAAGGCCTTCGGGATCGCGACCTTGGCACGCCCCCGCACTGCCAACGCGGCTGCTGCCCACGAGGGGTCAAGGTCGATGCGCCTGGCGATGCTCCTCGCAGCCGCTGGCGTCGTCGCCGTCGGTGTGATCCCCGGAGTGCTCGTGCGTGCGATCTCCCCGGTGCTACCAGAGGTGGCGCGCCCCACGGCATACAGTGCGGGTCTCGTGCTGCCCGGCGCCCAGGCCAGTCTTGACCCGACCGCATTGGCACTGCTCGCGCTGGCGGTCACGCTCCCCCTGGTGACCACCGGGTGGCTTCTCGCTCGCCGGGTGCCCCGCCAGCAGGTCGCCATGGGGTGGGGATGCGGCGGAGTACGGACCAGCCCGCGGATGCAGTACACAGCCACCTCGTATGCCGAGCCGCTCGTCCGGATCTTCGACGACGCCCTGGCCCCGACGCGCGACGTACGGGTGACCCACGCCGAGGAATCTCGTTTCACCGTGCGGGCGATGGCCTACTCCCAGCGGGTCGTCGACGTCGTCGAGGCTCGGGGTTACGCACCCGTGGTGCGTGCCCTCACGCGGCTTGGGGACAGGGGGCGATCGCTGCAGAACGGCAGCATCCACCGCTACCTCGCGTCCTCCTTCGGCGCCTTGCTGCTCGTCCTGCTGGGAGTTCTCGGATGAGCGACAGTCTGGTGGCGGGCCTGGCCATCGCTCTCCAGGTGCTCGCGGTCACCGCCGCAGCCCCCATCGTCGTCGGCGTGACCCGACAGATCCGGGCCCGCCTCGAGGGACGCGTGGGCGCCGGGGTCCTACAGCCGTGGCGGGACCTGCGCAAGCTGGCGCGGAAGGAGCCGCTCACGGCGGAGGGAGTCATCCTGGGACGGGCCTTGCCGGTGGCTCTCATGTCGGTGAGCGGATTGCTCGTGGCCCTGCTGCCCCTGGTGACCACCCTCACCCTGCCGGCCGTGCCCGACGACCTGTTCGTCGTCGTGTCGGTGCTGCTGCTGGGATCGGTGTTCATCGCACTCATCGGTCTGGATGCCGGCAGTGCCTTCGGAGGTATGGGCTCCAGCCGACACATGATGGTGTCTGCGCTGGTGGAACCGACAGTCCTCGTCGCGGTCTACGCCTTGTCCATCCCCGTGGGCGCGTCGACGCTCTCCACGATCTTGTCTGCGCGGATGTCGACGCCCGCGTCGATCGTCAGCCCGGTGAGCGCGCTGGCGTTGGTCGCACTGCTCATCGCAGTCATCGCCGAGACCGGCCGACTGCCTGTGGACAACCCGAGCACGCACCTGGAACTCACGATGATCCACGAGGCCATGGTGCTCGAGGCGTCGGGGCGTGATCTCGGCTGGATCGAGCTGGCTTCGTGGATTCGCCTCACCGGCCTGTTCGGACTGGTCGCCAACCTGGCGCTGCCCTGGGGGATCGCCGAGCAGGCCACCGTCGGGACCCTCGGGATCGGGGTTGCTGCCATCATCGGCAAGGTCGTCGTTCTCGCAGGCATTGTCGCCGCGGTGGAGGTATTCCTCGCCAAGGTGCGGTTGTTCCGGGTGCCCGAGCTCATGGCCGGCTCCTTTGTCCTGGGCTTCCTCGCTGTGACGGCGTCCTATCTCACGGGAGCGTCATGACCACCATCCCGTCGGTCACCGCCTCGCCGCTGACCATCCAACTGCTCGCCACCGCGACCGGGGCGCTGCTGCTGACCGCGGTGTTGCTGCTGTGGCGACGCAGCATCACCGGGGCCGCAGGCCTGCTGGGCGTGCAGGGTCTGGCTTTGGCCGCGTTGTCCCTGGCGGCAGCGACTGAGGGAGAGCCGCACCTCTACGCCCTGGCTGCGCTGCTCGCCCTCATCAAAGGGGTTGTCATCCCGGCCCTGGTGCTGCGCACCGCCCGCCAGCTCGATGCCGCCACGGAAGGCTCGCCGGTGGTCAACCCCGCCACCGGGATGCTTCTCGCTGCGGCTCTCACCACGGTGGCCTTCCTTGTCGGGACACCGGTGGCCACGGCGACGGCACGCTCCACTGGTGCAGCCGTGCCGGTCGGATTGGCCGTCGTCCTCATCGGATTTCTCGTCCTGGCCACCCGGCGCGAGGCACTGGGTCAGATCATCGCCTTCGTCGTGGTCGACAACGGCATCGGGGCGACCGCCGTCCTGGCTGCCGGCGGGCTGCCCGCAGTGATCGAAGTCGGGGTGCTCTTCGACGTGTTGCTGGTCGTCCTGGTGCTGCTCATCCTCACCCGACGGATTCGGCTCGGCGTCGCCGTCACCGACATCTCCCGGCTCAACGAGTTGAGGGACTGATGGCCGTCTTCGTCTGGATCGCCCTGGGGCTGCCGGTCGTACTTGCCGCTTGGTCGCTGGGCGCACCCCGGGCCGGCATCGTCCGCCACCTGCCCTGGATCGCCTCTGGTGTCGTCCTGCTCTGCGGGCTGTTGTTCCTGGCTCATCCGGTCGAGGGAACCGCCGCGTTGGCAGGGATGCTGCGCGTCGATGCCTTCACGGCATACCTGTTGTTCGTCGTGGGGTGCGTGGCTGTGGTCGCCACCGGAGGCGCCCTCACCCCCACCCCCAACGGTCGCTTCTCGGCCCTCATGTGCCTCTTCCTGGTGGCAATGAGCCTGGCTGTTCTCGCCGACAACCTCGGGGTGTTGTGGGTCGCGATCGAGGCCACGACCATCACGACGGCCTTTCTCGTCGCTCACGGCGGCGGTCGCCGGGGGTTGGAGGCCGCGTGGAAGTACGTCGTCCTGGGATCGGTCGGCGTTGCCATCGCCTTCCTCGGCATCGTGCTCCTGTATGCCGCCACCGGAGACACCCCCTCGCTGTCCTGGGCCGACCTGGTCACCCGCCCCGAGTTGGCCCAGACCGCACGGATCGGCTTGGCGCTGGCAGTCCTCGGCCTGGCCACCAAGGCCGGGCTGGCTCCCATGCATAGTTGGCTGCCCGACGCGCACAGCCAGGCACCCGCGCAGGTCTCGGGGCTGATGTCCGGTGTGCTCCTGGCCGTCGCCTTCGCCGGAATCCTGCGCTTCAAGACGATCAGCGACCACGTCCTGGGGGCGGGGTTCATGCGCAGCCTGCTCGCCATCGCCGCCCTACTATCCCTGGCGGTCGCAGCCACGTTGGTGCTCACCCAGCGGAACTACAAACGCCTGCTGGCGTATTCGAGCATCGAACACATGGGGATCCTCGCCCTTGGTGCGGCGATCGGTGGCCAGCTGGCCACCGCAGCGGTCCTGCTGCATATCCTCGGCCATGGCCTGACCAAGGCCGGCCTCTTCGTCGTCGCCGGGCGCACCCTGCACGCCACCGGCAGTCCAGAGATTGCCGAGGTCCACGGCCTGCTCGCCAGGAGCCCGAGTCTGGGCCGATCCTGGCTATTGGGCACGGCGGCGCTGCTTGGCTTCCCACCGTTCGGGCTGCTGCTGACGGAGCTGGCCATCATCGTCGCCGGTTACCAGCGAGGCATGGGAGTAGTGACGTCCGTCGCGGTCCTGCTCTTGTTGGTCGGATTCGCCGGCATCAGTCGTCAGATCCTGGCAATGACGCTGACCCGCCATCAGGAGCCGCCCAGCGCAAACCCAGAGGTCCTCGCTCCGGATCCTGCGCCAGCCATCCAACGCGGGATCGTCCTGGCTGCTTTCGGCGCTGTGGCGCTCATCCCGGTGGTGGCGTGGCCGTTGGCTGATGTGTTGACCGCTGCCGTCACCGTGCTGGGAGCAACCCCGTGACGATCCTGCCCCCGCTACCGCCGGCTCATGTGGTCGCGCCCGTGGACCTCGCCACCACCATTGCCCCCTTGCTCGACGCCGGTGCTCGACTGGCCCTCGTGGCCGGAAACGACGACGGAGACGGAATACGGGTGGTGCACACCTACCTTCGGCCCGAACAGGCACCCATCGAGGTCGAGACCACCGTCCCGCAGGGAGCCGAGGGGATCCCCTCAGTCGCCCACTTGTCCTATCCGGCAGGCCGCTTCGAGCGTGAGGTGCGCGATCTGTTCGGCCTGCACCCGATCGGCCACCCCCTACCGCTTCGCCTGGTCCGTCACGCCCACTGGCCCAGTGGCTACTACCCCATGCGCCACGACACCGCGCCGGCGCCAGGGGTGGTCGAGGACGAGGGTGCCTTCCCCTTTCTTGATGTCACCGGTGACGGCGTCTACGAAATCCCGGTCGGGCCGGTGCACGCCGGGCTTATCGAACCCGGCCACTTCCGCTTCTCGGTCGTCGGCGAGACCATCCTGCGGATGAAGGCGCGGTTGTGGTTCGTCCACCGCGGCATCGAGAAGCTCTTCGAGGGGAAGGCTCCTCAGGCCGGGGTCGAGCTCGCCGAGCGGATCAGCGGAGACACGGCGGTCGGCCACGCGCTCGCCTACACCCTGGCCGTCGAGCAGGCCCTCGGCATCGGATGCTCTGCCCAGGACGCCTGGCTGCGAGCAACCCTGCTCGAGCTTGAACGCCTGCACAACCACGTCGCCGACATCGGGGCCATCGTCAACGACGTCGGGTACGGGATCGTCCAGGCCCACGCGCAAGCGCTGCGGGAGCGTCTGCTGCGCCACAACCAAGCCGTGACGGGTCACCGACTACTGCGCGGGGCCATCGCGCCGGGTCGCACCACGCTGCGTCGGCTCCCGGACCTCGATCTGGTCCGTGATGTCGCCGCGGAGGTCGACCGCATCGTCGCCATCGCCTTGGGCAACCATGTCGTCGCCGATCGGCTCGCGGGCACCTCGCCGCTCGGCCTGGCGGACGCCCGCCGCATCGGCGTCCTCGGCTACGTCGCCAAAGCCAGCGGGCTCCCAGTCGATGCCCGGAACGACCATCCCTTCCATCCGGACCTGCCACGGATCGACCCGGTGGTGGAGTCCAGCGGAGACGTTCTGGCCAGGCTGCTGGTCCGCGCGAGGGAAGCGCAACAATCCGCTCAACTGATCACGACGCTGGCCCGCTCTGTCCCATCTCGGACGCCGCTCCTCGACGAGAAGGCGAGCCGCCGCGCGGACTCGACCCGTGGCTTGGGGATCGTCGAAGGATGGCGCGGCACGATCGTCCAGCGGGTCGAGATCGCCGGCGGTCTACTCACGCGCGTCAAGATCGTCGACCCGTCGTTCTTCAACTGGCCGGCTCTCCCGGTGGCGCTACGCGACACGATCGTCCCCGACTTCCCCCTCACCAACAAGAGCTTCAACCAGTCCTACGCCGGCAACGATCTCTGACCGGGTGGCTCAGCTGCGCTCACCGGGAGCATCGTCGGGTGCCTCGCCTCCGTCGATGAGTTCTCGAAGCACGGCGAGGTCGTGCTGATCGACGGGGCGCGGCTCATAGCCCGAGTGACCGGTCAATTGCAGTGCCACGGAGGCGCACTCGACGGTGCGGCCGGCGAGCAAGCCACTCGTCCACGCGTCTCCGGGGTAGTCGTACCGGCCTCCATCCGGCGCCGCCTGCCACCACCCGCCGTCCGGATATGGGTGCATGGGGTGCAGATCCACCACCTGTATGCCGTCGTCCAGCTCGATCCGCACCGGCAGCCAGTCGGTGGTCACGGTGAAGCCGCGCTCGACGAGCACCCCGACCGCGCGCTCAAGGTGGTCGCCCAACACCATGAGGTCAACGTCACGGTGGGTGCGACTCACCCGCTCAGCCAGGGCGTCGACGCCCCAACCGCCGACCAGCCATGAGCGCACTCCGGCCGCGGCGAGGGCATCGATGATCTCGACCGCTTCAACGTCCGAAACCGCCATCTACTCCACCTCGTTCTCGACCGGCTGCGGCCCGGGCAACGCTGCGTCCAATGCGTCCAATGCGTCGGCAAGCGCGACCAGGTCCGCCCGATAGCGCGAGATCTGGCAGCCGAGGCCATTGGGCTTCCACTCGATACCCTCCGCCTCCCAGTGGCACCGCGCCCGCCCGCGCACGTGCGGCGGCAGGTCGCCGTACGACGAGGTCACCCGCCACCACGGCACTGGCGAGCCGTAGCGCGCCATGATCGTGCCGACCTGTCGCGGGCCACAGCCGACCAGCCCCGCGAGATCACCATAGGAGGCGACCCGCCCGGCCGGGATGAGCTCGGCGGCCGTCAGCACGCGCTCCACGAGCTCTTCGTCCACCCCGGCAGCCTAATGAGCCCTACCCTGGGAACCCATCATGCGTTGCGACTACTTCGAGGCCGAGCGGTGCCGTTCCTGCACCCTGATGGGCACGGCATACCGCGAGCAGGTGACCGCCAAACAGGACCGGGCCCGAGAGGCGCTCGCGGCAGTCGGCGCCTTCCCCGCCTGGTCCGAGCCGTTCGAGAGTCGGGAGTCCGGCTTCCGCAACAAGGCCAAGTTGGTCGTGGCCGGCTCGGTCGACTCCCCCGCTCTCGGGATCCTCGATTCTTTCGGGAGGGGGATCGACTTGCGCTCCTGCGGGCTCTACGACCCACGCCTGTATGCCGTGTTCGCCACCTTGGCGGCGCTGGTCACATCCGCAGGGCTCACCCCCTATGACGTGCCGTCTCGGCGCGGCGAGCTGAAGTACCTCATCGTCACGGTCTCCCCGGGCGGGCAGGTCATGGTCCGGTTCGTCCTGCGCTCGCAGCACCTCGTCCCGCAGATCAACAAGGCTCTCCCCCAACTCTTTTCGAGCATCTCCGACCTTGCTGTCGTCTCGGTCAACCTTCATCCCGAGCACAAGGCCGTGCTTGAAGGCGACACGGAAATCATTCTCTCCGGGCGGCATACTCTGCCAATGCAGGTGAACGACGTCGTCCTGCAGCTGCGACCGAAGAGCTTCTTCCAGACCAACACCGAGGTTGCCGCCGGCCTCTACCGGCAGGCTCAGGCGTGGATCGACGAGCTCGACCCCGCGTCGGTGTGGGACCTCTATTGCGGGGTCGGCGGATTCGCGCTGCACGCGGTGCGCAGCCCACGCGCGAGTGTGCGTCCGCGATCGGTGCTCGGGATCGAGATCTTCGCCGAGGCCATCGACAGCGCCCGTGAGTCGCTCGCAGCGATGCATGGGGACGATCCGCGCACTTCTCAGGTGCGGTTCGAGGCAGCCGACGCCACGGCATACGCGATGGGGCGCAGCGGGCCCGAGTTGGTGATCGTCAACCCGCCCCGGCGAGGTATCGGCCCCGAGTTGACGGCCTGGTTGGAGCGGTCGGCGACGCGGCATCTGGTCTACAGCAGCTGCAACCCGGACTCGCTGGCCCGCGACCTGGCGGCACTCCCCTCGTTCAAGGTCACCGACGCGCGCGTCTTCGACATGTTTCCCCAGACCAGCCACCAAGAGGTGCTGATTCGGGCGACCCGGCGCTGAGCGCGGTCAGCCGAGCACGCCCGGGGGGAACTCTCGCAGCTGCTGGTTGTCGTCGAGACACACGCAGTCGACCGTGCCCTCGACCAGCACCTCACCGTCGCGCTCGACCCGCTGCAGGAAGCGCCCGCGATAGGGCGAGACGACACTGAAGCTCGTGACCACCTCGATCCGGTCGCCGAGCACCGCCGGCCGTTTGAACGTGGCCTGCACCGAGTGCGCCACGAAGAGGTAGCCGTGCCGGTTCCACTCGGCGATGCCGCGCCCAGCCGCCTCGATCGACTCGGTCCTGCCCCGCTCGAAGTACTTGAAGTAGTTGGCGTAGTAGACGACCCCGAGTGCGTCGGTGTCTTCGTAATAGATCCGGTAGGCGACGCGATGCTCCACACCCCGAGGGTATGCCGTGTCGCTCACCTCCCGCGCGGGTGTGGTGAGCGAGCCCCGCCCCGCCGGGATCAGCGGCTACTCCTCGTCGGCCCAGGACTCGTGCAAGTGGGAAACGAACCAGGCCACGGCATACGGAGGCAATCCCACGCGATCATCCGGTCCCGGCGTGACCCACTCCCCCGACAGCGCCTCGAGGCAGGAACCCAAGCCGTGATCGCGCAACACCCAGCCGGGCACGTGGCGCCACGTGTTGGTGACGTTGTAGATGCACAACATCGCGCCCTCGGGATGGCGCCGGGCCAGGGCGAGGACCCCGTCATCCCAGATCGGCAACACCGTGCTGGACACCGAGGCGTGCAGCTGGGGCAGTTGGGCTCGCACCCGGGCCAGGTGGGCCATGCCCTGGAAGACCCGCCCCTCGACGGTTCTCAGGTCAGCACGCCCCTGCGCATTCGTCCAGTCGAGCCTCGGCCGGTGCACCCAGCGGTTGTCGTCCTCGTGGCCCGGTTCGGCAGCCCACGACGGGTCATTGGGCATGCCGATCTCATCACCGCTCCAGATGACCGGCACGCCACCGAAGCCGGCCACCAGAGCCTGCCCGAGGAAGATCCGTGCGAGGGCCTCGCCCAGGCTGGCCGGGTCGCCGCTCCGGCGAGCCACATCGAGTCCGGCCAAACCGGCTGCGGTGCCACTGATGCGGCGGTCGCCGGTGATCGGGTTGGCCTGGAAGATCAGACCGCGAGCACTGGACCCCGGGAACTGCCCGACGAACCAGTCCGCGAGGAAGCGCCGGTGGGCGTAGCCGTCCAGTCCGACTGCCGCTGCATCACGATCGTCGATGGCCCAGCCGATGTCGTCGTGGCAGCGCAGATAGGTGATCCACGTCGCCGAGGCGGGAATGGGTGGTAACGCGGCCAAGGCGTGCGCGGCCAGGCGCACTTCGCCGGTCGCAAGCATTGACCAAGCCTGGACCATGAGTGAGTTGTGATAGGCGAGGTCGCTGACCTTGCCGGTGTGTTCGCCTTGCCCGAGATATTGGACCAGGTCGCGAGGGCCGACGATGGCCTCGGCCTTGAACGCCACGGCCGGACAGGCGATCCGGGCCACCGCCCGCAGCGCTTGGGTCAACGCGTGGACCTCGGGCTGGTTCTGGCAGTTGGTGCCCAGCCGCTTCCAGGTGAAGGCGATCGCGTCGA
>Ga0208564_1003455_pt1 | contig 11518 bp, 13 predicted proteins | sample AD_UKC073_MetaG_FD_184439 | JGI IMG/M metagenome (GOLD analysis project Ga0208564, IMG submission 184439) | Active sludge microbial communities of municipal wastewater-treating anaerobic digesters from USA - AD_UKC073_MetaG (SPAdes) (version 2) | ecosystem: Engineered > Bioreactor > Anaerobic >... | reverse complement strand
GCGGCGGGTGCTCGCCTTCATCGGCCGCCCGCTCATCGAATGCTGGCGCGAGGTCGATGCCGAGCGGGCCGACGCGCTCTTTGCCAGCTACACCATCTGGAACGAGGCACACCCGCACCTCATCCGCCCGTATGCCGGTGCCGACGACCTGCTGCGCGCGCTGCACGCCGCCGGGGTCGGAGTCGCGGTGGCGACCTCGAAGCGGCGCGACCCGGCCCTGCTCGCTCTCGAACGCTGCGGACTCGCCGATCTCGTGCCCGTCCTGGTCACGATGGAGGACACGCCGGTCCACAAGCCCGACCCGGCGCCGCTGGTACTCGCTCTCGGCCAGGCCGGCGGGTCGGTCGACCGAGCTGCCTACGTCGGGGACGCTGCGGTCGACATGCTCGCGGCCCGCGCGGCCGGTATGCAGGGAATCGGGGTCCTCTGGGGAGCGGGGGAACGCGCAGCGATCGAGGCCGCAGACCCGTATGCCGTCGCGCCGAACATGGACGAACTCCACGCAATGCTCCTGCCAGGCGCCTGACAGGCTGTTCGCCATCTGCGTATAGCGCCCTCAGCACAGCAGCGACGTGTCACCCCTTCGTGCTCCAGTCCCACCCTCTGACGCGGCACGTCGTTGTTCGGCTATGCCAAGGGTGCGTCCTGATGCACGGTCGGCATAGCCGGGGTGGCTCGGCGAAGTGCCCCCGGTGATCGCCAGCTGTACCAACGCGGTCGTTGACGCTAGTGCCGCTGTCGCATCAGCCCGTCAGCCGCATTGGCGACCGTGGCCGTGACCGTGACCGTGGCCGTGGAAGTTCCCAGCCGGTTCGACGGTGGGCGTCACGCCCAGCTCCGGGACTGGGAACGGCCATCCGGTTCGACGGTGGGCGTCATGACCGGCCCCGGGCGTGGACAGTCTTCGCCCCCTCTCACCGGTGCACTCATCGCGTGTTCGTGGAAGTGGACGCTCTTCGCCCCTCGACTGTCGGTGGTGATGTGGTGTCGGTGGTGGGGGTCGTGGATCAGCCGGTGGTGGTATCCACACAGGGGTATCGCGAGGTCCAGATCGGTCGGCCCGCCTTTCGACCAAGGATGTCGGTGATGCAGTTCTGACCACGCGAAGGGTCGGTCACACCCTTCGGCCGCGCAGGTCTCATAGATGACTGAGAGGGCGGTGCGTTGTGGGTCGGTGAAGAACCGGTGATGTCTGCCGAGGTCGAGGATCTGTCCGGGTCCACCGAGGACTGCGGGGAGGATCCCGGCTTGGCAGGCGATCCGCCGCGCAGCACTGGCCGAGATCAAGGTGCCGGTGTCGGTGTTGGCGGCTCCGGCGGTGGGGGTCATCTCCAGCAGCGTCCCGGTCGCCTCGCGGACCGATTGCTGCACCAGTGCCGCCTGGGCGGCGCCGACGGCTTGTTCCATGGTCATGGTGATGATGACGGTGGCGGCGACTTTCCCGGTGAGTCGTTCGGTGTCCAAGTGTTCGATCAACTCGGTCAAAGCCCGCCCGCGGCGGTGCGCCCAGTCGATGTCGGCCCAGTCGGCGTTCCGACCCACACCCCGACCCGCACCCATCCCGAAGGCGGCACCCGCAGTGTTGCCGGCGGCATTGCCCGAGTTCTGGGCAGGGCGGGTGGAGGCGTGTAGGTCGGCCGCGACCGACCCATCGGCCAAGTCACCCGCAGCAGTCTGACCATCAGCCAACGCCGCTTCAGCGGCTTTACGGAGGTGATCCCGGCGGGGTGCGGTCATCGACTGCAACACCTTGCCCAGCATCCGCGCCGTGAACGTCGGCAACAGTGCTTGGAGTTTCGTGGTCCCATCACCGAGGTCTTGCATGGTGACCGTCGCCAACCGGTAGGCCCGGGTCTCTTGATCAAGCAGTTGCGCTTCGACATGCTCAGCGACCTCAGCAGCGGAGCGTTCGGCGTCGGCGAGGGCGAACTTCGCTGCCCGAGACAACCGGACCGGATTCAAATGCTGCGCCTTCTGGACGAGGGAGGTTTCGACCTTCGCTCGCTCCACCTGCGTGAGCGTCTCGGGGAGTTTGTCCATCGTCGAAGCGATGATCCCCGCACTCCGACTAGAGACGTCACCGGCATCGAACGCAGCCCGGGTCACCGCAAGCCCTTCGCCAACCAGAGAGGTCGCCAAGACCACGTCCCGGGTCGCGTCAGCACCCGTACCGTGGGTGGCTGACGCGACCCACGCCGAGGTCGAGGAATGACCGGTCCGGCGATGCACCTGCTGCCGATCAGCGGCAGCAACCAGAGCTAGCCGCAGGGCGTCCACCCGACGAGCGATCTTCTCCACCTCACCGATATCGGCAGCGCCGACCACCACACCAGCGTCGGGGTCAGCCAACCGGGCCTGGACCGCGTCGACCAGCGCATGCAGCGCCGCCGTCGGCACCCCCACCACGGCAGCCGGCCCTCGCGAAGCTGACCCACTCGAAGGCGACCCACCCCGCGACACCGCGCTGGACGGCAAGCTGCCGGCTGGCTGCGGGTCCAACGGAGCGATCCTCATAGCACGAGTGTACTACAACGCATGTTCGAATCACAAGTGGAGGGAGACGCGAATCTGTGGAGTTCGCAGCCAGCTGGATCGGGCCGGCCGACTCCCTGAGCCTGAGGGGCGCAGGCTGGAAAGTGGCCGCCCGGCATACCTCAATAGCCTCATTCGTCACAACTGTCACGACCTGCGCAGCCGCCACCGGGTCGAATGACACCGCTGTGATTCCCCGCTTATAGTGGATGTCAGACATGTGGGTATGGAGGGACTGATGGCTGACACGGCAGCGCGGCTCGAGGCGCCGGGTGCGACCTTGACCGATCGCGACCGCGAGGTGCTGGCGTTCGAGCGGCACTGGTGGAAGTATGCGGGAGCCAAGGAACAGGCCATCAAGGAGCTGTTCGACATGAGCGCCACGCGCTACTACCAGGTGCTCAACGGGCTGCTGGACAACCCCGCGGCGCTGGCGGCCGATCCGATGCTCGTCAAGCGGTTGCGTCGGATGCGGGCCAGTCGGCAGCGTCAACGCAGCGCCCGCCGCCTCGGGCTTACGCTGTAAGCGCCAAGACCAGACCCGGCAGACGACTCAGCAGACCGGCATACGGCACAGAAGACCCGGCATACGCACGAAGCCGCCCAGGAAATCCTGGGCGGCTTCGCTGTCGGCGCGCCGACGCGGTGACCGTCGCGTCAGGCGTCGGCTCCGGGGAGTCCGGCTTCCAGGTGGATGCCGGCTTTAGCCAGGAGTTCGGACACCCGAGCGATGTCCTCCTCGGTGGCTTCCTCGTGGACCTTGGCGGCGATCATGTCGTGGATCTCGTCATGGGTGATGAGGTCGTCGTCGTAGTAGCCCTCTTCGAGCAGGGCGGTGGCCACATGTTCGACCTCGGCCGTCGTCAGCTTGCGGTGCAGGACACCCATCAAGGCGATGTAGTCGCCCTGCGCGATGCCTTCGGGCCGACCGCCTCGGAGCCAGTTGAGGACTCGGCGAGCGGGGCCTTCGGAGTGGGGGGACATGGTGGGGACCTACCTCACTTCTTGAACGTCGGCAGGATGCCGCTGAACGATACGGAGTAGCCAAGGCTGGTGAAGATCAGCCAGGCCAGGCCGTAGGCCACCACGGTCAGGATGACGACCAGGACGACGGCGGCGATGGCCTTGCCGACCGGATTGGCCGGCTTGCCGGATGCCTCGCCACCCTGCGCCATGGCCAGTCCGTTGACGGCCAGGGCGTAGAGAGTGGGTATGCCGGCGCCAAGGAGCAGCCCAGCGGCCAGGACCTTCCACGCGCCGTCCAGGGCGATGATGAAGTTGTTCATGTCAACTCTTCCGGGTCAGTGATGGACGTCAGTGGTGGACGTGGTGAGCGGCTTCGACGACCGGTGCCGCGTCAGGCTCGGCGTCCCAGTCCTTGCCGACGCTGTGCTTGTCGACCGGGTCCTTGCGCGAGCGCACCCAGATCAGCAGCGAGACGCCGATGACGATGATCATGACGACGCTCGGGCCGAGCAGCCCAGGCAACGCGCGGCCGATGACGAGCATGAGCCCGCCCACGACGGCGGCAGCCGGGAAGGTGATCGCCCAGGCGCTGGCCATCCGGCCGGCGACCGACCAGCGGACCTCGGCGCCCTTACGACCGACACCGGCGCCCATGATCGAGCCGGAGGCGACGTGGGTCGTCGAGAGCGCGAAGCCCAGCCCGCTGGAGGCGAGGATGACCGACGCGGTCGAGGTGTCGCCGGCGAAGCCCTGCGGGGCGTTGATGTCGACGATGCCCTTGCCCAGGGTGCGCATGATGCGCCAACCACCGAGGTAGGTGCCCAGAGCGATGGCCACCGCGGCCGAGATCTTGACCCACAGCGGGATGCCGATCTCCTTGGTCACGTCGATGTCGCCGGCGGCGATGAGCGCCAGGGTGATGACACCCATGGTCTTCTGAGCGTCGTTGGTGCCGTGCGCGAGGGCCACGAGCGAGGCCGAGCCGACCTGACCCCAGCGGAAGCGGGACTCGCGGAACTTCGCGCCCATCCGTTCGGTGAGTTTGAAGACGATCCGGGTGCCGACGGCGGCCACGATGAAGGCGATGACGGGGGAGATCAGCGAGGGCAACAAGACCTTGCCGACCACGCCGTCGAGCTTCTCGGTGGAGTGGCCCAGCCAGTTGACCTGACCGAAACCGAAGCCGGCGATCGTGGCTCCCACGAGGCCGCCGAGCAGCGCGTGTGAGGAGGACGACGGTAGGCCGAGCAGCCAGGTGAACAGGTTCCAGACGATGCCGCCGACCAGTCCGGCGAGCACGACCAGGAGCAGCAGGGTGCCCTGTTTGCCGTTCTCTGTCCCGATGTACTCGGGGTTGGGCAGTCCGTTCTTCAGCTGGATGCCGTCGATGACCGCGTTGGTGATGGTGAGGGCGACCTTGACGGAGATGAGCGCTCCGACGAGGTCGAGAGTGGCCGCGAGCGTCACAGCGGCCTTGGGGGACAACGCGCCGGTGGCGATAGAGGACGCCATGGCGTTGCCGGTGTCGTGGAACCCATTGGTGAAGTCAAACGCCAGGGCCGTGACGACGACCATGACGAGAATGACGGTGGTTGCGGTGGTCACTGGACCATCGTTGTGATGAACGTCAGGTGGCCGGGGGACGAATGTCCTATGTCACCACGTGAACCACGGCACCATCCGCCCGACGTTCGTTTTCCTGGTGTTCACCTGTCGTTTTCTTCAGGCCGGTCGGCTCCCGGCACGTCGGTATCCAGGTTGATGCCGGCCTTGGCCAGCAACTCGGAGACCCGCTCGATGTCTTCCTGGCTGGCCTGCTCCGGGACTCTTGCGGCGATCACCTCGTGGATCTCGTCGAGGGTGATCAGCTCGTCGTCGTAGTAGCCCTCGTCGACCAGTGCGGTGGCGACTTCTTCGGCCTCGGCCTCGGTCAGACCCTTGTGCAGCACCGCCACGACGGCGACGTAGTCACCCGGGGCGACCCCGTCGGGGCGTCCGGCGCGCAGCCATCGCAGGACCCGGCGTGCGGGCCCGTCGGAGGTGGGGGACATGGCGCTTACCTCACTTCCTGGTAACCGGAGGCCAACGGCCTCGGTCCATGTCAGGCTAGCCGTGGCGGATGAACGGATATCAAACGTCGGCGCCCGCCGACGAAAGGGCCCCGGCAGGACCTACCTGCCGGGGCCTTCGTTCCGGTATGCCGTGCGGCCGGTATTCCAGTGCGACTGGTATGCCGTGCGGCTGCCGGTGCTACTGCTGGCTTACTTCTTCTTGTCGACGAACCAGGGGATGACGTGGTCGAAGGTGACCGTCTTGCCGATGCCCGTGGCGACGATGAAGCTGATGCCGTAGGAGACGGCGAGCAGGATGACCAACAGGCACAGCCAGGTGAGGACCTTGCCCGCGGGGGACTTGGTCTGCTGACCGATGACGGCTCCGGCGCCGTGTGCCATTGCCATGCCCTTGACGGCGAAGGCGTAGAGCAGCGGAAGGCCGGCGCCGAGGACCAGACCAGCGGCGAGCACCTTCCACGCGCCTTCGAGGGCGAGAGGAATCATGTCCATGGTGACTCAGTCTTCTTTCCGGTTCAGTGGGCCGACGGAGCCTGGACCTCGTCCAGCTCGTGGTGGGGGTCGATGATGTCGTGGGCCGCCACGGCAACCTCCGGCTTGCTGCCGTCGTGCCACTCGTCGGTGACATTGCTGTGGTCGATCTTGTTGACCCGCGAGCGCTTCCACATGTAGCCCGAGAGGCCGATGAGGATGACCATGACGACGGCCGGGCCGATGAGGCCGCCGATGCCGTTGGCGATCCAGAACATGACGCAGCCCATCACGGCAGCGGCCGGGAAGGTGATGGCCCACGCCGCGACCATTCGGCCGGCGACGGCCCAGCGGACCGTGGCGCCCTTCTTGCCGACACCGGTGCCCATGATCGAGCCCGTGGCGACGTGCGTCGTGGAGAGCGCGAAACCCAGCTGGCTGGAGGCCAGGATGACGGTCGCGGACGAGGAGTCGGCGGCCAGGCCCTGGGGCGAGGAGATGTCGACCAGGCCCTTGCTCATGGTGTGGATGATGCGCCAGCCACCGAGGTAGGTGCCCAGGGCGATCGCGAGGGCCGCGGAGAGCTTGACCCAGAGGGGGACGTAGACCTGCGTGGCGCTGATCTGGCCTTCGGCGACGAGGGCGAGGGTGATGACACCCATCGTCTTCTGAGCGTCGTTGGTGCCGTGCGCGAGGGAGACCAGCGAGGCTGCGCCGACCTGGCCCCAGCGGAAGCGCTTCTCCCGGAAGCGGTCCTCGATCATCGCGGTGACCATGAAGATCAACCGCGTCGCCACAGCGGCGACGATGAGCGCGATGACCGGTGACAGCAACGACGGCAGGATCACCTTGCCGATGACGCCGTCGAGCTTGGTGCCGTCGCCGGCCCACTTGACGCCAGCGAAACCGGCGCCACCAATGGTGCCGCCGACGAGGCCGCCGAGCAGGGCGTGCGACGAGGACGAGGGCAGCCCGAGCAGCCAGGTGAACAGGTTCCAGATGATGCCGCCGACGAGGCCGCCGAAGACGATGAGCATGAGGAGGGTGCCGTTGTTCGCTGTGAACTCCTTGAGGGGCAGACCCTTGGAGTCCTGCAGCTTGACGACTGAGTTGGAGACGGTGAGCGCGACCTCGACGGAGAGCAGCGCACCGACCAAGTTGAGGATCGCGGCCAACGTCACAGCGCCCTTGGGGCTCAACGCCCCGGTGGCGATCGACGCAGCCATCGCGTTCCCGGTGTCATGGAAGCCATTGGTGAAGTCGAATGCGAGAGCAACGACGACGACCAGGCCAAGGATGATGGTTGCGGTGGTCACGCGCTCATGGTGAGGATCGGCGCCATCTCGCGCCAGGGGCCAATGCCCCGAAAAACCGCAGGTCACACTGGAAATCGGGAACTTTCACGTGCGGGTCGGGCCCCGTTCACCGAGGCACCTCCGGTGTTCACCTGACGTTGGCCTCCGCGCCATGAGCGCCCCACGCGGTGGCCTCGTGGCATCCTCTCGGTATGCCGTCGTCCACCTGCCTGTTCTGCCGCATTTCCCTCCGCGACGAGTCGGCGGCAGTGGTCCTGCAGACACCCGAGGTCCTCGGCTTCCTCGACACCCGGCCGGTGTTCAAAGGGCACGTCCTGGTCATTCCCCGGACCCATGTCGTGACCGTCGTCGACCTTCCCGCTGACCTGCGTGACCCCTTCCTGGCGGGTGTCCAGCGGGTGGCCCACGCGATGACCACCGCGCTCGGAGCCCAGGGCAGCTTCGTGGCGATGAACAACGTCGTCAGCCAGTCGGTGCCGCACCTGCACTGTCATGTCGTGCCGCGGACCAAGGGCGATGGCCTGCGCGGCTTCTTCTGGCCGCGGGTCCGCTACGAGTCGGAGGACGAACTGCAGGAGTATGCCGTCCGCCTCCGGTCAGCCCTCGACGCGACCGGGGTGGGTATAGACGTTGAGTGACCGACCGCGGCTGAAACCGATGAGGGTGACCCCGAGTTCGTCGGCGAGCTCCGCGGCCAGTGACGAGGGCGCCCCCACAGCAGCAAGGACGGGTATGCCGGCCAGCGCCGCCTTCTGCACCAACTCGAAGGATGCTCGGCCGCTCACCTGAAGGACCGTCTCGCGCAGCGGAAGTCGCCCCTCGCGCAGCGCCCACCCGACGACCTTGTCGACGGCGTTGTGTCGGCCCACGTCCTCGCGCACGCACAGCGCCTCCCCGGATGCCGTGAACACCCCCGCCGCGTGCACGCCGCCGGTCTTGGCGAACAGCCCCTGGGCGGTCTGCAGGGCATCCGGCAGCGCCAAGAGAACGGCCACCGACACGCGCCAAGAGACCGATGGGTCGGCCAGGTCGGGCCGCAGGGCCTTGCGCACCTGGTCGATGGATGTCGTGCCACAGATACCGCAGGCACTCGTGGTCAGCACCTGGCGCTCGATCTCGGCCCCAGGCAAGGGGATTCCCGATCCGAGGGTGACGTCGACGACGTTGAAGGTCTGCTCGCCCGCGTCGTTGGTCCCCGCGCAGTAGCGCATCATCGCGATGTCGTCGGGCTTGCGGACGACCCCCTCGCCGACGAGGAAACCCGCCACGAGGTCGAAGTCGTGTCCAGGAGTGCGCATCGTCACCGTCAGATCCCGAGGAGCCGCAGCAATCGATCCGGACGCCCAGGCCGACACCCGGATCTGCAGCGGTTCCTCGACGGCGACCACGTCCTCGCGGTGTGCGGGAGGTGACCCCACGGCATACCGGATGATCCGCCGGCGCCGCGTGACCCGAGTCATGATCGGCAGCGTAACCCGCGTCCCACCCCCCGGTCCGGGCGCGCGTTTCCCGGCGGCCAGTCCCTAGTCTGGTCCGGTGCTCCCGTTCGTCCTGCTCGCCCACCGGGCCGAAGATGCCGCTGCCGACGACGAATACGCATCGGTGCTGCGGCTGGGCGGGCTGGAACCCGGGCAGTTGCGCCGAGTCCGGCTGGAACAGGGGCCGATCGGGGATGTGGACCCCACGGCATACAGCGCCGTGATCCTCGGCGGCGGGCCCTACCTCGCCAGCGACCCCGACGAGCGCAAGACCGACACGCAACGGCGGGCCGAAGCCGACATCCTCGGCCTGCTCGACACCGTGGTGAGTCAGGACCTGCCCTTCCTCGGGCTCTGCTACGGCATCGGGATGCTCGGCACCCACCAAGGCGGCCTGGTCGACCGCACCTTCGGCGAGCCCGTGGGCCGGCTGTCGGTCACCGTCACGGAGGCGGGCGCGCAGGACCCGCTTTTCGAGGGGCTGCCCGAGACGTTCGAGGCGTTCGGTGGGCATAAGGAAGCGTTGTCGACCGTGCCGCGGACGGCCGTCGTCCTCGCGACGTCGCAGGCGTGCCCGGTGCAGGCTTTCCGGGTGGGCAGCAACGTCTACGCCACCCAGTTCCACCCCGAGCTCGACTCCGCCTCGCTGCAGACGCGGATCGATGCCTACCGGGACTTCGGCTACTTCCCACCCGAGGAGGCCGAGTCGCTCAAGGCTGTTGCGCGGGAGCGGGAGGCTCCCTACCCGGCCGAGATCCTGCGCCGGTTTGTCGCCACATACGCGCAAAGTTAAACCTGAAATACTCGCAAAGTTAACGCCTGGCCTTCGCGGACACCGAAGGCAAGAATCGGTGCGGCGCCCCAGCCGGGCAGGATCGTGGCGGTACCCGCGTGGGGGTCACGTGCCCGGTGTGACCGGGAGGGTGCAGCACGCGACGGCAGAAGGGTGGGGCGGCTGAGGATGGCCCCCGCAGATCAGCCCACAACGGTCGGCAGCGACCTCTCCGAGAGCGCTGGACCACGCTCCTGGTGGCACCGGATGACGGCGTGGTCACGGCTGCCGGACCTGCTCGTAGCCAACATGGTGTTCGCCTGGGTGGGCATCATGCTGCCGGTCGTCCTGGACCCGCGGCTGCGCCAGGAGGCGCCGATCGCGTGGTGGCTGGGAGCGATCGGTCAGGTGTCGTTGTTGCTGGTGATGCGCGCCTCGGTGCGACACCCCCGCACCGGTCGGCATCGCTTCGTCACGGTGGCGATGTTCCTCTCCGGGGCGTTGGCCGTGGCGGTGTGGGACGGCAATGGCATGTCGCCGAACTTCTTCGTCATGTCCGGCGTCTCGATGGGGTTTGCCCTACGCCCCGATGTCGTCCGGCATCTCGTGATCTTCGCCTGGATCTTGCTCGGGCATGCGGCGGCCCTTGGGGTCTACACGTGGGGCTGGGCGATCGTCTTCGCAGCCGAGGTGTCCTTCGGAGCGTTTACTGTGGAGATTGCCGTGCGCGAGATCGCCGCACGTGCGGCGTGGCACCGCACGGTCGCCGACCTCGAGGGCGCCAATGCCCAACTGACGCAGACCAACTCCGAGCTCGAAGCAGCGCACAGTCGGTTGGCCGCGGCGCAGGCCCAACTCGCCGAACAGAGCCGAGCGGCCGAGCGGTTGCGGATCGCTCGAGACCTGCACGACACGGTGGGTCACCAGCTCACCGCCCTCACGCTCAGCCTGGAAGTTGCAGGTCACCTGTCCGACGGCCCGGAAACTGCCTACGTCGGCCAAGCCCGAGTCATCGCGCGCGATGTCCTCGGCGACATTCGAGGCGTGGTGTCGCAGTTGCGCGATCCCGTCGTGGGTCTGTCCGAGGGACTGACCCGGCTGGCCGAGAGCTTCCCGACCCTCGAGATCACCGTCACTGTCTCGCCAGATTGTGACAGTGCTGCACCAGCAGTCACCGAGGCGATCCTGCGGGTGGTCCAGGAGGCGCTGACCAATGCCGCCCGTCACTCCGGCGCAGATCACGTCTGGGTCGAACTCGCGTGTACCGGCCTGGAGTTGACCCTCGAGGTAGGTGACAATGGGCGAGGAGTCCAGCAAGTGGTGCCCGGCAACGGGCTCCTGGGCATGAGGGAACGCATTCACGAATTGGGCGGGACGGTGACATTCGGCGCCGAGCGCGGTGCGGGATTTGGGGTCATCGTGCGCTTGCCGCGTGAGCCCGCACCCAGTCTGGCGGCTGCGGGGGCACCCGATGCCTGATTCCGCAGGACCATGCGGCGGCCGACGCCGCACGGCAGAGGAGAGGACGTGCAATGCCGGACGAGCCCGTGACGCGGCGCTCGCTTCGCGCGTCGACCGTGCCCTCCCCCCCTCCCAGAATCACGGCCAGGGGTCCGCAGCTCAGCACTCTGCTTGCCACGGCGGTGGTCCTGGCCTGGGCCGGCATCGTCGGCCCAGGGCTCTTCATCCCCGACCTGCATAGCCCTGCCCCACTGGTCTGGTGGCCCGCGTCGTTGGGATACCTCGCTTTCTTCTTCCGGATGCGGCCGGCGCTCATCACCCCCCGGACCGGGCGCTATCAGGTGGCCGCCATGGCGATGGCCGCGTGCGGTGCCATCGCTACGCTGACCGGCGCGAGGGAGGGACTTTCGCCGGTCTTCTTGTGCGCGACAACGGCGATGATCGGGTTCG
>Ga0208564_1003454_pt1 | contig 11522 bp, 13 predicted proteins | sample AD_UKC073_MetaG_FD_184439 | JGI IMG/M metagenome (GOLD analysis project Ga0208564, IMG submission 184439) | Active sludge microbial communities of municipal wastewater-treating anaerobic digesters from USA - AD_UKC073_MetaG (SPAdes) (version 2) | ecosystem: Engineered > Bioreactor > Anaerobic >... | reverse complement strand
GATGCGTTATGAAGTACTGCCGGCTTGAATACTTCCCGTGGGTGAACCATAGAGCTGTTAAGGGTCCCTCTGCTGATTTCATGTACCGCAACTATTTTGTTCTTAGTGTTCAGGATAAAAATCCCGAATACCTCCTGTGCTTCTTCTTGCACATTTGTTATAGTTTTAATTGCCTCATACGCATCTTCTGGAGATTCAATCTTCCTCGGAAGTTCATACCTCCCTACTTTTTCTTTTACCAATACTACTCTCTCAAATGATACCTGAATTCTTGACATTTTATCAACTCCCTTGCAAGTTGTTTAAACCACTGGCCCGAAGGGATTTTACTACAACTGATTTCCATAGGCTTTCATTGTAACCGTCAATCATTTTAAATTGTAAAGTTCATCCTGTGGGTATGTTGTCCCACAAAAATCACATTCTGTTAATATTACTTCCATATATACACCTCCTTATGCTTTAAAACTATTAACAGCCTATAGTGTATTACTATAGGCTGTTTTATGCTTATATCAAATTTAAAGATTTAAGTTGATTTTTAATCTCATCAAAATTGTTAATAGCATTAAGAATAAAGCTCGAACTCTAAATTTACTTTTTTCATTTTTCACCATTTCCTAATCCATTAATGAAACCTATTATTAGCAATATTATAATTAGCGGGGCAAAGGCCCCCAATAAATTAATTACAAATATTATCGCCGATATTGCAATAACTAATAGAAATAAGAAACTTATGCAGCCCTTGTCTTTCATACTTATCCCACCCTTTTTTCTTTTAAGAATTTTTCGACTGTACTGAAAACAGTCTTGATTTTGTCTGCCAGAGGAATAAGATATTCTTTTCTGTTTTCTTCCCATTCCTTGATACTACTCCATTCATTACCTGGTTTCATTATAATTTTCCCATTTTTAGTTAACACAAGCCTACATCCGTAACATCTAAAGCCATGTAGGGTTCCATATGTTTCTCTATCATAGGTTTCAGCAGTCCTTAAAACCATTTGCCAGAGTTTACTGTCCTGAACCAGGTCCCTTCTAGGGTCATACTTTCTTTTCTCTTTTTCAGAAGAATAAGACATACATCACCTCTTCTCATCTATTCTTTTTTATCATTTCTGAAAGCGTTATTGGTAACCTTGCAAAAATGTAATTAATCAATCTAAAAGAAATTCTGGGATTGGAATTAACTAACATTTCTTTTCCTAAGCCAGAATTTAAAAATTTATTATGTCTTAAAATTAGTTCTCTTTTTAATTTTTCTTTTCTGTTATATCATATCACCACCTAATTGTTTTTAATTGAAACCAACTCAATACCCTACCCACCTACTTTCCACTAAACCAGATTAATTGTCTTCTAATATTTCAATCACTTTCCTTAACACATCATTTATTTCATCATCAATTACTTTTACGTCGTCCCAGAGTTCATATCCTAAGTCTTCCAGGTCAGATTGTACCCAGTATGCCAGAGTGCCAACATTTGGTTCAACTTCATCATCGTCTTTGAACGAAAATTCTACATCCAACAAAAGCTTTGCACGAACCTTTTTTACATCATCCATTTTTTAACCTCCGATATATTATACTTTTCAAAAAACTGATTAAGAAATAAAATTACCCCTTCGACGTCTTTATTTCTAAGTATCCCTCTTCCTTGTCTTTATAAATCATAAAATAACTTTTTATAGGAAGTGATGTATCCTCTTCAAATAAATGTTCCACCAGTAATTCGATACTGGCAAAAATATATTTGGATGTAATATACCCTTCAATAATATATGCTTTATCTCTATCCTTGTTTTTATAGTCCTTGTCTTTTATGATTGATTCTAGATGACTATTTTTAAATCTCAAACACAATGCCTTTTCGCCTTTAATTTCTTCTTTGTCTAACTTATAAGTAAATTCATCTACTATATCAATATTGAATTTTTCTTTTATAACTTCTTTTATCTTTTTTTCATTATTTTTAATTACAATAACAAGGTCATCAAACATCTCAATTTCTTTAGTTATCATTTTTATCCTTCTTTTTTTGTTGAGAACACTACAGTAATCCTTGTGTCCATTCCATATTATTTCTGCAATCTTTTTGGCTTCTTCAATGCCCCTTTTTTCATATTCCTCAATTGGAACCCAGAGTATACCTTCACTACATTCTTTGCAGTGGATAAAAAATATAGAATCATTTTTATACATATTAAAATTAGAGTGTTGACCAACAAATTCTGCACTCATATGCTTTTTTATATACTCTTCACTATAAGTATTTGTCATTTTATTCTTCCTTTCAAAGTAAAATAAAAAGGCAGGTATCCCTGCCTGCCCTCCGGATAATCTGTTGTTAAAATTCTTTAAACAAATAGTATTTACCAAGGTACCCTCTTATCATTACAGCCTCTCTTGGTTTATATTCGGCTATCATATAATAATAATCATCTATATTTTCTGGTTTCCTCTCCATAGGAGGTTTTGTAAGCCAAACAATTTTGCTATCAATTCCTTGCTGTCTTAACCTTTTTAACTCGTCCAAGGCTTCTTGGCTTGGCGAGATTCTATCCTCAAAATCAGCTTCATCAGCATAATCAACCACATAACCAGGATATTCTATTGCTGCTCTTTCTACAACATATTCAAGATTAGCCTTTACTCCAAGTTCAAGACAATCTTTGAGATACTGACTACCGTGTTTTCTAATCCAGTCTTCCTGTTCCTTTCTTAAAGCCTCAAGCCTAGCTATTTCTTTTTCTTTTTCTTCTTTAAGTTTCCTTTCTTTTTCTTTTTTTCTCTCTAATAATTCCTGATATTTTTTCAATCCTTCATTATAGGCTTCTTTGTTCATTTTTTCCAATTCTTTTTCCATTTCAATTCTTGTCTTTTCTGCTTCGTCATAGGCTTTAAGGATAGAATCAATTGTTTGAGGAGAACTAAATTCAGTAATGCTGCAATTTATATTACTAATATAATACTCCTTATAAGAAAAGTCTCCATCATTTTCATTTTTCCAACGATAATTGTACCTGTAAACTGGTATCTTTACTTCGAGCTTCAAATTGCCTTCAAAATCACACTTAGCCATTTCCAGCAACCTTTTTGTCACTGGAACATAAAAAACTTGTTCCCTTTTTCCATTACCTCCATTAATAATGTCTTTTTTTCTACCATCTTCATCAAGATGATAGACCACCTTTAACATTTTTTCTTTATTCATATTCCTCCTTTCCCTGTGGTCATAACCACAGTGGCAGATATATCTGGGATGCCAGCCCATGTATTTTTTATTGTTAATGCAAAAACACCATAAAAATACACTTAATTTCATTACCTTATATAATGAAAGGTAAATGCTCATTAATCTACCAAAATACCTCATCAGGTATCTGGTAGATATAAACATAATTTAATTAAATTATACTATACTTATTAAAAAATTGCAAATATTTAATCGCTAAATATTATTTCAACTGCTTTATAATCATTAAGCAAATAATCTTCAATCAATAAATATATTTCGTCTTTAAGTTTAGCCTCTTTTTCTTTAAGAAAATTTGCCCACTTGATAGTGTCCCCTCCATATAGTTGGGACAAATCATTTGGCCATATTTCAATTGAAAGCATTCCGTAATTATGTAAATCAATTGTTTCGTAGCTATGGCTATTGTTGCTTTTATTTTTCTTATAATCTTCTGGACCAGTATAACTTAAATGATTAATGTTGTATTTTTTGCTAGTACTGGAATAAGAGCTATTTTTGTTGCTCCAATTAGAATAATTACTATAATAATCGGAATAACTGGTATAATAAGAAGTAGATTTTCCATATTTAGAATACGAACGCCTTTTGGGTAATTCATTATACTGAAACCTTTTTTCAGGAACATTTTTAAATATCTCTTCTACTTTATTTACTGTTTCAAAGAGTTCATCCAGCTTAATAAATTCCGATGACGAGTGGGCATTATAATAACCAATACTTAGATTGACTCCAGCAATATTCCATGCTGGCATCAAGATAGAGATATCTGTAAAAACACCATATTTCTTCTCAAAACCATATCCTTCTATATACTTGATAAACTTTTCGTTATTACAATCATAGAAGCAAGCATCTGTACTACCTTTTCTGTCCAGTTCTATTAGAAATCTTACTTCTTTTGATTTTTTTCTTAGGGCTTTTGATGCTTCTTTTGCACCAATGCCCCCAACCTCTTCTCCATCAGTAAAGAGAATATGTGGTCGATAACCTCGTTTAATCAATTCTATTATTCCTATAACTCCTGCCCTGTCATCACCACCAATCCCTTCAGGTGACCATACTACATTTTGTTCCCTATCATAGAATATATCTGCTGGACCTATTTTATGTACCGTATCTACATGTGCTACTAACATTATCGGAAGAGAACCCTTTGCATAAAGATACATTGTTCCTTTCTTTTGGTTAAGGTATCCATTTTTCTTTAAAAATAATGGTAGATATTCTTTTAACAGTACCTGACTTTTCATTCTAAATATTTTTTTATATTCATCGGTTAGAACTCTCATAAAATAAAATCACCCCTCTTTTTAATTAATGGCCTGACCTACAGACAACATCTTCGTTAACAATTTTAAATTCATACTTCACCCCTTCTCTGCCACATATCTTACAAGAGTTTTTAATCTTTTCATAACAATCCATACAGAAAAAGTCATTGTCCATATCTTTGTAAGAATCAAATTTGTAAATCTTTTTTCCACATTCATAACAATGTGTTATACAATTAACACAATCCTGACAAATATACTTTTGATATTGGTCATTTCTTTTACAACCACAGATTGGACATATGAGATATTCTGCCCCGACCTTAATTTCACTATAGTGCCCTCCGTTTTTCATACGGATTCCACTTATAAGGGGGTCAGAATAATGCCAATATCCTTGTTTGCCTACGAAAATAAATATATTGTTCTCCTTTTCTTCGTTTTCAAGAATATCGGATATCTCATTATCTTTATATGCACATACTTTCCAGGCAGGCTCTATTTTGTGTATATGTGCCAGTAATCTTCCAGTCAGTTTTCTTGTATATTTAGAAAACATAGGGCTGGGCCCAGGATACTCCTTTGCAAATATAGCAGACCTATTTTCCCTGTCAAGAAAAACCATTTGTCTCCACACCTTTAGCGGGAGCACCTCTTTAAATGTCTCTGTAGCATATTCTTTTTCTTTTTTATAAGCATAGGCTACTAGACTATGTTTATCCATAGAATAACTAAATCCACCAATTCTATGCCCCCCGTCAATATAATTATGACAACTTCTCCACCCACCGTCAGTATGTGCACTGACGAGCATAAAATCTACTGGATTGATGCTTAACACCACTGTGCCTTCTACCTCTTTTATACTACTAATTATTTGGCTATAATAATCGAGAATTAATTCTCTTATAACATCTTTATAGTGAATACTATTACCCAATATTCCATATTTACTGTTTTCTACTAATTGATTATAATATGCTATAATTACCTTTGAAAGTTTGGTTCCTTTTTGAAACCTTATTCTTCCTCCTAATGGTCTTGTATTTGATAGAACCCTCCCCTGTATCATTTCTTCTACAGTAAACTCTTTGAGCATTTCTATAATCCAGTCCAACACACAATTATAATCGTTTAATACTTTATATTTGTTTTTGTTGTCAAATAGTTTTTTTCCTTTTTCACATTTCCAAGACATAAAAACAAGTTCTATATCCTTTTTAGTTAAAGAATCTCTTTCGGGATTTATATCAACCCTTAATCTGAGGTCATCATCAAAATAGGGGATTAAATCCCCTTTTAAATCTAAAAATCTTTCTACTATCTTGTCAATGTTTTTAAAATATTCTAATTTAAATGAAAAATGAACTACCCTCATAAGGTTAATAGCTTTCTCCCATTCTTTGTAAACAATATCCTTATATTTTTTTTTAATATTCTCACTGGCAAACATAAATCACCACCTCTTTTTAATAAACTTCCTTTTCTTCAATTTCTCTTCGTTCACAATATCTCTCATAGCATTCCGTACAGAGTTCGGTTCCCTCATTATATATATAATTTTTGTAATACTTATTACAATTCGAACATATATCAAAGTATCTTTCTATACAATCCTCGCATACTTCTTTGAAAATAATATGCTCATAGTCAATAATTTCTATTTCTTCTAGTTCATGCTCAAGGAAATATTCATTACATTCTTCACAATATCTTGCATACTTATCAAGACAATCATTACAGCATAAATAATTGTCATTAGAAATAGGATATAAATCATCTTTATAGAAAAGTTCTCCACATTTATCACAATAAGCTGCATATTCCTCAAAACAATAAGGGCATAGGTAATCTCCATAGTATAACTCGTAAATCTCATCTGTTTGTATCCATTCATCACATGAGCTACAATGAATATAGGGTTCACAATCATCACAAACAAGTTTTCCTGTATAAGTGTCTTCATACTCCCATATGTGCCCACAATTTATGCAATATAAATTGTCTGCTCCTACATATATACTTGAAGGGAAAAAACCTTCCTCAAGCATTGAAATTGCATCAACCGGACAATCTACATATATAAATCCATTATTAGAATATATTTGGGGCACCTTATTTGTTGAAGAACATTTTTCATTTTCTAGCAAAGGCAGTTGTTCCATTAATCCAGAGGCAACTTCCCATACAGGCTCTATGTCATAATATTTTGATAAAAGATTTCCAGTTAATTTTCTTGCATATTTAGCGAAAGTTGGCATCATACCGGGATAATGCCTGCCAAAAACAGCACAGCGTGCATCTTTATCTAAATAAACCATTTGTCTCCAGAGTTTTAAAGGCAGATTTTCATTAGGTCCGCCCTTATGCAAGGTTTCTTTTTCATATGCAAAAGCTATTATTGATTTATCATCGAGAGCATAAGATAACCCACCTGTCATATAACATCCATCTAAATAACTATGACAGCTACTCCATCCTCCTGAAGTGTGCTCAGACATTAAAATAAAATCTACTGGATTTATACTTAACACAACCACCCCTTTTTTGTCTCTTATATTAGAATTTATTTGGCTATATAAATCCAGAAGGAATTGAATTAATAAATCTTTATCTTTTTCATAAATATATGTTCTATATAACCTATATTCATCTGGATTTTCTGCGAGGGCAATTATATATTTAGATATTTTTGTACCAGGATTTAGTCTTTTATTGTTAATATATACCTCCTTGTTTAGCCTGCCATTTATAATTTCTTCATAGTCTAGTCTGTAAAACAATTCTTCTATAAAACTCATAGCATTATAATAGCTACGTAATTTGGTATATTTTCTATCGTATAAGCTCTTTACTTTCGTTATCTTCCATTCATATAATATTCCTGAGAAATCCCCTTTTTGAAATGGCTCTTTATCCTTACTTATATCAATCCTTAACCTAAGGTCATCATCAAAATAGGGGATTAAATCCCCTTTATTTTTAATAAATTGTTCAACCATTAATTCAATAACTTCTTCTTTAGGTTTAGAAACATCGGCAGAATAGGCTATCAGCTCTACAGCCTTTTTCCATTCTTCAAAAATAATATCCATCATTATATTTCACTCCTTTTAGAATTTTCTAAAAATTATTGAGATACCTCAACAGTTAAACAACAATTTTTACAGTATTTTTTGTTTTTACCAGCATGTTCAAATAGCATACCACATCTTTCACAAGTATCAAAAATTTCATTTTTACAGCATTTGCAAAAATATCTTTCCAGAGTATTTCCATATGTATCTATGTATCTAACACAATATTAGTTTAGATGCTTTTAACCACTCATTATAAATAGTTTCATAATTAATATTGTCCAAGTTAATTCACTCCCTCCTATTTTTTTATCTGATGGCAAAAAATATCCCTGGCTTTAGTTGCCAGGGACTATTAAATTATTTAAAAATGTTTCTCATTCTGAAATACATATATAGCTCTAATACTGGAGTTAGCCAACTCATAATTAAATATTGTATAACTTTTGGTAGAGTGAAATTGAAATTATAAAGACTGAATCTCTTGCTAAGAAACACGTATAGAACCCCGATTAAAAATAAAAATACATTAAATAAAACTCCATAAAGATAAATCATAAATAATTTACTAAACAATTTAAATACTCCTTTCAAATTTTGATTCCTAAAATTTTAATAAAAATAAGGAGAGCTAAGCTCTCCTTATACTCTTATATCCTCATATCTTTCAGAATTTAATATGCTCAGCATAAAAATCTCCTTCTTTTTTACTAGGCATTTTCCTAAAAATTTTTTCTTGCTGTTAATGCCAAAACCAACATTCAACACAAAAAAGAAAAGGGCATTAGCAAGTTTGTCTTGTCTTCTGTTTAGTTTGGGGACAAATGCAAATCTTCTAATGCCCTTATGTTAGAGAAAGGAGTTTGGAAATGAGAAGAGCCGGGGGTTGGACTTGAACCAACGACAGATAGGTTTAGAAAAATTGCTGTTCACACCTTTTAACAAGATGCACTTTCCACCCATTGCTCTCCCAACTGAGCTACCCCGGCATATGGCACCCCTAGGGGGATTTGAACCCCCACTGCCGGCTTGAAGGGCCGGCATCCTTGCCATTAGGCGATAGAGGCATATTAACTATAGTATGCTTTTTCTAGTTCTTCTAAATTTTTATCAAAACATCTATCACAATAATATTTTCCATTAATAATATTTACATTAGGCTGTTTTTTACCTTTTAGCCTGGAATATTTATCCCCTAAATTTTTACCACATTTACAACATTTATATTTTGTATTTACAAATGTTGATACAGTTGAACCTATCATTTAATTTTCCTCCTGTTATATTAGAAATTTTCTATTAATGTTAATTCACCATTTAGGAAAAGTAAACAAGGCACCCCAGAATACTTAAGAATTTTTCTCCTTGTAGTTTTGCTGTAGGTGCCTTTAGAGGTCCTTAAGGGGTGCTGGAGCTGGAGGCCGGACTCGAACCGGCAACCCCCCGATTACAAGTCGGGAGCTCTACCATTGAGCTACTCCAGCATATATGTCGGAGGACGGCAGGACTCGAACCTGCAACCTGGGGATTAACAATCCAATTCTGTATTGCTGTTAGTATCTTTATCAAGATACATATACCTGCTCTACCCATTGAGCTACGTCCTCCGATATTATATATAACGAGGCACACAAGTTGCAAACTAAGCTTAAAAGGCTTATGCAGAAAAAGGTTGCTGCAGGTGCCTCTAAAAAATGACCAGGCATTAATTTTTGCCAGAGGGGATTGTTGGAGTCGAACCAACAAAATCCAATAAAGTTTTGCTGTTTACATCTTCTTACAAGATGCAACCCTCTCCAGCATAAGGAGAGCAGTTTACAAGGCGCCTTTTTCTTCGATTAATCAAGTTCAAATACTTGTGTCAAAGAAACAAAAGTTTGCTGCAAGCACCTTTATTTACCCTCCTTGAGTTAAGTATAACATACTAAACTAAATTTTTCAAGTCTATATCTTATTTTTTTTAAAAAAAACTTCTGGTGCCCCTGGGAAAAATCGAACTCCCTCCGCCGGCTTGAAAGACCGGTGTTCTAACCAATAAACTATAAGGACTTATATAAAGGGGCAGTTGTTAACTGTCCACATCCTTTCTTTCTATTAACCTTATATATATATCTTCGTAAAATGTCCTTTCTTTTATTAATTCTTTTACAATGTTATCCACAATCAAACTCATTATTTTTTCGTCACCCAATATATCATTAAGTCTTATAGACTTTCTAGTATTTTTTTCTTTTATATATATATCAAACTTATCTATATTTTTAAAAGAGTCAATTACATTATCAATAGAATTTATATTTTTTAAGGTCTTTATAGCAAGGGAAAATTTTAATTTTCCTTTATCTTTTTTTTTCTTTTTAATCTTGTTAAAGAGTTCATTACTGTTCATGACTCTCCCTTCAAAACTAAAAATAAATCTTCCACTCATATATTCCTCCTTTCTATTAAGCAAACAACTAGCAAGTCAAACCCAGGGAGATAAAACCCCCTGGGTTTTTCAAAAAAATTAGAATGATACATCAAACTCATCTACTACAAAATCATCAAACATACCAAAGTCATCTTCCTCTACATCGTTGCTCCTGTTTGTATTGCCATTTTTGGGGTCCAGGAATCGGACAGAGCTTGCATTTACAATCGGTGTTTCATATCTGACACCATTAGCCTGATACTTATCAACCTCCAGAGTTCCTTCTACCAAAACAAGCCTGCCCTTGGTCAAATTGTTTTCTATGATATCAGCAAGTCCTCTCCAGGCAACAACTCTGATAAAATCAGTAATTCGTTCTCCATTTTTATCCGTATAAGGTCTATTTACTGCTAAGGTAATATTGCTTACTTTAGTGCCATTACTTGTTTTGCGGACCTCAGGGTCCCTGGTTAACCTCCCTACCAATGTAACACTTGAATACATAATATCTCTCCTTTCGTTTTATTTAATAAAAGATATCTCCTTACCACATGTCATTTCCACTATAAGCGTTTAAATCTAGGTAATCTCTATATTCAGTAGCATCTAATAAGCTCTCCCTATCAACTATCTTCAAGGCTTCTTCCTTACTTACTGGAACATCTCTTGTAGTTGGATTTCTAAACTTTAGCCCATAAGTATACCTTATTGGCTTTTCCGTTTCCTGTATGAATTTCTTTAGCTCTTCTCTATTTAATGACCCATCATAAAACGACATTTTTAACATAACAAACCCTCCTTTAAATCTCATATAACGCTAAATTCCAAGCGTTACCTAATTCAAAATAGAACCCACAACTTTCCAGTAACTTCTGAAACTTGTCATAAAGTTCAGGTAAGTATCCATAATTCATGACATCATAGAAATCACCCTCAAATGTCATTGTAATAGTGCTATCGTTAGCGTATTCAGTATAGTCACTGCCTTTATAACCTTCCTGCAATACCCATTTACCATAATTTTCATCAGTATCTGCAAAAGTAGATAACCTTTTATTTTCAAAGTAAATTGCTACATCAATATGGCAATGATATTCGCTTAATAAATCTGCTATTTTATAAGCTAATTCCTCTAATTTTGAGCTTCTCATATAATTACCTCCCTAAATTAGTTGGCTATAACAGAACTCTACTAATCGTTCTGTCTCATTATTTAACATTCTTACGAATTTCTCTTTTAGGTGAGGGAAGTGCAAACAATAATAGACTAATAAAAGTGTGTCAATAGTTTCTACATCTAGGACAACATCCCCCACATTTATACGTAAGTGAACTACCTCCACCTATAGAGGTGGTGGCTTCGTGGTCAATACTCCCATCGGAGCAAGTTTACCCACGCTCAAAGGGCTGTTCCATCCCCGCATATACCATCTACATGGCTAATTAGCTTGGTTTTCGCTATAATAATTTTAGCATTTTTTTATATATTTTGCAACATTC
>Ga0208564_1003449_pt1 | contig 11529 bp, 12 predicted proteins | sample AD_UKC073_MetaG_FD_184439 | JGI IMG/M metagenome (GOLD analysis project Ga0208564, IMG submission 184439) | Active sludge microbial communities of municipal wastewater-treating anaerobic digesters from USA - AD_UKC073_MetaG (SPAdes) (version 2) | ecosystem: Engineered > Bioreactor > Anaerobic >... | reverse complement strand
GGTATCCGGCATCCGTTTCAATTTCTGCGCAGGCCCCAACCATCAGTGCCGCCCCTTTTACGGCGCAGTCAACCTTCCGCGCAGCGTCTGAAATCGCGGCCGCGCTTTTTCCTCTTATGTATGTTTGCAGTTCCACCCGTGACGGAACAGAGTTGACCACCTCGCCGCCGTTTGTAATAATAGGGTGGATTCGTATTTTATCCTCATCCCGAAAAGTTTCCCTGTTGGCATGAATACCCATCAGCGCAAGCATGGCCGCATTCAGGGCATTGATTCCTTTTTCCGGCTCGCTCCCGTGTGCCTCCTTGCCAAGAAATCGGACTTCCTTAAACATGAACCCTAAACTTTCTGTCATCAGGTGCAGCTGTGGTTGCGGAGCCTCCGGCTTCGAGTGAATCATCATCGCAATGCTCACATCATCAAATGCGCCATCGGCAATGAGCTGCTGCTTTCCGCCGAACCAGTGTACTGCGCCGGTTTCCCGAAGCCGCCGCCGATAAGGAATGTCAATGTATTCTTCCGCGGGTACTGCAAAAAAGGACACATCCCCCCACAAATCAGACATTACCCCGCTTTTGGAAAGTCCGTACGCCGCACCTAACATTGCGGCGATCTGGGCGTTATGCCCGCAGGCATGTGCCGTGCCGGAAGCATTGTCTGCACAGGGGTGTCCATAGCAGGTTACGGCATCCATTTCACCAATAATGCATACATTTGATTTTCCCTGCTTGCCCCGGAGCTTCCCTTTCACTCCGGTCAAAGCCAGAGGGTATGTATAGGGAATATCCAGCAAGTCGAAGGCTTTCCGCACAAGCTGGCTGGTTTTTCCCTCTCGATAGCCTAATTCAGGGGTAGATAGTGCCGCTTCGCCCCAAGCTATAATTTCCTGGCAGTGGTCGTCGATTGCCGCGCATACGCGGCTTTTTAATGGATCCTGCAATCAATCACCACCCAACTGTTTGGTTACATTATAGTTGATTTGTTCCGCTATGTCAATACCTTGTGTAAATACCTGTATGTAGGTTTGTCAATGATATGTTACAGCGAGGGACAAAAAATTATGGAGCACCATCCTAGGTGCCTGCCATTTGAGAGGGCGCATAGGAAAGGCATTGTATTTCCGACTGTGCACTGCCAGTTGAGTTTTAAAATCATTGAATGAATAGAACCTGTGAGTTGCGTAGAAATATTCGTTGTCCTTGCGATGTGAGCGCTCCACCTTACCGTTATGTCTGGGTGTAAACGGTTTGATGAGCTTGTGGCGGATACCACACTGTTTGAGCGTACGCTCAAACAGTGTGGGAGAATTTGAATCGCTGCCAAACCTCTTGGTGAATTCAAATCCATTGTCCGTCTGCACACATTCCACCTTGAAAGGGAACGCTTTCAGCATATTTTCAAGGAACACCTTTGAGGTGTATGTGCTCGCTTCTTCAAAAGCCTCCAGATATCGAAAGCGAGAATACTCGTCAATCGCTGTATACTGATAGAACTTCTTGCCGGCGGCCTCCCCGACCAAACAAGACGCCGGTACATGCTTCACATCAATTTGTACCCGCTGACCGGGGTAATACATGAGTTCATAGGGCTTAGGAACGTATTTAGGATTAGGTGGTTTTACTGCCATCTGTCCTTGCTTTCTAAGTACGCGATATAATCCTGTAATGGAGCGAGTATAACCGCGCTGCATCATCTTGACCCAGAACACAACCAGTCCAGCTTCGGGATTACGTCTTCTCATATTGGCAATAAGTTCAAGCTCTTCCGGCGTATGTTGGTTAGAGAATGAGGGCGACGAGAGCGATCTGCTAAGGATTGTAAGGTACCATCATACCGCTTGCGCCAACGGTAGATGTATTGACGGTTTGTGTTGTATTTGATAGCCGCCTTGGTTACACCGTTTTTGAAAGAATATTCAATTAGGGATTGCCGATACCGCATGGTTTGTGTTATCTTATTCATGGCGAATAGGAGCCTCCTTGCTGTGTTGGTGTGTTGCAACTCAACTTTAGCACAGGGTTTTCCTATTCGCTATCTTTTTATCTGCCAATGTAAAACATCTATTGTAATCCTACAGTCAATACCTTGTGTAAATACCTGTATTCCTTGAATCTTTTCTTATATTATGTTATAATTAAATAGCTAGTTGGTATTTCAGCGCGGAAGCTGTAAAAGCGGGAGTGTAAGTAAATTGGTTAAAAACGCGGAACTGACCAAAGCCAGAATTTTAGAAGCGGCGGAGAACGAATTCGCAGATAAAGGTATCTATGGCGCGAGGGTGGATACGATTGCCAAAATGGCTATGGCAAATAAGCAATTGATCTATGCCTATTTCGGCAGCAAAGAACAATTATATATTAAGGTTTTGGAGCGGATATATGAACGCGTGACCGAAATCTCCGCCATCCTCAACACCGAGGCATTCGTAGACAGCGCCATTCGTCAAACCGTTTCCAGCGCCGAAACTCTCTCCAATATATCTGACTTTCATTAACCCTTCACCCCTTTCAAATTAGGGTTACACTGTCTGCCATTCAGTTCGTCCAAGCGAACATCATAACGGTAGTGTTTCCCTTAAATTACACCACCTTTTTCTACCAAATCAATATTTCCCCGCCGTAAACCTTTGTAAGTTCATGCGCATTTTTAAATTCTGAAAACAATATTGATTGCCTGCCCCTTGCTTTTCTTATTCATTTTTTGAAATACCATAATTAATAAGACAAACTTTATTAATGCGAAAAAGCCCAGCTTTCGCTGGACTTTTTAGACAGGCTGCCGACTTGTATGAACAAGTCGGTTTTTCTGGTGGGGGAAGGTGGATTCGAACCACCGAAGCCTGTGGCAACAGATTTACAGTCTGCCCCCTTTGACCGCTCGGGAATTCCCCCATTCTTGCATAAACGCAAGTGATAATATATCACGCTTTTTACCTCTTGTCAAGAGCGGATACCCTATTTTCCTTGTTTTTCCGACCCGCCTTTACCGCTTTGATTTCTCCCCCGCCTGCCGCCTTTTTTCCCGCGCTTTCATGCTTTATTCTAACAGGCGGAGGGCAAGACTTTTCACTTTTAACACAGCCGTTTTTTGATATCCCGGACATGATTTCGCCCTCACCCGTTTTTTGCGGGCGGGGGCGATTTGTCTGCCGTTTTCACGGCATGTTTACATCAAATCTTCAAGCCTTGCGGCAATCGCGTCGAGGAACTCGTCGGTATTGACCCCACGTTTTTCGGCAAGTGTGGAAAGCAGGATAAGGTCCTTGGTCATTATGCCGCTTTCGATAGTTTCCAGCGTCGCCTGCTCCAGCCTGTCCGCAAATTCCGCCAGACTGTCAAGCCCGTCCAGCTCGGCGCGCTTGCGTAGCGCGCCTGACCACGCGAAGATTGTGGCCACCGGATTTGTGGAGGTGGGCTCGCCCTTGAGATACCGGTAATAATGGCGGGTAACGGTACCGTGGGCAGCCTCGTATTCATATTTCCCGTCGGGGGACACCAGCACGCTTGTCATCATCGCGAGGGAGCCGAAAGCGGTCGCAATCATATCGCTCATCACGTCCCCGTCGTAATTTTTGCACGCCCAGATGAAACCTCCTTCAGAGCGCATTACCCGCGCGACCGCGTCGTCAATCAGGGTATAGAAATATTCAATGCCTGCCTGCTCAAAAGCGGATTTGTATTCATTCTCGTAAATCTCGCTGAATATGTCCTTGAACCTGTGGTCGTAAACCTTTGAAATCGTGTCCTTGGACGCAAACCACAAATCCTGCTTAACCGACAGCGCATAGTTAAAACACGAGCGGGCGAAGCTTGCAATCGACTTGTCGGTGTTGTGCATCCCCATAACCACGCCGCCGCCGTCAAATTCGTGGATTGTCTGCCGGGTCTGACTGCCGTCCGGCCCGGTTACCACAAGCTCGGCAAGTGAGCCGGCGCTCACCTTGATTTCGGTGTTTTTATACACGTCGCCGTAGGCGTGGCGGGCGATTGTTATCGGCTTTTTCCATGTTGACACTGTCGGCGTTATCCCTTTTACCACAATTGGCGCGCGGAATACCGTCCCGTCGAGCAGGGCGCGGATGGTACCGTTAGGGCTTTTCCACATCTGTTTGAGGTTATATTCCTCAACCCGCTGGGCGTTCGGGGTGATGGTGGCGCATTTAACCCCCACCCCGTATTTCTTTATCGCGTTCGCGGAATCAACCGTTACCTTATCTTCAGTCCTGTCGCGGTTTGGCAATCCGAGGTCATAATACTCGGTCTTTAAATCCACAAACGGCAAAATCAGCTTTTCCTTGATTGCCTGCCAGAGTATCCGGGTCATCTCGTCCCCGTCAAGCTCGACAAGCGGAGTAATCATCTGTATTTTCCCCATCTTAAACCTCCTAGTATGTTTAAATCCCGTACTGAAGATTGTACCAATTAATCGGCGGCGGCGCAAGTCCAAATCACCGCCGCGGTAAAGCTGCAAATATGTATTTTATATTCATTCCGGCTGTGATACTATATAATATACATTATCCCCGCGCGCCAATCAATAGATTAAAATTTTTTACAACGTTTCGGCATTCCTAATCGTATTATTAGTGAGAGGGGGAAAACATGTGCAGAAATCTTTATTGCGTACGGATAAAGAGCTGACACAAATCTACTGGCGCCATGTGGAAACCGTCTACCGGGTCTGCTTTATGTATATGAAAAACACACACGAAACCGAGGACATGGTGCAAAACACCTTCATCAGGCTGATGAAGGACAACACCCGGTTTGAAAGCGAGGAACACGAAAAAGCGTGGCTTATAAGGACGGCGACAAACCTGTGTATCGACCATTTCCGCCACTGGCGGACAAAAGTCGTATACCTCGACGACCTTACGCACCCGGCAGAGCAACCCCCCTTTGAAATAAACGACACAATAGAAAAAATCAAAAAACTTCCCCAAAAATACAAAACCGTGATATACCTCTACTATTATGAGGGCTATTCCACCCCGGAAATAGCCAAAATCCTCGGCAAAAAGGAGTCCACGGTCAGAAGCTATCTGCATACCGGCAGAAAACTGTTGAAAATCGAAATGGAGGGTGATTTGAATTGAGAAAAGAGGATTTAAAAAGCGCGTTTGATACAGTCAAACCCACCGAACAGCAAAAACAGAGAATGCTGGACGGCATTCTTTCGGACGACCGGAAATCCGCTGTTAAAAAAACCTTTAGGCCCAAAATGGTCGCGGCCGTTTTCATCGCGGCGGCCGTCGCGCTCGGCGGATTTTTTGCCGTCAATAACCTGATAAATACCCCGCCGCAGAACACCATTGCCAGCGGAGACAGAGCAAACGACGGCGACAGGGCGGACGACGGCGCTTTACCCGCCACCGACGATTACAGGGAAGACATGATAGCCCCTGTCTTAAACCAGTTTAAACTCGAAGACAAAACCTACTTTCTTTTGACCGGTGATTTAAAAAGCGCGGTTGCCAAATATCCTGTTGCCGAGAATGATATCGGAGACAAAATCGCCACAATCAAAACAGGCCCGGACAAATCCCTAATCGGCTGCGAGGTATATTTCTACAAGCCTGCGGGCTGCGAGGCGATTGTCGCGGTAAAGCAACACGGCGAATACAAGCTGTTCAAGTTCCTGTCGTTTGACAGCTACAATGACAACAGGGACGAGGACGCCGCCGCGTATCTTAATTTATACGGAATAAAAAGCGCCGGCGACATTCAGAAAATCCAGTTTATCGGGCACAGCGAGCAGGCAAAGCTCAACCATACGGTTGACGTAAAAGCCGAAATCACCGACAAAGCGGAAATCGCAAAATTTTATAACTTCTATTCGGTATTAAAGGATTCCAGCGACAAATACTTCGACGCCCTGTACAAAGCCAGAGAGGAAATAGTAAAGAACAATGAAAACGGCGCGGCGCCGCCCGATACAGTGCCGCCCGATTACAAAGAGGGCAACCGTTCCGACCAGCCCGTCGTCGATATAGCCGAACCGGATTATGCGCAGGACGCCGGCGGCGGAGCATATATAACCCCGCAAACCGACACCGGCTCCCCCAAGACCGACTACGGCAGCGTATCCCCATCCGGCGGCAGCCCCGCGGGCAACCCGCTGGCGGGTTCGGTAACCATCAGGATTTACAACAAGAGCGGCGTGTACTACGAAACCATATACTACCCGAATATCAAATTCATCTCAAGATATCAGGTAACAGAAGATTTTGCGGAATTCCTCGCCGCCTATATCAAATAGTTATTACAATCTGTTGAGTTGTCGCGTTTTATTACGCATAGTACAATCCCCTGCCGCGGCCGCGCGCCCGGCAGGGGATTGTACTGTTATTCGTAAGCCACCGGATTGTTCAAAGCGGCTCAGCGGCTCTCCTGTTCCTCCGCCTCCCGCTTTGTCCTGTGGACGGTGCCGAACGGGTGCTGTGGCGGCGCGTAGATGGAATACAGCTTAATCGGCGTCCGCCCGGTATTGTAAAGGTTATGCCACGTTCCGGCCGGAATAAGTATTACATAGTTGTCATAAACCCTTTTTCTGAAATTCAGATTGTTTTTGTTTTTCCCCATCATCACAACCCCCTGCCCCTGCTCAATTCGCAGGAACTGGTCAAGGTCGTGGTGGATTTCAAGCCCGATATCCTCCCCCGGATTAATGCTCACCAGGGTAAGCTGCAAATGGTCGCCGGTCCACAGCGCCGTGCGGAAATAGCTGTTATCCAGCGCCGCCCGCTCAATATCGGTTACAAACGGATTTGGCCCGTAGTCGGTCGTGCGGCGTCCAAAACGCATATTGTCAAATCCGCTGTCCATCCCGCCATACGGGTTTTCATAATCTCTGTAATCTCTCATCACATTCTTCCCTTTCAAAGTTTTGTCAATACATAATATGGGAAGGAGACTATATTTGTGTCTGCCCGCCGGCAGCGCGCCAAAGCTATACTGAAAAGTCGGCCATCCTGCCGCCTCAGCTTGCAGAGAAACAGGCATATTCGCGCAGGTAAAAGCTTCCCTGAGAGACTGCGTGTGATTAAGACTGAAGACTTTAACACACGTCCTTTTATGACGGAGCCGCATTCTCGATGACTGCAGCTGACAAAATCCCGTCGAATGGATTCGGCGGGATTTTTGCAATTAAAAAGGAAGCTTGAGCAGATAAAAATGATTGCGGGAATTAACAAAAAATTTATTGTACGTCATCTAAATGAAAAATACATGCTACGATTTCTGAAACCGGTATTGTGTAGGCGAGTAGCCGGTCATTTTTTTAAACTCATAGCTAAAATATGTCGGAGTGGAAAAACCCGATAACTCCGCAACTTCAGAGACTGTATAATATCCGTTTTCCAGCAGCTGCTTGGCATAATTTATCCGAAGGTTTTTCAGATATTCGATGGGGGAACACTGGTATATCTCTTTGAATATGCGTCGGTAATAGGCGGGGCTGATGTAAGTCTGCTTCAAAAGCTTATCAATATTGAAATCGCTTTCTCGGTAATGTTCATGCATATATGCGACAGAATCGCGAATCAAATCATCTTTATATGAGTTTTCCCGATTCAGATTTTTGGCAATCAAAGCCAGTATGTTGTAAAACATGGATATGCACTGCAGACTTTTCTCTCTTTGCTCGGATTCATATTGATTGTATAAAGAAAAAAACAGGTATTCTATTTCACAACGCAGGGGCAGAATGAAATTTTCGATGATATCCCCGATACTCTCCAAGGTAGTAAAATGGACGACTATTTGTTGGGACGGGGTGAGAACATGGTGGGTATATGGTATTCCTGCCGGCACAAAGGTCAGGGAACGGGCATTAGATGTTATCTCAACCCCGTTTTTATCATATATCACATTCTCCCCCTCTACTCTGAAAGACAGGCTGTGATAACGGCGCGAGTCAACATTATAAACTCTGGGGTCGGTATTTGTTTTTATGACAGACAGCGAGTTAATAACGGCATTGTCCAGTTTCAATGCAATCACGACCTTCTCTGCCACGGCTTCATATACAATTATATACAAAAGTATCGAAAAGTTAAAGTAATAGTTCGATTTTTTAATTGAGAAATATGGGTTTTGGTGTAGTATAGGGCATAGAAAACAAGGCCAAATCACAAAAAATGGGGGAAGGATTATGGGCAGCTTAGAAAAGAAATTGTGGGACTTTGCAGAGAAAAATGGAATTGATGTATTGGGGTTTGCGCCAAAATCAAGGTTTGATGGCCTGCAAGCCGAGTATAATCCATTTTCCATCTTTCCGGAGGGAGAAACGGTCATTATTTTAGGCAAGAGGATTTGCCGCGGTTCGCTACGGGGAGTTGAGGAAGGATCGAATTTCGGGGATTACAACATGTTTGGGCACAGCTGGTTGGAGGATAACTTTCTGACCATCGTTTGCTACGACATGACAAGGGTTTTGGAGGATAACGGCTGGGAGGCAGTACCTATTTTCCCGAACCCGACCGAGGTACTCCCCCAAGGTGTTCCTGTTGCGGAAGGCAGACCTGCGCCCAATGTGCACCCGGATTTTGACTATGCCGCGGTTGCGGCTGGCGTGGCGGAGATTTCATTCAACGGACTTTTATTCACCCCTAAATTCGGCTCGCGCCAAAGATTTCATATGATTATTACCGATGCTGTGTTAGAGCCTACCCCGGTTTTAGAGAAAAGTATATGCGACGGATGCGGCAAATGCGCGGATTTATGCCCGCTCCAAGCCATATCAAAAACCGATTATAAGACGGTCACCATCTGCGGCAAAAGCATGAGGGTTGCCAACATAGACTATTCACGGTGCGCCAAATGCAAAAACGGCGCCATACCCAACCGCTTTACGTCTGCCGGCAAGCCCGACCGGGTGGCGGCGCTCTGCAACCGCACCTGTATGGAGCATCTTGAACAGGAGGGCCTGATTGAAAACACCTTTAAGAACCCGCTCAGGCAAAGCGAACCATGGGCGTTAGACGCCGACGGCAAATATGCCGGCAAGATTGGAGTGTAGGAATATGCTGACTTCCCAAATGATTAAAGACAGAGCAAAAGAGCTGGGCATTGACGATATTGGTATCGGCAATATCGAAAGGTTTGACAACGCCCCTCCTCTGATGTCTGTTAAGAATTATTTCCCGGGAGCAAAATCCGTTATCGCGATTGTCATGCGTATTCCAAGAGGAACCTACAGAGGAATTGAGGAAGGTACTCATTGGCACAATTATACTTTTTACGCGTACAATAAATTGAACACCCTCATCCGTCCAAGGCTTACTTATGAACTATGCCGGTTTATTGAAGATTTCGGCTGGGAAGCGGTGCCGCATTACCCCGGTGTGCCCGAGCGCAACCCTGTTAGGGATGCGGTTGCCCCCGGAAAGCTGCCGCCGGATATCTATACAAGCGTCCGATTGATTGCCGCGGGAACAGGTGTTGGAGAAATAGGGCATTCAAAGGTGTTTCTTAACAAAAAATTCGGTCCGCGGCTAAGACTAGGCTTAATATTTACCGATGCGGAACTGGAGCCTGACCCTATTTTAGATACCGGTACAATCTGTACACATTGCGGGGCGTGTGTCAGGGAATGTCCGGGCAATGCGATACCTCCTGTAAAGGACGAGGAAAACAGGGTGGTTATCGACTACGGTGAAAAGCAGGTGTATTACTCCAATGTACATATGGGACGCTGCACCCTTACACACCATGGATTTAACAATGAAATTTCGCCGTTTTTGAAAAAGGCTTTCCCCAATATGGCGTTCGACGTGCGAAACTCACAAATGAGTGAGGAGGAAGCTTATCGCTTATGTTATCCAATGGCACAGGCTCAATGGTATGTTACTCACAGCGAAAACAACAACAAATCCGTCATTGAGTACTATGATTACGTTCTAAAGCATGTCGGTTACTTTGCTGTTTGCGGTGCCAAAGGGTGTATACGCGCGTGTATGAATAGCCTCGAAAAAAGCAACCGGATTGAAAACAAGTTTCACAATGATTTTTATCGTAAAAAACCATGGAAGCTTGAAAATCAGCCAGAGAAAATAGAAAAGGGGATTAACCCGTTCAGGAACAAATGGCTGGATAAACACTATCCCGGCGTCAGAAAAAATGAAGAGTAAAATCGCAAACTAATTCGCGCGGCAGTTGAGGTCCCCCTTATATCTCAACTGCCGCCTTTTTTACGCCATCTCGCTGTAAAACCTGTCCACCGCGTTAAAGAAAGCGTCGATATTTTCCCATTTTGAAAGCGGCGGGATATCGCAGCCGGACGAAATTACGAAATTGGGATATTTTGAGCAGTCCTGAAGCAGGTTTAAGGTTTCCTCGCTGACAGACTCGACCGTGCCGTTCCTGAACTGTCTGGCGGGAGAGATGTTGCCCATCGCGACCACGTTTTCGGGGATATGCGGCATCATTTCGCGCATGTCTATCGCGTCCCCGAAGTGATACGCCGAGCAGCCGGTCGACAGTATCGAATCAATCATCTTGATTGTAGCGCCGCCGCAATTGTGATATACAACGGCGAAATTATCGTCTTTCACCGCGTCCGCAATCCTTTTGACATACGGGGAGGAAAACTCGTCCGCCAACGCCGGGGATAAAAGCCCCGCAAGCGGCTCCGCCATCACCACTCCGTCCGCCCCGACAGCCTTGTAAGCCTTGCAGTACTCGATAATAAACCCGGTAACCTTTTCAAGAAGAATATGCACCATTTCAGGGTCGTCGTAGCAGTAAATCATCGCGTTGGACACGTCCATCAGGCGGCCTGCCAGAGAGAACGGGCCAATCACGCCCGCGAACACCGGCCTGTCCTTTATCAGCTCTTTTGCCGTCCTGATTGCTTCGATATAAACGCCGGTCCGTCCGCTGCCTATCTCAGGCACTCTTAAAGCCTCGGCCTCTTCTTTTGTCGAAACAATCCCGCCCACAACCGTGGGCACCTCATCGTCCGAGAACCTGATGTCCGAACCGAAACACTCGGCCTCAACCGACAAATCCATCATGCTCAGCGCCGCCGCGGAATTCACCCTGTCCGCAATCCTTTTCATGCCCAAAACCTGATTTTTGCTGTCGGTAACAAGGTCAATCACGCTTATATTCAAAAGCTGAATTGAAGGGAAAGATAAAACCGGCATTGCTTTTTTCACTTTAGCGCCAATCATCTGCGAAAACCAGTCTGTCATGTTCATGACAATTCCACCTTACACCTAAATTTTCACGCTTATTTATTTTTACACATAAGCGCCCGCAGTATCTTGTAATATCTAATGAAAAATAAAACTATTTTTCCTATTTGCACAGCGCAAAAAGCCCTTTATCCAAACAACCTGTGTTTGAATAAAGGGCTTTTTGCGGTTTTTATTTGCACAAGTACAATCAATATTATCCTAAAGTCAAGTCCAAATTTGTGTGTAAATTACCTCGGTCATTAAGCAGTAGCTAATCAAACGATAGCCTAAGCGTTTATGTCGCGAAAGCTATTGACAATGAGTGCATGGCATGTTAGCTTGGTTGGCCG
>Ga0208564_1003444_pt1 | contig 11537 bp, 9 predicted proteins | sample AD_UKC073_MetaG_FD_184439 | JGI IMG/M metagenome (GOLD analysis project Ga0208564, IMG submission 184439) | Active sludge microbial communities of municipal wastewater-treating anaerobic digesters from USA - AD_UKC073_MetaG (SPAdes) (version 2) | ecosystem: Engineered > Bioreactor > Anaerobic >... | reverse complement strand
GCTTACATCCGCGAGTGGCTTAATCGCCACATCCAGGAGGACTGTCTTGTGATGATCGACGACGACCTTCGAGCGATCTGGTGGGTTGTCGGGAAGCCGCGGCGATACACCGATCCGCGGGCCATCCTGGAGGTCATCGAAAACACTCATCAAGTGGCGTGCGATTTATCGTTTAACGTCTTCACGTGGTCACGCTCCGTCAAGGGGCTTAACCCGGAATACGATCCGATCAAATTCTGCGCGCCGATTGGAGGCTCCCTCGGCCTACGCGGGGCCGCTCGTAATCGCGCGTTCGATGTCACGCTGCCCGGGCGCGCGGACGCCGATTTTACGCTCCAGACCCTGCTTGAAGACCGCATTCTTCTCGGCGATGTGCGGGTGTATTTCGACTTCGGTCGATGCTTTTCCGGTGCCGGTGGCAATTCGGGACTCATCACCGACGAACAGTTTGCGCTAACAACGAAGATTCTCAAGAAACGATGGGGGCCGTATATCGAGTTTAAGCCGCGGAGCGATAAACGCAAACGCAACTCCGAGGCATACCGGATTGTCGTCACCCGCCGCAACCCGGTTATCACACAACACTAGCGAGACGATCCCCTAGCCCCTCTCTCTCATCAGCCCCAGCGTATGCATCAGCGTGTGCGTATGCATCTGTGGGGGCAATGGCCGCACCAATGTGTGACGGCGATTATACTCGCACTCTTTCGACTAATGCTTTTCTATTTATATCGCAATTACTTGGACAATACTTGGGGTATATTTGTCGCGATATATGGGACCGCGAAAACGCAAAGCATACAGCACTCAAGGTATACACAAGACTTGACAGCCACCCGGTTACGGTAGAGAGTTAGAGCAACGGACGGGGCAATAAAAAAACGGCAAGGACGAAAAAAAAGGCTTGACAGGGATCGGGATGGACGAGAGTGTAGAGTAAAACAAACAACAAACAACGGCGTAGTAAACCCTTAGTTACCTGGAGGACCTGAAATGATTACCACCACCACCACCACTGACGGCGTTGGCACTCTGGTTATCCTCAACACGCCAGCTACATGCCGCGTGTGCGACGGCAAAATGGCCAAGGGCGAGGAGGCGGTTGTTATCCGCGTCTTGTCCGATGGGCGTCGTCGATACGCTCATAGCGAGTGCGTCAGGAACGGCTATATCGTTCCAACACAACGGGAGGACCGGCTGGAAAACGAAAACGAAAACGACAACGGCAAGCCGGAAGTCGAAGGCAAGCCGGAAGTCGAAGAGGAAATCGAAAAGTTCGACGAAAACGAGCCTCAGCACGAGGCTTTCGCCAAGGTCCGGCAGCTAGCTCAGCTCCGCGTGCCCATTTTCCTACCCGGTCCGGCGGGCTGCGGGAAAACTCATCTTGCGCATCAAGTCGCTAAGGCGTTGGGCCTGCGGTTCGGTATGATCTCCTGTTCGGCTGGCATGTCTGAAGCGGCTATCCTGGGCCGGCGAGTGCCGGGGCCTAACGGGGGATTCATCTACGAAAAGTCCCTGTTCGTTGACCTCTACGAAAACGGGGGAGTGTTCCTGTTCGATGAAATCGACGCTGCGGACCCCAATGTTTTACTCATCATTAACTCTGCGATCGCCAATGGCACGTTGGCCGTGCCAGCAAGGACGGAGAAGCCAATCGCTAAAATGCACCAGGACTTCATCATCATTGCCGCGGCCAACACGTTCGGGAGGGGCGCAGATAGATTGTATGTCGGGAGAAACAGCCTGGACGAGAGCACGCTGGACCGTTTTCGTTTGGGCACGGTGCCCCTCGATTACGACAAACAACTTGAAAATCGGTTGTGCCCCGATAAGGAACTCCTGGACGCGGTTTGGCGCATCCGAGAAGCCGCCGGTCAGGCAAAACTGCGACGGATTGTCTCAACCCGATTCATCAAAGATGCGTATATGGCCCGCGTAAAGCTCGGCTGGTCTTTGAAAACGGTTATCAATCAACTAGTGCTCGGGTGGAGCGACGACGAGTTAAAACTCAGCGGCGTTGGCTCCATCATACGACAACTCTAACCGTCAACGGGCTAGGGGGCTGGCGCCGCGGAGGGCGCTGGCCCCTAACAGCCAGTGAGCGGGGCTGGCGGTCGATGGCCAACCGGGTTGGCCCTCAATCAGCAACCCTGCGACACACAACACAACACAACCTGGAGGGAAGAAATGGCGATACGATACCGACATCTTAGGGACTGCGAGTTTCTGAACCGTATCACTCCCGCTGTGGAAGTCACGGAAAGCGTCCCCCTCGTAAGCGATCGTTCGCATGGGGCGTTTCTCTGCCGCGGCAAGGCGAAAAACGCAACCTGCGTGAAGTTTGTGTCGATGCCCATGCTACGGTTTGCGGATATTATCGAGTACAGCAAGGAGACGCGAGAGCACGAGCTTAAACAAGCCCGTATTAACCTCAACGACGACGGTTTCATCGGGAGATTCTTCTCATCGTGGGACCAGGTGTACGCTGCCCTCAACGAACCGTGGAAACCCGGTATCGCGGCAATCGAAACACTGCGCGCCAAACTTGAGCGGGATGTGCAGATTCGACCGCAGTCACGCAAGCGGGTGGCCCGGTGGGACGAGACTGATGGCCACGAGATGGATTGGGACCGTCTTCAATCCGGTCAACCCTTCTGGCGACGCTGCCACCGGCAGACAGCGAGCGGGATTCAACACGTCGATATAAAAGTCAATATCGCGGTCCCCTATTACGTGGATTCCAACGACGTGTTCTGGCCGATGGCGGCTGCGACTGTTCTCAGCGACCGGCTGGAGGAGGCCGGTTACGCGGTTCGGATTATCGCTATGGACGCCATGGATTCGGTGTTCACCGATGGCACCGGGCTGTCAATCGGCATTCTAGCCAAGGACTACGACGAACCACTTGCGGTTTCGTCATTGGCCACGTTGTTCGCCGGGTGGACCTATCGAACGATTTTTTTCCGATGGCTGGCAGGTGGCTTTGGCGTCTATACGGCCAACGATTTTATGGGATACACAGGCCCCTTAAACGTGTATCCACTGATGGACGATATAATCGCGACACACAACACTGGCATTGTCGCGGTGTACGATTCAGTCGCGATGAAGCAGGAGTTCGGGAAACCCGGTGGCTTTTCTAGGGAAGTCGCAGAATGGTGGCTTGAAGGTCAGATCGAGATGATCGAGGAGCAGCAGCAACGATAACGATAACCGGGGGATAACCGGGGGATTACCAGCGGGCGGGGCTGCCAACCCGGGTGGCCCTCTTGGGACCCAATCGACAACACAACGGGCAACGCCGAGCGACTCCGTGCAACCGCGGGGCAACGGCGGGAGCCGGGCAACACGGGCAACACGGGGGAAACAACCTTGGCGGCTGGGCCGCGGCAACCCGGGAAACAACGGGGAAAACGAGGGGGGAACGAAAAAACGGAATGGGGCAAAAAAAGGCTTGACAGGGGTTGAATTGGCCGAGAGAGTTTGTGTAAACGACAACGATAAACCCAACCGGCTGGGAAAAACGAAAACGGTATCGGTCAAGCCGGGAGACCGATACAAACGACCCGGATAGGACAGGAGGAAAACGACATGACAGCAACAATGCATTGGCAATGGCGTCGCGATTACAATGGTATCTTCTACCTAACAACGTTCGAGTATCCGCTGTTGTTGCTCTGCGGTAGCGGGTACTACCTTGTCCCGGTGGTTCACCCGGAGGGCCTCGTTGGCTACGGCATCTTGGAAACGTCCGAGGGATACAACACAATAGTAGCGGTGTACTGGCACGAACCCGACCACCACGTTTCAGGTTGTGGCTGGGATTGGGTGGATGAGGAGTTCCAGCAGGCCGACGCCGACGTACTGGGAGTTGACCCCGAAGACGTGCTGCAAGACGGCCTGGACTATATCAAGTCGATTATCTAACGACCTCCAGGTAGGCTCCGTTCGCGTGGGCGTGGTGGTCATGCGAGCGGGGCCGTTTTTTTTGGCAATCTTGGCGGCTGGGCCGCGGCAACCCGGGAAACAACGGGGAAAACGAGGGGGGAACGAAAAAACGGAATGGGGCAAAAAAAGGCTTGACAGGGGTTGAATTGGCCGAGAGAGTTTGTGTAAACGACGCGGCTGCCCGGGAAGTCTGCGACGAGTGTGGACTCTAATTAACACTTAACACAACGCTTGGACAGGAACAACAAACAGCAAACAGGAGGTAGTGCAATGGCAAAGCTGGCGATTACGACCGTTCACGGACTCAATCCCTTCGACTGTGTGTCAGCCCTCCAGAAATTCATTCGCCGGGGGATGGAACGCGAGGCCGGGGCGATCGCCTTTCAACTCGGAATGACCAACAAACAGATGTTTTCGTGGCTGTGCAACAGGCTCCGGGTGATCAGTCACGAGGACATCGGGCTGGCCGACATGCAGGCCGTCATGTTCACGGAAACCGCGATCAGTCAGGCGGAAAAGGTTTACCCGAAACCGGCGTGGCGTCTGATGATCGGCAACGCCATTCGCGCGCTCTGCCGCGCTCCGAAATCGCGGGAGGGGGACCACTACCAGGCAGTGTGCTGGTACTCGCAGGAAATCGAGGGAAACATTCCCGAAATTCCAGAGTGGACCATGGACGGGCACACGGCCTACGGGAAAAAACGAAACCGGGGGATCGAGTACTTTAAGCAGGTGTCGGCGGTCCTCAAACCCGAACCGGCACACGACCCCTACGAGGCCGACGCCTACCGGCTGTGGGAGCTAAAAGAACAACGCGGGGAAAACGACGACGACGACAGCGAGGGCGGGGAAGGAACCACAACTCAAGGACGGCTGTTGTAACGCAAACGCAAACGCCACTCGGACCGGGTGGGCCGTCATGTGCGCTCGCATGGCGGTCCACCTTTTCGCCTCTGTGTGCTTCTCTCTTGTTGTGTGCTTCTCAAAACACCCTCCCTTGCAACCGTCTAACCGTCTATCGGTTTATCCGTATATGTTCTATGTTTAGTAGTAGCAAGACGGACGGACCTGTCCCCCGGATTCCTCATGTCTGATGACACCATATGTCTGATGACACCATCGCAAACTTACTCCAACGGCAGCGGGAGCAACGCAAGCAGATTGCCACGCTCAAGCGGCTCCTCGATAAACTGACGGCGGGACATGGTGTTTCGGCAGCCACCGACGGGGCCGATTCATCGGTGGCCTACACGGAACACCGCGAGCGGGCCGCGAGACGCCAACGGCAGTTATCGCAGTCGGGAAGGGAGATCGCGCCGCTTCCCCCGGTTGCCGACCCGGAGCGGAGGGAAGCCTGTGCCCGGGACTTCCAACGTTTCTGTAAAACGTACTTCGGGAATGTCTTCGCTTTACCGTGGTCGAAGGATCATCTGGCGGTCATTCGGAAGATCGAACGCGCGATCATCGAAGGGGGCCTGTTCGCGCAGGCGATGCCCCGCGGATCGGGGAAAACGAGTCTCGCAATGGCCGCCGCGATTTGGGCAGTGTTGTACGGGCACCGCCGGTTTGTGTGCCTGGTCGCGGCCTCGTCGGAACGGGCTGTGGCACTCCTTCAGGCGATCCAAGTGTGGCTCGAAACCAACGACCTCCTGCTAGCGGATTTTCCAGAGTCTGTTTATCCGATTCGCCGGCTGGAACGGATAAACAACCGACAGAAGGGGCAGTTGTACAAGGGGCAGCCGACCCGCCTCGTCTTCACCGCCGATAAAATCGTCTTCGCCACAATCCCCGGCAGCCCGGCATCGGGGAGCGTTATCACCACCGCTGGCATGAAGGGATCAGAGTTACGCGGCCAGTTACACGTGTTACCGGACGGCACTGCGATGAGACCCGATCTGGCGATCATCGACGACCCGCAAACGCGGGAATCAGCGTATTCAGTGTCGCAATGCCGCCAACGGGAGTCGATCATCACCGGCGACGTGCTCGGCATGGCTGGACCGGGGAAAAACATCTCGGCCATCCTGTGCTGCACTGTCATTAGGCCGGGGGATTTGGCCGATACCCTACTCGACCAAAACCGGCACCCCGAGTGGCAAGGCGAACGGACCCAACTCCTCTACGAGTTTCCGTCGAAGATGGAACTGTGGCACAAATATTGGGACCTTTACTCGGAGGGACTCCGCAACGGGGGAGATGTATCCGCGGCAATCGACTTTTACAAAAACAACCAGGCCGAAATGGACGAAGGGGCGGTTGTCGCTTGGCCGGAACGAAAAGACACTAACGAAATCAGCGCGGTGCAACACGCCATGCATCTCTTCTTTCGCGACCAGGCAGCGTTCTGGGCCGAGTATCAAAACAAACCGTTCTTACTCGACGCGGGCCACGATGGAAGGGAACTCACCGCCGACGCGATCAGCGACAAGATCAACAACATCCCACGTGGCGTTGTGCCATCCGGGGTGCAGTCTGTGACGTGCTTCATCGACCCTCACCAATCGCTCCTGTATTGGATGGTGACAGCCTGGACCGCGGAGTGCAACGGTTACATTGTGGATTATGGTACGTGGCCTCCACAACCCCACGGCTATTTCACGATGCATGACGCGACTAACCGCCTCTCGACGCAATACCCGGGGAGAACGCTGGAAGCGCAACTCTACGCGGGGCTAACGGACCTGACGGCCAACCTGCTGGCACGCGAGTGGCCCGGCGAAATCTCCTCACACGTTTTTCGTATCGAGCGATGCCTCATCGACGCCAATTGGGGGCAGTGCACGGACCTCATCTACGAGTTCTGCCGACGCAGCCCGCACGCTCCGATCCTCCTGCCAAGCCACGGACGTTATATCGGGGCGAGTAGTCGCCCAATCCACATGCAGGGACAGCGACCTGGCGAGAAGATCGGTTTGAATTGGAAGCTCGCCATCTCGCAACAACGGCACATTCGGTATATCGTTTTCGACGCCAATTTTTGGAAGTCCTGGGTGTATTCGCGGCTCGAAACACCCATCGGGGAGCGGGGCTGTTTGTCGCTCCCCGGGAGCAATCGGCAAACCCACCGCATGCTCGCCGATCATATTGTCGCCGAATACCGAGTGCCCGTGACATCACGGGATCGGACTGTTGATGAATGGAAACCGCGACCCGGCAACCCGGATAACCACTTGTTCGATTGTCTTGTCGGCTGTTCGGTGGCCGCCTCACTCATGGGCATTAACCTCATCGAACGACCACCCAAAAAGAAGGTTGCGTTTTCACAACTGCAACGACAACGGAGGGGAATCGAGCATGGACGATAATGTCTTCAATGTCTTCACCGGCAACGGTTTGCCACCGCACGACGTGCCGCCTGGCCCGCCACCAGAGGACGATGGATCGAACGGCCACATCGGTTTGCTCTGCCATCGGTGCGGTTGCCGACATTTTCGGGTGATCTACACACGCCGCCGACCAAGTGGCGACATCCTACGCCGGCGAGAATGCCGCCACTGCGGGATGCGAATCGTCACTATCGAGAAACACGCGACCGAGTGGGACTGGTAACAACGGCCTCATTCTTCGCGGATGGAGTGTGTAGTTCCATATCTGGAATTAGGTGCCGGTTGTGGATGCGCTGATGTCTGTCATAATACGGAAAACTCGATCATATGGGGGAAGGAAAACGACATGGCGGACGAAACGGACAGCCAGCAGCTCGAAAACGCGATCCTCAACAACGCGGTTGGCCCGGCCTCTGCGGAGACCGAGGGTCTCCGGGTTACGCAACACAACCTCAAGGATCAGATTGCGGTTGACAGATACCTGGCCAGCAAGCGGGCTGTCCAGAACGGGGGCCTCGGGATCATTCTACGAAAACTCTCGCCACCGGGGGCCACCTGATGTTTGAATGGATCAGCCAACTTTTCGCTCCACGTGGTGGTGGTGTCCCGCGGCGACGGGTTAGGCATACCATTCTCGCGCGCTACGATGCAGCCCAAACAACGGTCGAAAACCGCCGCCACTGGGCCGCCGCCGACAACCTGTCGGCCAACGCCGCCAACTCGCCGGAGGTCCGTAAGATACTCCGCGCCCGGGCGCGCTATGAAGTCGCCAACAACAGTTTCGCGCGTGGCATCGTCAACACCATCGCCAACTACACGATTGGAAGTGGCCCCCAGCTCCAGGTGCGGACGGACGATAATGTCGTCAACGATGCGATTGAAGACCGCTTTGGAGAGTGGGCCGACGAGGTCCGCCTGGCGGAGAAGCTCCGTGTCATGCGGATGGCGTGTGTGCAGGACGGGGAGGCCTTCGCGATCCTCAAAACCAACCGCCGCCTGGAATCCCCGGTCAAGCTCGATCTGCAGCTGGTCGAGGCGGATCAGGTGACGACACCGGGACTGACTTTGCCACGGCCCGGCCAGGTGGACGGGATCATCTTCGACGAGTTCGGCAACCCCCAATATTACAGCATCCTGCGGCACCACCCGGGAGACCCCAGCGTCGGGCTGGCCCTCGAAGCCGATCTGATCAAGGCCGAGTTTGTGATCCACTACTATCACGTGGACCGCCCCGGGCAATGCCGCGGCATTCCGGAGCTAACCCCGGCACTCCCCTTGTTCGCTCAGTTGCGACGTTACACCGCCGCGGTTTTAGCCGCCGCGGAAACCGCCGCCGACATTGCGGCTGTGCTCCAGTCCGATTCGCCGGCCTACATCCCCGAGGACCAGGCCGTCACGCCCTTCGACGTGGTGGAGCTGGAACCCCGCATGGCCACGGTCCTCCCCGCGGGCTGGAAGATCGGCCAGATTGAGGCCCATCACCCCAGCACGACGTACAGCGAGTTTGTCAGGCAGATTCTCTGCGAGATCGCGCGCTGTGTGAACATGCCGCTCGCCGTTGCCCTCGGCGATGCAAGCCAACACAACTACGCCTCGGGGCGACTCGATTATCAGAACTGGTACCGGGCCCTGAAGGTCGAACGCTCGCTGATTGAGCGGGTGATCCTCACGCCGATCCTGCGGACCTGGCTGAACGAGGCCATCCTGGTGAGTGATTTTTTGCCGCTCCGCGTGCGGATGGTTCCGTTTACCCAGCTCCGTCGGGAGTGGTTCTGGGACGGCTTGGAACACGTGGACCCGGTGAAAGAAGCGACCGCCCGCAAGATTCTCTTGGAGGCGAACCTGACGACGCTGGCCAACGAGTGCGCCCGGGACGGCAAGGACTGGGAGACGGTGCAGAAGCAACGGGCCAAGGAAATCGCTCTCCAGCGGGAACTCGGGCTGACCGTACCGGAGACCGTTCCCACGACGGGCAACAACACGAAGGATAACGATGATGACGAATAACGGCACTGTACTGATTACCGCGCGGGCCAATCTCTCGCTCAGCAAACCGAAGGATGGCGACGCCGCCACGACCTTACGGCGGTTACAAATCATCGCCTACACCGGAGTGCCGATGACTGTCGCCGGATTCGAGTTGCCAGTTGTGATTGATCTCGCGGGCCTCACCATTCCGAACCAACAAATCCCCGTGCGATTCAATCACAGTCCCAACCTCGGCATCGGCCACACGGAACGCATCGCCGTTGACAGCGGGCAGCTTGTCGCCGAGGGGGTGGTTTCGCGGGCCACGCCGGAAGCAAGGGAGTTTGTTGCCAGCGCGGAAAACGGCTTCCCGTGGCAAGCCTCTGTCGGCACAACCGCCGAGAAATTCCGGCTGGTGCCCGAAGACGTGACCACCACCGTCAACGGGAAGGATATTGCCGGACCGTTTTACCTCATCGAAAAAGCAACGCTCCGGGAAATCTCCGTTGTGGACCTGGGGGCCGATTCACAAAGCGACGTAACACTTACCGCCAACGCAGGACCGTCTCAAAGTCAAGTTTCCAATTCAGGAGGTCAAGCAATGACTAAGCCCGACGTAACGAACGCCGCCGACCAAAACCAACAGCAAAACGACACGCCGCCGCAGCCCGCCGGGAACGGCACCCCGGATGTGCAGGGAAAAGCCCCCGAACCGCACGTTCAGGGGCAGCAACCGGCCAACACCCCGAACCTCGATTACCAGCACGAAATCGAGCGTTTTAAGGCAATCCAAGCCATCTTCGGGGACCGAACCGACCTTGCGGAAAAGGCTGTCCGGGAAAAGTGGTCCCTCGAACAGTGCCAGATTGAAGCGTTGCGAGCGGAGCGACCTCGCGGGCCAGCCATCGTCGCCACCAGCGAACCACAAATCAACGGCCAAATTCTGGAGTGTGCCGTCCTGATGGCCGCCCGCTACCCCGACCTGGAGAAGACCTTTGACGAGGGGACCCTCCAGGCAGCCGAGCGCCGCTACAGGGGCCGAATCGGGCTGCAGGAACTGATCATCGAGGCGGCCATGGCCAATGGCTACCGAGGCCGGGCCACGCGAGTCGATAACGACATTCTTCGCACGGCTTTTCAGCCGCAAGTCGCCGCGGGATTCTCGACGGTGGACATCGGCGGGATTCTCTCCAGTGTGACCAACAAATTTTTGCTCCAAGGGTTTTTCTCCGTCGAACGGACCTGGCGCAATATCTGTGCCGTGCGGAACGTGCGGGACTTCAAAACCGTCAAGTCCTATCGCCTCATCGGACGCGACCAGTACGAGCTGGTTGGACCGGGTGGGGAACTGAAACACGGGACCCTGGGGGAAGAGGCCTTCGAGAATCGGGCCGACACCTATGGCCTGATGCTGACCATCGACCGCCGGGACATCATCAACGATGACCTGGGGGCGATCACCACCATCCCCCGCAAGCTGGGGCGGGGTTCCGGGCTGGCCATCAACGACGTCTTCTGGAAGACGTTCATGAACAATGCCAGCTTCTTCACCGCGGGCCGCAAGAATTATGCCGCGGGGACCGACACAGCCCTGGGGATCGACGGCCTGACCAAGGCCGAACAGATGTTCCTCGACATGAAGGACGCCGACGGCTACCCCATCGGGATCAACCCCGCCATCCTTCTGGTGCCGTCTTCCCTCTCCACCCTAGCCAACCAGATCATGAAGTCGACTGAGCTGCGGGTGACCGCCTCTGACACGACCTACGGTGTCTCCAACCCGCACGCCGGGAAGTTCCGGGTGGAGATGAGCCGGTATCTCAACAACACCAACTACACGGGCAACTCGAGTAAGGCCTGGTATCTTCTGGCCGACCCCAATGACCTGCCGGTGATCGAGGTCGCCTTCCTCAACGGGCAGGAGTCGCCGACGATCGAGACGGCGGAGGCCGACTTCGCCGTGCTGGGTATCCGCATGCGGGGCTATCACGACTTTGGCGTGGCCCTCATCGATCCCAAGGGTGGCGTGAAGATGAAGGGTGAGGCCTGATCCTGATGTCCTGGGACCTGAAAACGTGTGAAAGACTGTGAAAGACAAGGAGACATCCCATGACCACTTATGCCGTGTTCCTTCAGGATGGCAACAGTATCGATTACACACCGGCCAGTGACGTGCAACCAGGCGATGTCGTCGTCCTGGGGAGTCTGATTGGGATCGCCACCCGGCCGATCCCGGCCAACACCACCGCAGGGCTGGCCATCCGCGGGGTCTTCCGCATTGCGAAGCTCAGCACT
>Ga0208564_1003441_pt1 | contig 11542 bp, 10 predicted proteins | sample AD_UKC073_MetaG_FD_184439 | JGI IMG/M metagenome (GOLD analysis project Ga0208564, IMG submission 184439) | Active sludge microbial communities of municipal wastewater-treating anaerobic digesters from USA - AD_UKC073_MetaG (SPAdes) (version 2) | ecosystem: Engineered > Bioreactor > Anaerobic >... | reverse complement strand
GATCCGCGACGTTTAGTCGCGGCGCAGCCGCGGCGAGGTCGGGGTGAGGGAAAGGCCAGGGGTAGGCTCGCCGGAGCCTACCCCTTTTCATGCGGGTGGTTTGCAAGCCACCCCCATCTATATAAAGGAAGAGGCAGCCGAAGCTGCCTCTTGGTGATTCTGCTGCTGGCCGTTCGAGCTATTCTGCCAGCCACGCCTCGAGCATCCACCGGTACTGATCAAGCCCGTCGCGGATGTCGTCCAGCAGATTAACGGTGGTGCGATCCTCGGCGCCCTCGGCAGCCGTAATCACGTCCAGCAGTCGAGCGCGCAGAGTCTCCAGGTCGGAGATGGTGGTCTGCACCATCTCAGGCGCCGCAGGAACGGAGGCGTCCTCATCCAGCGAGGCGGTTTCCAGCACATGCGCCAGCGTGTGGAGCGGCGTCCCTTCGAGGCCGACGATCCGCTCGGCGATCTCGTCGATCGAATCGTTGACGCTGTTGTACATCTCCTCGAACTTTGCGTGAAGCTGGAAGAAGTCCTGCCCGGTGACGTTCCAGTGGTAATGGCGCAGCTTCTGGTAGAACACAGTGAAATCGGCGAGCAGTGAGTTCAACTGTTGGACCGTATCTGTTGCCACATCAAACCCTTTCTACTACTCGAAAAACACGATACCCGTATCGCCAGATTTTGGCGATGGGCTGCTATATTCATTCTATGTAATGGGATAGGGGCTTGGGTAGACAAAAATCATCGATTCTGCAGCTAATCATCTGATCTGCCGGTATACAAACAGGCGGGGAGCCAGGCATGGCGGCCCGGCCCCCGGCTTCCGGAGCGGATTGGTCGGCTGATCAGTGGCCTAACAACTCCGACCGGCGGGAGGAGTTGAAAATCCCGGTTGGATCCTGAATACCCTCGATGGTGGTCAGCAACTCAAAGGTTTCCGCGTCATACACGCGCACGACGTCCTCTTCCCAGTCCGACACATAGACGGCGCTGCCGTCGGCGGTGAACTCGGGGTGCAGCGTGAGCGTGCCGTCCGTGATGCGCTTGACGACCTCGAACGTCCTGCCGTCAAACACGGTGATCTCATTCGGCGTCTCGGCGAACATGGCGTCCGCCCAGACATACGGGCTATGGTGCGTCGAGCGGATGAACAGGCCCGGCCCGCTCGTGGGGATCTCGGCGACGATCTCGTTGGTGTTCAGGTCCCACACGGTGATCTTGCCCTCACCCGCGTGGACGGTTGCGCCGTAGCTCGTGCCGTTGGCCTCCCACACCGCGCCGGAGCCGGGGTGCGGCGTGTCGCCGGTGGGGATCTTCTCGATGATCTCCCAGTTCACCACGTCGATGACCGTCATCCAGTTGTCGGTCTGCGAGGCGATGTAGAAGCGGGTGTTGTCCAGGTTCAGGAAGCCGTCATGCAGGATGCGCCCGACGTTCTCAATCTTGTCGATGGGGAAGGATGGGTCGCTGTAGTCGATGCGCCACATCTGCCCGGCTTCCTTGAGCGCGATGATGAAGTACGGGCCGACCAGCTCCGCCGACACGTCGCTGACGATGCACACCCTCGACTGGACGAAGTTGCCGTCCGGGTCCACCCCCTCGGTGTGAATGACTTTGAGCGGCTCCAGCGTGTGGGCGTCGAGGATCACGGCGGTGTGGGGGAGGTAGTTCCCGGCGATCAGGTACTTGCCGTCGTCGGAGATGGCAAGCCCGCGCGCGTCTTGCCCCACGCGGACCTTCATCACGGCTTGCAGTGAGTACAGGTCGATCTTGAACAGCCAGCCGTCACGCCCGAGGTTAAATGCCCAGCGCGGGTTGGTCGGGTCGAAGACGTAGCCATGCGCGCGGTAGCTGGCCTCGATGTGACCAAGCAGTTTGTGCGTGTCGCCGTCTACCACGGCGATGCTGCGCGCCTCGCGCTCGGTGATCAGCATCAGGTTATCGATGTTGCCACTGTGCGTCGGCGCATCGGGCAGGTCAGCCTCCTCAACAAGCACCTCGCGGCTGGCCGCCACATCCTCAAACTCCCACTTGACGGAGGCGGCGCTCGGCTCGGACAGAATGTAGTTGACCAGCACGTCGATCTCGTCTTCCGACAGCATCGATGACCAGGCGGGCATAATCGTGCCCGGTCGCCCCTCGGCGATAGTCCTGGCGTAGAAGTCAGGCGGCTCGGTCAGCCGCCCGGGGATCAACGCCGGGCCGGTGCCGCCCTCGCGCGTAGGGCCATGGCAGCCGCCGCAGGTGTCGGCAAAAAATTGATCGACCGGCTTCCCGTCGATCACGCTCACCTCGACGCTCGCCGGTTCCTCCGCCACAACCTCCGGCTCGGGCTCGACTGCCGTCGCGGGCTCGGCCATGCGCAGGTTGGCTACCCCAAACGCCACTGCCACTGCGAGCGTCAGCAGCAGCGCGGCAATCGAAACGATCTCCTTTCTCATCGGAATCTCCTCGCGTCCGCAATCTCCAGAACGGGCCCAACTGGAGAGGAGGGTAAAGGTGATAATTCGCCTCGAATTTCACTGTAATGGGAGATGGGCGGCGCTGTCCTTGATCCGGATCAAGAGGGGCGGCCTTTCTGGCCGGTAGCGTGGGGTAGCCCGCCGCTCAATGAATAATGACCCTAATCTGGGTAACGATTGTCACATACTGCCCCGGCGCGATTGACTCGCAAAATTCAAACATGCTGGCATGCGGGCTAGTATGAAATGATGTGAACCAACTTTCACAAACTCGGACCACTTCCTCGACACCACCACCTATTCTACGCCTCCGTTCCCAACCCGGACCTGAACGCGTATCGACAACGTTCGCACCGAGTGGTCGGGCACCGGCATTCCGGTTTGCCCGGTTTGCTCGTTAACCCCCATGCCTCGCCATACGAGGGCATGTCGCTACCGCTTTAGGTCAACCACTGACATGACAGACAGACTTTGTTGGTGGGCTCGGAGTACCCAATCGCCGGTTCCACCTTTATGGTCAGTCCCATTCAATAGTTCCCATGAACTGGAGGCGTGTGCAAATGTCTCGTAACAACGTTCTTCGTATCCTGCTGGCACTCAGCGCCTTGCTGCTGGTGCTGACAGCCTGCCAGGCGACGCCGCCGGCAAACACGGGTGGGGCGGAGGAGCCCGCCGAGGCGCCGGAGGCCGAACAGCCCGATGAGATTGTTATCGGCGTGTACGAGCCCATGACGGGCGCGATGGCCGCCGGTGGCGAACTGACCATGCAGGGCGTCAACCTGGCGTACAAGCAGGTCCCCGAGGTGCTGGGCGTGCCCATCCGGCTGGTGCTGGTGGACAACCGCAGCGATAAGGCCGAGGCGGCCACCGCCATGCAGCGCCTGATCGAGCAGGAGCATGCCATCGCGGTGATCGGCAGCTACGGTAGCTCGCTCGCGATGGCTGGTGGCGAGGTCGCTGAGGCGGCTGGCATCCCGGTGATGGGCTGCTCGCCGACCAACCCGCTGGTGACGCAGGGCAAGGACTACTACTTCCGCGCCTGCTTCATCGACCCGTTCCAGGGCCGTGTGATGGCCAAGTACGCCGTGGAAGAACTGGGCGTTGAGCGCGTGGCGATCCTGCAGGATGTGGCGCAGGACTACGCGGTGGGTCTCTCGGCCTTCTTCCGTGAGGCATTCATTGAACTGACGGGCAGCGCGGATGGTATCGTCGCGTTTACGTCCTACCAGACGGGCGACCAGGACTTCACCGCGCAGCTTGCCTCCATCATGGAGGCGGATCCGGACGCCATCTACGCGCCGGGCTACTTCGGGGACGGCGGGCTGATTGCCAAGCAGGCCCGCGAGCTGGGCTTTGACGGCTACATCATGGGCGCCGACGCCTGGGAAGCCCCGGAGCTGATCGAGATCGGCGGTGACGCGGCGGAGGGCCTCGTCCTCAGCTCGCACTACCACCCCGAGGCGGAACTCAGCCCGGCCTCGCTGCCGTTTGTCGAGGCCTTCCAGGAAGAGTACGGCGAGCCGCCGAGCGCCTTTGCCGCCCTCGGCTATGACGCCTATATGCTCGTCATCGACGGCATCCAGCGGGCCGGTTCCTTCGACCCCGCCGCCATCCGGGATGCGCTCGCCGAGACGACCAACTACCAGGGCGTGACCGGGACGATCTCGATGGACGAGAACGGCGACGCCGTGAAGGACGCCGTGATCCTGACCGTCGAGAACGGCGAGTTCGTCTACAAGACGACCGTTTCGCCCTAGCCGATACCCTTGACGCCGCCCGGGCGGGCGCCTCTTCGGTGCCCGCCCGCCGGACGTCTGCCTTCCCTAACGTCAGCAGCATGAGGGTCTGAACCCGCGGAGGGTTTTATGTCCTTTTCTCTCTTCATGCAGCACCTGGCAAACGGCGTCTCGCTGGGGAGCCTGTATGCGCTGATCGCCATCGGCTACACGATGGTGTACGGCATTCTCCGCCTGATCAACTTCGCCCACGGCGATATTGTCATGGTCGGCGCGTACGTGGCCTTCTACGGCATTGCGATGTTCCTTTTGCCCTGGTGGATCTCGTTCCCCCTCGCGATCGTCCTGACTATCCTGCTCGGCGTGATCATCGAGCGCGCGGCATACAAGCCGCTGCGCGAGGTGCCGCGTTTCCAGCTTTTCACGTCCGCCGTCGCCGTCTCGTTCCTGCTTGAGAACCTCGCCATCGTCGTGTTCAGCGGGCGGCCCAAAGCCTTCCCCCGCCCCCCGTTTATGGACCAGACCTTCACCCTCGGCGGGGTGCGTATCGTCAGCTACACGCCGCTCATCATCATCTCGGCGCTGCTCCTGTTTGGCCTGCTGACGCTGTTCATCCACCGTACCAAGGTCGGCATGGCCATGCGGGCGCTCTCGAAGGACATCGAGACGACCGGGCTGATGGGCGTCGATACCGACCGGGTCATCATGCTGGCCTTTGCCATCGGCTCTGCGCTGGCGGCAGTCGGCGGCGTGCTGTGGGCGATCAAGTTCCCGCAGATCAACCCGCTGATGGGCGTGCTGCCGGGGCTGAAAGCGTTTATCGCGGCGGTGCTCGGCGGCATCGGCAACATCACCGGAGCGATGATCGGCGGCTTCCTGCTCGGCATCGTGGAGATCATGATCGTCGCCTTCTTCCCCGACCTCGCGGGGTATCGCGACGCCTTCGCATACACCATCCTGATCCTGGTCCTGCTGTTCAGGCCCACCGGCATCATGGGTGAAGTCGAGCCAGAAAAGGTGTAAGCATGACGACGATACAGACGCAAGAGCAGCGCGGCGAGCGGCGCTTCGGCCTCACGCGCAACCGCATCCTGACCGTCGCGAGCCTGATTCTCTTCATCGGCTTCCTCATCTGGGCGCAGAACAACCTCGACCCGTACAAGCTGCGCATCCTCAACCTGTGCGCTATCTACGCGATCTTCGCCGTGACGTTCAACCTGATCTTCGGCTTCACGGGGCAACTCTCGCTGGGGCACGCGGGCTTCGCCGCCGTCGGCGCGTATACTGCGGCGCTGCTGACGATGTCCGTTGCTCAGAAGCAGGCCAACTTCTTCCTTGAGCCGCTCGTCCCCCTGCTGGCTAACGTGGAGTGGCCGTTCTTGCCGGCGATTCTCGTCGGCGGGGTGCTGGCGGCGCTGACGGGCCTGCTCATCGGCTGGCCCGCCCTGCGCTTGCGCGGTGACTACCTTGCCATTGCCACCCTCGGCTTCAGCGAGATCATCCGCGTGATATGCGTCAACTGGCAGAATGTCACGAATGGCTCGCTGGGCTTGAAGGGCATCCCCGGCCATACCAACCTGTACTGGAGCTGGGGCTGGGCGATCATCACCATCTTCGTGGTGAAGAAGCTCGTGGACAGCAGCTATGGCCGTGCGCTGAAGGCCATCCGCGACGACGAGATCGCGGCGGAGGCGCTCGGCATCCATCTGGCCCGCCACAAGATCCTGGCCTTTACGCTGTCGTCGTTCTTCGTGGGCGTCGGCGGCGCGCTGCTGGCAAACCTGATCAGCACCATCGACCCCAAAGTGTTCATGTTCTTCCTCGCCTACCAGATCGTCGGCATCACGGTGATGGGCGGCATGGGCAGCCTGACGGGCAGCGTCGTCGCGGCGGTCCTCTACACCGTGTTCCTTGAAGTGCTGCGCCCCATCGAGTCGCCGTTCAGCATCGGCCCGATCAATGTACCGGGCATCCCCGGTATGCGCATGGTGCTGTTCTCCATCCTGCTGCTGCTCGTCATCCTCTTCTATCAGAAGGGGCTGTTCGGCGGGAAGGAGTTTAGCTGGGATGGGCTGTTCGCCATCGGCGGCAAGATCCGGGCGCGGTTTGCGCGTGCATCCGTGCCACCGGCCACCCCGCCCGCCAACCTGAAAGAGGAGTAGCACGATGACCATTCTGTTACTCGACAACGTCGTCAAGCGCTTCGGCGGGCTGGTTGCGGTCAACAACTTCTCGACACAGCTTCAGCCCGGCGAACTGTGCGCGCTGATCGGTCCGAACGGCTCCGGCAAGACGACGATCTTCAACCTGATCAGCGGCATCTACGAGCCGACCTCTGGCAAGATCTACTTCGACGGGCTGGATATCACCGGCAAGCGGCCCGACGTGATCGCCGGGCTGGGCGTCGCCCGCACCTTCCAGAACATCCGCCTGTTCAAGGGGCTGGATGTGCTGGGCAACGTGCTCGTGGGGCAGCATCTCCGCGTGCACTCGGACCCGTTCTCGGCGATGTTCGGGCTGCCGAACTACACGCGCGAAGAGCGGATGATGCGCGAGAAGGGCATGGAACTGCTGGAGGCGCTGAACCTCGCCCACCTTGCCCACGAGGAGCCGTCCTCGCTGCCATACGGGCAGCAGCGCAAGCTGGAGATCGCGCGGGCACTGGCCACCGAGCCCCGGCTGCTGCTGCTCGACGAGCCCGCCGCAGGCATGAACCGCACCGAGTCGCAGGAGTTGATGGATTTCATCCTGCACATCCTCGACACCTTCGAGCTAACGATCTTCCTCATCGAGCACCAGATGCGCGTCGTGATGTCCATCTGCCCGCGCATCATCGTCATCGACCACGGCGTGATCATCGCAGAAGGCGCACCGGCGGACATCCAGAACGACCAGCGCGTCATCGAGGCCTATCTGGGAGTGGGCGACTATGCTTCAGGTTAAAGACTTGCACGTCATGTACGGCGGCATCCGGGCGCTTGACGGCATCTCGCTGAACGTCCACGAGGGGCAGATCGTCGCCCTGCTCGGCGCGAACGGCGCGGGCAAAAGCTCGACGCTGCGGGCCATCACCGGCATCGTCAAGGCGCGGCAGGGCAGCATCCGCTTCAAAGGCGAGGAGTTGATCGGCCTGAAGCCGCACCAGATCGTGCGGCGCGGCATTGCGATGGTGCCGGAAGGGCGGCGGGTGTTTACCAACCTGACGGTCGCGGAGAACCTGCTCCTGGGCGCGTACATCCGCAAGAGCGAGGCCGAGATCCAGGCCGACCTGGAGACGATCTTCGAGTTGTTCCCCCGGCTGGCCGAGCGCCGCTCGCAGAGTGCGGGCACGCTCTCCGGCGGCGAGCAGCAGATGCTGGCGCTGGGCCGGGCGCGGATGTCCAACCCGGCGCTGCTGCTCATCGACGAGCCGTCGCTGGGCCTCGCGCCGGTGCTTGCCGAGGAGGTGTTCAGGGAGCTTAAGCGCCTGAACGAAGAGAGCGGGCAGACCATCCTGCTCATCGAGCAGAACGCCCGCGCCGCGCTGTCCATCGCCGACTATGCTTACATCCTTGAGACGGGCAACATCGTGCTCGAAGGCCCGGCCAGGGAGCTCGCGCAGATGGATGAGGTGCGCCAGTCATATCTGGGGGTGCATTAGCGGCCTTCCCACAGCCACACGGTGAGAACAACCCATGACGGACACAGTCGACCTGACCTGGTATGAGGAGGAGGCGCTGGCCTTCCGCAAGCGGGTGCTCGACCGGACGGCGGGCCTCTCTGAGCGGGCGCTGGCCGATCTGGCCGCCCGGCTTGATCGGGAAGAAACGGAATTCCTGACCCGCGAAGCGCTGGCGATGTACCCCGGCGCGAACATCCTCAGCCCGCGCGTGCAGCGGCTGCTCGGCTCGGTCGTCGCCTCCCGCGCAAGCGAGGGCCACCCCGGCGCGAAGTACCAGACCGGTCTGCGCTGGGCGGAGGAAGCCGAAGTGCTCGCCGCCGAGCTGATCTGCCGCGTGTTTGGCGCGAAGTACGCCGAGGTCCGCGCGCTGAGCGGCAGCATGGCGAACATGGCCGTGCTCAACAGCCTGACGGAGCCGGGCGATACTATCTTCAGCCTGTCCACGCCGGTGGGCGGACATATCAGCCACGCGAAGATCGGCGCGGCGGGCTACCGCTGGCTGGACATCCACGCCATTCCCTACGACGCACACAACTGGGAGATCAAGCTCGACGAACTGCGGGCGGAGGTCCACGCACACCCGCCGAAGCTGATCATTGTCGGCGCGAGCCTGATCCTGTTCGAGTACCCGCTGCGCGAGATCCGCGCCATTGCCGACGAGGTTGGCGCGTGGGTGCTGTACGACGCCGCGCACGTCGCCGGGCTGATCGCCGGGGGTGCGTGGCAGCACCCGCTGCGGGAGGGCGCGCATGTGATGACGGCCAGCACCTACAAGAGCTTCGGCGGGCCGCCGGGTGGCATCGTGCTGACCGACGACGCCGAGATCGCCAGGGGCGTGGACCGGGCGATCTTCCCCGGCATGACGGCCAACTACCACACGAACCGCATGGCGGCGCTGGCCGTCGCGGCGGCGGAGATGCTGGCGTTTGGGCGTGAATATGCCCGTGCCTGCTGCGACAACGCACAGGCGCTTGCCAGCGGCTTCCGCGCCGAAGGGCTTAACGTGGCGGGCAAGTCCCACGCCTGCACCGACGGGCACATGCTGGCGCTCGACGTGAGCGAGCAGGGAGGCGGGGCCTATGCCGCCGCCGCGCTGGAGGAGGCCCACATCATCTGCAATATGAACCTGCTGCCTTGGGATCCGCCTCGCCGGGTGCGCAACCCGAGCGGCGTGCGGCTGGCCGTACACGAGATCACCCGCTGGGGGATGGGCCCCGGCGAGATGGCGCGTATCGCCGGGCTGTTCGCCGATGTGCTGCTGCGGCGGCGTTCGGTGGAGGCCGTGCGCGGCGATGTCATCGCGCTCAAGGCGGCCTTCCCCAGCCTGCACTATTGCTTCCCGGAGGAGGAGTGAGTGAAGTCAGAACCCCCTCCCAACCTCCCCCTTGCAAGGGGAGGGGGTAGCTCGCGAAGCGAGCACCGGAGGGGGTTCAGGACTGAACGACTGAGCGTTGTCATGTCACCCTGTAGAAACCGGTCTGAAAGAAGGAAAGAGACAACCACATGGCACGCAAAGAGGTCGTCCTGATCACGGGGGCCAACGGGGAAGTGGGGCACGGGCTGATCGAGTACCTGGCCGAGCGGGGCGAGGTCAACATCGTGGCGCTGGACGTGCACCCGCTGGACAAGCGGCTGCGGCCCTACTGCCAGGAGATGATCGTGGGCGACGTGCTGGACACGATGATGCTGGGGCGGCTGGTGTTCGAGTACGAGATCCGCACCATCTACCACCTGGCGTCGATCCTCTCGACCAAGGCGGAGTTCAACCCGGAGGCGGCGCACCGGGTGAACGTGGACGGCACGCTGAACCTGCTGCGGCTGGCGGTGGAGCAGTCAGCCTGGCAGAACCGTCCGGTGAAGTTCCTGTACCCCAGTTCGATAGCGGTCTACGGGCTGCCGGACCTGGAGACGAAGGCGGCGGCGGGGGCGGTGGCCGAGGGCGACTACTGCCAGCCGACGACGATGTACGGCTGCAACAAGCTGTACTGCGAGCAGCTCGGGCGCTACTACGCCCGCCACTACCGGCAACTGGCGCAGGACAACGCCCAGGCCAGCGTGGACTTCCGGGCGGTGCGCTATCCGGGGCTGATCAGCGCCTTCACCGTGCCCACCGGGGGCACCAGCGACTACGGACCGGAGATGCTGCACGCGGCGGCGCAGGGGCAGCCCTACCGCTGCTTCGTGCGGCCTGACGCCTGCCTGCCCTTCATGGCCATGCCGGACGCGGTGCGGGCGCTGGTGGAGCTGGAGGCTGCCCCGCGTGAGGCGCTGACACGGGACGTGTACAACGTGACCAGCTTCAGCCTGAGTGCGGAGGAAATCTACGAGCGGGTGCGGCGCTACTTCCCGCAGGCGCAGGTGACGTTCGAGCCGGACCTGAAGCGGCAGGCGATTGTGGATAGCTGGCCGCAGGACATCGACGACAGCGCCGCCCGGCGCGACTGGGGCTGGCAGCCCGCCTACGACGCCGACCGCGCCTTCGAGGAGTACCTCGTGCCCAACATCGTCAAGCGCTATGCCGAACCGGCTCTGAACGCCGGTTAGCATCGTCAGCCAATAAAGTTATCCGCATGTGACCCCCCTCCTGACCCCGCTGCGACCTGCGGTCGCCTCTCGGCTCTTTCCTCCCCCTTGCAAGGGGGAGGTGGGCGCCACGAAGGGGCGCACGGAGGGGGTTCACAGACGGGCATAACTCTGTAAGCAGCCGACCAAGCCAAATGAAAGCAGGGGAAAATCGCATGGTCGAGCACACCCGCAGACATCCACCCGGCGCGCGGAGGCAGCCGCCCCTGCGCCGTGTGCTGCTGCTTGTGCTGGCCGTTGGGCTGGGCCTGATCGCGTGGCTGGTGCTGAGCCCGCCCGCCCTGCCTTTCCGTGCCGGCCCCGCCCCGACGCCCTCCCCCACCGGGCCGCCCCCATTCGACTTCACCGTGAAGGACATCGACGGGAATGAGGTGCGGCTGAGCGACTACCGGGGGCAGGTGGTGCTGGTGAACTTCTGGGCGACGTGGTGCGCTCCCTGCAAAGAGGAGATGCCCCTGCTCGACGCGTACTATCAGGAGCACAGGGATGCGGGGTTCGTGGTGCTCGGCGTGAACGTCAGCGACCGCCCCGCCGAAGCCGCCGCCTACTTCGAGGAAGCGGGCTTTAGCTTCCCGCTTGCCTTTGATCCGCCCGGCAACGTCCTCGTCGAGCTCGGCGCGCGCGGCCTGCCGGTCTCCCTGCTTGTGGATGCGGAGGGCCGTATCCACAAGCGGTGGGTCGGGCCGCTGACCCGCGAGATGCTCGACGAGGACGTCACCCTGCTGCTGGCCGCTCAGGGGCGGGAGGGGTAGCTAGCGGGCGGGGCGTGCGGTAAGATTGCCCCACTGCACGGCTGAGTACGCTACCCGGAACCTGACCCGCCTATGACCACCCTCTCGCTCGGAACCTGCCAGGCCCAGAACTCGGAAGCCGTTTGCCGGAGCCTCGCCGGCTGGCTGTCGGACCGCCTCGGCATAACCATCCGCTACGAGGACGGCATGAACTGGCAGGCGCGCTACGCGGCGCTTGACAGCGGCATGCTCGACATCTGCTGGATCTGCGGGCTGCCCTACGTGTGGCGGTCGAGCAGGCCCACGCCCAACATCGAACTGCTCGCCGCGCCGGTGGCACTCGGCGCACGCTACGGCGGTCGCCCAGTGTACTTCTCCGAT
>Ga0208564_1003424_pt1 | contig 11567 bp, 7 predicted proteins | sample AD_UKC073_MetaG_FD_184439 | JGI IMG/M metagenome (GOLD analysis project Ga0208564, IMG submission 184439) | Active sludge microbial communities of municipal wastewater-treating anaerobic digesters from USA - AD_UKC073_MetaG (SPAdes) (version 2) | ecosystem: Engineered > Bioreactor > Anaerobic >... | reverse complement strand
CACGGCGGCGCGGTCGGGCCAGTGGTTTCGCCGCGCGCGGCTGATCTTGCCAGGCGAGATGGCGCCCACCAGCTGGGTGCGTTTGACCACGTCCAGCGCATTGGCGCGCCAGCCGCTGATGAGGGGGGAGTCCAGCAACACCACGCCCCGTACCAGGTGCGGGTGCAGGGCTGCGGTCATCACGCTGACAAAACCCCCCAGTGAATGCCCGACCAGAAAGGCCGGCTCGCCCTGTCGCTCCACCGCCTCGGCGGTGAAGTCGGCCAGTTGCTGCACCAGGTGCGGCCAGTTGTTGGTGACCGGGTAACGCGGGTCGTGGCCGAACTTGTCGAGCACCTGCACCGCAAAACCACGAGCCTCCAGGCTGCGGGTGAGCACGCCGTAGGTGCCGCCCGGAAAGCTGTTGCCGTGGGCAAAGACGAGATGCGGCATCCTGGCAAGCGGAGTGGGGTTCAGATCAGCTTTTCGGTGGGGCTGGCGATCTTGCGCAGCGGCTGCGAGCGGCCATTGGTCACCACCAGCGGCAACTGGGTGGCGCTGCCGTCCCACACCGGGTCTTCGATGCTGTCGAACACCTCGCGCAGCTTGTGGCCCCAGCTACCGTGCAGCATCTGGAAGTAGGGGTTGTCGTTGTCGATGCAGACCACCTTGTCGGACTGCAGGCGGCCGGCTTCGTACACCACCAGGTCCAGCGGCAGGCCCACCGACAGGTTGGACTTGAGGGTGGAGTCCATCGACACCAGGGCGCACTTGGCGGCCTCGTCCAGCGGCAGGGTGGGGATCAGCACCCGGTCGAGCACCGGCTTGCCGTACTTGGATTCGCCGATCTGGAAGTAGGGCGTCTCGGTGGTGGCTTCGATGAAGTTGCCGGCCGAATACATCTGGAACAGGCGCATGCCTTCGCCAGCGATCTGGCCGCCGAAGATCAGCGAGACGTTGAAGTCCACGCCCGACTGCTTGAGCGCCTGGGCGTCGCGGTCGTATACGCGGCGCACGGCGGCACCCAGCACGCGGCAGGCGTCGAACATGCTCTTGGCGTTCCAGATGGTGATGGGCTCGCCGTCCTCGCTGTCCTTGAGCTGCTCCACCTGCAGGATCTCGCGTACCGACTGCGAGATGCTCAGGTTGCCTGCCGACAGCAGCACCATGAAGCGGTCGCCCGGCTTCTCGTAGACGATCATCTTGCGGAAGGTGCTGATCTGGTCCAGGCCGGCGTTGGTGCGGGAGTCGGAGAGGAACACCAGTCCGGCGTTGAGTTTGATGGCGACGCAGTAGGTCATTGCTAAGGGGGCGCGGAGCGGTGCGGGTTCTAAACCTAGAGTGTAAAGGGGTGGCTTGCCCGATGCATTAGCGCCGGTACAGCAGTTCCATCTCGGCGGCGAAATGGGCCGAGAGATTGTTGCGCTTGAGTTTCAGCGTGGGCGTCAGCAGGGTGTTCTCGCTGGTCCAGGGCTCCAGGGTCAGCGCCACCGCGCGGGGTTGTGCGTAGTAGGGGAAGGAATGGGTGAGTGCCTGTATGCGTGCCAGGATGGCTTTTTTCGCTTCGGGCGCCTGCAGGCTCTGTGGCGCATCTGCGGGGAGTTGCAGCGTGGCCGCCAGCTGCTGCCAGCCGGCCTGGCTCAGCACCACAATGCAGGCGATAAAGGGCCGGTTGTCGCCAAAGGTGTAGGCCTGCTCGAACAGCGGGTCGCTGGTGATGGCCAGCTCCAGGTCGCTGGGGGCAATTTTTTCACCGGTGGACGTGACGATGATTTCCTTGATGCGGCCCAGGATGCGGATACGTCCGTCCTCGATGGCCGCCTGGTCACCGGTGCGCAGCCAGCCGTCCACAAAGGCGGCGGCGGTATCGGCCTCGCGCTTCCAGTAGCCCCGCATCACACTGCGGCTGCGCACCTGCAGTTCCTGCATGTCTCCAATACGCACCTGTACGCCAGGCAGGGCACGGCCAATGGTGACCGGATCGTTGTCGTCCAGGCCGTTGGCGGCTACCACCGGCGAGGTTTCCGTCATGCCGTAGCCCTGCAGGATGGGCAGGCCCAGACCCAGGAAGCAGTGGGCAATGCTGTGCGACAGCGCCGCGCCGCCGCTGACCGCGACCCGCAGGCGCCCGCCAAACTGGGCCAGCAGCGGGCGGGCCACCAGCCGGTTCAGAATGGGCCACAAGAGCGCATCCAGGGCAGCAGGCATGTGTCCCGGCACGGGCAGGCGCTGGATGCGGCAGAAGCGTCGCCAGCCCACGTTCTGGGCCCACTGGAACAGCCTGGCTTTGAGAGGGGATGCCGCCAACCGGCCTTTGACCACACCGTACACCCGCTCATAAATCCGGGGCACCGAAATCAGGACCGTGGGGCGTACCGTTTTCATGTCTTCCGCCAGCAGGGCCACCGAGCGGGCATGCGCAACACAACTGCCTGCCGCGATGGGCAGGTAATACCCGGCTGTGCGTTCAAAGGTGTGCGACAGCGGCAGGAACGACAGGAACACATCCTGCGGTCCGGGTACCACGCGCTGCAGCACGGCCTTGACGTTCTCCACCACGTTGTCGTGCGTGAGCATCACCCCCTTGGGCTTGCCGGTGGTGCCTGAGGTGTACACCAGCGCTGCCAGTTCGTCGGCGCGGGGCAATTTGGCAGGGGCTGCTGTATGGGGCTGGGCCAGCCAGTCGCTCCAGGCCACCACGGGCAGCTGCGGCGTGGTGGGCAGCGGCTCGGCCGTGGATTCGAGGATGACGACCTGGCGCAGCGCGGGAAACGCCACCCCGGCAGACGCAATGGCTTGCCACTGGGCCAGCGATTGCGCCACCAGCAGCGCGGTGTCGCTGTCCGCCACGATGTAGGCGATGCTGGCCGGATTGTCCAGCGCGTGCATGGGCACCGGCACGCAGGCCTGCGCCAGACAGGCCTGGTCAATGCATACGGCGTCCAGTCCATTGGGCAGCAGGATCGAGATGCGCGAGCCTCTGGGCAACTGCAGGCTGCCCAGGGCGTTCGCGGTCTTTTGCACCTTCTGGGCCGCAGCCTGCCAACTGATCGGGGTCCACTGCCGGGCGGCTTCGTCGTATTGCAGGTAGGCGGGGGCCTGCGGTGTCTGGGCGACACGCCAAAGGAACAATTCCGACAGGGTGGAGACACCGTCGAGTGGAGCGGCGGAGGGCATAGGGGCGTGCGAAGTCATGGAGGTACCTTGGAGATTGGCAATTACACCGGTGGGCCGGTGCTCAGTTGGAGTTGGTGGCGAGCAGTCCCTTGAGCCGGTACAGCGCTTCCAGCGCTTCTCTGGGGCTCAGTGCATCAGGGTTGATAGCTGCGATCGCCGAATCTATTGGGGATGTTGCTACTGTTTCTGTAGCGGGTGGTGTGGCAAACAGATCGACCTGGGTCTGCGACTGGGTCGCCTGCGCCTCCAGCGCTTGCAGCGTGTGGCGCGCCTGGTTCAGCACGGCGGCGGGCATGCCAGCCAGCCGAGCCACCTGCACGCCATAGCTCTTGCTCGCAGGGCCGGGCTCAATCGCATGCAGGAACACGATGTCGCGCCCCGCTTCGGTGGCGCTCACGTGCACATTCAGTGCCGCGTGGTGGGTGGCGGGGAATTCGGTCAGCTCAAAGTAGTGGGTGGCGAACAGCGTGAAGGCCTGCGTCTTGTCGTGCAGTTGCGTGGCAATCGCGCTGGCCAATGCCAGGCCGTCAAAGGTGCTGGTGCCGCGGCCAATCTCGTCCATCAGCACCAGGCTGCGCGGCGTGGCACTGTGCAAGATCTGCGCGGCTTCGGTCATCTCCAGCATGAAGGTGGACTGCGCGTTGGACAAGTCGTCAGATGCGCCGATGCGGGTGTGGATCGCGTCGATCGGGCCGAGCCGGCACGCCGCGGCCGGCACATAGCTGCCGATGGACGCCAGCAACACGATCAGCGCCACCTGGCGCATATAGGTCGACTTGCCGCCCATGTTGGGGCCGGTGATGACCTGCATGCGCGCCTTGGCGGAGAGGCGCGTGTCGTTGGCAATGAAGTTGCCACTGCTCAACTCCGCAAGGCGGGCCTGGACCACCGGGTGGCGGCCCTGGGTGATGTCGATGCAGGGCTCGGCGACAAACTGCGGCGCGTTCCAGTCCAGCGTCAGCGCGCGCTCGGTCAGCGCGCACAGCGCGTCCAGGCTGGCCAGCGCGGTGGCGACCCGGGTCAGCGCCGGGATATGGGCCTGCAACTGGTCCAGCACCTGCTCGAACAGATATTTCTCGCGGGCCAGCGCGCGTTCCTGCGCGCTGAGCGCCTTGTCTTCAAAGGCTTTCAGCTCGGGCGTGATGAAGCGTTCGGCATTTTTCAGCGTCTGGCGGCGGCGGTAGTCGTCTGGAACCTTGTTGGCCTGGCCGGTCGTGACCTCGATGTAAAAACCGTGCACCTTGTTGAACTGCACGCGCAGATTGGCAATGCCGGTGCGCGCCTTCTCGCGGGTTTCCAGATCGAGCAGGAAGGCGTCGCAATTGGTCTGGATACCGCGCAGCTCGTCCAGATCGGCGTCGTAACCGTCGGCGATCACGCCGCCATCGCGCACCAGCGCGGCGGGCTCCGGGGCGATGGCTTTTTGCAGCAGTGCCACGCAATCCGGTGGTGCCTGCAGGCTGCCAAAAATGTGGGCCAGATAGCCATCAAGCCCCCGCATGCTCTGCGCAAGAAGCTCTGTTTTTTGTAGCGTCATGACCAGCGCCACCAGCTCGCGCGGGCGCACCTGGCGCAGCGCGGTGCGGGCGCTGATGCGCTCGACATCGGCACAGCCCTTCAACTGGCCGCGCAAGGTTTGCCACAGCCTGGCCTTGAGCGTGGTGATGGCCTGCAGCCGGTGTTGCGCTTCGGTGCGTTCGCGCTGCGGCTCCAGCAGCCAGCGTTTCAGCAAGCGGCTGCCCATGCCGGTCATGCAGGTATCCAGCAGGCTGAAGACGGTGGGCGAATCCTCGCCGCGCAGGGTCTGCACCAGCTCCAGATTGCGTCGGGTGGTCGGTGGCAGATCAATCAACGCATCGTCGCGCTGCACCTGCACGCTGTGGATGTGCGTGAGCGAGCGGCCCTGCGTGTGTTCGGCATAACCCAGCAGCGCGGCGGCGGCGGCGTGGGCCTGCGGCAAATCCTGCGCGTTCCAGGAGGTCAGGCTGGCGGCCTGCAGCGCATCGAGCAGTTTCTTTTGCCCGAGGCCACTGTCAAACTGCCATTCGGGGCGCGAGGTCAGAAAGACCGATGAACCATGGCGCAGCCGTTTGAGGCGTTCTTCAAATGTGGTGGTCACCCCGGCGCTGTAGGCCAGCTCGCTGGGTGCCACACGGCCCACCCAGTCGGCCACCTCATCGGGCGCACATTCGGCCAGGAACACCACGCCCTGCGTGACCGACAGCCAGGCCAGGCCGCAGCGGTTGCGCGGGCCCTGGTGCACGGCCATCAGCATGGATTCGGATTTTTCGCTCAGGAGCTCGGAGTCGGTCAGCGTGCCGGGCGTGACCACGCGCACCACCTTGCGCTCGACCGGGCCTTTGCTGGCGCCGACTTCGCCGACCTGCTCGCAAATCGCCACCGATTCGCCGCAGCGGATCAGCTTGGCGAGGTAGCCCTCCATCGCGTGGAAGGGCACACCGGCCATCACCACCGGCTGCCCGGCCGACTGGCCGCGCTGGGTCAGCGTGATGTCCAGCAGCCGCGCCGCCTTTTCGGCGTCGGCGTAAAACATCTCGTAAAAATCCCCCATGCGGTAGAACAGCAGGGTGCCGGGGTACCCGGCCTTGAGGCTGAGGTACTGGGCCATCATGGGGGTGTGGGCAGAAAGGTCAGGCAAGCTCATACAAATACCAATTTATCCAATGCCGTTTCTGCGTCGCCAAGGCGCGTGGAATTCGGAGAAGGGGTGATTTTCTCCGGGTTTTCCGCCCGCCCTAGACCTTGGCCACGTCGATGTAGTACAGGCCCCCACGGGCAGGGCGCCCGCCACGGCGGCGGCGCTCAGGAATTGGCGTTTGTGCATGGGATCTCCGGCTTGAAGGGGGGTGTACGGCATCGTAAAGAGCTTCAGGTGCGCGTCCATCCCGTTCAGCGCCGCGAAACGTGTGGCCAGAAAGTCCACCTGGGGTTGAAACCGCCCTGTCCTGCGCATGCCTTGTTTGCTATTGAAAATATAGCGATATGCGGAGGTAAAACCTCCGCGCGAGGCCCATGGGATGCTGAAGGCTGGCGCTGCAAGCCGTGGTGAGCTGCTGTGCTACCTCAACCGCGCAGCACCAGCAGCTCCGCCTGCCGCAGTTCCCGCGCCATGGCCGTGGCCAGGGTGAGGCGGCGCAGCAGCCAGGGGGTGAGGTCGTGCGCCAGCAGCGGGTCGGGCCGGGGCTGGAAGGGTTGGCCGGCGGTGCCTGGGGTATCGGCTGTGGGCGGCTGCACCGGGGTTTCGGGGCTGCCAGCCAGCGCGGCGTCGATGTCCCGGCTGGCCTGCTGCAGCGCGGGCAGGGCAACGTCCAGGTCCAGCTGGGCGCGGCGCAACAGCAGCAGCGACTTGATGGCGGTGAGCTGCGCCAGCAGCTGGTAGCTGCGGGCTTGCAGCGCTTCGAGCGGCTGCAGCGGCGGGCGCACCTGGCGCGGCTCGGCCAGGGTGCGCTGTGTGGCCTGGGTCAGGGCCGACAGGCTCTCGTACACCTCGCGCCGGGCCAGGCGCCAGCGCACGTCGGATGTCTGCGCCGGGTCCAGCAGCGCCAGCGCCAGCCGGGCATGTTGCTGCTGGGCCTGCACGCTGCGGTGCACCAGGGCGGGTATCTGGCCGCGCTCCCAGGCGGGCAGCACGTAGCTGAACAGCCAGGCGATGGCGGCGCCCAGCACGGTGTCGGCCAGCCGCTCCAGCACCGCGAACTCGGGTGCCAGCGCACCGCCCATCAGCAGGTGGGCCTGCAGCAGCCCCGCCAGCGTGGCGGCGATGGTGGTGATGAGGTAACGCCGCAGCGCAAACGCATGGGCGATGCCAGTGCTGAGCGCCACCACCAGGAACAGCACGCGCGCATCGGGGTGCAGCGACAGCAGGCCCATCACCAGCAGGCAGCCCAGGATGGTGCCGCCGATGCGGTCGTCGCGCCGCTGCACGGTCTGCGCCAGGTTGCCCCGCATGACAACCACGATGGTGGTCAATATCCAGTATTTGTGCGCCGCCCAGGGCAGGTGCAGCGACACCAGGTACCCCGCGCCCACCGCCAGCGTGGCGCGCAGGGCGTAGCGCAGGGTGGGGGTGCGCCAGCCCAACTGGTCCAGCAGCGGTGCCAGCGACCAGCGGGTGGTGCTGACAAACAGCTGCCACTGGGTGCGCACGGCGGCCAGCTCGGGTGCCACGTCGCCGCGCGCCAGTGCGGCCAGGTGAACGGCCTCGTCGTTGATGTGGCCGATGCGGTCGGCCATGTTGCGCAGCAGGGCAGCGGGCTCGGGGCTGTCGGTCTGCAGCGGTGGCGGGGCCTGGGTCGGGTCGGCTTGCGGGCGGGGCGGCAGCACGCCGCTGAGCCAGGCGCGCTGGTCGGGGATGGCGGCAATGGCCTGCAGGTCATGGCCCAGTAGCAGCGCCATGCTCAGCTTGTCCAGCTGCGCCGCTGTGGCCGAGAGTGATTGGCCCAGCACGGGCAGGGCGGCTGCGCCCATCTGGTGGCTGCGCAGGGCGTCCATGTCGAGCTCGCAGGCCAGCTGGTGGTCGCGGGCTTCCAGCAGGGCCAGCAGCATGGCGGCCAAGCGCTGGCGCTTCGGTGTGGTGGGGGATTCGAGCGCCACGTCGCGCGTGGCCTGCAGGTGGTCGGCCAGTTGGGACTGCTGCGCCAGCATCTGGCCCAGCAGCGCCTGGGCGTCGGCGTCCGGGTTGAAGCGCTGGGCCTGGGTGCGCAGGATGTCGGCGAAGCTGTGGATACATTCCGCCAGCATCTGGCGGCGGTAACGCATATTGAGCAGGTGCGTGGTCAGCGCCCCCCACAGCAGGTAGAGCGCTGCGCCCAGCAGGAACCAGGCGCCGTGTGTGCCGATCTGCTCCACGGTGGTGGCGGGTGGTGCCGCCATCGAGAACAGCAGGGCGAACAGCAGCGAGAAGGTCAGCGGACCGCCGCGTTTGCCCCAGGCCATCATCATCACCGCCAGGAAGGTGCCCGTCACCAGCAGCAGGCCCAGCGCCACCGGGTCGTCGTGCAGCAGCTGCACCAGCATGAACAGCGGCGCACCCAGCAGCGGCGCCGGCAGCATCTGCATGATCTTGCGCTTGCGCGCCGAGGGCACGTCCGGCAGGCTGGTGATCAGTACCCCCACCGCAGTGCTGGAGGCGCCACCCAGCCCGGCGGACTCATACACCAGCAGCATGATCAGCACCAGGCCCAGGGTGACACTCAGGCCGTTGGTGACGTACTGGCTTAAGCCCACGCGTAGCAGCCGGTCGTGGTGGGTGCGCAGGCGGGTGCGCCAGCGGCTCAGGAAGGAGGCGGGTGCTGGGGAAGACATGGTGCGATGCGCAGCATAAGCGCTGTGGGCAGGATTGTCCTGGGGCGGCGATTCTCAGGCCGACTGGCGCTCGATGATCGAAAAACCGATGTCCAGGATCGGCGGCCTCTCCATGCGGCCCTCGGCCCGGTCCACGGTATAGAGCGCCGCAGTCTCGCCGCTGCTGGGGCCGTTGATGCGCACCGTGGTCAGCCACGGTGCCTGGTCGGCGGCAAACCCCATGTCGCCCAGGCCCACCACACCGGCAAGGCCGGTCAGGAAGTCACCCTGCAAGCCCCGCTGGACGGCGCACCGCCGCTGCTGGCGCGTGAAGGCTGCGCCATTCCCACCAATGATGGAGCTATCCATTTCGGCAAAGTGGAAGCCGTGCGTGGCTTCCAGATTTTCCCGTTGGTGGGCGAGGGCGCTTTTGAGGCCACTTGCTTTGAGGACGATGGGCATTCGCGTATCGGCAGCGAGAAGGGGGCTGGCCAGGGGCAGTGGAAGCTGCAGGTGAACTGCACTGCGCAGGTTGTGCAGATCCGTGTGGTGCGTGAAGGTGTGCAGGCGCTGGCGCAGAGCCGGGTGCAGTTGCGGGTGCCTGCTGCTGACTCGCGTGGTGTGGGCACCGGTCAAGGCGGCGGTGCCGCAATTCTTAGCTGAGTTGCTGGAGCAACTCATCCCCGGGCCGGTAACGCCAGCCGAGCTGGCTTCACGAAATCAGTGAAGCTTTAACCGCCTTGCACACAGAAATTTGGACACTCCCATATGCCGTAAGCCTGCATGCGTCTTTATGAGGAGCATGGCACCCAATGCCGCTTCAACCAGCAGCCCCTTTTCACCAAGCCGCCCCGTATAGAAGCCAAAAACTACAGCGTGATCTGACGCACAGCAAGCTCCCACCGTTCCTCCAATTTCTTCGCCAGCGCCGCAGTCAGCGTTGGCTGGAAGTGTCGCTCGGCCTTCTACATATCGGCCAACTCATAGGTGCTGCCGTCAGGCCTACAAGGTAGCGACGTCACGCTCATTCTCTGGACCCGCATGCGCCGCAATCGCAGTCATAAGAGCTGCAGTTTTCGGGGGTGGAATTCACTACAAACGCCCCGCGCAGCAGATCGTTCGCAAGACTTTGTCAGCCACGCCCCGTGGCCTTGAGCGCGTCTATTGCATCCACATCGAGGCGAATGCTGGTGGATACCTTGGCACTGGACTCCACCGTGCCGACCTGGCGGCTTCGCTTGCGCGCAGCAATCTGCTCGGGTGTGCGCACGGCAGCGTATTCACCACGCACGGCCTGGCCCACGCTGCGCAGCAGAGCGGCCTCGAACTCCAGCACTTCAGGGTCTTTGGTTTTGGGGATCGAACTTTTCCTTGAATCCATAAGCCACGCTCACAGCGTCGTCTGCTTCACCGCATGCTCCCACCGCTCCATCAACTCCTGCGCCCGCGCCGGTGCCAGCGTGGGGAGGAAGTGGCGTTCGGCCTTCCACAGGTCAGCCAGCTCGTCGGTGCCGCCATACACGCCGGTGGCCAGGCCCGCGAGGTAAGCAGCGCCCAGAGCGGTGGTCTCGGTGACAGCGGGGCGCACCACGGGGATGCCCAGCAGGTCGGCCTGGAACTGCATCAGCAGGTTGTTGACGCAGGCACCGCCGTCGACGCGTAGTTCCGACACGGCCGCGCCACCGGCCTTGATGGCGTCGCGGCTCATGGCCTGCAGCAGGGCGGCGCTCTGGAAGGCGATGCTCTCCAGCGCGGCGCGGGCGATGTGGGCCAGGGTGGAGCCACGGGTCAGGCCGGTGATGGAGCCGCGTGCGTCGGGCTTCCAGTAGGGCGCGCCCAGGCCGGTGAAGGCGGGCACCACGATCACGCCGCCCGAGTCGGGCACACTTTCCGCCAGCTGCTGCGCGTCACCGCTGCTCTGGATGGCGCGCAGGCCGTCGCGCAGCCACTGCACCACGGCGCCGCCCACAAACACGCTGCCTTCCATGGCGAACTGTGGTTGCTTTGATGTCTGCGCGGCGCTGGTGGTGATAAGGCCGTTGTGGGATGTCTGAAACCGCTCACCCGTGTGCATCAGCATGAAGCAGCCGGTGCCATAGGTGTTCTTCACCATACCCGCCTTGAAGCAGGCCTGGCCGAACAGGGCGCTCTGCTGGTCACCCGCCACACCGCCGATGGGGATGGCATGGCCGAGCAGGGCGGGGTCTACTTCTCCAAAAATCGAGGCCGAGGGCTGCACGCTGGGCATCAGGCTGGCGGGGATGTCCAGCGCGGCCAGCAGGTCGGCGTCCCAGGTGTTGCTGTGCACGTTGAACAGCATGGTGCGCGACGCGTTGCTCACGTCGGTGGCGTGCACCTTGCCGGCAGTCAGCTGCCAGATCAGCCAGCTGTCGATGGTGCCAAAGGCCAGCTCGCCGTTGTCGGCCAGTTTGCGGGCGCCGGGCACGTGGTCCAGCAGCCATTTGAGTTTGGTGCCCGAGAAGTAGGCGTCCACCAGCAGGCCGGTTTTGGCCTGGATGGTGTCGGTCAGGCCGCGCGCGCGCAGGTCGGCGCAAATGGGCTCGGCCCGGCGGTCTTGCCAGACGATGGCGTTGTGGATGGGCTGGCCGGTCTTGCGGTTCCACACCACGGTGGTCTCGCGCTGGTTGGTGATGCCCAGCGCCTTCACAGCCGACGCGGGGATGCCCGCCTTGGCCAGCGCGTCGCGCGCCGTGGCCAGCTGGATGCGCCAGATCTCCAGCACGTCGTGTTCCACCCAGCCGGGCTGCGGGTAGATCTGGGGCAGCTCCAGCTGCGCCATGGCCACGGTGCGGCCGGTTTCGTCGAACACGATGCTGCGGGAGCTGGAGGTGCCCTGGTCCAGGGCGAGCAGGTAGGTCATGGTGTCTCTTTCTTATCAAGTGCAATGTGCAGCTTTACGCCTGCTTCTTCCAGCAGCGCAGGGAAGGGTGCGGGCGGCGGGGCGTCGGTGAACAGGCGGTCGATCTGGTCCAGCCGGCCCACCTCCACCATCGCCGGGCGGTTGAATTTGCTGGTGTCGGCGGCCAACCACACCTCGCGGGCGTGGCCGATGATGGTTTGCGCCACTTTCACTTCGCGGTAGTAGT
>Ga0208564_1003398_pt1 | contig 11636 bp, 12 predicted proteins | sample AD_UKC073_MetaG_FD_184439 | JGI IMG/M metagenome (GOLD analysis project Ga0208564, IMG submission 184439) | Active sludge microbial communities of municipal wastewater-treating anaerobic digesters from USA - AD_UKC073_MetaG (SPAdes) (version 2) | ecosystem: Engineered > Bioreactor > Anaerobic >... | reverse complement strand
GCGTCCGCCGATCGGGCCGCCGCCGATGCTGCCGATCGTGAACCGCTGGTACGCGTCCGGCGAGTTCGAGATCGACGGCGGACGCCGCCTCTACGTCTGCCCCGGCGTCGGTCACGCGATCGTCCCGATCCGGATCAACTGCCCTCCCGAGGTGGCGGTGCACACTCTCCTCCGGGCCTGACACGCACTTCGCAGAGCCCCACCCACCAGAGCGCCCATGCGAATACTTGCGTATTCTGGGAATACGCTCGTATTCCCCTGGTGTCCGCGCAGGAGATAGCGATGCACCAGCCCAACAGCACAACGCCAGCGCTGCTTGGTGCTCGCCAGCCGACGGCCGCTCGCCCACTACGGATTCCGGCGCCCCCGGGCTCTGCGCGCCGTCTGGTGGGCGCTGCCGCTGGCCGTGATCCCGCTCATCGTGCTTCTCACCCTTTGGGTCGGAATCGCCTGGCACATCGCCTACGACTTCACGTCCTACCTCGGGGGCGACGCGCTCGACTCCGCCTCGTTGGCCGGCCTGGCGCTCGAGTGCGCGGTGCTGGGCTGGTACGCGGTGGTCCTGTGGCGGCGCTTGCCCGAAGCGACCACTCTCCGGGGTCTGGCAGTCTGAGCCCATGGACCTGACCCCGCGCCAAACCGGGCTCGCCGACGTCGCTTTAGCGTTGCTGGCCCGGGACGGTCTCGCGGGCGTGACCTTCCGAACAGTCGCCGCCGAGGCCGGGTTGTCGGTGGGCGCGGTCCAGAAGGCGTTCCCCTCCAAGAACGTGATGCTCGCCGCCATGTTCGCCCGCCTCCGCGCCACGGCGGCGTCCGCCGCCCTCGGCGAGCCCGGACGCCCCACCCTCCACGGCTGGCTGACCGAGTTGCTCCTGTCCGTCCTGCCCCTGGATGCCTTCCGCCGCGACTCCCAACTGCAGGCGAACGCCTTCTCGGAGCTGGCCGCTTACGACCCCGCGATCGGCGCCGCCATCGCCGCGAGCGACCACGAACTGACAAGCCAACTCGCGCTGCTCGTCCGTCGCTCGATCGGCGAGGGGGAGGTGCCGAGCACGGTTGATCCGGACGCCGTCGCGCGGCTCTGGCTGGCGCTGGCCCAGGGCCTGGCCAGCCAACTGCTGTACGCGCCTCGCCCCGAGGGCGCCGTCCGTGCCGACGTGGCTCTCGCGGTGGCGAAGCTGCTGAGGTGATTCATCCGGCTGCCTCGGGTCGGCGGTTAGACGGAGCGGTTTGGAGGCTGCTGGGTGGGTTCGCAGCGGCGGGCTCTCAAACCGCGTCGGTCGCCTCCAGAGCGCGTCAGCGAACCCGTGGGTGATCTTCGGCTAGTGTGACAACCCGGCCCATGACCCCCACGACCCCCGTGAAGGCCCCGCCACCCAGGCCTGGCCAGTCTGTGATCCGAGATGCCCCGGACGCCGACTCGCGCCCGCGGCGTCCGGACGACACAGTGACCACCATGGACGTCGTGCGCCTCGGAATCGGTCCCCTCACCCCAGCTGAGGTCGTCGCGGTCGCCCGCGACGGCGTCCGGGTCGAGGTCACGGACGAGTGCCTGGACGCCGTCGGCGCGACCCGGCGGCACGTCGAGGCGCTGGCTGCGGCGGAGCGTCCGGTGTACGGGGTGTCGACCGGATTCGGGGCGTTGGCGACCAAGCACATCCCGGTCGAGCGGCGTGCGCAGTTGCAGCTGTCGCTGATCCGGTCGCACGCGGCGGGGTCGGGGCCGGAGGTCGAGCGGGAGGTGGTCCGGGCGCTGATGCTGCTGCGGCTGTCGACGCTGTGCACCGCGCGGACTGGCGTCCGGCCGATCGTCGTTCAAACCTACGCCGCCGCGCTCAACGCCGGCATCACGCCGATCGTGCGTGAGTACGGCTCGCTGGGGTGCTCGGGCGACCTCGCGCCGCTCGCGCATTGCGCGTTGGCCCTGCTGGGCGAGGGGGAGGTCCGGGACGCGTCCGGTGAGATCCGTCCAGCGGTCGAGGCGCTGGCCGCGGCGGGCATCGAACCGCTGACCCTCGCCGAGAAGGAGGGGCTCGCCCTCATCAACGGCACCGACGGCATGCTCGGGATGCTCGTCCTGGCCTGCCACGACTTCGGACGCCTGCTCACGGCGTCCGACGTTGTCGCGGCCATGTCGGTCGAGGCGCTGCTGGGCACCGACCACGTGCTGGCCCCCGACCTGGTCGGGATGCGTCCGCAGCCCGGGCAGCAGGCGGCGGCGGCCAACATGCGGCTCGCGCTGGCCGATTCGCCGATCGTGGCCTCGCACCGCGACGACCCGCACTGCCCCATCGTCCAGGACGCCTACTCGCTGCGGTGCGCCCCGCAGGTCGCAGGCGCCGGACGCGACACGCTCGATCACGCCCGCCGAATCGCCGGCCACGAGCTGGCCGCGGCGATCGACAACCCGGTCGTCACGCCCGATGGGCGGGTCGAGTCGAACGGCAACTTCCATGGCGCGCCGGTCGGGTACGTGCTCGACTTCCTCGCCATCGCCGCCGCGGACCTGGCGTCCATCTCGGAGCGCCGCACCGACCGGATGCTCGACGTGAAGCGGTCCAACGGGCTGCCCCCGTTCCTCGCCGACGACCCCGGCGTGGACTCCGGACACATGATCCTGCAGTACACCCAGGCCGGCATCGTCGCCGAGCTGAAGCGGCTGGCCGCGCCGGCGTCCGTCGACTCGATCCCGAGCTCGGCGATGCAAGAGGACCACGTCTCCCTCGGCTGGCACGCCGGACGCAAGCTGCGCCGCTCGCTCGACGGACTCGCTCGGGTGTTGGCGTGCGAGGCCCTGAGCGCGGCCCGGTCGATCGACCTGCGCGGGCTCGGGTCCGCCCCCGCGACGGCCTCCGTCGTCGCGGCCCTGCGCGAGTTCGTCGCTGGGCCGGGTCCGGATCGCTTCCTGTCGCCCGAGATCGAGGCGACGGTCGAGTTCGTGAAGTCCGGACGCCTCGTAGCGGCCGCCGAGAGGGTCACGGGTCCGCTGGCGTAGGCCTCGGGCCCGGAAGCCTGAGAGGGTTAGCGCCCGAGACCGGGCGACCGCGGCGTCCCACCGCTCGTAGAGCGACTCGGCCGACTCCGAGGCGTCCAGCGTCAGCGACCAGGTCCGCAGGTCCGTGCCGTCCGGCTCCCACCGGCGCCTGGCTCATGCCGGACGCCCTGGCTCGCGGCCCTGCATCCGGCGCGTCAACTCGGACGCCCCCGCACGCAGCGCCGCGACGACGGCGTCCGAGGTGCGCAGGGCCACACGCGACCGCCACGTGCAGCTCAACGCGGCCACGGGCAGACCGTGCAGGTCGAACACCGCAGCGCCGGCCGAGCGCAGGCCGGGGGTGACGAGCCCGACTTCCTCCGACCAGCCGCGCTGGCGCTCGACCGCCAGCTCGGACGCCAGCTCCGGCAGCGAGCGGGGGCCGCGTCCGGTGCGGGTGACGAAGTCGGACGGCCGCGCATACAACGCGTCCAGGTTGGCGGACCCGAGGTGGGCGAGCATCGCGCGTCCGTTGGCGGTGAGGTGCGCGGGCAGCAGGACGCCGACCGCGGTGATCAGCGCGGGCTCCAGTTCGGGGTCGCGGGACGGATGCTCCTTGCGCAAGTACAGCGTGTGATTGCCGCGCAGGACGCCGAGATGCACGACGATCCCGAGGCGCTCAGCGAGGCCCTGCATCACCGGACGCGCCAGCCGCTCGAGCTGATCGTGGGCGTCGTAGGGGTTGCCCAAATGATGCGCGGCGGCGCCCAGCGCGTAGCCGCGCGCCTCCGGCACGTAGACGACGAAACCGCGCGCCGCCAGCACCGTGAGGATGTGATAGGTCGACGAACGCGGCAGCCCCAGGTCGCGCGCGATGGAGGACGCCTCGACCGTCCCGGTGCGGTGCGCCAGGTACGTGAGGATGTCGAGCGCCCGGCCCACCGCCGGGGAGGTGCTTGACTCCGTCGCCACTCCCGCACGTTAGCGTCTGCGGTGGCAGCCCCTGATCAAGAGTTGGGCAATTGCAGCGAACAATCCCGGCGGCCGCCTGGGCAGGGGTGGCCCGCGAAGGCCACCGACGAGCTTTCACGTCAGACGCGTCCCTGCGCGTCATGCGGTTCGGACTGGTTCTCCGAGCCCCGCGGTCCGATCGGAACTCAGCACCGATCGGACCGCCACTTCTAACCCCCCGGACGCCGCAAGCGCGGCTCCGCACGTGTTCGGGCTCCGCTACGACGGCGACAAGGCCAGCTGCTCGCGCACCGCGTCCGCGCCCGCGGCGAAGGCCGCCCGGTTCACGGTCATCAGGTGGGCCTTCTTCTCCCCGAGCTTGGCCTGCATGGCGTGCAGGACACTCTCGGCGTCCACGCAGCTGGTCATCTCGCAGAACGCGCCCAGCATGACCATGTTGGTCGTCTTGAGGTTGCCCGCCCGATCGGCCAGCTCGTTCGCCGGCACGTAGAACGCGCGGACGTCGTCGCGGTCGACGCGGTCGTCGATGAGCGACGAGTTGATCAGCGCAGCGCCGCCGGGGATCAGGTCCTCGACGAACTTCATCGACGGCAGGTTCATGATGATGACGCTCGTCGCGTCCCCGTGGATGATCGGGGACGCCACTGGGGCGTCGTCCACGATGACGTCGCAGTTGGCAGTGCCGCCGCGCATCTCGGGTCCGTAGCTGGGCAGCCAGGAGGTCTGGCGTCCCTCGTCGAGGGCCGCCTGGGCGAGGAGCTGGCCCATCGTCATGATCCCCTGACCGCCGAACCCGGCCAGGATGATGCGCTCGTTATGCATGGTCGCTCTCCTTCGACGCGGACGCTGCGCGTCCTTGCTCAGGGATCGGCTGTTGGGCCATCGGCGTCGGCTCGCGGCGGGCGATGCCGGCGAGCGCGGCGGCTTCCTTCTTCGGGTCCCGCAGGTTGCCCAGCGGGTAGTACGGGATCATGTTTTCCTTGAGCCAGGTGAGCGCCTCGACGGGGTCGATGCCCCAGTTCGTCGGGCAGGTGGTGAGCACCTCGACGATCGAGAACCCCTCGCCGGCCAGCTGCACCTCGAAGGCCCGCTTGATGGCCTTCTTCGCCGCCTTCACGTGCGGCGGCGTGTCGGACGCCACCCGCTCGACGAAGGACGCCCCCGGGATCTGCGCCAGCATCTCCGAGACCCGCAGCGGGTAGCCGGCCGCGTACGGATCGCGCCCGTACGGCGACGTCGTGGTCTTCTGGCCGATCAGCGTCGTGGGGGCCATCTGGCCGCCCGTCATGCCGTAGATGGCGTTGTTGGCGAAGATCACCGTGATGTTCTCGGACCGGTGCGCCGCGTGCACGATCTCGGCCGTCCCGATGGACGCGAGGTCGCCGTCGCCCTGGTAGGTGAACACGACGTTGTCGGGCAGCACCCGCTTGATGCCGGTGGCCACCGCGGGCGCCCGTCCGTGAGACGACTGGCTCACGTCACAGTTGAAGTAGTCGTACGCGAGCGTCGAGCAGCCGACCGGCACCACGGCGACAGAGATGTCGATGACGCCGAGCTCTTCGAGCACCTCGCCGACGAGCCGGTGGACGATCCCGTGCGTGCAGCCGGGGCAGTAGTGCGTCTCGTGGGTGGTGAGGCCGAGGGTGCGCTTGAAGGCGGTGGTCATCGCCTGTCTCCCTTCTGGGGTCCGACGGCGTTGAGGGGCGCATCGCCCGGCTGGCCGTCCAGGATGGACTTCACGGCGTCCACGATGAGCGCCGGGGTCGGAATCATGCCGCCGGTGCGTCCGACGAAGTGGATGCGACGGCGTCCCTCGTTCGCGATGCGGACGTCGTCGATCATCTGGCCCATGCTCATCTCGACGACGAGCAGGTCCTTGACGCGCTCCGGCAGCGTGGCGAACGACCCCATCGGGAACGGGAAGAGCGTGATCGGCCTGATCAGCCCCACCTTGATGCCCTCGTCGGCCAGGTGCGCGATCGCCGACTTCGCGATGCGGGCGGTTGTACCGTAGGCCACGAGCACCAGGTCGGCGTCCTCGACGCCCAGCTCCTCCACGCGGACCTCGTTGGCCCTCATCGCCTCGTACTTGTCGAACAGGTGCTTGACGTGGGCTTCGAGCTCCTCGGGCTTGAGGAACAGCGAGTTGATGATGTTGCGGCGTCCGGGATGGGTCGCCACGCCCGTCGTCGCCCAAGGCTTCTCGATCGGGGACGCCGCGGGCGTCCGTCCGATCTCGACGGGCTCCATCATCTGGCCGAGCATGCCGTCGCCGACGATCATCACGGGGTTGCGGTAGAGGTCGGCCTTGTCGAAGGCCTCGCCCACCAGGTCGACCATCTCTTGCACGGTCGAGGGGGCGTAGACGAGCAGCTTGTAGTCGCCGTCGCCGCCGCCGCGCGTGGCCTGGTTGTAGTCGCTCTGCGCCGGCTGGATGCCGCCGAGCCCCGGGCCGCCGCGGACGATGTTCACGATGACGCACGGCAACTCGGCGCCGGCAAGGTAGGAGATGCCCTCCTGCTTCAGCGCGATGCCCGGCGAGGACGACCCCGTCATCACCCGCGCGCCCGCGCCCGAGGCGCCGTAACACATGTTGATCGCGGACACCTCGCTCTCCGACTGCACGAACACCCCGCCCGCGCCCGGCAGGTGGCGGCTCATGTACTCGGGCAGCTCGCTCTGCGGCGTGATCGGGTAGCCGAAGAAGTACCGGCACCCTGCGGCGATCGCGGCGGCGCCGATGGCCTCGTTGCCCTTCATCAGGATCTTCGTCATGGCTAGCCCTTCGCCTCGGCGTCCGATGGGGTCACGCGGTCGAACTTCTCGACCTCGATCCCCTGGTCCGGGCACATGACCGCGCACATCGCGCAGCCGATGCACTCGTGCTCGCGTCCGGCGATGAAATGCGCCGGATGGTAGCCCTTGCGGTTGATCACCGTCTGGTCCATCTCGAGGGCATGCTGCGGGCAGGCGTTGACGCACAAGCCGCAGCCCTTGCAGAGCTCACCCTCGAAAGCCGCAGAACCCTTGGCCATCTGCCTCACATCCATTCATCTCGTAGGTGCATCCCCACCGGGAGCAGTTCCGCGTCCCCGGCCTCGCCGGGGTCAAGTGCCGCGAGGGCGTCCGGTATCGCGGCGACAAAGGCCAGTCGGACGCCGCACGCGCGGCTGACCTCCCGGCAGAGTTCCAGGCCGACGCGGACGTCGTCGACCGTGGTGTCCCGGAGCAGGTGGGTGGCCGACACCAGGCCGGTCACGGTGAGCCGCGTGGTGAACTCGATCTGTTCGAGGTGGCCCAGGACGCCCTCGAGCGTGGTGGTCTCGGGGCGGTACGCGTTCACGACCAGCAGCAGCTCGGACTCGCGGCGGCGGACGTCCGCGTAGAACTGGGCCAGGATCTTGGCGCCGGTCGAGTCGCCGCCCATGTCGAGGATGACCTGGGTGTCGGGCTCGGCGAGGGGTCCGCGGATCTCGGCCGAGATCGCCGGGATCTCGAGCGTGGTGATGTGGCCGAGGCTCGAGCTGATCACCCGGATGCCGGACGCCTCCAGGAGGTCGGCGCGCTCGCGCGAACGGAAGTAGGGGTTGACGATGTCGAGGTCGGCGAGGGCGACGCGATGTCCGGCGTGCGCCTCGCGGAGGGCGAGGTTCACGGCGAACTCGGTCTTGCCGCTGCCGTAGTGGCCGCAGATGATCCGGACCGGCTCGGCCCCGCTCGGCGTCTGACCCGTCAGGGAGCCGATCGTGGAGAAGCGGGACGCGATCATCGGAGTAGCACCTCGTCCGCGAAGAGCTTGGCGGGTTCGATACCGCGCAGCACCCGGAGGGCTCCGTCGCGCAGGGCGGGCATCTCGTCCTCGCCGGGGTAGGTCACGACGTCGGCGATGAAGGAGACGCGGGCCGTGATGGCGGCGACGAAGGCGTGGTCGTGGGCGAGCCCGCCGGTCAGGACGATGGCGTCCACGTCACCGGCGAGCACCGCCGCGGCGGACCCGATCTCCTTGGCGACCTGGTAGGCCATGGCGGCGAGGGCTAGGCGGGCCTGCTCGTCGCCGGCCGCGGCGCGGGCGTCCGCCTCGCGGGCGTCGCTGGTGCCGAGCAGGGACGCCAGCCCGCCGCGTCCGGCCAGCAGTCGCCTGGTCTCGGCGGGGGTGTAGCGCCCGGACAGCACCAGCTTCGCCCAGGACGCCGTCGGCAGCCCGCCGGCCCGCTCGGGGGCGAAGGGTCCGTCACCGTCGAGGGCGTTGTTCACGTCGATGACGCGTCCGCGGCGATGCGCGCCCACCGAGATGCCGCCGCCGAGGTGGGCGACGATGAGGTTGAGATCCTCGTAGCGTCGTCCCTTGTCGGACGCGTCATGCCGGGCGACGGCCTTCTGGTTCAACGCGTGGAAGATCGACCGCCGCTCGATCTCTGGATGCCCGCTGTAGCGCGCCAGCGGCTCGAACTCGTCCACGACGACCGGATCCACGATGAACGCCTGGACCTGACCGCCATCACGTCCTGTGCTGGTGATTTCTCCGCTGGCAGAGCTTGTCGAAGCCCCATGCGCCCCTTCGACAGGCTCAGGGACCGGTCCGTTGGGCCGGGGAGCAGCGTGAGCCGCAGCCGCCAACTCGACGGCCAAGATGCCGCCCAGGTTGGACGCGTGCTCACCGGTGGGGTGCCGCAGCTCGTCGAGCAGGTCGGCGTCCACGAGGTAGGTCCCGCCCGCGACCGGACGGATCAGCCCGCCGCGTCCGACCACGGCGTCCAGGGTGTCGAGGCCGATGCCCGCTTGGGCGAGGGCGTCCAGAATCAGGTCGCGCCGGAAGGACGCCTGCTGGGCGACGCGCCCGAAGGCGGCCAGCTCCTCGGCGGGGTGCCGGACCGTCACTGCGCACACCTCGGCCTCGTCGTCGAAGACCGCGATCTTCGTCGACGTGCTGCCGGGGTTGATGCACAGGACTCGACTCATGTGGCGTCCTGCTGGAGGCGGTCCGAGACCAGCATGGCGAGGGCGATCGAGTACAGCTTGGCCTGCTCGGTATCGACCCGGGAGGTCAACACGATCGGACGCCGCGCGCCCACGATGATGCCCGCGACCCACGCGTGGCCGAGGAAGACCAACGCCTTGTAGAACGCGTTGCCGGACTCGATCTGCGGCATCAGCAGTACGTCGCAGTCGCCGGCGACTTCGCTGGTGATGCCCTTGGCCAGGGCGGCCTCGCGGTTGATGGCGTTGTCGATGGCGAACGGTCCGTCGACGAGCGCGCCGGGGATGTCGCGGGTGCGCAGGTCGGCGGCGTCTGTGGTGGCCTGCATCTTCGGGTTGACCTTCTCTTTGGCCGCAACGACCGCGACCTTGGCGATGTCGATGCCGAGCGCGCGTGTCACCTGGAGCGAGTTCTTGATGATCTCGGCCTTCGTGTCGGCGTCCGGGGCGATGTTCATGCCACCGTCGGTCATCGCGAGCAGCTTGTCGTAGTGGTGCAGTTCGAACAGCGCGACGTGGCTCAGCACCTTGTTGTGGCGCAGGCCGTGCTCCTTGTCGAGGACCGCGTGCAACATGATGTTGGTGTCGATGTTGCCCTTCATCAAGATGTCGGCCTGACCCTCGGCGACCAGCCGGACGGCCGTCACGGCGGCGTCCTGCAGGGTGGGGGCGTGGACGATCTCGTAGGGCTCGGGGTCGATGCCGAGGGCGTCCAGTTCGGTGCGGATCGTCGCCTCGTCCCCCACCAAGATCGAGGACGCGATGCCCAGCGCGCGCGCCTTCTCGACGGCCTCCAGCGCCTCGGCGTTGTCGCCGCCGCACACCGCGATCTTGCGGTTGGGCAGCTGGACCGCGCGGGCGAGGATCTCGGCGAAATGGGTGATCATGCGTGCTCCTGATCCGTGGTAATGATGGAAGAGGCGTAGTCGCGTGGGGTTTCCTCGCCGGCCAGGACGCGTCCGGCGCCCTCGGCGAGCGCCGTGAGTTCGTCCTCGCCGGGGTGGACGCGAACGGGCGCGATCCAGCCGATGCGGTCGATGATCGCCTCGGTGAGGATCGTCGAATGGGCCGCGCCGCCGGTGATCAGGATCGCGTCGACGCGTCCGGACAGCACCGTCGCGTACGCGCCGATCGCCTTGGCGACCTGGTAGGCCATGGCGTCCAACACCTCGGCGGCGGCCTGGTCGCCGGCGGCGATCCGGCGCTCGACCTCGACCAGGTCGTTGGTGCCCAGGTAGGCGCTGACGCCGCCCTCGCGGTGCAAGAACGTTTTGGCGGACGCCCAGTTCGGCAGGCGTCCGGAGTGGATCAACTCCGCCAACTGGCCGCACGGCAGGCTGCCGGTGCGCTCGGGAGAGAAGGGTCCCTCTTCGTTGGCGTTGTTGGCGTCGACCATACGTCCGGACTCGATGGCGACGATCGAGATGCCGCCGCCGAGGTGGGCGACCACGAGATTGGCGTCGTCCAGCCGGACGCCGCGGGCGGCGCAGTCGCGGCGCGCGACCGCCCGCACGTTGAGGGCGTGGACGAGGGAGATGCGCTCCAGGTCCGCGAGGCCCGCGACCCGTGCGACGGGCGCGAACTCGTCGGTCGCCACGGGGTCGACGATCAGGGCCTGGACGCCTCGCGGGTCGGCCAGCGCCCGCGCCAGTTGGCCGCCCAGGTTGGACGCGTGGTCACCCAGGACGCCAGCGCGCAGATCGGCGAGCATGGTGTCACAGACGGCGTACGTGCCGGACGGGATCGCCCGCAGCAGCCCGCCGCGTCCGACGACGGCGTCCAGCGTGTGACCGGGCTGGGACGCGAGCCAGTCGACGATCGCGGCGAGGCGTCCGTCGAAGGTGGCCGACTCCGCCGACGCGTGGCGAAGTGTCATGGACGCGAGCTGATCGCGTCCGGAGAAGAGGGCGATCTTGGTCGAGGTCGAGCCGGGATCGATGGCGAGGATGGTGTGCGCGACGGCCCGCTCGGGTCCAGCAGCGCCTGCTGGCGAGCGGCGTTCGGTCGTGGCCAGGGTCTCTGGGCCTGTCGCGTTCGTCATCATCGTCGTGCGATGTTGTGGACGCCGGGCCGAGCGCCGCGTTGGTGGTGCGGCGTCCGGGCGCTGACTTCCGTGTCAGCCGGTCGTCCTGCGCCCACGTTAGTACGGCGCTTCGGCCTAAGCGCGAGAACTGTTAGGGCCGTGGGAGCTTGAGGCGAGACTTCCTCTTCACTTTGGCAAGTCCGCTGCGGCTAGGACCGTGAGGGACGCCTGGGGTCCGCTAGGGCTTCGTCCAGCCCGCCAGCAGGACGCCCATGCTGTCGACCACCGACCTCTGCGAGGCGCCGGAGTAGTTGCTGATGCCGACGAACGCGTAGTGGCGCCCGTCGCGTCCGGTGACGGCTCAGCCAGCGACCTCGCTCGGGCATCGAGAAGGTCCACTCCGGCGTCCGCACTCGGGTTAGTGGTGGGGCAGGGAGCCGCGCGTCGGCGTCCCGAATGCCATCCTCGATCGGCGACACGCCGATCGAGCTCGCCCGAACGTCCATTGAGCATGGGATCCGGAACGTCTGGCATCCGAGACCGGCCCGGACCCCTCGCGCGCTACCCCACCCGGGACGTTACGTTGCCAGCCATGAGCGCCCAGATCGTCGAATGCGTCCCCAACTTCTCCGAAGGACGCGACCTCGCGAAGATCAAGCAGATCACCGACGCCATCGAGGCGGTCGCGGG
>Ga0208564_1003397_pt1 | contig 11637 bp, 15 predicted proteins | sample AD_UKC073_MetaG_FD_184439 | JGI IMG/M metagenome (GOLD analysis project Ga0208564, IMG submission 184439) | Active sludge microbial communities of municipal wastewater-treating anaerobic digesters from USA - AD_UKC073_MetaG (SPAdes) (version 2) | ecosystem: Engineered > Bioreactor > Anaerobic >... | reverse complement strand
AAAGCATATGTTATCAACATCACAGGTGATTCTTACAGATTAAGGGTTACAAAAGAATGGTTGAACAGGTAAAAAGTGACCCAATTTTAAAATATCAATCTGACCCAATTTTATGTTGACATATACATAAACATCAACATTTATATTGTTATTTTTTACCCATTCTTCTTTTTTTTCTAAGTCTTTTAAAATGGTGATTTCTATTATTTGAAATCATTTTATTTTTATCTTTTGCATTTTTATGATTATTCAACATATATATAAATAGCGGAATAAAGACGGAGGTAACTACCCACTTAACAACCTCTAATGTTTGAAGATACATTGTTCTTTCAATTTCATTCATAAAACTAAGATCAATATCAGTTATATAGATAACACCAATAAAGCATGAAGTTATGAATATAAAAAATATTTGATCTAACCTAATAATCCATTGTTTATCTATGTCTTTAGTGAATATGTTTTTCATTCTAACAACTATAGATAGTATATCTACAGTTATTAATGAAAAAAACAATGTAGGTAAAAGAATTGATGCTAAATTATTAAAAGTGATATTCCAATGAAATGGGACCTGCACAATGTCAACAATATTAATTGGATACCCAAAAGCAGCAAAGTAGAGTAATAATGACAACATTGAAAATTGCATTGTGTCCATTATTAGTGCTCTTTTAGTAACCCTATCATCAATTTTCATTTTTTTGTGAATCCCTAAACCTATTAAAAAGAATAATAAATTAATTGCTATCAAAAAGCTCGCAGTATAAACAAAATTGGTATATATAGCTAATAAAATCGTTACCCATACTTTTGAAGTTACAACACCAAATATGGCAATAGCCACAGCAAATAGCAATGATGCAACAATTAGCAGTAATAGCACTTTTATTATATTAAATACTACTCTCTTTATTTTTTGAAATAATCCTTTATTTACTTCATCTGTAATGTCTGTTTTATCGTTCTCATCAGTTTCGATTAATTTCATTGGGTTATTCGATTTTTCTTTAGATTCCTTGAGATTTTTTACGAAATTAACAATAAAAACATAGTATACCTTTACCTTACCATAAGACAGTAATAAAAGGCTTATAGATAATAATGTTATTAAAAATGTATTTATCAAACAATCTCCCCTTTCAAGGTTTTTAGTAAGTTACTAAGTTTTACCATGTTGAAATGGCGTTTAAATATTCTTCTCTCTTAAACTTAAAATCTTTGTTCTGTGAATGAATATTCCCAGTACAGCATAACCATATAAGTTTATCAATATGATATGGTGTTTTATTGTTATCTTTTGCTATTTGAGTAATTTCATCAAAATAATCATAGTCAGAAAGGCTTAATGATTTATATGGAAAGTTATATTCTAAAATTAGTTTTAATGAAATAACAGCTTTTATATGAACATCCGGTTTTGAATAATCAAGGAAGCCTTGTTCCTTTAAAAAGTCGCAGCCCAAAGCAAAACCAAAAATACCACTTAAATTATCAATAACATATTTTTTATAATCATGCTTGTTATTGATTGCATATTTTTTAACATCGTCTTCAAATTCTTTTTGTGATTTAAATTTACTTAGAAATTTGATGCCTTTAAAAATAGTATTTGAGTATTTAAGCCAACTTTTCTGTGAGTTTTTCATATCTATTCCTGCATTAATAAAGGCCTCATAAAGTTCATTTGCCGTTTGAAATTGGTTTGATGCTGTTTGGATATCTGGATAATAAACAGTATTTCTAATCAAATCTTTATTATGTTTCCAATAACCTATATAATTTGGCATTCCTTGATAATTTTGTGCTGATGAAAGCAATCTATCAAAAAATGTATCGGTAGAATACACTCCATTTAATAAATTATTAACCTCATTAATATCTGTATAGTTTTTATCGTGTAACTTACTAATTAAATATTCATATGATTTCCTATAAAAACTTATATTATTCATCCAATCCTCCTAATCCATTACATTTAACAAGAAATGATTTTTTATAAAATTAAAAATGCTATAGTTCATTGCTTGAATTATAGCATTTTTGACCCCTATTAACAAGAAATTATTTGTTTTTACTCTAAATTGGATTGCCATAGAAAATAAACTTAATGTTCTTATCTCTTTGAACGATTGCCTTTTCCACCATTAACATCCATATACGTTCATTCCAACTATTAAGCATGTCTTCAGATTTATTTAATACAGATAAGAAGGATTTCATTCGAGTTGCTTTATTTTCTTTATCGGTCTTTTCTTTTAATAGTTTGTTCAGATCCGTGGTTAGTGCTTCATGCCGTTCTACTAGGCTTTGATATTTATTTTCATAATCTATACTATCTTCGTTTGATTTGGAGTTTTCTTTTATTGTTTTTGCAGCAAGTTCAACAACCACAGAAAGTTCTGCATTTATTAGTTCTATTCCTTTTTCAAGTTCTGTAGTATCAGTTAATAAATTAATCACTTCTTTTAAATCGTTAGTGATTCTTTCCTTATCTTCCATTGTTAAGTTATAGGCTTCAATAAACTTTTCTTTAATTTCAGCTTCTGTTAAATGTGGGGTTTGACATCTACATTTACCTTTTTGGAACTTGCTGTTACATTGATAAACAAACCTTTCATAAGCGGTATTTGAGTGCCATTTCTTTTTCCCATAGAAACCACCACAATCTGAACATACCAGCTTTGATGAGAAGATATCTGTGGCTGAATACTTAGCGCCAAGATTATCTCTTCTTTCCATTTCAACTTGTACGAGTTCCCACATATCACGTTCTATAATAGCCGGATGACTATTTTCTACATAATACTGTGGAACTTGTCCTGTGTTTTTTACTATTGTTTGATCTAAGTAATTCTCAGTAAATGTTTTTTGAAGTAAGGCATCTCCTTTGTATTTTTCATTAGTCAAAATTGAGACGATATTGTTCGTAGTCCAATTATTATTTTTACCAGATGGCGTTTTGATTTCAAGGTGCTTTAGTTCTTTTGCTATACCAGTAGGTGTTTTACCTTTAACTAAAAAATCACTATATATTTTTTTAACTATTTCTGATTCTTTTTCAACAACAACTATTTTGTCATCTACTTTTTTATATCCCAGAAAATTACTATACGCAAATGATACTTTACCTGATTAAAATGCCACACGCTTCCCCCATTGAACGTTCTGACTAATTGATCTTGATTCTTCTTGTGCGATTGATGCCATTATTGTAAGTATTAGTTCACTTTTAGAATCAAGTGTCCACAAATTTTCCTTTTCAAAGAAAACCTCGACACCTTTTTCTTTTAGCTTTCTAACATATGAAATAGTATCTAATGTGTTGCGGGCAAATCTTGATATTGATTTAGTGATAATTAAGTTTATCTTTCCATCTAGCGCATCTTTAATCATTTTATTAAAGCTGACTCTCCTCTTTGTGTTTGTTCCAGTTATACCTTCGTCAGCATACACTGTAACGTAGTCCCAATCCAGTCTGCCTTGAATATACTCTTTATAATAATTAACTTGTGCTTCATAACTAGTGTATTGTTCATCAGAACTTGTTGATACTCTCGCATATGCAGCAACTTTAAGCTTTTCTTTATTGTTTACTGGCAATTGAGTTAATGGATCAATTGTTGATGGAATTACTGTTACTTTTGTCATTGAGTACTCGCTCCTCTATATCTTTTTAACGTTTGTTGTCTTGCTTGTTCTTTCATTTCATCGGTCCAGCCTTCACTTCGTAGTTTATGAGCCCATACGTATTCTTTAATAGTTCCGTCCTTTAATTCAAAACGAAGTATATTATATGGTAGTGCTACTACTTGTTTCACTAAATGTTTAAAAGTTGACATACTAAACTTGTTCATGTTTAGCAGATGAATTGCAGCCTCTTTGATTTTATCATCAGGTACTTGTTTATTATCACAATGACTTTTACCTTTATCTCTAAATGTCGAACAAATCCAATAATTGTTATAAGGTCCTTTTCTATAAGTATGCATCTTTCCACATTTTCCACATCTGATACACCCTTTAAATTCATTATTATAACTTGAACTTTTAGCAAATTTCAGAGCTTTGTTTTTTCTTATTGATTGAGCTTCCATAAATACTTGCTTACTTATAATTGGTTCATGTGAATTACTTACAATGTATTTATCAAGTTCACCTTTATTATTCTTTAATTTTTTAGTTAAATGATTATCAATAAACGTTTTTTGAAGGATTAAATCACCAGTGTAATTGTAGTTAGTTAATATTTTTGTGATTGTTGTTACACCCCAAGTTTTTGTTCTATACCGGCAAGTTCAAGTGCATCTTCTAACCTTTCTTCTAACACAACATCTTTATTCTTTGTAACAAGTGTTATTTGAATCGTTATTTGTTTAAGTAGATATAAGTCATCTGCATAAGTTTTAGGATTTTTACTTATTTCTTGATAAACAATAAAAGGCACTTCAGCATTATTTTCAACATAAAGTGCATAATAAACTTTATTAGGTAAGACTTCGTTTAATAAACTATAAATGTATTCTAATCTTTCTTTAGTAGCCACGAATAATCCTCCTAATGTCATCAAGCATTTTCGGTGTAAAGTAATCAAATGCTGGTCTCATAAAAGGTCGTGCTGCTACATATTTACCGCCTTTGTGCTGGAAACCAAATTCAATCAAGTGGACAAGCCTACCTTTTTCTTTAGCATGAATGACAATAGTTTTAGTAATACCTTCACCAATAACTGTTTTAGTAAACTCATCAGCCATTGCACCTTTTCTACCACTTCTTGGTGTATTTGCTATGACGTATTCTAAAATCTTAGCACCTGTTTCATCAAGATTTCTTTCTAACTCTTTTTTAACATCATCAGTATATTCCTTGATAGCGTCATTTACTTCATCTAAAAAGTTATTAAGTGTAGCCATTAATCTCATCCTTTTTGATCTTAGTTTCCATTAAGTAGAGTTCCAAAAACTGACCGGTTAGGTAAGTACGCTCAATTTGATATATAACACCATCAATAGCTGCGTACTTACTACCGTCATATAAGAAGCTCTGTATTTTTAATGCAACATCTACCTTGTATTCGTTTTTCTTACTTTCGTAATACTCTTTAAATGTTACAGACTTAGATATGCCTAAAACTTCCTTTTTACTAATTAATTGATAACCCTTATTTCCGATCGCATCTCTCATGGATGTGATCTTAAGTAAGGTTATTCTAATATTAGGACTACTCGGAAACATAACTATCACCACTTGATAAAGCTAGTTGATTTAATAGCATTTCAAAACTCTTAGGTAATTCTTTTACTGAACCATCAGACTTAAAACCAAAAAACGTCTTACAATAAATCACAACTACCGAATGGGCTATCGGATGATTATTGGCAACATCTGGTTTTATGCCTGTTGTTACAAGCAAGTTTTTACATGCTAAAATATGATTGTTTAATTCATCATCTGCATAGTTTTCAGATAATGGTATTAAGAGTGATTTTTTAACTGTTTCAAGTAGTCCCATTTTTTAAACCTCTATTCGCTTGGTGTGGCAACTTTCTTTTTAACTCTTAAGAAGCCTTTGTAACCTACAACATTACCACCAGTAAATACTGATGCTTTATAACTAATAATGCCATCTTTAAACTTGTAATCATTTGACTTACTAATCTCTACTGGTGAGAAGATTGGTACTTCATAATTAAGTAGCGAACCATAAGCAATACCATATTCACCAGCAGATGTATTTGTATCGCTAATCGCTTTACAATAGGAATTAATGATATAAGGAATACCATCAATTGTATTATTAACATAATCAATTGTATGAACCTTTCTACCTTCATTTGTACGTAGTCCTGCAAATGCTCTTAAATCATTTTTATTTAAGATTAAAAATGCGCCACCTTCAACCTCTTCATCACCACCATAAGCAAAGATGATGTCATCTAAGGTTGAGTCAGTAATTGCAGCAAGCTCTAAATCAGTTGTATCTGATAATGCTACTGCCTTATCGCTAAAGATACCAGTAAATGTATTAGATGTACCAGGACCTCTTAAGATTTGTTCACTAATCTTTTTCTTTAGTGAAACGTTAATATTCTTTAAGACTTCTGCTTGATATGGTAAGTTAGGTAGTTTTTCTAACTCTTCAGTGATTTCTGTATAAGCAGTTACCTTAACTTTGGTAATTGTTAAATAACCATATTCAGGTTCAGTTTCACTATATGCTTCACCTTCACCAGTTAGTCCTGCAATACCACTGCCTTTAACAAATGACTTTTTATAAGTCTCACCACCATTTAGGTTTACTACTTTTACTCTATCAACCAGAGCTGATACTTGTGTAAACGGATATGGTGCAATACCATCAGCCACATGTTCTGGTAGTAAGATCTCATCACTTGAAACTTGGATCACACGTGATTCTTTTAAACTCTTACCACGCTTTTCAAGTTCCTCTTTATTAACTTGATTGCCTCTTTCAATCACAATCGGATTAAACTTAGTTTTATTTTGAATAGCTAGTTTTCTTTCGATTGTTTCTTGTTCTTCTTTTAATTCTTCAACTTCAGCTTCTAATTCTTCTAACACTTCAAGTGTTACTTCAGCACCAATCAAACCTTTAATTTCAGTGATACGTGCTTTAATTTCATTACTTCTTTTTTCTAAATTCATGATTTTACTCTCCTATTTTTATTTTTAAATTTAGTTTTCTTCTTACAAGTTCAACTTGTCTTTTACGCTCTTCTAATTCCATAGTCTTTAGCTCTAAGTCCATAGCCTCTAAAGAACGAGCATAAATTGAAGTCTTATCATAAGCAGGTGTATCAACAATTGAAACATCATACAAACGTTCAATTTTTCTAATATATCTTTTTGGAACATCACCATTTTGGTCCCATTCCTGTTCACTAACCACAAAAGCAAAACTCATCTTATCTAAGAGTCCTGATTTAACCATTTTAAAGATGTCTTGGTTACTTTGAGTGTCTAGTAGTTCTGCACGAACTTTTAATCCTACATCATCACTAGTTAATGTGAGTGACCCATTCTTAGTTCTTGCGATAATTAAAAATGAATCCATATGGTTATATTTCATTGGTACATCTTTAATTGCGGCGTCAGTAATCGCATCTTTACTAATGCTTTCAATAAAGCCATATGATTCATCACCAATTAAAGTTGGCTCATCATAGATAATTGCATAGCCTTCTAAAATCATTTTGTCTTCAGTTTCTTCTAACCTAACCTCAGCAATCCTTGTTTCTTTTTTCATCTAGTTTCTACCTCCTTTGTTTTGGTTTTAGTTGGTACTACTTCATAGTCATACTCTAAGACATTATCTTTGTATGATAGTTCTGTAATCTTATGCTTCTTACAAAAAGTAGTTATTGTTTCTATCTTTTCTTTTTGTTCAGCTAAGATTGTATTTAATGCTTCTTTACTAACTTGACCATTAATCGTTACTTTCATTTTCATCGCCCTTTCCGACTTGATATTCATTTGCCTTTGTCGCATCTACATAATTAAGTGATTGTAATCTCTTATCACCATTTTCTACTGGTTCTAGTCCAAGAAGTGCTCTTGATTCATTTAATGACATAATGCCTAAGCCCATTAACTTTTCAATTGCAGTAATCTTACTATTCCATGATGCATACTGTAATCTTTCACTATAAAAGATGATTTCCTCACCAAGCATGATTTCATTTCTTGTAAGTAACCCTAAAGAAAAAGCCTCAGACATCTGAATGGCTAAAGGCTCTATGGTTTGTTCATAAAATGAATTGAATTCATCTTCTGTATAATCGGAATTAAAGATTGCTGCAGATACGCCAAAGTAATCTAATATCTTCGACTGCAAGAACTCTAAGGTATCTTTATCAACTAACTTAGGATCAGTATTAAGTGGAACATAATCACCCTTTAAATCAACTGGGATGATTGAGCTTCCTTTACTCTTAACTGACTCTCTTAAGATTTCATTAAATGATTCAAGTTGCTTTTTCTTATCACTTTCACTTAACATCGCACTCATCTTAAGTAGTCCTTTTATTTGCATTGAGCTCTTAAGTGCATTATCTATTCCTTGTAGCACATTTTCATTTATTTGAATTGTTTTAAGTAGTGCTTCTTGGTCACCACTTGAACTTGATCCACCAAAGATCTGATTAGAATGATAAAACCTTTTTAAGTGAATGATGTTTTCATAAGGAACAGTAAATGATTCACTTGTTTCAAAGTTAAACTTTAAGTAGTAATTATTAGCACCATCTACAATTGGTTCAACAATTGTTGGCTTTAATGGATAAAGGCTATGAAGTTGACCGGTTTTACTATCAAACATTGGATAGATAAAAGCATTGTCTGTCATGAAGAGGGTTGTTACTATAAAATAAATAAACTGATAAGTAGACATCACTTCATTTGGTTGGTGCTTTAAAAGAAAAGACAGCATACCAGATTTCTCTGTAACTGTCTTGTCATTTTCTTTTTTTATGTATCGGGGTTTAAGCTTTGCACATTGACTAGCAATTCTATCAACTGCAATCTTTACTACATCTGACTTTGAAATATTAGAACCAAAGTTTGATAATGGTAAATTAAGTTCGCTTATTAATTTAAAGGACTCTTTTGAGCCCTCTTTTTTCTTTCTTTTAAATATGGCCATAGAGACCTCCATTAAATCATATTTTCATATTCAAGCTTGTATCTATTTAAAACTGCATAAGCAATAATAAGTGCTACTGCACCATCAATTCTTTTATACTTACTCCCAAGCTTTGATGGTTGGATATTTCCATTGATATCAACTTTAGCTTGTGTGTTTGCTAAATTCCATTTCATGATTGGATTGTTATTATAAATGACATTCCCATTCTTTAAGTCAGCTTCTAGTTGTTTCATTGGTTCAGATAATGAATAAATACCTTGTCTAACCTTTTCCATTTCAAAACCTAACTCTTCCATTTCCTTAGTCCAATATTGACTATTCCACGGGTCGTATCCAACCCAGAGCGGTCTTATTTCATATGTTCTAATCATCATTAAAAACCACTGAGTAACAAGAGTAAAGTCATTTTGATTACCTTCAGTTACTGTAATTAAACCACGCTCAACCCAGATATCATAAGGAACATTATCTTCCTCTTTCCTACGTTTGATAACTTCATTTGGCATAAAGAATTGTGGAATCACATACTTCTTGCCACCTTTAATTAAAAGTAGTAATGCTACCGTTAGGTCAGTTGTTGATGATAAGTCAACTCCACCAATTGCATAGCTATTTCTTAAGTCATCAATGTTGTAGGTTGTATCATTGTTTAGATCACTATAAGTTAACCATGATCCTTGCTCTAATTGCTTTATATTAAAGTCCTTGCATAACATCGTAACTCTTGTCGCTAAATCGTGTCTTGCTTTGTTCATCAAATCTTCTAAGTAGTGGTGAGTTTTTACCACACCTAAACTAGGGTTAGATTTTTGCCATGTTTTTTTATCTTCATATATTTCATCAACCGAATCTTGAGTGTATAACCAAGGTAGCACTCTTTCATCTTGGATCTCGCCCTTAATCATCTTTCTAACATAATCAAGCTTACTATCTAAAAATCCACCGACTGTATTACCCTCAGTTGTAATGATAAAAATTAAGGGTTCTTCTTTTGTTGATTGACTTTGTTTGATTGCATCATAGACTTTACTATCAGTCATTTCATGAACCTCATCAATACAACCAACTTCAATGTTATATCCATCTTTGTTTCTTGATTGAGCAGATAACTTCTTAATCTTATTTTTAGTCTTAGGCGAATAAATATGAAAGATGTTCTTTTTACTTCGTCTTTCATTAGATAGAGCTTTAGATTGTTCTCTCATATTATTAATTTCTTCAAAAAGGATGTTTGCTTGTTCAGTTGTATTTGATGCACAAACAATATCAACACCACCTTTTGATAAGAAAAACTCAGCAAGGTCAATAGCAGCAATAAATGTAGTCTTACCATTTTTTCTGGCGATGAGTAAGATAACTTCATTAAATCTTCTAAGATTAGTATCTGCCATCTTAAAACCATATGCTACTTGCAATACTGCTTTTTCCCATAACTCTAAAATAAAGGGTTCGCCATTAAATGGACTCTTAGTGTGTTTACAGAATGTTTCAATAAAATTAATTCTAATATTGCCAGGCTTTAAATCAAAGTGGTATCTAGGGTCATGTAAATCTTTAACCAAACCATCTAAAACGATTTTTAATTCTTTACCTACTATGATTTGACCACTATTAATCTTTTCATAATATTCTAATAAATAGTTACTCATTCTATTCGTGCCATAAATTTATCGAACTCATCATCATCGTCTATAACATTCTTACCCATGATGGAGTTTAGATTTTTAATTACTGTGCCATATGAATTAACAAGCTTTGTGTAATATTTGGCAGCTTCTGTTTGTCTTTGATTACCTTTAGATGAGATTTGCACTGCGCCATGTTTTTTAATTTGTTCTTGAAGGGTTGACAACTGGACTTTCATAAATGCTGCTTCGTTTATTAAATTATCTACAAGTTCTGTTTTTGTTGGGTCTACTGAATTAAATAATGATTTTAATCTTAAGTATTCAATATTAACATTACTCATCTTTCCCATAAATATTCCTCGCTTACAACAAAAAAAGCCACAAGTGTGACTTGATTTGTTAAATGTTTTTCAGATTTTCAAAAAAAATGGCCTCGCGTTTTTTAAAGGCCCACCCATGCGGTACCCTTCGCGAATAATTAATAGGCATTGGGGCGGGGGTGTTTAATCTCCTTTATTGTTTATATATTTGATAAATATAATATACAAATCAGCAAGTTTATGACTATTCATTTGAAATCTAGGATCCTTATTTTTTGCATTTTCATTGTTATAAGAATCCGCAATTTTTATGTTCTTAATTAATAACTTTGATGCAAGATATAGGTTTTGGTACATAAGATGTCTTGTTGTTTTCAACATCTTTTTAGCATATTTCTTATAAGCTTTCAGTTCGGCTACGCTTTTTATTTCAAGGAAAGTTTCAATATCGCCAATCACCTTTTTTGTTACTTCTTTCATAATTCTATCAATTTCTTGTTCTCTTTTTTCCACTTCACTTGATATTTTTATAAAATCATTAAAAGAAATCTTGTCACGTCTTATGTTATTAGGATCCATTTGATTCATTCTATACTTGTATTTCTCTTTTTCACTTTGATTCAGCAATTCAAAGCACTCATCAAATTGTTTTTTAGCATTCGCATATTCACCAATATAGATATAGTAATCAATGTAGAGAACTTTCATTGTCTGCTTAAAATCTCTCACAAAATCACCTCTTTTTATAAACATTATAGCAAATATGAATTATAAAAGCAAGGTTTGTCTTGAAATCAAATTCCCATCCTGTTATGTTACAATACATTTGAGACTTTTGTTGAATAAAAAGCAAAAATGATTTATACTCGACCATGTGAAGAAGAAAACAGGCAAATTTTCTTCTGGAGAGGAGTATAAATCACATGGCCATTTTATCACAAAAATTTCACGATATCAAGACTAAACTACATGCAGTTTTAACTTACCGCACGGGAAAGTACTCGGTTTATCACGTGTGCCT
>Ga0208564_1003395_pt1 | contig 11640 bp, 9 predicted proteins | sample AD_UKC073_MetaG_FD_184439 | JGI IMG/M metagenome (GOLD analysis project Ga0208564, IMG submission 184439) | Active sludge microbial communities of municipal wastewater-treating anaerobic digesters from USA - AD_UKC073_MetaG (SPAdes) (version 2) | ecosystem: Engineered > Bioreactor > Anaerobic >... | reverse complement strand
GTGGCTCGCCCCCGACGTCAACGACCGGATCCGCGAGTTGGCGGCTTCCGGCGTGACCGACGTCGTCGTCGCGCCCATCGGCTTCGTCAACGACCACATGGAGGTCGTCTACGACCTCGACACCGAGGCCGCGGCGACGGCGTCCGAGGTCGGCGTGCGGCTCGTCCGGGCCGCGACGGCGGGCGTCCGGCCGGCCTTCGTCAGCGGCTTGGTGGACGCCCTCGCCGCCCGCGCAGCGCGGACGCGCGGGGAGGCGTCCGATCCCGAAGGGCGCTGCGGCGACGGCTGTTGCGGCACCGGACGCCCGCGCACGTAGTCTCGGGGCGGGCATCCCCGCCACCCGGCCCCTGAACCGACCAACGGACGCGTCGGCGTCCGAACCGATGCGAAAGGCTGAGATGAACCACCCGCAAGCCAAGGTGCCCGGAGCTCCCTTCAGCGGTGATCCGCGCGACGTCTATGTCGCGCCCGAGGTCGTCAACACCGGCTCCCACTACGTGATGTACTCGGTGTTCAGCCTGGACGAGGCGCTGCCGACGGACGCCGACGAGCGGTCCGCTTGGGTCACCGAGGTCGAGGCGGCGGTCGAGGCGTCCGGGGCGAGCGTCCGCGGCTGGTACGACGTCGCAGGCTTCCGGGCGGACGCCGACCTCATGGTCTGGCTGCTCGCCGACGACGCCCGGGTGCTGCAGGGCGCCTACCACGCGCTGCGCGCGACCCGGCTGGGCAGCGTGCTGGTGCCGGTGTGGTCGTGCATCGGGACGCATCGTCCGGCCGAGTTCAACTCGCTGCACACCCCGGGTTGCTTCTCGGGCATCGCGCCGCGGCCGTGGCTGACGGTCTACCCCTTCGTCCGCTCGTACGAGTGGTACTCGCTCGAGCCGGCCAAGCGCAGCCAGATGCTGCGCGACCACGGCCTGGCCGCGCGCGACTTCCCGGACGTGATCGGGTCGACCACCTCGGCGTTCGGGCTCGGCGACTACGAGTTCCTGCTGGCGTTCGAGGCCGACGAGCTGCAGCGGATCGTCGACACCATGCGCGCCGCGCGAGCCGTCGAGGCCCGGCTGCACGTGCGGGAGGAGACGCCGTTCTACACGGGACCCCGGGTGACGCTCGGGGACTGGGCGGCGAAGCAGCCGCTGGCGTAGCTCTCGTCAGGGGGTCTTACGGACGCGGCGCGACAGCGCCGTCAGCAGTCCGCCGATGACCAAGGCCCAGAACGCCGAGCCGATACCGAAGACCTGAACGCCGGACGCCGCGACCGCCAGGGTGGTGATGGCCGGCAGGCGTTCGGCTTGGTTCTCCAACGCCTGGGACGCCGCGCCGGCGAGGCTGCCGAGCAGCGCGACGCCGGCGAGCCCGGCGAACAGGCCGGGAGGTGCAGCCTGGGCGGCCGCGACCACGAGCTGGGACGTGAGGCCGAACAGCACGTAGCCGATGCCGCAGGTGAGGGCCGCGATCCAGCGGCGGTTCCGGTCCTTGCCGGCCTCCTCGCCGGCGGCGAGGGCCGCGGCGATCGCCGACAGGTTGATGGCGTGGCCACCGAAGAAGGCGCCCAGCGACGTCGCCGCACCGGTGTAGGCCAGCGCCGGACGCAGCGGCACCTCGTAGCCGAAGCTCTTCATGACCGTGACGCCGGGGATGTTCTGGCTTGTCATCGTGACCAGGTAGAGCGGCAACGCGAGGGCCAGGATCGCCTGCGGGGTGAACGCCGGGCTCACCCAGACCAGCGCGGGCAGGATCGGTGCGCCGGACGCCAGCCCGCCCGACGCGATGGTCTCGATGATGACCACAACGAGGGCCGCGGGGACGGCCCAGCGGGGGATGAGGATGGCGGCGATCGCCCAGACTCCGATCATCGCGCCGATCGGAATCGGGCTCGTCTGTAGGTCGCGGAAGGGGGCCACGCACAGCGTCAGCAGGACGCCCGCGAGCATCGCGTTCGCCACCGAGTTCGGGATGCGTCGGACGGCGGCAGCCAGGGCGGGCACAAAGCCGGTGATGGCCAGCAGGATGCCCGTGACGATGAACGCGCCGACGGCGACGGCGAAGCCCCCTTGGGGGGCGACACTCGACGCGAGCAGGGCCGCGCCGGGGGTGGACCACGCGATGGTGATGGGCCTCTTGTACGCCAGCGCGAAGATGATGCAGCCGAGGCCCATCGTGACGCTGACCGCCAGCAGTCCGGACGCCGCCTGCGAGGCGTCCGCCCCGACGGCTCGAAGCCCGGCGATGACGACCGCGAAGCTGGACGAGAACCCGACGACGGCGGTGACCACCCCGGCCAGGACGGCGTGGAAGGTGTCGGCCCGTGCGGTGTCCGTGCCCGGCGTGGGATCGGTGGTCGTGGTCACGGTGGCCAACACTAGGCCCAAGCCGCCGGCCGTGGTCGCGCCTGAGCGGGGCCTGTCGAGGGCGACCAGCCTCAGCGGCGAAGGCCGGCGCGGCGCAGCTCCAACGCTGCGAGGCGTCCGATGGCCTCGGCGTCGCCGCGCCGCCAGGCCGAGACGGGGTCGGAGGCGATCAGGGCAAGGTCGGCCGGGGAGCCGTGCGCGAGGGCGCGCAGGGCGAGCAGGTCGACGCCGTTCGGGTCAGCCGCGAGGGCCTTGAGTTGGTGGGTGCGGGTCGCGAAGCGGACGCGTCCGGGCAGCCAGAGCGCGACGGCCAGCAGGGTCGGCATCGCGAAGACGACGAGCCCGACCAGGGTGGCCGTGTTCTCGACGCCGGCGACCTGCTCGGACGCCGACGCGATCAGCCTGCCCAACGTGGACGACATGGCGTCGAAGGGCTGACGGAGTCCGTCGCCGATGGCAACGATGCCGCCGACCTGCTGGGCGGCGTCCGCTAGCTGACGCTGCAGGTCGGACGCCGTCTGTGCTGTCGCGCGTGCCGGGTTGGCGAGGGCTCGGATGGTGGTGTCGGTGAGGCGTCCGACGAACCACCAGGCGACGCTCCAGGCGATGACGAAGGCGTCCGAGGCGACCTGACCGACGAGGCGCCACGAGGGGCGCGCATAGAGCGTCATGGCGCCCATGGTGAGGGCTCGGTGGACCTCGCCGGTGGAGGGGCGGTCGCGATCCCCGGCTGTGAGGCGGTGGACAGGTGGAGTTGAGCGCCGGTGGCCGACCTACACCAGGAAGCGGTAGAAGGGGCTGTCGGGCGAGACGACCTCGACGTTCATGCCGGAGGAGTCCATGCGATCGAGCAACCCGGAGTAGGTGGACGGGTCGCCCAGCTCGATGCCGACGAGGGCCGGCCCGAGATCGCGGTTGGAGCGCTTGACGTACTCGAACAGCGTGATGTCGTCGTCCGGGCCGAGCACGTCGTCGAGGAAGCGGCGCAGGGCGCCCGGCTCCTGGGGGAAGTTGACGAGGAAGTAGTGCTTACGTCCCTGATAGACGAGCGAGCGTTCGACGATCTCGGAGTAGCGCGAGACGTCGTTGTTGCCGCCCGAGACCACGGCGACGATGCGTTCGCCCGGGGTCGGTTGGTAAAGTCCGAGGGACGCCGTGGCGAGCGCACCGGCGGGCTCGGCGATGATGCCCTCAGTTTGGTAGAGCGCGAGCATCTCGGAGCAGATGCGTCCCTCGGGGACCGTGACCATGCGCGGCGCGTGGCGACGGGCGATGGCGAACGTGTGATCACCTGCGCGGCGGACGGCCGCCCCGTCGACGAAGGTGTCGAGTCGTTGCACGTCGCGGGGGCGTCCGGCGTCGAGGGCCAGGGTCATGCAGGCGGCACCCGCGGGCTCAACGCCCACGACCTTGACGCTCGGGTACCGCTCGGACAGCCACGCCAGGCAGCCCGCTAGCAGCCCACCGCCGCCGACCGGAACCAGCAGCGTGTCGAAGGGGGTCGCATCCGGGGCTGGCTGGTCTGTGGACTCGTGCGGTGTGGGGTGATTGCCCCGTTCGGCTGACCACACCGGGTCGGCGTTCGGGTCCGCGGTGGCCGTGAGGGCGCCCCCCGACTGAGCCGTGCCCGCGTCGGTGCGAGTCGAGTCGGACTCGTCCTTCCCGCTCGATCTGACGTCGATGCTCGAGCTGACCTGGAGCGCCTCGAGCTGATCGACGATCTCGCGGGCGATCGTGCCCTGGCCGGCGATCGTGCGCGGATCGTCGAAGGCCGGCACCAACGTCGCCCCGGACTCAAGCGCGGCCGCCTTCGCCGCCGCGGACGCCTCGTCATAGGAGTCCCCGACGACCACCAGGTCGACGAAGGACCCGCCCAGCTGGGTCATCCGGTCGCGTTTCTGGCGGGGGGTCGTGGTCGGCACGTAGATGCGTCCAGCGATGCCCAACTGCGCGCAGGCCATCGCGACCCCCTGACCGTGGTTGCCGGCCGACGCGCAGACCACCCCGGCGGCCCGCTCGGCCGCGGACAGTTGGGCGATCAGGTTGTACGCCCCCCGGATCTTGTAGGACCGCACGGGCTGCAGGTCCTCGCGCTTCAGCCAAACCTCGGCCCCGAACTCGGCCGACAGGCGGTCGCACCGTTGCAGAGGCGTCTGCCGAATCACCCCGTCAAGGCGCGCGGCGGCGGCGTCCACGTCTGATGCGATCACGCTGCGAGACGGATCCGGGCGTGCGGTGCTGGAAGTCACCCGCCCATCTTGGACCCTGCCACCGCGTCCGGCCACCTGCGCCGCTAGCCCTTACCGGCGTCGCGAGCAGGTGGGCCGTCCGGTCGAGGCGGCCGGCAGTCAGCCTCGGGCTCAGTCCGCCTCGGGGTCGTCCGTCCTCGACCTGCGAGCAGTTGCGGGTCCGGTGGAGGCGCCCGACAGCCACCCTGGGGCTCAGTCCGCCTCCGGGTCGTCCGTCCTTTACCTGCGGGCGGGTGAGCTGTCCGGTCGAGGCGGCCGACAGTCAGCGTCGGGCTCAGCCAGCCTCGCGTTCGTGCTCCCTCCACCCAGCGAGACGCTCACCTCCCTCCTCGTCCAACAGTTCGTCCAGGGCGGGCTGGTGCCGCACCAGCTCCTCCGCTTCAGGCAAGCGGGGCACTCGCTCCTCGGCGTCCGCGGCGAGCTCGGGAGCCGTCACGGGCCGCGCGACCTCCTCCACGCCCGTCGGAGCGATCAGGTCGGCGTCGGTCAGTTGCAGGTCGCGGAGCCGGCGTCCGCTCACCAGAACCCGTGACTCGAGCGAACCCAGAGCGACGTTGTACGCGCGCACCGCCCCGTTCAGCGACCGGCCGAGCTTGTCGAAGTGGCTGCCAAGGGTGGCGAGCCGGTCGTACAGCTCGCGTCCGAGGGCGAAGACTTCCGCCGTCGACTCGGCCAGCGCGGCCTGGCGCCAGCCGTAGGCCACGGCTCGCAACAGCGCGATCAGGGTGGTGGGGGTCGCGATGACCACGTTCTTGCCAGCGGCGTACTCGTGCAGGTCAGGCAGCTGCGCGGCGGCCTCGGCTGCCAGGGCCTCGCTGGGGATGAACAACACGACGAACTCGGGCGTTGAGGGGCTGGCCCGGAAGTAGTGCTTGGAGCTGAGCTGGTCGACGTGGGTGCGGACGTTGCGCCCGAAAGCCGCGAGACTCTCGGCCCGCTCGCGCTCATCATCCCGATCGTGACCGTCCAGGAACGCGGCCAGCGGCACCTTGCTGTCGACGTACACGAACCGTCCGCCCGACAGCAGCACCTTCATGTCCGGGCGGATGGCGCGATCGTCCGACGTCGCCGTCTGCTGGGTGACGAAGTCGACGTGATCGAGCATGCCGGCCAACTCGGCCACGCGACGCAGCTGCAGCTCACCCCAGGCCCCTCGGACCTGCGGCTTCCGCAGCGCCGTCGCCAACGACGCCGTCTCGCGGCGTAGGGCCTCGCCGGTCGCCTTCACCGCCTGAACCTGCGCGCTCAGATCCGCCGCCTGCCCCGATCTGAGTCGCTCGACATCGGCTAGGCGGGCATTCAGTTGATCAAGGCCCTGCCTCACGGGCGCGAGCAACTGGTCGGTCGCCCGATGCCGGATCTCGGCCCCCTCATCCGAACGTCGCGCCTGCGCCTCCGCCGTCTCGCGGGCCAGCACCTTGAACTCGTTGACCATCGCCTCGCGAGCCTCCGCGATCTCGTCGGCGCGGGCACGTGCTTGGTCGCGGTCGTGACGGGCGGAGTCCAGCTGGGCCCGCAGTGACGACTCGCGCGCGACGGAGGAGTCGGCGCGGGCACGCCCGACGACCCATGCGGCCGCTGCGCCGAGGGCGATGCCGATGACCAAGCCGATCGCCAAGGTGAGGATCATGTCCATGCCGACGAGTCTGGCGGGCGCCTCCGACAGTTTTCGACGGAGGTTGTCGCGATGCCCGAGATGAGTTTGTCAGCGGTGCGTCATAGGGTGCGCTCATGGCTGACGTGACGATCTTCCACAACCCGCGCTGCTCGACCTCGGTCGCCGCCCTGGACGCCGCCGCTGCGGCCGGCGTCGCGGTCGACGTGGTGCAGTACCTCAAGACGCCTCTGGACGCCGACGGCGTCCGGGCTCTCCTGGCGAAGCTCGAGGACGCGCCGACCGATCTCGTGCGGCGCGACCCGAACTTCGCCCGCCTCGGCCTCACCGACGCCGATGTCGCCACCGCAGAACAGGTCGTCGAGGTGCTGGCCTCGCATCCCGAAGTCATGCAGCGGCCCGTCCTGGTCAAGGGCGATCGGGCCATCATCGGACGCCCCAAGGGCCGCGTCCCCGAGTTCCTGGCCGACTAGGCCATGGACACCATCGCCGACCTGATCTCGTTCGTCGAGGCGTCCCCATCGTCGTACCACGCCGCGGCCGAGGTGGCCCGACGCCTCAGCGCCGCCGGCTACATCGAGCAGCGCGAGGACGCCCTCTGGGACGCCTCGCCGGGGGGCCACTTCGTCGTCCGCGACGGGGCGGTGGTGGCGTGGCGCGTGCCGGCGGGGGAGGCGTCCGGGTTCAGGATCGTCGGCGCCCACACCGACTCGCCGGGTTTCAAGCTGAAACCGCGTCCGACGACGGGCAATGCCGGCTGGCAGCAGGCGGGCATGGAGGTCTACGGGGGTCCGCTCTTCAACTCGTGGCTCGATCGTGAGTTCGGGCTGGCCGGTCGGCTGGTGTTGCGCGACGGCCGCGTGGCGCTGGTCTCGACGCCCGCCTGGCTGCGGATTCCGCAACTCGCTCCGCATCTGGACCGCTCGGTCAACGACGGGTTGCGACTCGACAAGCAGGCGCACCTGATGCCCGTCTTCTCGGTGGGAAGCCCCGGCCTGGAGTTGATGAGTCTGGTCGCGAAAGTGGCCGGGGTCTCGGTGGACGACATCGCCGGCCATGACCTCTACGCGGCGGTTGTGGAGCGTCCGGAGGTCTTCGGTCCGGAGGGTGAGTTTCTGGCGTCCGGACGCCTCGACAACCTGTCCTCCGTGCACGCGGGGCTCTTGGCGATCCTGGGGTCGCCGGACGTGTCCACTGTCAACGTGCTGGCCTGCTTCGACCACGAGGAGGTCGGCTCGGGTTCGCGCTCCGGCGCGGCCGGCCCCCTGCTGGAGCAGGTGTTGCTGCGCATCGCGGAGTCGCTGGGCCGCACCGGCGACGGCTACCAGCGGCTGCTCGCGGCGTCCTCGTGCATCTCGGCCGACGCGGGCCATGCGGTGCATCCCAACTATGCGGGGCTGCACGACCCCGACCATCGGCCCTTGCTGAACGCTGGTCCGCTGCTCAAGATCAACGCGAACCTGCGCTACACGACAGACGCGGCGTCGTCGGCGGTGTGGGCTCGGGCGTGCCAGGCCGCTGGGGTGGCGATGCAGTACTTCGTCTCGAACAACGCGGTGCCCTGCGGATCGACGATCGGCCCGATGACGGCGGAGCGGCTGGGCATCGTGACCTGCGACGTCGGGATTCCGTTGCTCAGCATGCACTCGACGCGTGAGCTGGCCGGCACCAAGGATCCGGGCTGGTTCGTCGGAGCCCTGACGGCCTATTACGCGGGAGCCTGACCCGGGGTAGGACGCGACGCGCGCGTTGATGGCGGACTTGTTGTTGCTGGGCAACAGCAACTCCGCCACTTAGGGCCCCGAGCTGTTGGGGAGTCAGCCGAGTGGCATTCGCCGGCAGTGAGGGCACGTCGTGATCGGTTGGACGCGACCGAGTCGCGCCAGCGCCTGCCCCACCAGGCGGGCAGTTTCGCATGCTCCGGGGCCAACATGGGGAAACCCGAAACGTAGCGTCGGGACGCCGGTGAGCACGTGGTCGTTATCGCGGTTCATGTCGTCGAATGACACGGCGCCCGAGTGGTAGCGCTGGCCGTCCAGCTCGACAAGCAGGCCCTCCTTGTATCGGACGTCGCATAGGCGACCGGAGCCGTCCGACCACTGGCGCTCGCCGATCGGTAGGCCATGTGCCCGCTCGACCTTCGTGAGGTAGCGGTGCTCCAAGGGGCTACGAACACCTGCGCGCACGTCATCTGTCATGTCCTGGATGAGTTGTCGTTTGGGTTGGCGAGGCCGGGATCGGAGAGCTTGAGCGATCCGCTGAGAGCTCGTTCGCCGCGAACCGATGGCGTCGGCGACGAGTCGGCACATCTCGTCGTCGGAGATCCGCGGTGCCAGATCCAGGATCGTGTCCTCGACTCGTGTCCGGGCCAGCACGCCGACACCGCGCCGCACCCCTCGGATGAAGGAGAAGCCGTCGACAGGACCCGGCCAAGCGTGGCGACCAACCCAGACTTCGACGTCCTTCGGCTCGGGCCAAAGTTGGTGCAGATGGGCTGCAGACGCAAACCCCAGCACCGCCTGATCACCACCGAGGAGCACCCCGGTCCAGGCGCGGAGCAGCCATGTGTCCAGAGGGCTGTCGGTATAGATACCGCGAGCGACGCTCCGGAGCGCCCCGGTCTCTAGGAGTCTCCGTAGCTGTTCGGCTGAGATGCCGTGGTTGAGAGCTTGCTCGCGCTTAACAACGCGCCCTTGCGCGTGTAGGAGCGGGCCCAGGCCTTGGGTGAGGAATCGACTCGGGATCACGCCTACACATTGGGTGGGAAAGGATCGATTTCGTCAGGCGGAGCGAATCTGTGGATCAGTCGCGCCACGCGCACGGATCGCACACGGTTTCAGTTGCCGCCGAACCCAGCTGGGCTCTGGGCAACGCACCGACGCGCTTTGCTGGCGGAGTTGCTGTTCCCTGACAACTGCAACTCCGCCAGCATCGTGCGTTCGTACGTGGCAGCGTTCGGTATCGGCCTGACCATGTGAGGTAGGCGACGTTCGCGGCAGCCGTTGAATCCGTGATCACCGCTGACCACAGCGTCAGCGAACGCCGCGCACCCTGAACTGGATCGAGATTCTGGGGCCGACCGCGGCAGAGGTCTTCGGCACGGCGTGGTCCCAGGTGCGCTGACAGGAGCCGCCCATGACGAGTAAATCGCCGTGCCCGACGGCGAAGCGGTGCAACGTGGGACCACCATCGCGCCGCCGTAGCGCCAACACCCTGGGCGAACCCAACGACAGAATCGCGACCACCGTGTCGACTGTCGACGAGCGCCCGTCCCGATCGCCGTGCCAGGCGACCGAGTCGCGTCCGTCGCGGTACAGACACATGCCGACCGTGACGAAGGGCTCACCCAGCTCCGCCGCATAGTGGCGGCTCAAGGCCACGCGGGCGTCCTCAATCAGACAGTGGGGGAGCGCCTGGCCTTCCGCGTAATAGCGAGTGAGGCGGGGTACGTCCACGACGCGGTCGTACATTGGACGCCGATCCGCGCGCCAGTCGACCGCGGCCAGCAGGTCGTCGAACACCGCGTCCGAGCCGGTGACCCAGCCGGGCTGTACATCGACCCAGGCTCCCAACGTGAGCGGCGTCCGGCGTGGAGCCAGTGCAGACAGAGCTGACGCGTCGGCGTCCAATAGAAGCCCTTGTCTGTGCATGGCGAGAGTCTAGCGAGAAGCAAACAAACGTTCGATATGCTCGCATGGCAGTCGGCCCGCGCCGCTCAGACCTCTAGACTGCTCCCTCGTGGCACTCACCATCGGAATCGTCGGCCTCCCCAATGCCGGCAAGTCGACCTTGTTCAACGCGCTGACGCGCAACAACGTGCTCGCCGCGAACTATCCGTTCGCGACGATCGAGCCGAACGTGGGCGTCGTGGGCGTCCCGGAGCCCCGCCTTGAGGTGCTGGGAAAGATGTACAGCTCCGAGAAGCTGATCCCGGCGACCGTGTCGTTCGTCGACATCGCGGGCATCGTCAAGGGTGCTTCGCAGGGCGAGGGGATGGGCAACGCGTTCCTCGCGAACATCCGCGAGGCGGACGCGATCTGCCAGGTCACCCGCGTCTTCGTCGACGAGGACGTGACGCACGTCGACGGCCAGGTCAACCCAGGTTCCGACATCGAGACGGTCACGACCGAGCTGATCCTCGCCGACCTGCAGACGCTCGAGAAGGCGCTGCCGCGCGTCGAGAAGGAGGCGCGGATCAAGAAGGAGTCCAAGCCCAAACTGGACGCCATGGTCGCGGCGTCCGAGGTGCTCAACTCGGGGCAGACGATCTACGCGTCCGGCATGGACACCGAGCTGCTACGCGACCTCTTCCTGCTGACCGCGAAGCCCTTCATCTACGTCTTCAACTGCGATCAGGACGAGCTCGCCAACGACGAGCTCAAGGCGCGCATGCGCGCCGTCGTGGCGCCGGCCGAGGCCATCTTCCTGGACGCCAAGTTCGAGTCGGAGTTGGTCGAGATGGACGCCGACGAGGCGCGTGAGTTCCTGGTCGAGATGGGCGTTGAGGAGCCGGGGCTGGATCAGCTGGCGCGGGTCGGCTACGCCACCTTGGGCCTGCAGAGCTACCTGACGGCGGGTCCCAAGGAGTCGCGGGCGTGGACGATCCGCAAGGGTGCGACCGCCCCGGAGGCCGCGGGCGTCATTCACACCGACTTCCAGAAGGGCTTCATCAAGGCGCAGATCGTGTCGTTCGACGACCTGGTCGAGCTGGGGTCCGAGGCGGCGGCCAAGGCGGCGGGCAAGATGCGCCTCGAAGGCAAGGACTACGTCATGGCCGACGGCGACGTGGTCGAGTTCCGCTTCAACGTATAAGCCCTCATCGCATCGGAAAGCGGCCTGTGATCAGGCCCGTTGCCCCTGCTCATGTCCTGCTGTGGCCGTGGATGACGTGTGGACTGACGTGATCCAAGTCGTCCCACTCACTCGAACCATCCAAGAGAGCGGAACCGAGATCGTTGTCGAACCCGACCACGCGAACGGCTCGGCGCCACATCGGCAGCGCAGTGTCAGCACTTGAGGTCGGTAGCGACGACCCGCATCCTCACCAGTTCAGGGCATGTCGGTCCGGTCGCCCTCGGTGAGATTCGAGAGACGCTGGCGATCCTGCACGACTCGTAGCCACACCCGCGGTGGCCACGCCGCCATGCAGGCTGTCTGAGCTGTGCGGCAGACTAGGCCGCGATGTCGACCTCGATCCTGCCGCTGTTGCTGGCCGCCGCGCTGGCGTTGGTCGTCGTGGCCTGGCTCGGCGGACGCTTCGCAGGACGCGCCATCGGCTGGGCGATCGCCACTGGGCTCGGCTCCCTGTTCGCCGCCACGGTGGCGCTGTGGGCGACCAAGACAGCCGAAACCCTGGACGCCTCGCAGAGCTGGCTGCCCACGCTCGGACTGGCGCTGAGGCTCCGCCTCGACGGGCTCTCGC
>Ga0208564_1003391_pt1 | contig 11649 bp, 9 predicted proteins | sample AD_UKC073_MetaG_FD_184439 | JGI IMG/M metagenome (GOLD analysis project Ga0208564, IMG submission 184439) | Active sludge microbial communities of municipal wastewater-treating anaerobic digesters from USA - AD_UKC073_MetaG (SPAdes) (version 2) | ecosystem: Engineered > Bioreactor > Anaerobic >... | reverse complement strand
CAGCACCACTGCGTCCACCGGCGCGCGCACCGCCACCACCCGCCCGCGCCCGACGCGCCCTTCCTGACCTTCCTGACTCAAGGTGGCGCGCGCCATCTGCAGGCGCTGGGCAGCGCTGCCCTCATCCGCCCGGGCTGACTGCTGTTCGGAGCTGGCAGCCGCGGCACGCGCCCGCGTCGCTTCGACGTTGGCGTCAGTGACAAATCCGGAGCGACGCAATTCTTCGGCGCGACGCAATTCACTTTGCGCCAGCGCAGCCGCTGTCGATGCGGCCGACACCCGCGCTCGTGCCGCGCGCACTGCGGCGTCCGCTGCGCTTACCTCCGCCTGCGCCTGTGCCCGTGAGCGGGGGTCGAGCAATCCGCTGCTGGCCGGCTCGATTTCGGCGACCACCTGCCCTGCCTTCACCGCGTCACCCGGCTTCAGTTCGATTCGATGCACCAGGCCGGCTACCGGTGCGGCGAGCACGTAGCGGGTCTTCAGCCGCGTCTTGCCGTCCTCAGCAATCACTTGCTCCAGCGCGCCCTTTGTCACGGCACCAATACTCGCAATTTGCGCCGGCGCCCGCAGCGCAAACCACGCGACCCAGGCAACCGCCAGGGCGGCCAGCAGCCAGTAAAGCCATTTGCGTTGTAACAACGGATTCATCGGTCACCTGCTCAAGATTGATTTCATTGTCATGATCGACCACGCCTACTCCCGGGTTTTGAGCACCGCGATCATGTCGAGCCCGGCGATGCGACGCCGCACAGCGAGTGCGGAAAGCAGCGCCGACACGATGGTGACCAGCGCGGCGAACGCATAGGCGCCAGGCGGCACGTGCACGGGCACGCGATACAAATCAGATTGCATGTTGGTCGCCAGAAACCACGACAAACCATAACCGGCGACAAAGCTGAGCGGGATTGACAGCAGCACCAGCACCGCCTGCTCACCCAGCAGCACGTAGCTCACCTCGCCCTGCGTGAATCCGAGTACCCGCAGACTGGCCAGCTCGCGTCCGCGCTCAGCCAGCGCGATCCGAGCCGAGTTATAGATCACACCAAAGTTGATGACGCCGCCCATGATCACCGCAACCCAAGTGAAAGTGTCGGTCATCTGGCTGATCGTCTTGTACACGGCGTCGATGGCTGCCAGCCGCAGCTCCGACCCGGCAACGCGCGGTCGCTTGTCGAGCGCCCGCGCCACTGCGGCACGGGAATCCTCGTCGACGGTTAACGACGCGCCGCTCAGCACGTCGCCGTCGCCCAGTCGATCATTCAGCGCATCAAGCTCCATGTAGGCCTGCACGCCCATGTATTCGCGGGTCAACTGTGCGACCGGAATCTCGAACCGCTGCAGCTCGCCGTCCAGTACTTCGACCCACAGCCGGTCACCCACCACCACACCAAGTCGCTGGGCCAGAAAGTCATTGATCAGCAGGCCCGAAGCCGGCATCGGGACCGGCCGCAAGTCAACGTCCACCGGACGTCGCAGCACACCATCGCCAGGCAGCCCTTCGATCATCGTCTGCACGCTGTGGTTTTCGCGTCGTAGCCGAACCGGCACCGCGCGGAACCCTTCCACCCGACGCACGCCCGGCAAACCGCGCAGTTCACCGAGTGCGTCGCGCGACGCCAGTTCGGTGAAAGTCGCGGTCATGTCCTGCTGCTGAGCGAGCCGGTACTGCATGTCAGTCATGTAATTGATCGCGTTCAACTGCAGCTGAGCCATCATCATGATCGCGCCTGCAAGTGCCAGCCCGACGATGGTCAGCAGCGCCTTGAAAGGTCGTCGCTCAAGTTGCCGCAGCACCATGCGCGTGGTCTGCGCCGCATGTCGCGCAAACCACAACCGTTCCAGCCGTGTCTTCACGTAGCGCTCCGGGGCCGGCGGTCGCATGGCCTCGGCCACCGGCTCGCCTGCTGCGCGAAAAACGGCGTACCCGGCGCCGGCCAGCGCGGCGATCATCGTCAGCCCAATACCCAACAATGCCACACCGGGGCTCAATGAAAAGTCGAGGAAAGGAAAGCGGAAGTTGAGCTGATACAGCGCCGCCAGCGCCTTGCCGAGCCAGATACCGCCGGCCAGACCAATCGCTGCACCGAGCAGGCAGATCAGCACCACAAGCAGCGCGTAGTGCAACACCACATCGCGCGTGTGATAGCCGAAGGCTTTCAGGACGGCAACCTGATCACGCTGAATACCGATCAGGCGAGTGAACACGACATTGAGCAGAAAGGCCGCGACGGCCAGAAAGATGGTCGGAAACAGTTTGGTCATCGTGGCCAGTTGCCGGAACTCCTCATCGAGAAAGCGTGCCGACAACTGGATGCCACGACCATAGGCACCGCGACCACCGAAGCGTTCGAGTTGCCGGTCAACGGCGGCGATCACGTCACTCTCGCTGGCACCGGGCGCCAGCCTGAGCACCAGCTCGTTGAATGCGCCATGCATGTCGAGCGCGGCCTCCAGCGCACGGCGGTTAAGCCAAACAATGGCATAGCGCTCGTAGTCCGGGAACATCGCGCCGGGCTTGATCTGGTAGAGAAACTCCGGCGATGCCACCACCCCCACCACGGTGAACACTTCGCTGTGTCCGGCCACTGTCAGTGTGATGCGCGCGCCGGGGCGCAGCCGATGCGCCTGCGCAAACGCATCGCTCACCAGTATTTCGTCGTCAGCCTGGGCGTCGAGCAAGCGCCCGGAGCGCAAGTAAAGCCGGTTCTGCCCGCTCTCTCCGGCTTCCGACGCCGACAGTACGGCCGCCTCGATCGAATCGCCGAAATCGGGCAGGCGCAGCTTGCCAGCGGTACGCAATCGGGCCTCGACCGCGTTGACGCCACCCAGTTCAGCGATACGGGCAGCACTGCTGTTCGGCGCTCGCTTCACGTTGGCCCAGACATGCGACAGACGGTAATCGCTGTACAACCTGGCGCGGGTCTCGCGCAGCGATTCGAGCGTTGCCTGCGACATCACCAGCATGGCAATGCCCGAGGCAATCACCAGCGCAATCGCCAGCGCCTGCCCGCGCATGTGCCAGAGATCACGCAATGCCTTGCGGTGTATCGCTTTCACCAGCGCAGCTCCGCAGCGCTGATGCGCGCGGTGTTGCGCCGCTCCTCGACAATGCGCCCGTTGGCCATCGTCAGCACCCGGTCCGCCATCCGGGCGATGTCGGCGTTGTGGGTGATGACGACCGTTGTCGTCTGCAGATCGCGATTGGCTTGCTCCAGCGCCTGCAACACCTGCACGCCGGTCGCCGAGTCGAGCGCACCGGTAGGCTCGTCGCAGAGCATCACCACCGGGCGCTTGGCGATGGCGCGCGCGATGGCAACGCGCTGCTGCTCGCCGCCCGACAGCTGCGACGGGAAGTGATCGAAGCGCGCGCCCAGCCCCACCAGTGTGAGCGCCGCCTCCGGGGCCAGCGGCTTTTCCGCAATTTCGGTGACGATGGCCACATTCTCGCGGGCAGTCAGGCTCGGGATGAGGTTGTAGAACTGGAACACGAAGCCCACATGCTCGCGGCGGAACTGCGTCAACTGCGTGTCGTTGGCGCGGGTGATGTCTTCACCGTGATACCACACGCTGCCGCTGGTCGGCACGTCGAGCCCGCCAAGAATATTGAGCAGAGTCGATTTGCCGCTGCCCGACGGCCCCAGCAGCACGACAAATTCGCCGCGGTAGAGCTGCAGATCAACGCCGCGCAATGCCTGCACTTCGACGTCGCCCATGCGATAGGTCTTGGTCAGTCCCTCGGCGCGAAAAATCACGTCGTCGCGGCTGGTGGGTGTGGCTTCGTCGGCGATCACCAAAGCATCCTACCAGCCGCAGCGTTTGCGGCGTTGACCTGCCGCAACAACGCCCGTGGCCTGCACGCTGCCGGGTGAACTACCGGGCCCTACACGACCCATACATGCGCGATACTCCACAAACAGGAGGAAAACCATGATGTACAGAAAACTTTCCCGCGTCGCCGCCGCAATCGCCACCACCGTCGCCATGTTTGGCGCGCCGAATGCGCAGGCGCAGCAGCTCAACCTGCTTTGCAACGCCGCCATCGACTGGTGCGAGCTGATGAAGAACAAGTTTGAGGCAGAGACCGGCATCAAGACCAACATGACACGCCGCAGCTCCGGCGAGTCCTACGCGCAGGTCCGCGCCGAATCGGCCAACCCAAAGATTGACGTCTGGTGGGCCGGCACCGGTGACCCGCATCTGCAGGCGGCAGCCGAAGGGCTGACCGAGGTCTACAAATCACCGACGCTGCCGAAGCTGCAACCGTGGGCCAACAAGGTGGCGGAGGCCTCGGGGTTCCGTACCGTCGGTATCTACCTTGGCGCGCTGGGTTTTGCTTACAACAACCAGACGCTGGCCAGCAAGAAGCTCGCTGCACCCAAGTGCTGGGCGGACCTCGCCGACCCGAAGTTCAAGGACGAAGTGCAGATGCCGGACCCGAATTCGTCCGGAACCGCCTACACCATGCTGGCCACGCTGGTGCAGGTAATGGGCGAGGAGAAGGCTTTTGCCTACTTCAAGAACCTGCACAAGAACGTGAACCAGTACACCAAGAGTGGCATCGCGCCGTCACAGGCAGTGGGGCGCGGCGAAACGGCGGTCGGCATCTCGTTCATGCATGACCTGATGATCGCCAAGGTGGGCGGCTTCCCGGTGACGCTGGTCACCCCCTGCGAAGGTACCGGCTATGAAATCGGCTCGATGAGCATCATCAAGGGCGCCCGCAACATGGTTGAGGCGAAGAAGTTCTACGAGTTCGCCCTGCGCCCGGACATTCAGTCCCTGGCACCGCAAGCCAAGAGCTACCAGATCCCGTCGCACACCGAAGCCAAGGTTCCCGCAGAAGCGATCAAACCGAGCGACGTCAAACTGATCGACTACGACCAGGCCAAGTACGGCTCCAGCGAGACCCGCAAGCGCCTGCTGGCCCGTTGGGGCAGCGAAGTGACCAGCGCGCCGAAGTAAAGTCCGCCCAGGCCTCCCCTGCGAAATAGGGGAGGTGCCGCAAAGCGGCGGAGGGGTCTGCCTAGCGAACGACCTCCGCGCCCTGCCAGCAACCCCTCTGTCGCCCTTGGCGACATCTCCCCTGCGGTGCAGGGGAGACATCCAACTTGGCAATCGCCACCAGCAGATTTCAATGCAATCCTCCGACATCGCCGCCCGCTACACATTTGCCCAGCAACTGGCCCGCGAGGCCGGCGAATTTGCCCACACCTATTTCCGCCGCCTGGACGAAATCACGGTCGAATCCAAGGGCACGCAGGATGAGGTGAGCGTCGCCGACCGCGATACCGAGGCCTTCATTCGGCAGCGCATCGGCGAGGCCTTCCCCGGCGACGGCATCCTCGGCGAAGAAGGTGGCGACGACCGCGCGGGCAAGTCCGTCATCTGGGTCATTGACCCGATCGACGGCACCGCCTGCTTTGTCAATGCCATGTACACCTGGTGTGTGTCGATCGCCGTCGTGATTGATGGCGCGCCCACCATTGGCGCGGTGTACGACCCGAACGCGAAAGAGCTTTTTCACGGCGTTGCCGGTGCTCACGCCAACGTCTCCGCAGGCGCCTGGGTCAACGACAAACCGGCCAAAGTAAAAGACGTCACCGACTTCACGGGCGGCGTGCTGGGCGCAGGCTTCTCGCACCGCTCACAGCCCGACGAGTTCACGCCGTTCCTGCACCGCCTGCTCAGCCAGGGCGGAATGTTCTATCGCAATGGCTCTGGCGCGCTGATGCTCTGCTACGTCGCTGCGGGCCGTCTGATCGGCTACTACGAGCCACATATCAACTCGTGGGACTGCATCGCAGCTGTCGCCATCATTCAGGCGGCTGGTGGTCGCTGCAACGACTTTCTGGCCAACGACGGCATGACCGAAGGCAACGCCATTGTCGCAGCAGGAAAAACGCTCTATCCGCAGCTCGTTGGCCTGACCGGGCAAGCCACCCTCTAGCTCCGGATTTCGCTACAACTTTTTCCTGAAGTGCCCATCCGATAAGGGCTCAAATACCGATATTGCGGTACATCGACTTTTGGCTAAAACCAGCCGTAAGCCCATATTAAATGGCGCTCACAGAAAAAAGCTGTAGCCGCGATTCAGCGCGGCGGAATCGAGAAACGCCGCCTCCCGAAGGGGAGCAACTCTGGAGCGCCCACTCTCCACTTCACCCAGCCGCCCGGCATAACATCGCCGTTTTGCTTCTACCGCCTGGAAAGCCTCACCATGACCGATCTCGCCACCCTCACCAACCACCAGATCCGCCTCGCCGCCCGCCCGGTTGGCCTGCCCACGCGCGACAACTGGTCGTTCACCACCGAGGCCGTTGCCGCACCCTCGCCCGGCGGCATCGTCGTCAAAACGCTCTCGCTCTCGCTCGACCCGGCCATGCGCGGCTGGATGAACGAAGGCAAGAGCTACATCCCGCCGGTGGGCATTGGTGAAGTGATGCGCGCTGGCGGTATCGGCAAAGTCATCGCGTCCGACAACGCCAAATTTGCCATCGGCGACGTGGTCACCGCCGGCCTTGGTGTGCAGGAATACGCGAGCTTCGCCGAGCCGGAGATCAAGCGCGCTGGCGTCGCCAAAATCGACCTGCGCGCCGGCAGCATCGGGCAATGGCTCAACGTGCTCGGCATGCCCGGCATGACCGGCTACTTCGGCCTGATGGACATCGGCCAGCCAAAAGAAGGCGAAACCGTCGTCGTCTCCGGCGCTGCCGGCGCGGTGGGCCAGACCGTCGGCCAGCTCGCCAAGATCAAGGGCTGCCGCGTCGTCGGCATCGCCGGTGGCGCCGCCAAATGCGACTGGGTGGTGAACGAGCTGGGCTTCGACGCCTGCATCGACTACAAAGCCGGCCCCAACGCCGTGCGCGACGGCCTGAAAGCACACTGCGCGAACGGCGTCGACATCTACTTCGACAACGTCGGCGGCGACATCCTCGACCAGGTGCTCGCCCGCATCAACCGCAAAGCCCGCATCATCATCTGCGGCGCCATCAGCCAATACAACAACACCACGCCCATCCAGGGCCCGAAGAACTACCTCTCGCTACTCGTCAACCGCGCCCGCATGGAAGGCATGGTCGTCTTCGACTACGCCGATCGCTACCACCTCGCTATCGCAGAAATGGCCGGCTACCTGCGTGACGGCAAGATGAAATCGAAAGAGGACGTCGTCGTCGGGCTGGATACCTTCCCGGAGACTTTGCTCAAGCTCTTCAATGGGGAGAATTTTGGGAAGTTGGTTTTGCAGGTGGCGGGGGAGTAACGAGCTCCTTTGGCACTTGTCGTAGCTCATGAAAACAAACGCCTCTCGCTGCTGCGACTGATCATGACATTTCGAACTTCATTTCTATTTGAAAAATGAACAATTGGTCAGAAGCGAAGGTTTGGTCAGATTCGTGGAATGCCCAACATGCTCTTGACGGAGGTGGGCAAGCGTCCACCAAACTGGTGAAAAGCAAGTCAACGGGAGAGACGGCTTTTCTAAAGGTACTTAATCGTCAAGACGACACCGAAAGGCGTGCGCGGTTCTTTAGGGAAGCTACCGCATACGCGACAACTAATCACAAGCGAATTCCGAATCTGGTTCAAAGCAACGCCCATCGACATGATGATCGCGACTTCAAACTCTACATAGTTACTGATTTCGTCGATGGGCCGACACTGAGCAAGTACATAGGTGAGAACGGCGCCATTCGATTTGCTGACGCTGTATCACTTCTTAGCGGACTAAGTGACGCTGTTTCATGTTGTCACGCGAACGGATGGGTTCATCGCGACATCAAGCCTGACAACATAATCCTAAAGTCATCAGACTTTGGTGCTCCAATGCTCTTGGATTTCGGAGTTGGCTATAAAGAGGGCATAGTCAACAATTTTGAGACCGAAAATTCTCAGGAGCTCGGCAACCGTTTCTTGCGATTGCCGGAAATGAGTGCTGGCAGTGCGTCGAAACAAGATCCGCGAACAGATATTTCGTTTCTAGGCGGCATCCTGTTCTACGTGCTAACGGAAATTGTCCCGTCGGTACTTGTCGATGAAAACGGGCGCATGCCACATCAGCGAAAGGACTCGGTGGAACGGCTCTCTGACTGCTTCGCAGGAAGTCCTCAACCATTACTCGCATTTTTTGATCAATGCTTCGCGCAGAAGTTAACTGGGCGGTTTGCTGATATAGGGCAAATGCAACTATCGCTAGGTCGGCTTGCTGCACTGCATGCAAAACCAAATGCAACTGAGGAAAAAATTACCATCGAACAGATTGCAGCTTTGCTGGACACGCAGGTGAATCGAGAGCTACAGCGTAACAAGACGCTCTACGATCTAGCGATGAATCAGATACAAATAGCTCATTCAAAAATTGGCAAAGCGGTCAGTCCAACCTTCGTTACATATCAAACTGGCTACGTCAATTTTTCGGAGGGACTACGGAACGACCTTGGATTCACGCACTTTGCTACCCATGAACATCGTTTCGTTCTGTCGTGGCACATAAAAATTGTCGGCGAAGAACTCTTAGTTGCAGCCAATGACATTACCGTTTACCGGACGGAGCTCGATGCGCCAGTGTTTTCATCCGAGTTCGCGAAGACAATCGAAGAACTTTATCTGAAGGGTCTAATGACACTCACAAAGAAGACACTGTAGAAGAAGATGAAGGGGACCAGCTAGGTAGAGCGGAAACGCGAAACGACATTCGCCATCGTTGGCCCACTCGCTAACCGTGAATTTCCTGCTATGCAGAATCTCGCGACCAGTGCATGACGCTCCGCGTAAGCACCCTACGCCCCATCCTCCGGCACAACAAATCCGATTGGTCGTTTCTTCGCCGTACTCTCTGGTGGTTGCATCAATGCACGAAGCGTATTGAGAATTCCGGTAATCGCCTGATCGTGCGTCGAGAGCTTTTGAGATAGGCGCTTATCCAGCTCGGCCAGCTGCTGAGCCAGTTGCTCGTTCGCCGCAAGCAGGCCGCGCAATTGAACGAATGCCCGAACGACGTATAGCGAAACCTCTACCGCACGGGAACTGTTGAGCACGGACGCGGCCTGCAGCGCACCGTGCTCGGTAAACACCAACGGTAATTTGCGACGACCGCCATGACCCAACGTCGTTGCCCCTTCGTTTGATGTCGCAAATTGCGACATCAAAGCCTTGAACTCATCCTCACGTACCTGAAACATGAAATCAGCGGGGAAGCGATCAGGATTGCGTCGTACCTGCTCATTGAGGCGACGCGTTTCAACGCCGTAAAGCGCAGCCAAATCAGAGTCCAGCATCACGCGTTGACCACGCAACGTGATGATTCTGCTGGTTATAGACTCAATCTGAAACATTGTTTATTTATACAGTCTCAACGTTGGCCGTAGTTGACAGAGCTCACTCGTCCGCGCTCGAAAGCGTTAAAGTGCCAAACTAAATGCTTAAGTCCACCGCCGCCACCAACGATTTGACACGCGCCTGCGTGCTGCAGCGCGAGGGTAACGTGGCGTCCGCGCAGGCGCTGTGTCGCCTGGTGCTGGCGCGGCAGCCGGATCAGTTCGATGCGTTGTGCCTGCTGGGCCGACTGCTGGTGCAGAGCGAACACTTCGGCGAGGCCGTCCTGTTGCTGCGTCGCGCTGCTTCACTTGGCGCGACTGATGCGGAGACAAATCAGTATCTGGCACGCGCGCTCATCGGGTTGGGCCGCGACGACGAAGCGATTGCGGTGCTCAAGACTGCACTGCGAGGAAGCCACACGCATGTACCGATGATCAAGCTGCTGGCGAGCGCGTTGCAACGTTGTGCGCGTTGCGACGAGGCGCGCGCGCTGCTCGGTGACGCGTTGTTTCGTGTTGGTGCCGCGACGGCCGCCACGGACCTGCTCGAGCACTGGGCTCGTCTGCTGCCGGATGACCCTGTGCCAGCGCATCGACTGGCCGCCATGCGCGGAGAAGCGCCGCCCGAGCGAGCCGCCGACGGCTACGTGACCTACCTCTTCGACCGCTATGCAGATACGTTCGATGAATCCCTCCAGGGCCTTGGCTATCAAGGGCCAGCGTTGGCCACAAAGTTGCTGCAAGCGGCAGCGTTCACGCCTGACAAGCAGCTGGACATTCTCGACGCAGGCTGCGGCACAGGACTCAGCGCATCCGCCCTGCAGCCTTTTGCGGCGCACTTGACCGGTGTCGATCTGTCGCCAGCGATGGTAGAGAAGGCACGCCAGCGCGGCGGTTATGACGCGCTGGTGGTCGCCGAACTGACCGACTATCTGGGCCGTCACACCGCGCAGTTTGATCTGATCGTCGCGATGGACACGCTCAACTACTTTGGCGAGTTGAGCACCGTATTCCGCAACGCAGCGCATGCACTGCGTCCGACCGGATGCTTCGCTTTCACGCTCGAGAAGGCAGACACTGCCGCGCCCGGCTATCAGCTGAATGCCAACGCAAGATACAGTCACACAACGGCGTATGTCGAACAACAGCTGGCAAACACCGGCTTCATCATTCAAGCGATGGATGCCGCAGTTCTTCGCCACAACGACGACGAGCCAGTGCATGGACTGGTCGTGCTCGCTCGTCGCGGCGCTGTCACATGACATCTGTTGGTCACGCTCCCCAAGAACGGTGCAACCGGGGGTGCTGGGAACGTTGCGGCCTACATAATGCGCTAATCACCCCTGGAGCACGTCCATGAAGGCAACCGCTTCAACTTTCGCCCTCTCCCTCGCGCTAAGCGCCCTCGCCCCTGCCACTGCGCAAAATCTGTGGAGTGTTTACAACAACACTTTGAAAGACGCGAAGTACGTCGACCTCACCCACGCCTTCCACCCCGCGCAGGCAGTGTGGCCGGGGTTTGGCAACGCGAAATTCAAGCCGTCGATCGCCGGGCGCACCTTTGAAGGGTTCGCGAAAGAAGGCGATGAATTCAGCTACGGTACACACGGGTTTGTGGCTACCGCCTATGAGCTGACCACCGATCAATACGGTACCCAGCTTGATCCGCCGGCGCACTTCAGTCCGCTGGGCGCGACGATCAGTGATTTGCCGCCGACCTACGCCGTGCGGCCGCTGGTGGTGATCAACATCGCCGACAAGGTGGCGAAGGATGTTAACTATCACATGACGGTGGCGGACATCGCGCAATGGGAGAAGCACCACGGGCGCATCCCGGAAGGCTCGGTGGTGATGGTGCGCTCGGACTGGTACAAGAAGTGGGACGACCCGCAGCGCTTCCAGAGCCGCCCGCACCCAGGCGTTCAACTGGAGGCGATCAAGTTCCTGCATCTGCAGCGTAAGATTCTCTTCCACGGCCACGAGCCACTGGATACCGACACCACGCCCGATTTCGCCAGCGAGACGTGGATCCTGAAGAATGACTACACGCAGGCCGAGGGTGTGGCCAATCTCGACAAGGTACCAGAGAAAGGCGCGCTGATCGCCATCGGCTTCGCCAAACCGCTCGGTGGAACTGGCGGATTCGCGCGCTACATTGCCATCGCGCCGAAGACCTGGAAACACGGCGTCACCATCAAGGAAGCCCCAGGCGCCCCGTTGCCGCAGCAAGCGCATCCCCTCAAGCGAGACGCCAATGGCGTCATGCGGCCGACACCGTAGCCCGGTCGCTGGCGCTTACGGCGCCTTGAAACCATCATCATCAGCACGAAATGCC
>Ga0208564_1003382_pt1 | contig 11684 bp, 11 predicted proteins | sample AD_UKC073_MetaG_FD_184439 | JGI IMG/M metagenome (GOLD analysis project Ga0208564, IMG submission 184439) | Active sludge microbial communities of municipal wastewater-treating anaerobic digesters from USA - AD_UKC073_MetaG (SPAdes) (version 2) | ecosystem: Engineered > Bioreactor > Anaerobic >... | reverse complement strand
CGTCCACCACGGCGAGATCCCAGCCGTCGAGGGGCCAGCCGATCCGCACCGGCTGGTCGGGGAACACCCGCGCCCCGCACGCGACGACCGTGGCCTCGGTGGGGCCGTAGGTGTTCCAGACCTCGCGCGCGTCGGTGGCGAACCGAGCGCCGATCTCGGGCGGGCACGCCTCCCCGCCGAGGATCAGCAGCCGGACGCGTCGCAGCGCCTCCGGCGGCCAGAGCAGCACGAGGGTGGGCACCGTCGAGACCACCGTGATGCGGTGCGCGACGAGCCACGGGCCGAGATCCATGCCGGACTTCACCAGCGACCGCGGCGCGGGCACCAGGCAGGCGCCGTGCCGCCAGGCCAGCCACATCTCCTCGCAGGAGGCATCGAAGGCGACCGACAGCCCAGCCATCACGCGATCGGTCTCGTTGATGGGCTCGTCGGCGAGGAAGAGCCGCGCCTCGGCGTCCACGAAAGCGGCCGCCGACCGGTGGCTGACGGCGACGCCCTTCGGCTTGCCCGTCGAGCCGGAGGTGAAGATGATCCAGGCGTCGTCGTCCGGCGTGACGGTCGGCAGGGGCGCGATGGGGGGACGCGCCGGCCCGCGCGTCGTCAGCGCCAGGTCGTCACCGAGGACCGCCGCGACGCCCGCCTCGTCGAACACGGTGCGGGCGCGCTCGTCAGGGTCGTCGGCGTCCACCGGCACGTAGGCCGCGCCGGCCAGCAGGATGCCGATGATGCCCACGTACAGGTCCGTCGTGCCGGACGCGATCCGGACGCCGACCCGGTCGCCGCGTCCGACGCCGTGCGCCGCCAGGTCGGACGCGACGTCAGCCGCGGCGTCCAGCAGTTCGTCGTAGGTGAGGACCTGGACGCCGTTGTCGAGGGCGCGGGCGTCCGGGACGTCGCCGACCGTCGTACGGAGCACGTCGACGAGCGTGCGCTCCGGGGGCGCCAGGTGCGCACGCCGCAATGACACTGGTTCGACTCCGATCGCTCTGGCTTCGCAGCGTAGCGACGCCAGGTGAACGGAGGTCGAACTGAACAGTTGTCGAGCCCTGGTCCTCGGACCGGGTGGGCGAGCCGGCGGCCGTTGGGCGTAGCGTTTGCAGGCTGTGGACGCCTCGGCGTCCGACCTGGGGAGGCTGAGATGAGCGGCTTGCGGCACGACCGCGCGCTCTTTCGCGACCCCACGTTCGTGCTGTTCTTCGTGGCCCGATCGATCGGCACGCTCGGCGGGTCGTTCGCGCCAGTGGCGCTGGCGTTCTCGATCCTGCACCTGCCGCACGGGACGCCCGGCCTGCTCTCGATCGTGCTCGCCTGCGAGTCGATCCCGATGGTGGCGTTCATGCTGCTCGGCGGCGTGGTGGCCGATCGGTTCCCGCGCGCCGCAGTGCTGCGGGTCGGCCTCGGGCTGAGCTTCGCGGCGTTCGTCCTGCTCGGGGCCATGATTCTGATCGGTTGGACGCCGTTGCTCGCGTTGGGCGCCGCGTCGGCCTTGAGCGGCACCGGCATCGCCCTGATCTACCCGGCGCTGACCGGGCTCATCCCCGAGATCCTTCCGCCGGCCCAGCTTCAGGAGGGCAACGGCATCCTGGGCATCGCCCGCAACGCGGCGTCCATCGTGGGGCTGGTGGCGTCCGGCGCGATGGTGGCGCTGGTCGGCGGAGCGTGGGCGCTGATCGTAGGCGGCTCGCTGTTCGCCGTCGCGGGCATCCTGACCCTGTGGCTGCCCCAGGGTCGGCGCCAGCCCGGAGGGCTCTCGGCGCGCGGCGTCCTCGGGGATCTTCGCGACGGCTGGCGCGAGTTCGTCGCCCACGAGTGGCTGTGGGTCGTGGTGGCCCAGTGGTCGTTCCTGGTGCTGTTCTTCTCGGCCGCGACCGGCGTTGTTGGTCCGGTGTTGGCGAACGACCAGCTGGGTGGCGCCGGACCCTGGTCCTGGATCCTCGCCGCCGAAGCCGTCGGCATGGTGCTCGGCGGATTCTTCGCCATGCGGTGGCGTCCGGCGCGGCCGATCCTTGCCGCCGTGCTGGCGGGCGCGGTGGCCATTCCGGTGCCGTTCCTCTGCCTCGGCCTAGGCGCGCCCCTGGTCGCCGACATCGTCGCCATGGCCTTCTCCGGGGTCTCGTTCGGCGTCTTCGGCGTCCTGTGGCCGACGACCATGCAGCAGCGCGTGGCTCCGGACGCCCTCTCGCGCGTGTCGTCCTATGACGCGCTCGGGTCGCTGATCTTCCAGCCGCTGGGGCTGCTCATCGGCGGTCCGGCCACGGTGGTGCTCGGTGCTCGCACCGCCATGACGGTGTGCGGCCTGGCACTCGTCGTGTTGTGCGTCCTGCCCCTGATCTCCCGGGACGTCCGGACCGTCGGCCCGGGCGTCCGGACCGAGGCTCTCGAGTCGACCGACGCGTCCTGAGCGGACGCGGCCCGGCATCCACCCCTGAGCACGGGCGAGGTCTCGCCCGTGCACCACCGATTTGCGCGCTCTCAGACGCCGATTCGGTGCGCAGCTGCGACGAAACGGCGCGTGAGGGTGACCAAAGCCGGGCGCAGCCGACGGCCGCGGCGTCCGGCTTGCGGGTTCAGCCCTGTTGACGCTTCCTGAGCGGACGCCCCTCGCGCGGTAGTCACCTCGGTCGGCCGGGTGCTGGGCTGACCCGAGCGTGTCGACCGCCCGCCGCGGGGGCACGCGCGATCATGGAGGCGTGAACCCACTGCTCGAGGTGCGCGTGACCAACGCCGCGGACGCCGCACCCGCCGAGGCCGGCGGTGCTGATCGGCTCGACGTCGTCGGCGACCTCGTCGACGGGGGCCTTTCGCCCGAGCCCCGCCTGGTCGCCGAGCTGCGCCGCCGCACGACCATCCACCTGCGTCCGGTCGTGCGCCTCCGCGAGGGCTTCGGCACGGACGGCGGCGAGGTCAGCCGCCTGCGCGGACTCATCGCCTCGTACGCGTCCGCGGGCGCCGACGGGGTGTCGCTCGGCTTCCTGAACGGACTCGGCGACGTCGATCTCGAGGTCGTCGGCGCGCTGGTCGGCGACGTCTCGCTGCCCTGGACGTTCCACCGCGCCGTCGACGCGGTGCTGGACGCCGACCGCGGTTGGCGCGTCCTGCTGGGGTTGCCCGGGTTGGACGCCGTCGCGACGGCCGGGTCCGCCCGCGACGTGGACGCCGGGCTGGACGCGCTGATCGCCCGAGCGAAGGCCGAGCCGCGGGCGGCGGCCCTGATGCTGGTCGGCGGCGGACTGCTGCCCGAACACGTGCCCTGGCTGCTGCGCGCCGGCGTCCGGCAGTTCCACCTGGACGCCCAGGCCCGGCCGGGCGGGTCCTGGAAGGCCTACGTGGACGCGGCGCTGGTCCGGTCGTGGCGGACGCTGCTGGACGACGAGTCCGCGCACCTGCGCCACTGAGTGCGGGTGGGGCCCACCGAGGCGGATGGCCGACCGCGACTCTTACGGGTGGAGTGGGCCCGATTGGCCGCGGCGGGGTGTCCGAGGCTCCGCTGGACCCGAGAAAGTTGCGCTGCGCCCCGGCCAGCCCGGACTACACGGTCGGCGGGATCGGTCCTGCTACGGACCCGGCGCCGAGCGGCTCGACGTGGATGTGGGCCTCGGTGCCAGGCAGTGCCTGCTCGATCTCGCGCTCGAGGGCGTCGGTGAGTTCGTGGCCCCGGTGGACGGTCCAGGCGCCGGGCACTTCGACGATGGCCTCGATGAAGCGCTGGCGTCCGGCCTCGCGGGTGCGCAGCTGGGTGATCCGGCACTGGGTCCTGTCGACGACGCGCTCCATGGCGGTGTGGATGATCGCCACCTCGTCGGCGGGCAGGGCGGCGTCCAACAGGCCGACGACGGAGCGGCGCATGAGGGTGTAGCCGGTCCACAGGATGTTGATGCCGACGCCGATCGCGATGATCGGGTCGAGGATCTCCCAGTTCTGGCCGAGGCGCGCCCCGATCAGGATGATGCCCATCGCCACCAGGACGCCGATCGAGGTGAGCACGTCGGTCAGCAGGTGGCGTCCGTCGGCCTCCAGCACGATCGAGCGGTGCTTCTTGCCGGCGCGCAGCAGGACCAGGCCGGTGACGAGGTTCAAGACGCTGGCGCCGAGCGCCAGGGCCAGGCCGAAGCCGAGCTCTTCCAGCGGAACCGGGTTCAACAGCTTCAGGATCGCGCCCGCGATGATGCCGCCGGCCGCGACGAAGATCAGGGCGCCCTCGACGGCCGAGGAGAAGTATTCGGCCTTGCCGTGCCCGAATTCGTGCTCGGCGTCCGCGGGCTTGGCCGAGACGTTGAGGGCCCAGAGTGCGACGATCGCCGCGACCAGGTTGACGGTCGATTCGAGGGCGTCCGACATGAGGCCGGCCGACTGGGTGATCCAGGCAGCCGCGCCCTTGATGGTCACGGTGGCCACGGCCGTCGCGATCGACAGCCACATGAACCGCATCAGGAACCTCGCGCTGACCGGCGCTTCCGTCGTCGTCTTGGCTTCCATCGGAGCCTCCTTCGTGCCGGGGGAACCCTAGTCGACCGTGCCTGCCAGGCCCGCTTAGGAAAGGCGTCCCTAAACCCCCACCGGCACGGACGACTCCTCGACGACGCCGAGGTCCCAGGGCCACGCGTCCGGCTGGGACGCCAGCGCCACGACGTCGGCCAGCACCTCCGGCCAGACCGGCGCGTCGGCGTCCTCGAGGTCGTCGAACGCGAGCCAGACGTGGCCCTGCAGTGTGAGCTGCTCGTCGGGGGTGTGCCCGGCGATGTCGGGGGTGAAGCGCGGCGTCCGGAGCACGTAGAACTCCTCGGACTGGTCGAGGATCTGGTCCGAGTAGCCGTGGACGACCACCCGGCGCATGACCGGTCCGCTGAGGTCGGACGCCGCGACGCGCAGCCCGGTCTCCTCCCACAGTTCCCGGACGGCGGCGTCAACGGACGACTCACCCGGATCAATGCCCCCGCCGGGCGTGACGTACCACCGGCTGCCCGGCAGCCCCGGATCGGTGTCCACCCACAGCAGCACGGACGCCCCGTCCGTGACGATCACCCGGACGGCTCGCCGCGACCGCCGCGGACGCGCGTGAGGCGGCACCGGGGTGAAGTCGCGCGTCCGGAAGGTCACGGCTGCGGACGATCGCCGCGCCGGATGGCCGCGCCCACCGTCAGCCACAGCACCGGCAGGAGCGCCCAGCAGGCGAGCTGCGCCCAGCCGCACCAGGCGTCCCACCAGACCAGTGGACTGGGGCTGTAGGCGTCCGCGAGGCCGACGATCGACAGCACGACCGAGCCGATGGCGGTCGCCCCCATGACGTTGCGCACCTGCGCGCGGCGGTAGTGGGTCCTCTGGCTGGCGACGATCAGCGCCACGAGCAGCACCGGCGGAGCGATCCAGGCCAGCCCGACGAACGGCAGGACGGCCCCGGCCGCGAGGCAGCCCACCACTGCCGGATGCACCCCGCCGATGATCGCGGCGGCCGTGGCCTGCTGCGGCACGACCGGCGGCTGGCCCGGGTGATAGCCGACCGGCCAGTGGGCGTCCGGATTGGGGAACGACTGCGGGTTCACCTGCGGCGCGTACATCCCGGACGCCGTCGGCGGCGGCTGGATTGGCGGCTGGGTCGGCAGGGCGAACGGCTGCTGCGGGGCCCAGGCGTCCTGGGGGCGTGGTCCGGCGGACGCCGCGTGCGCCGATCCCCAGGCTGAGGTGACGGGCGGGCTCAGCGGCAGGCCGGTGGGTGCCGCCCAGCCGGCGTCCGGCGTGGGGGAGGCGGACGTCAGCGGGTCGCTGGAGAGGACGAGGGGCTGGTTCGCCTGCGGCAGTCCGGACGCCGCGGCCGTCGTCGTGAGCGGCGTCGACACCACGGCGAAGGCCGCGAGCGGGTCGCGTTGGTCCTTGTCGGGGACGGCCAGCTGGTCGAGCGGCGGGGCGTCGGGGGCCGTCGGAAAGTCCGGACGCTCCAGCGGTGCGGCGGCCGCAGAGGGCTCCGCAGCGAGCGCGGCCAACGGCGCGGCGGCGGACGCGACGAAGGCGTCCGGTCGTTCGACCGGCGCGTACTCGGGACCGTCCGTCCAATCGGCCATGGACCACATGCTAGCCGCGGCCCGCAGACCGCCTCTGCCGGTGGCTCGGCGAGCGTGGCGCCAGCTAGGCTGACGTCGCAGATCGATGGAATGGAGCGGGATCGCGATGCCTACTGGCAAGGTGCGTTTCTACGACGCGGAGAAGGGCTTCGGCTTTCTCAGCAAGGACGGGACGGATGACGAGGTGTTCGTCCGTGCTGCCGCCCTGCCCGCGGGCGTGACCGCGCTGAAGCGCGGTCAGCGGGTCGAGTTCGGCGTGGTCGACGGGAAGCGCGGTGAGCAGGCCCTGTCGGTGAAGCTGCTGGAGGCCCCGGTCTCGCTGTCGAAGGCGCAGCGCAAGCCCGCCGACACCATGGCCGTCATCGTCGAAGACCTGATCAAGATGCTGGACGGCATCGGCAACGGCTACCGGCACGGACGCCACCCCGACTCCTCGCACGCCGCCAAGACGGCTGCGGTGCTGCGCGCGGTCGCCGACGAACTGGAGTTGTGAACGTGGCGGTTGCCCTGAAGGCCCCCGAGTTGGACGCCGCCTGTGCGGCCGCCGTCGATGTCGCGCGCTCGATCGCCGAGCGCCGCTGCGGCGTGATGGGGGTCGGCGAGCACCTCGGCGTCGAGGCCGAGGACACCCGGGTCGCCACCCACTACTTCGCCGTGGATCACCCCGGCTACGTGGGCTGGCGCTGGGCGGTGACGGTGGCGCGGGCGTCCCGGGCCAAGGCCGTCACGGTGAACGAGGTCTGCATGGTGCCCGGCGAGGGCGCGCTGCTGGCGCCGGCGTGGGTGCCGTGGGCCGAGCGCATCCAGGCCGGCGACGTGAGCCCCGGCGTCCTCATGCCGACCCCGGACGGCGACCTGCGGCTCGAGCCGGGGTTCACCGGCGGCGAGTCGGCCCGCGATGAGGACCCGGCCGAGTGGGGTCAGCTGCGCGCCGTCGTGACCGAGCTGGGCCTCGGCCGCGAGCGCGTGCTCAGCGAGTACGGACGCGACGAGGCCGTCGAGCGCTGGCTGGACGGCGAGGGTGGTCCGCACAACGCGATGACCCAGCAGGCCCCCGGGCTGTGCGTCGACTGCGCGTACTTCGTCCGCCTGTCCGGACGCCTCGGGCGCTCCTTCGGCGTGTGCGCGAATGAGTACTCGCCGCAGGACGCGTCCGTCGTGAGCATCGACCACGGCTGCGGAGCGCACAGCGACGTCGTCGAGGTGACCCGTGGCGTCGAGCTGCCGCGTCCGGTCTGGGACACCGTCGACATGGCGACGGTCTCGCTCTTCGACTGAGGCGTCCGGTCTCGTCGACCCTTCGACAGGTTCAGGGATCTCTCCCGGGCTAACAGGTCGGGAAGCGTCGGGGTGGCTGAGCTTGTCGAAGCCCCTAGGCCTGGGACGCCGTGGGCTGGGTGTAGGACGCGATGAGGTCCGGCAACGGCTGGCCTGCTTGACGCGCGTAGGACGCCCAACTCTCTAAGCCGCCGAGCCAGCCCACGACGTGCAGGGCGACCGCGCGGTTGTGCGGGCTCAAGGTGTCCAGCGCCGGACGCCACGCGTCGCGCAGCGCCCGGGCGTGGTCGAAGTCGACGTAGCCGGTGACCTGGCCGGGGGCGGTGCGCAGCGGCAGCGACAGCTTGTCGTTCAGCAGCCGACGCAAGGCGTAGCGGGTCTCGACGCCGCCCGTCGCCAGCTCGAAGTCGAGGTCGTTCATGTGGGCCTCGTCCAGATCCAGCGCCAGGGACGGCCAGCCGCAGGCGTCCAGCCACAGCCGGACCAGCGTCCACGCGGCGGTCAGCCGGTCGGCCTTGACGAAGCGTCCGTGGGTGACGTCGTGGAGGTCTTGGTTCGTGGGGACGCCCGGCTTCACGATCGGCGCGCCGTCCGGCACGACCGTGATCGGCCCGACCTTGCCCAGCAGCCCGCGGCGGCGCGGCGTCACCTCGGGCGGGTAGGCCGCGGCGGCGACCCCGCGCAGGTGCTCCTCGATCGCGGGCGAGCCCGAGAACAGCGTGCCCAACGCCTCGACCCCGATCGCGGTCAGCCGCAGTTCACCCATGACGGTGACGATAGCGTTCCGGGCTACGGTGGGGTCCATGACCACCCGGACGAGGCGTTTGATCGTGACCGGAGCACTCGTGCTGATGCTGCTGGCCGTCATGGCCGGGGCGATCCTGGGCTGACCGGCACCGGACGCCTCTGCCGCGGCGGCGTCCGGCCGTAAGCTGTGCACCGACGAGAGCGAGGCGGGGATGAGCGATCTGATCGACACCACCGAGATGTACCTGCGCACCATCTACGAGCTGGGCGAGGAGGGCGTTCCGCCCCTGCGCGCCCGCATCGCGGAGCGGCTGGCGCAGAGTGGTCCGACGGTGTCGCAGACGGTCGCCCGCATGGAGCGCGACGGGCTGTTGGCCGTCCTGGATGATCGCCAGATCGAGTTGAGCCCCGCCGGGCACGAGTTGGCCGTCCGCGTCATGCGCAAGCATCGGCTCGCCGAGCGGCTGCTGACCGACGTCATCGGCCTGTCGCTGCCGCAGGCCCACGCGGAGGCCTGCCGGTGGGAGCACGTCATCTCCGAGGCGGTCGAGCATCGCCTCGTGGACGTGCTGAACTCGCCGACGGCGTCCCCCTACGGAAACCGGATTCCAGGCCTAGCCGAGGTCGGCGGCACCGACGTTCCCGAGCGTCGCTGGCCGTCGCTAGCGTCCGTACTGGCCGACGTCGCCGACGGCGACGGACGCCGCGTCACCGTGGAGATGCTCACCGAGCACGCCCAGTCGGACGCCGACCTCCTGGGGCTGCTGACGGACGCCGGCGTCGTGCCCGGTGCCGAGGTCGAGGCGCGGATCGAGGGCGATCGGCTGGCGCTGCGTCCGGCGGCGACCGCAGGCTGCACCGTCGAGCTCGGCGTCGCGGAGCACCTGTTCGTCTCGGCTTGAGCCGTCCGCGGAATATCGGACGCCGCGCGTCGCGTTGAGTCGACCGCAGCCGCACGAGGCGGCATCGGAAAGGATTCAATCGTGGCTACCGTCGAACTGACCGACGAGACGTTCGCCGACACCATCGCCAAGGACGGGGTCGTGCTCGTCGACTTCTGGGCCGAGTGGTGCGGCCCCTGCCGCATGTTCGCGCCCGTGTTCGAGGCGGCGTCCGGCAAGCACACCGGCGTCGTGTTCGCGAAGGTCGACACCGAGGCGAACCGCATGATCTCGGACGCCCTGGAGATCCAGGCCATCCCGACGATCATGGCGTTCCGCGACGGCGTGCTGGTCTACCGCAACTCCGGCGCCACCAACGCGTCCGGCCTCGACAAGCTGGTAGAGGCGCTGAGCAGCGACGAGTTGGGCGCTCAGGTCGCCGAGGCCAAGGCCGCCGAGGTAGCAAAGGCGGCCGGTGGGTCTGCCGAGGAGGCGAGCGCCGTGACCGAGCCGACGCAGGACGCTGACTCCGTCGACGCCTGATGTGAAGTGATCGGCCGCCCGGCGCGTCCCTCATCCTGGGGACTTGCAGCAGCCGGTAGGTGAGCTAGTCTGTACAGCGCAGTCCCCGCCCTATCCCCCCGGGCGGGGATTGCTTTATGTGCAGCCGGGTTCGGTGGCGGGCTGCCCTAAATCGCGAGGAAGTCCGTGACCAACTCGCAAAAGGGCTGGGCGTACTCGATCTGGGTCCAGTGGCCGCAGCGTCCGAAGACGTGCAATTGGGCGTTGTCGATCCAGCCCAGCATGGTGAGCGAGTTCTCGAGCGGAATCACTTTGTCGTCGCGTCCGTGGATGAGCAACGTGGGCGCTGTGATGCCGCGGATCTGGGCCTCGCTGAACGCCATGGCATCTACCCAGCGCTGGCGCGGTGCGGGGAACATGCGCGCGAAGTCGTCCTGGGTGCGGAGGCTGGCTTTGTAGCGGCCTTGGACCATGTCCTCGGTGATGAGCGAGGAATCGTAGGCGAACGTGTCGCGCATGAGGCGTCCCATGGTCTCGGCGGACGGCTCATAGCCCCAGACGGCGTCCAGGCCGTCGGTGATGTCGAAGTGGACGCCGACGCTGCCCATCAAGATCAGCTTGTCGACGCGCTCGGGGTGATGGATCGCCAGAGCAAGCGCCATCGACCCGCCGAAGCTGTTGCCGACGACCGAGACGCGGTCGACGCCGACGGCGTCCAGGAAGTCGACGATCTGCCGCAGCCACACCTCGCGGCTGAAGGCCAGCCCGGCCGGGATCTCGGAGTAGCCGAAGCCCGCCAGGTCGGGGGCCAGGACGCGTGTGTGCTCGGCCAGCGGACCCATCACGAGCCGCCAGTTCGCGAACGCGCTCACGCCCGGTCCGGAGCCGTGCAGCAGCAGCAACGGCGCCCCGGACCCGAGGTCGTGGTAGTTCGTGACGATGTCGCCGGTGGCGATCTGCCGTCCGATCTCGGGGTTCTGCGTCATGGTGACCTCCACTTCGGACGCCGCGCGCGCGGAGTCGTCTGGCGCGCGTTGGGCGTGGGGCCATGCTCGCGCAGAGCCTCGCGGCGAGGCGGCGCTGGTCCCGCTGTGGGGAACGTGCGCTAGGGCGTGACTGCTAGCACGCCCGAGGCGTGCGTCGGGTGGGTCCCCGACTGGCATCGCGGAGGGCTCCACGTGTGACTTTGTCGGGGACGACACCAACATAAGTCACACGCAGAACCGTCGAGGCAGGGCTAGGCCCTGGCCGCACCGTCGCGATCAGCCGTCAGGCCACCAGCGGGGTGAGTCCGGGACGCGCGGACGTGGGGGCCCCACGGCGAACGTCCTCGACGGCCCCCGCGAGCCGGGCGACGGCGTCCGCCATGACTGCCGGAGGCTGGACGTAGGGGAGCCGCAGGAACGAGCCGAGCCCGCGGCCGATCGCGAACCGCGGCCCCGCAGCCAGCAGCAGCCCGCGCTCGCGAGCGTGCAGGGCGACGTCGCCGGCGCTGAGCCCGGGGAGCTCGACCCACAGCGACAGCCCGCCGACAGGCACGACGAAGCGCGCGTCCGGCAGCCGGTCCCTCAGGGCCGCAACAGCGGCATCTCGGGCCAGGCGCAGGTCCGCCAGCCGCTCGCGGTCGGCGTCCACTCGATCGGTGCGCAGCAGGTGCAGCAGCACGAGCTGCTCGAGCAACGCTGCGCCTCCGTCGCCGGCCACGCGTTGGGCGATGAGGGCGTCGCCGACTGGTCCGGGCGTGCGGATCCAGCCGGTCCGCAGCCCACCCCAGTGCGACTTTGACGAGCTGCCCACGCTGATCGCCGACGGCGCGTGAGCCCCCATCGGCGCCGGCATCGCGACCGGGTCGAGGACGATCGAGCAGACCGTCTCGTCGACGACGGCCGTGGTGGACGCCGACGCCATGGCTTCGGCGAGGACGTGGCGGTCGGCGTCCGACATGAGCGCCCCGGTCGGGTTGTGGAAGTCCGGGATCAGGACCGCTGCGCTCGGGCGTCCACGTCGAATGAGGGACGCCAGGTGGTCGACGTCCCAGCCGCGAGGCTCGACGGGGGCCGGGCTGAGCCGGAGTCCGGCGCTCCGCAGGGCTGCCGCGGTGTTCGGGAAGGTGGGGTCCTCGATCAGGACGCGCTGCCCGGGCTGCACCAGAGACCGCACCGCCAGCAGGGTCGCGGTCACCGCGCCGGACGTGATCAGA
>Ga0208564_1003380_pt1 | contig 11701 bp, 9 predicted proteins | sample AD_UKC073_MetaG_FD_184439 | JGI IMG/M metagenome (GOLD analysis project Ga0208564, IMG submission 184439) | Active sludge microbial communities of municipal wastewater-treating anaerobic digesters from USA - AD_UKC073_MetaG (SPAdes) (version 2) | ecosystem: Engineered > Bioreactor > Anaerobic >... | reverse complement strand
GGAATCAAATGCCTCAATTGATATATACCAAGCTAAAATATTTTCTTCATCCATATATTGAGCACAAAAATCATGGTTTAATCTAACCTTAAGCCCATTATGTGTCATAAAAGCGGTACTCCGTCTAATATTGTCCATCTTCTTTTCTCCTCTTCTTAATAATTTCATAAAACCATTTATGGCAGAATCTAATAACCCTTAAAATTTCTCCTCGGAGCTAAAAAATGGTCGGAATTTCCTTTTATTTTCCTTGGCTATCTTCTTTCGTTCTCTTTCTTTCTTTTTGCGTTCCTTTTCTTCTTGCTTGCTCTTGTAATGTTGTTTAAGTTCATCAAAAAAAGGTACTGGACTGGTGGTTAAATCATAAATAGGAAGCACTTCTTTTAATACTACTAATTCAATTATGCAGCTTGCTATGTCGACCTCTGTAGCTTCAGGATAATCTTTGTTAAATGCCGTCTTTATTATTTCTAAATAGGAACGCGCCGTAGGTGTCAATGGCCACTTGAGAATCCCCATTTGGGGGTGCGGACATTTTTTTGGACTTGACTATTGTAACAGACCAAGACATTGTCTGTAGCGTATAGGACTCAGCCCGCCCAACGACAACTTGATTCGTTCTTCGTTAGACCACCGGATGTACGCGTCCAGTTCTGCAATAAACTCATCGACAGACACACCGTCCCAGGATCTGGTGTAGAACACCTCGATCTTCACGGTACCGAAAAACCCTTCGCAAGCGGCATTGTCTGGAGAGCATCCCTTTTTGGACATCGAACGGATCAAGCCTGCGGCATCCATTCGCGAAATCCAGCCCGGCCAACGATAGTGACCCCCGCGGTCAGTATGCACAATTGGGCGTTCTCCAGAGTTCAGACAGGCTATACCACCGTCTAACATGGTGTTAGTTAACTCGGCGTTCGGACTTGTTCCTATCGCCCAGCTTACAACCAGGCCATCAAAGCAATCGATGATCGGCGATAGATAGACCTTCCCAGCAGGTATCTGAAACTCCGAGATGTCAGTCACCCATTTTTGATTGGGCTTGTCTGCATGAAAGTCGCGTTCCAGCAGGTTCGGGACTGCTGGGCTTATCTCTCCCATGTATGAGTTATATCTGCGTTTTTTCTTCCCGGGAACGACAAGATGTTCTTCGCGCATGATGCGCCTTATGACCTTTTCAGAGCATTTCAAACCCTGGTTGAGAAGAACGGCATGCACACGCCTGTAGCCGTAAACGCCTCTATTCTTCTTGAAAACGTCTGTTATCTGTGTTCTGAGAGCAGCGTACTTGTCAGCTCGGCGGAGTGCTCGCCGTTGGTAGAAATAGCTGCTCTTAGCCATGTCAGTGGCAGTTAGCAACTCATTCAGGGAGTACTTGTTTCTAAGGGCATCGATCACGGTTGCTTTCTCCCTGTTTGTCATGTTCTTGAGATCGATGCCCAGGCCTTTTTTTAGTACTTCAGCCGCCTGGTTCAGGATATCCACTTCCATCTGCAGCCTGTGGACTTCCTTCTTCAGTCTCTCTAGCTCTGCTGACAGGGTAGCCTTGTCGCCTAGCTCGTGTTTTGCTTCCTTGTCCATGGTCCTCTCGCCTTGTTTGCCGAGCAGTTCTTTCCTCCACTTGTACAGGCTACCCCTGCTGACACCGTACTTGTTGGCCACCTTCTTGGCAGAGGTATCTCTGGTACATAGAGACAGCACGGCATCTTTTTTGTCTTCTTGGGAAAATTGTACCACAGAACCGCTGGTGATCCTTACTTTTCTTTCCCCGGGAGCCAACTCATCGATCCACTTAACTAGTTCCGCCCTGGAAGGATATCCTAGCATCCTTACAGTTCGCCTGATGCATCGACCGTGTTCCAGATAGTAGCTGACGGCCGTTTCCTTCTGTTCCTTTGAATATTTGGGCCTTCGCTTCAGAACAGCCTTGAGATCGCCCTTGGCTTGGAACTCTTCACACCAAGCAACCAGAGTCTTATACGACGGGTAACCGAGCTCCCTAATAACCGTTGCCGCACTGAAGTCATACTTGATGTACAGTTTCACTGCTCTAATACGGTCTTCATACGAGTACACGGACATCCTCCTGACTGTTTAAGTCCAGGTTTTTGTCCGCACCCCCAGTGGATCACTTTTAGACGGCCAGTGGATCAGATTTATGTTGACGATCGCAACTCATTGGCCAGGAGGACATTGTCAAGGTACGCCCTCTTTAACGCTTACGAATGGTAACAGATAAAAGGATTTTCTCCAAATCCATTAGGGTGCTAACTAGTGCGCGGCCCGCGTGTCCCGCCATGATATGGAAAAGCCGCTAGGCTAAACACCTAACGGCTCCATTTTCGGTTTGTCCAATGACAAAAGGTGAGTGACCCGACCAAGCGAGTCAGTTTTTGACCTAGAAGGTATAGTGTTTTCCCGAAAGGTTATTCTGCACGCCGGTTTTTTTCAACACTCCTCTAGAAGGAACGACAGAGCGACTGCTGGTTCAGGGCTCCACAACTTCGCTTGGCTTAGGCAGAACTGGGCGATTGCGGTATATGTCAAGTTCCATATAACTTGTGACTCGGTTCCAGTCGGGGCGGCTCGTGTGATCCCAGGTCAGCATGGTTTTCAGCTCTTGTAGCCGCGGTGTGTCCCACAAACGTTTATAGCCTGCGTCTCTGCTTCCCAGTCGAGTGAGTTCCGTCAGCATATAGTTTTCGAATCTTTCAATGAAAACGTCCAGTGGAGGGGCTACTTCCGCTGTTAGCCAGTTGTCTGCATTGAAAAGAGTAGTGTAGCGATGTTGACGGTCAGTAAGGATCAAGATTGGCTTGATCCTCACAGTACCCAAACCAATTGGCTTCGCCATGCCTAATTTGTGGTAGCAGCCCTGTGGGAGCCGTAGACAGAAGAGTAGAGCACCAAGCTCAATGTCCGCCAAATTGACAAAACGTATTCGCCCTGTGAACTTCATCCCACGACGAATGGCCTGTACGGTTTTCCAAGGAGTACTCTGTTCCTGATCAGGCTGCGGCTGTCGATGCCAATAGAGTTTGTAACCGCGTATTAGTGCCTGCCTGTCGTTCCAGTGATGCAGTATTGCCTTCGGGGTGTTCTTCCCCCGAGGTTGCTCAAGGTAGAGTTGGAAACTCGTGGGTTTGGGCGCATCAAGGCGTTTTACAATCTGGACCGATTGGAAGATATCCTGGTCAGTGCTTACGATTTCAGCGTCTTCGAAATAGACTCTGGAGGCAAACTCAGCCTCGCACCCGAAGACTGCTTCAGGAATATCCAACTCGTGTCCACGCAGGTGTTGCGGCACATGGTCTCCAATATTGTACTGGTACGGAAGACGAAAATAGCGGGTGTGGCCTAAGGCAAACCTCTGCTTATTCTTGTCATCCGTCCATTCCAAGTAAAAACAGGGAACCACACCATCAGCGCTTTCTTCCAGCATCCGCAGGAGATTTCCGTCCTTCCTCTGGCGCTTACTCGTTGTGCATGCGTTATTGCCTCCTTTGTCGGCCCGATCCTTATCTTCAAAGCGTGTGTCGTCACTTCTGTAGAGGTGGATATCTTCCTCTGGAACGGGAATCTCCCGAGAATAGTCTGGCGGGTTGACTACCCAGACAGCCTTCTTACGAGGACTGTCTCCTGAATAGATGCGGTATCTACCGTCTTTGCCGACAAAGGTGAACTTGCAGTCTTTGCTGTAGTCTTCTTCTCGTGTGTACGTCCCCCCGTTTATCTCCTGTGCCGGAACCAGGAAGTAGCTTTCGCGGCGTTTGAGAAGGTAGCCGGCCTTTACGCAAGTGTGCATTTGCTCGGTGTACTTCTTGCCTAAACTGCTGCGTGGGTCTCCCACCACTCTATAATACAATCGTCGCCGATAGTCAAAGTTCACAAACCTGCTCCAGCTCACGATTTCAACCAGGGTGCGGACCATGCCTCGCAAGCTGCTCCCAGGAATCTTCACTCGTCCTCCAGGAGCAAAGAACTCGGAGGATTCGTTTTGGGTCCACCCGATGTGCAGTGGAGTTATCGTCTCCAGTTCGTACTCTATTGCACCAGTGAAGAGGTGAGGATGATACCGGTCAAAGGAAGGTATCTTTTGCCCGCCCAAGTAGGATGCTGCTTCCACAACCACATCGTTGAGGGGCACGAAGTTATACGGAGCTCGGGCCACCACTTTGAACTTGGGGCGATGATGCCCCTGGTATTTTCCTTTCATCTCCTTCACCTCCCGATGGTGAATCGAACAAAGCGGCAGTCAATGTAGCCAGCTTGTCCAAGCGCATTATAACCGATGTAGTTTCTGGTGGTAAGTTTCACTCGGTTGACCGGCGTGACCTCTGCAGAATCCATGGGAAGGATCAGCTCCATTCCCCGGCCTTCGAACAGCCTAGTCCATCCTCGAGTCAGCGCTTCCGATTTAGTGCCCCAAAGAATCTGTTCAGCTTCCACTGCCTCTACCATAGAACCTCCGTTTTCTAGGCCATCGATGCGCTTTCTCCAGCGAAAGCCCTGGCCCGTACGCCACAGCAGTAGTTCTTGTTCATCACTAAACATCCTGAGTCTCTGCAGAAAACGGGGGTCTATCTGTGCCCCATCATAAAAGAGGAGTTGCTGTTCCTCGAATCGGCCTATTAGCACCTGATTATCAAGGTAGGCCACGCAGTAACCATTTACAGAGAAGTGTTTCCCTAAGAGGTCGACTAACTGTGCCGCGGATATTAGCGGCAGCGCCTCGTCCGAGCGGTCCAGGGAAGAACGCACTTGCAACAGTCTATAAGCTTCCGCCATCTTCCGTGTGCTCCCTTCCTGAGATTTCTTGGACAAATTGGGATACCAGCTGCTCTAGTCTTGCTTGGTCGCCGTGGATTTGCAGAGTGCCGGTTGGTTCCTGCGTTAGTATGTATTTCTCAGAACCATAGATTATTTCCGCCTGTCTTCCCATTAGGGTTCCGCGGCCGATGCTCTTTTCACCGCCGATGGGCAGATCGCTCGTCCAGAGATCTTTCAATAGGAGCAACATCAAGCCAGCTTCCCAAGGCGCGCAGTCCCGAACGGTAACCTTAACCCTAACTTGCTCCAACCCGGGCTCAGGTGTCCACAGAGGCTCGGAATCGAATAGGGCGTTGCGGATGGTACCACCGGTGAAGCGGTCCACCTTGATACGCTGTTGTTTTGCCCAGACAGCGTTTTGAACAGGAGTTTCTTCTACAATCACTCGGCTTTTGCAGGCTTCTTGGGAAGCCTTGTCTTCGCTGACCCAACCAAAGAGCGGCCTGAGCTTCTCTTTTCCTTGCCCGCCCAAAGTATTGACGATGGTCTCTGCTCTGCTCCTGAGTGCTCCTTTGAGCGAGCTTCCTGGCAGAATGGGCTTTCCTGCTGAGGATAGATGGATCGCATCCGCTTGGCTTGGGCGAACAGAATAGGAGCGAACGATGAGGGAACTGCGGAGTGAAAAGTCTGCTTGGAGAACGAAGTCCCGGTCTTTCTTCTTTACAAGCCGATCGTGCTCAGGGAGCTCGGACATTCTATATGCTTCCTTGTTGGTCCCACCGAGCCAGTCAATGACCGCTTCTTTCAACCTGAAGTCATAGTGGTAGAGGGCATAATCGTCTAGACGGCAGCGACCAAAACCTTTGGTAGTCATGGCACCAAGGGCAATCTTTCCTTGAGCCAGGGACTCGATTAAGAAGGCAGCTATCATTTTGAACAAGTCGCCCGTGTCATAGGCTTCGCGCAGGGTGATTTCCGCGCGGAGGGCGAACGCAGAGGTTGGCTCCACGACTTCGTAATCAAACTTCGCCCCCTCAGCCGCCGTGTGAGTCGACAGGTCGATCTTGACCCCATCGCGAATAGCAACACTAACTTGACCGATGGGATGTAGGTCGCTAACCATTAGAGCGCTCTGATAGATCTCGTCCTTACTGCCTCCGGGTTGAGCCCCCCAGAAGTACGAGAATTTCTCATTGTCCGCTCCTGTCACGTCTACGGTTCGGAAGAAGAAATGGCGTAGCGCCCCGGCGAACGAAGTGGCTGGGATGAACGGCTGGCCGCTTTCATCTCTCAACACAACCAGGTCGACATCGTCATCCTGCTCACCGGATCCGATGATGAGCGGGGTCCCAAACACCAGCCTTCCCGTGAGTACCAGCTTACCGGTTACGCTGGCCGGTTCTAGGCTTGCTTTCATCCCACTCGAGCCTCCCTTCGGTTAAGGATACGCGTCTGTCGCAGGAATGCCAGCCAATAAGCTTGATAGAGCTTGGCTTTCAGTTCAGGGTTATCATCTATTTTCAGGTCTATTAGTGCAGCTAGACGCGTAAGTTCCTGCTGGTTTATGCGGTTATAGAAATCTGTCCAATTGGGGTGTTTGGAATTCTGTTCGTCTGCCAGTTCGTGAAATAGGCTGGCTCCACGGGACTTATACTTCAAGAGGTTTTCCTGTGCTGTACTCCTTAAATCACGGATCCGCGGGCTGAAGCCTTCGGGATCTTGTTTGAGTAGCATTTCCAGTCTGCCTAGGAGACTGTTCGGTAACTTATGCTGCGAATCATTGAACAGTTCATTCGCATAGGCAACGCCATCCTGTTCAATCTGTTGCACAAGGTGGCTTTCTATGATGGCTGAAAAGACCCTGACGGCCTCTGGGGGAACGGGGTAATCGGGCTTAAGAGGCTTGGGCCCATTTAAGGACATTAGTGTGTAGCTCGGTTCAAGTTCAGGCAACAACATGAGGCGGCCAAAGCCTTCCTTCCGCCGTTCACCGATACCCCGCTCGAGGAGTTGCTTCAGGCGCTCCACCAGCTTAGTGCCTATGGGCTCACTGAAACTCAGCAGAAATGTGCTCCCTGCTGTCAACGCATGATCTGCCGGCCGCTTTAGTTTCCACACCGCAACATAATTCTCCACTGTCTCTGTACGTGCAAAGCATTGCTCAATGTCAAATTGCTCACTTCCTAGCGCTTCTGCCAAGTATTTCCTAAACGTTTCCACCGATGCATCGGGAAAGCCTAGCTCATTGCGGAGAATGGCCGGCGAGGTAAGTTGGATGACCACCTCTTTTTCGCCAGAAAGATCGTTCCACGCCTGTGCCGCGGTGCCGGCCGTTTCGATAGCACCTAATTCCATTTCCACCTGACCGTATTGGGCACTACGCGAACGGCCTAAACTTGCCTGGAATCTGTTGCCGAAAAAGGCCTTAAGCTTCTCCAGTTCCTGTTGCTCACCTAGAATCTGACCTGCAAAGACCTGACCTGCGCTGAGCGCCTCAAAACTGAATAGCTCCCCTTCCGTACTGCGCCCTCGCAATCGGTCCGTACGGGTATGGTGAAAGTGCAGTTCCTTCTCGGGGGCCTCAACTATTAGGTGACTGCCTTCAAATGCACAGAAGGCTCCAACAGGGTCTGTCTTTACATCCAATGGGCCGTCGGCTGACAGAAGATTGTAGACGGTCTTGCTGTCACGTTCCTGTTCCAAAGACAGCGGCGTTGGTAGCAGCTCATATTCTTTATACTCGCCCCGCGCCACCAAATAAGCATTGCCAAAAGACAGGCTGCCGCTTAGGCACCATCTGAAAAAAGTATCATCCAGGTGTAAGGCCGCTGTGTCGGCTCCGCGTTGTTTCGTCAGCAATACATAGCGCGAGACAAAAGCTCCTAGGATGCTTGTCCCGGGAAGGTAATCATGTGTAGGGGTCAGACTCGTATCTCCGCCAATTGTGCTGATAATTACTGGAGCTTTTGTTCTAACCCTAAAATGAAGAGCTTCCATCGAACTGACCCTCCTTAAGCACTTTTAGAGCAGGTCGAATTAAGCTTTGGCCATTCTCCAATAAATCGCAAGTCACCTCGCCGAGCCCTCTGGTCCTACCCATGCCTACTCGCCGGAGGTTGGCACAAGCCAGTGCCAGGAGAAGCTTGCTTCGAGCGTGCCGCTTTGTGCAAGTGATGGTGCCTATAAAGGTGAAGCCCTTGTTCATTACTCTGAAGACGCGTAAAGAGTTGGGGTTTGCAACTCCTCGTTCGTTGATGGAAGTTTGGCTTCGAAGATGGGTGAAAGTGGCAATCACTCTGTCAACGTTGACAACTCGTGGGAACTCCTGCAGCGCCCATGCAATCCACGGGCCCCAATGCTGGTAGCCCATCAGGTAAAGGTTGTTGAAAACAAAAGGAGCTGGGGTTTCAGCACCTCCCTGACCGAAAACAGCAACTAGATCGGCATGATCGCAGAGGGACAGTTGGCACTGGTTCAGCATCTCTACGACCTCCAGAGCTCGTTCTCTGAGTAGGCCTTTCAAACGACGGCCGGGGACGTAGGGAACGCCATTGGAGTCAAACACCAAATCAGCATCTAGCACCGCCCCGCGGTCTTCGTCGCTGGCAAGCAGCACAGGTGATTCCAACTTCATCCGTATTTCCAACTCCATCAATGCTCTTCACCTTCTTCAACAATCAGGGTTTCTGGGTAAAACTCCATTAGTTCCACCATGGCAAAGTAGGGCGTAGCATCCTGCCAACCATCATCGGCATACCCTTTTGGCGTCTCAGGCAGGTAAAGCCCTCGTGCCTTCATCAAGCTGATAAACTCTTTAGACGCTTGTCTGCCTTCGCTAAGCACTCGACGGAGCTGCTTCAGTTTGGAGCGGGGCCAATGATGGCGGAGTGCTCTCATGCCCATCTTCAGGTATCTGAGACTCTTCTCTTGATCGGTTTCGTGCAATAAATACGGGCCAAACACGAGGTGGCCTCCGTCGCCGGCGCGATAAGAGCCATCGCGTATTGCGGTTAAGCGACCAGATTTACCGCCGTGAACAATGTGGAAGTCCAGCCAACAAGATTCTCTTCGCCACTGTCTTTCCGCCCTCTTAGCTGAAGAACAGAGGTCAACAGCCATTTGGTAGCCTCGGAAGAACGGATACTGCGATTTGAAGATGGCTACTCCTGCGCAAAAATGCATTGGTCTACCATCGCTCAGCACTTTTTGCCCGGCATGATGCATGAACCTTTCCGCCAAATAGACTCCTAGGCGCCCGTCCGTTGCGAAGGTGATGTCATCGCCATCTAAGACGATAGAACGCACGGGTAGAAACCTTTTTCCATCAACATCGTTACCTGTCTTGATGCCGGCTGCGTCCAAATCATCCATTCTGGCAATGATTTCTTTAAGCAGCTCGGCGAAGGCCTGGGAAGTAGCCACCACAACATCCTGAGAGAGTTGCCTGGTAGTGGCGAGGTCTTTGCACTGTCTAAATCTGGCGCCCATACGGTTGCCATCGATATGTACTACGGCCACGTAATCGTGGCCTTCGATCTGTCCCAGTTTGTTGGTTTCATCTGTAAAGGTGTACTTATGACCCAGAACGTGGGCAAACTGTTTACGGATGTCTTCTCTCGCTTTCTCAGCCGCATTCATTTTGGTGTAAGATACATTGGAGATATACTGTGTTGCATGGGTTCCCGGCTCGGTCCAGGGGATTTCCCCCGTCCCTCCCGACAGAGGGCAGTCGGCCGTGATACCGTGCTTGGGCAGAGTGGTGGCTGGGAAGTAGCGATTCTTGTTTTTGGCCAGTTGTAGAAGGAGTCTTTCCCGTTCTTGCGCAAAATCATCTATGTCGAAATCGTCGATTGCCACGGCCGTACTCACCCCGGGAGCATTGAGGAGGAGCCTTTTAGTCCAAACGGCAACAAACCGCTCCGCCGCTTCGCGGGAACGGAAGAAGAGTAGTGCGTTACCACCGCCGATGTAACCGACTTCAAAGACTTGTTCATCGTTGGCCATCTGCACTTGGTTAGGTTTCTCTTTCCACGATTCGAGATCGGGTGTTACACCTAAGGACTCGCGTAGCGCAGAGCCCAACTCATCATGATAGATGTTTCCCACAAGGTGCGATGCCCCTAGATTCTCCTTAAGCTTGTTGCTGGAGAAAATATACCGCTGTATGCCTGTGGTATCCAAGAGCACCGCCGCAAGTGTCCGCGCCAAGATTTCACCCCCAAATGAACTTCCGGATCTCCTGCCACAATCTTTGCTCAGGCAGGTCCTCAATACCCAGCACTTTTATTTTTCCTAGGGGCGATCCGGATATGATCTGCAAATCATCCTCTAGCCTGTGTTTCTTGCTATCGTCCAAGCAGGTGACAAGGATTGCTTTCCCTTCATCACCGCCAATCTGATTTACTCGATGCATAACTTCAAAACCCTTCTGTTTACAGATCCCTTCTAGAACGGCGGTTGTCACAGAAATGCCGGTAACTTGATATCCGTAAACTATTATCACGTCCAGCTCAAAGTCTTTGCCATCCTGGCGGTTGGACCGCTTGAGGATTCGCCAGTTTTTGTCCACGCTGACTTTTCTTCTTGTCCCTGTGGGAAGTTCCTGAAGGTTGTCTCTCAGTACTCTACACACATAGGATTCCAACCACTTCCCATGGAGGAAACCCTTAATGGGCACTTCCGCTCTCTCGTGGTATTCTCTGTTGCTACTTGTATTTGGCCGGGGAATCCACCATTTATCCCCTTCTAGCGGGGCGTGTTCTGAGGGAATCAACTGAAGCAGCTCCAGAACGCGGGGGGGAGTTATGCTGCGAAACTTTTCTTGAAATTCATCCGCTTTTTCGGGGATAATTCTACCGTCGTTGTCAACTAATCTGTTTTCCTTCCAGAAATCCTTTTGTCTTTCAATAAAAGCTAGACCCCTAAAGGGGTGACGTCTAAAGTAATGGCTGTTGAGGAAAGTTCTTACCCAATCGAGGTAGTCAACCAGTGCCTTTTCTTCTATGATTCTAGCCATTTTGTCCAGAACTTCGGGCCAATCGGGAGCCGGCGTGCTTATGCCCTTTTCGTAATCGTGTATTCGCATCAAGGTCTCCAAATCAACTTGGATCTCGTTTCGCAAGTCACCGGTCAGAACGCCGGCTTGGTCGTCCTTTAAGGCAAAATCGCGGGCATCTAAATAGGAAAAGCTACAGCGTTCTTTTAGTTCCGCCTCCAGCTTTCGGTAGGTATGAACCGCCATGGCCTTGGTACCGCCCGTGTAGTTGAGATGGTAAAGCTGATTCGGTCCTTTAAGGTGTGTGAGCAAACGGTTCTCAAGGTCTTCCTGAATCCTTCTAGCAGACGAGATGTCTCTCAGCGGAACTAGGTTTATCTCAATAGTCTCGCCTTCATCTCTAAGCGTATCTTTTAGAACCTCAGCAAGCTCCTTTGTCCCCACGAAACTTTGCTCGGGCCGGTCTTCTGAGTGGACTATCCATAGACGATGTAGGTTTGGATTTACGGTCTTCACGCATTTAAACGCCACATAATTCGGGAGCGGATTCGTTCCCATCAAGAGTATCAAGTCCGATGCATTTTCCAACTTAATCCCTCCTTGCTTTCAGTTAGAACCCGGCGGTTCTGCGTATTCAGAAAACCCATAGTGATAACCTCCTATCGGTTTGACCCCCCATTTTGGGAGAATATCTGCTTAGTGTTTCAACTATCACATGGTTGCCCTTTATTTAGGCCACCATCATTGCTGGTTTGACATCTTGGCCAACATTACTGCGGTAGAACGCCATGGGTGCTTTATTCTTCAGACTGCCATGACGTCGCCGGTGATTGTAGTAATCCATGAACTCACTGACACGTTTATAGGCTTCAGCATAGGTTTGAAACTCATGGCGAGACAGGCAGTCGCTTTCCAAAATCGAGTGAAATGATT